>Ga0116149_1001684_pt1 | contig 26328 bp, 22 predicted proteins | sample AD_UKC057_MetaG_FD_89787 | JGI IMG/M metagenome (GOLD analysis project Ga0116149, IMG submission 89787) | Active sludge microbial communities of municipal wastewater-treating anaerobic digesters from USA - AD_UKC057_MetaG | ecosystem: Engineered > Bioreactor > Anaerobic > Digestate | place: USA...
ATTCATCCGGAACGCCGGGCGCTGGCTCGGCAGCTTCGGCGCTACCGACGTGCAGGACGACTGCTGGACCGAAGGCCTGCCTGACGACGAGATCACGGTTGCAGGGGCCCTCAAGGTCGCGGGCTACCGCACCGGCATGGTTGGCAAATGGCACCTGGGCGATTTCAGCGCCAACCCGTCCTTCAACCCGCGCCGGCACGGCTTCGACAGCTTCTTCGGCGTGCCGCACAGCAACGACATGTGGCCCTGCGCCCTGTACAGGGACGAGACGATGCTCGAGCCGGACATCAAGCTCAACCAGGCGCGGCTCACGGGCATGTACACGAAAGAGGCTGTCGATTTTATCGAGAAATCGAAGGGCGGGCCCTTCTTCCTCTACCTTGCCCATACTTTCCCGCATCAGCCCCTGTACGCGTCCGAGAAGTTCAGGGACAAATCGAAGGTCGGCATATTCGGCGACGCGGTCGAAGAGATCGACTGGAGCGTGGGCGAGATCATGGACTGCCTCCGGCGGAACGGGCTCGAGGACAACACGATCATCCTGTTCACGAGCGACAACGGGCCCTGGTACAACGGGAGCCCGGGCGGCTTCCGCGGCAGGAAGGGGCAGAGCTACGAGGGAGGCTACCGCGTGCCTTTCATCGTGAAGTGGCCCGGCCGCTCGCGCGCCGGCGCGGTCTGCACGGAGCCGGCAATGAACATTGACCTCTTCCCCACACTTTCGGCTGCTGCCGGACTGGCCCTTCCTTCGGACCGGATCATAGACGGGAAAAATATCGGGGGTCTTATATCCGGCAGGGAGGCGAGATCGCCGCACAATGTCCTCTACTTCTATCATTACGAAGAGCTGGAAGGGATACGACAGGGAGACTGGAAGTATTTCAGGAGCATCAATCACTTTATATGGCCGCAGCCGGTGGACAAGAAGTCCACCTTCATGGGAAAGATCGCCAAGGGAAATTTCGCCGACTGGCCCAACCTCTACAACCTTGACGTGGACGCGGCCGAATGCTACAACCAGGCGGCACGCTACCCGGACGTATGCCGAAGTATGGAATCAGCCATGGAGAAATGGGAGAAGCAGGTAGCAGCCAACCCGCGCGGTTGGGTAAGGAAGCAGTGAATAGTTAAAAGTTAATAGTGAATAGTTAAGGTATATTGTATCCGCTCCGGTGGAGCGGATACAATTGTTGTTTTTAGAGTTGTTCCGGGGGGGGGCAGAGCACTGTTCCCGGGGTTAGAGTCTTGCATCCGGGGTCAGAGCCCTGCATCCGGGGTCAGACCCTTGCATCCGGGGGTCAGAGCCCTGTATCCGGGGTCAGAGCCCTGCATCCGGGGTCAGACCCTTGCATCCGGGGGTCAGAGCCCTGTATCCGGGGTCAGAGCCCTGTATCCGGGGTCAGACCCCCTGCTTCTTATTTTAACATTCGCATGAAAATGTACGTTTCTCGAAAATTAGGGAACGAGTCGATGCCTGGGAATCCGAACAATTCAACATGCAGATCGTGTATAAGTAAGCCATGAACCCGGTCCTTACCTCCATCCTGATCAAGCCCGCAGGGCCCGACTGCAGCATGGCCTGCGGCTACTGCTTCTATTCCGGCACGTCCGCGCTCTATCCCGGGTCCGTTCCGCGCCGCATGGGCCCGGAGGTGCTGGAAGAGGTGATGCGGGGGTTCCTGGGCCAGCCGGCAGAGGAGCTCTCCATCGGATGGCAGGGGGGAGAGCCGTCCCTGATGGGGCTTCCCTTCTACGAAAAGGCGGTGGAGCTCGAGAAGAGATACGGGGCGGGCAAGACGATCGGAAACGGGATCCAGACCAACGGCCTCCTGCTCGACCCCACGTGGGCGAAATTTTTCAGGGAATACAATTTCCTCGTCGGGCTCTCGATCGACGGGCCGGAGCACGTTCATGACCGGTACCGCGTCATGCGCGGCGGCGGCGGGACCTGGGCGCGGGTCTCGGCCGCGGCGCGGCTGCTGCTGGACGAGGGCGTGCCGGTCAATGCGCTCACCGTCGTGAGCGACTATTCCGCGCGCTTCCCGGACGAGATCTACGATCACCACCGGGAGCTTGGCCTGGACTACATGCAGTTCATACCCTGCGTGGAGACTGATTCCGCCGACCCCGGCCGCGCCGCGCCATACTCTGTCTCCGCCGAAGCGTACGGCTCGTTCCTCTGCCGCGTGTTCGACCGGTGGCGCGCCGATTTCCAGGAAGGCGCGCCGTCGACCTCGGTACGTTTTTTCGAGTCGCTCCTCTTCAGCTACGCCGGTTTCGCGCCCCCTGATTGCACCCTGCGCGGGACGTGCGGCGACTATCTGGTCGTGGAGCACAACGGCGACGCGTACGCGTGCGACTTCTTCGTGGAGCGGGCGTGGAAACTCGGTAACGTGATGGACGCGGGAGTGGCGCAGCTCTTCGCCCTGGACAGGCAGAGGGAATTCGGCGCGCGCAAGGCCGCGCTCCCCGCGCCGTGCGCCGGATGCCCCTGGCTCGCCCGGTGCCGGGGCGGGTGCCCCAAGGACCGGGTCCGCGACCCGCGCGACAGGGGCGTGAGCCATTTCTGCGGCGCCTACAAGATGTTTTTTGAGCATGCTGACGCGGACATGAAGCTCCTTGCGGACACGTGGAGGAAACAGGACCAGGCGGCGCGCGAACGGCGGGCGAAGACCGCTCTCGCCGGCCCCCCGGGCAGGAACGATCCCTGCCCCTGCGGGAGCGGGCTCAAGTACAAGAAGTGCTGCGGCCGCTGACCCCTAGCGCGGCCTGAGGATGTGGCACGACCTTCCCGGGTTTTTCCCGAAATAGTCCTGGTGGTACTCCTCGGCATCGTAGAATTCGCCCGACGGAACGATCTGCGTCGCGGCTTTCTTCTGGAACACGCCTGACTTGTCGAATTTCTCCCGGGACGCCTCGGCCGCTTTCCGCTGTTCTTCCGTGTGATAGAAGATGACCGAGCGGTACTGGGTCCCGATGTCGGGTCCCTGCCGGTTGAGCTGGGTCGGGTCATGGAGCCGCCAGAAGTAGCCGAGGAGCTCCTCGTAGGAAATCAGTTTCGGATCGAATTCGACCTGCACTGCCTCCGCGTGACCGGTCTCTCCCGAGCTGACGTCCCGGTATCCGGGGTGCCTGGTCTTCCCGCCCGAGTATCCGGCCCGCGTTTTCACCACGCCCTTTATCCCTTTGAGGATGTGTTCCACTCCCCAGAAGCACCCGGCCGCGAACGTGGCTGTCTCGGTCCCTTTTGATTGTGCCTCTTTCTTGAAGAGTTGCGCGTACTCCGCGTATCCCTCTTTCTCCAGGTCCTCGACCGGGATGAACCTGAGCGCGGCGGAATTCATGCAGTAGCGCATGCCGGTGGGCTCCGGACCGTCGTTGAACACGTGGCCCAGGTGCGAATCGGCCTTTTTACTCCGCACTTCCGTCCTCTCCATGAAGAGGCTCGCATCCGCCTTGAATGTGACGGCGTCCTTCGCGAGGGGCCGCGTGAAGCTCGGCCATCCCGTGCCGGAGTCGAACTTGTCAAGCGAGCTGAAAAGCGGCTCGCCGCTGACAACGTCCACGTATATGCCGGGACGGTGGTTGTTCCAGTACTCGTTGCGGAACGGCGGCTCGGTGCCGCATTCCTGCGTGACGCGGTACTGCTCCGGCGTCAGTTTTTTTGCCAGCGTCTGCTTTTTATTTTTATCCATTGCCGTGTATCCCTCTCTGGTGCAGGAGGTATAAAAAGGCGCTCCTGCCATTATCAGTATCATTAAAGTTGTAAAAACATGCTGTAGCATAAATTCTCCATCATATTCTAAAATACTTAATCGCATGGTATATGGGATCATTTTTTTGCTCCGGATACGAAAATTATCCGGATTTCCGATGTAACGTTGATTTTTTCCCGGGAACATATTAATTTCAAGGCATGGTCCAACAGGGGCCTTTTCTCATTCATACAACAGACTTTTCGCATAACCCATCTGTCATTCCGGCTTAAGAGCCGCAAAGAGCCGCAATTTCTTTATTTCGCATGGATCCCGGCTGGAGATTATCGCGGGTCCGCCGGTGGGGACGGGAATGACAGGCTTCGTATTCAGAACTTATTCATTGTTATGCAACAAGCCTGCTGAAAAAAACGTTTAAACGGAGGTTGTTTCGGATGAAAAAAATCATTATCATGACCGGGGCGGTAGTAACAGCGCTCTGCCTGGTCGCGGCAGTCGGCTTCACCCAGGAAGAGGTCAACCCGAAAGGCGCGTGCAAGGCCGATGTCGAGAAGTTCTGCAAGGACATCAAGCCGGGCAAGGGCAGGATCCTGTCGTGCCTGAAGTCCCATGAAGCGGACCTGTCCCAGGCCTGCAGGGATCACGTGGCCCAGGTGCGCGAGAATGCGAAAGAGTTCATGACCGCGTGCAAGCCCGATGTAAAGAAGTTCTGCAGGAACATACCGCGCGGCAAGGGCAGGGTTCTTGCGTGCCTGAAGAGCCACAAGGACGAGCTTTCGGAAAGCTGCAAGGCTTTTTTTACGAAGAACTGATCGTCTGGTCAATTCCGGAAACAGGGCAGCCCGCCGGATGCGGGCTGCCCGCATGCCTGATTCTTCTAATAGCTTCCGGTTAACGGTCGTTTAAAATAAAGTGATAAATAAAATTCTAAAATAACTACTATTATTTGCATCATTCACTGCAGAATGGTATCTTATTAATACTTTGAATGAATAATTTTCAGAGATAATGCATGATACGGAGGGACAGGCATGAGCATGATCCAAAAAATCCTGATAATTACAATTCTATCAATCCTTCCAGCAACGTCGTTCAGTGCAGATAATGGCTCTCATCAGGGAAACAATCTGAACTATGTTACGCTGGGCGACAGGGGTTCGAGAACCGCGATCGGCGGCGGCCGGACCTTTACCTACGATTTCGACCGGTCGCCGGCCATGGGCATGATCATTGTGAAGGTCCAGGTGTTTGATAAGGCAGGCAGGCGCGTGACGGACCTGCGCGTCTTCGGCGAGTCGGGCATGCCGTCCATGCGCGGCGCGCATGATTCGGGAGAAGTGCCGTTTAAATTAAGCAAGAAGGGCGTCTATCTCCTGCCGGTAAACATCGTCATGCCGGGGACCTGGGAGGTCAGGCTCAGGTTCATGAAGGGACACGACCTTGTTTTCGCAGGGAGGATCACTTTTGATGTTTAGGCCGGTCCTGACAGCCCTGGCGCTGATGGTCCTTTCCGGCAGCAGCGCGTTTGCCTCGGGCACCCTGTTTTATCTCGAGGCACAGGGTGTTGGGGGCTACTCATCGGCCGCGAGGGAAGCGGTGTTTTACTCGCAGCACCAGGAAGACGCCATGCAGAAACCGAGCATCGGTTTCGATTTTCTGCACAGGTTCTCCGGCGAACAGGGCGACATCGGGTCCCTGGCCATTCAGATGCGCGCGGCGTTCGACAGGACAAAGCCGGAAGACTCCTATATCGAGCCCCAGCTCTATAACCTGTACCTCAAATTCAAAACGCCCGGGCCAGATATCTGGATCGGACACAGCAGGCCGGCGCTGGGGCTTTCGTCCTATTTCGACAGTCACGGCCTGCTTCTGCCGACCCTTGCCATGGCGGGTTTCGGATTCGACCGCGACTGGGGGATCGGACTGTACCGGCAATTCAATTTCGGCGACCTCAGCGTGACTGCGACAACCGGCTCAGGCATGCCGCTCTATCTGAAGGGGAGTTACCTTGCATCGGCGCGGATCTCTGTCGGCGTGCTCGATCGCGACAATTATACCATCGGCTTCTCGGGTGGTTACGGCAGCGTATTAGACAACATGGGAGTTACGGTCACGTCGCACGACCGGGACGAATTCGGCATGGGCGGGATCGATTACACCCACCTGGTCAACAACCTTGAGTTCCGGCTGGAGGGACTTGCCGGTAAAAAGATGGGCGAGTTCGCTGCAGGCGTAATGCTGAGGGCCGGTGTTAACCTGCTTGAGGAGAACCGTCTCAAGCTCGAGGTTCAGCCGGAATACTGGCGCATGGGACATGATAACAATTACCGGGTCTCAACCGGCATATCATACGTTATTACGGATTATCTGACGGCACGAGCGATGTACCAGTATGATTATCTGACGAACGATCATCGTGCCGTGGCGCAGTTATATCTATACTGGAGAGCGTGAGAGGAATAGTTATCGTTATAAGGGGGTCAGAGCCCCATGCAAGCCGATAGTTATCGGTTAGATAAGGAGAAAAGCAATGAAAAATATGCTCATAATCGCGATACTGTTTGTCTTTGCAGCGCCCGCCGCCTATGCAGCGGTTGGCTGTGACCTGAACGACCCGGACCGTGACGTAAAGCGCCTTTTCCCCGGATCAACAGGATATAAGACAATCTACTTCTCCATCGACCGCGCAGGCGGAAAGCCCCTCCTTGCCAGAATCGAAAAGCGGCTCGGTGACACGTTCCACGGGCTTTATGAAACCATTGATGTGCCCTACACGCTCTACGAGGTATACCGTGGCAAAGATAAGATCGGATATATCCATGGCGTAAACCAGAAAGGCCAGTATGGCGGCATCCAGGTGTTTCTGGCGCTGGACCTGGACGGCGTGATACGGGCGTTCTACATCCAGAAACTCACTTCGAAACAGGGAACTCTTCTCCGGAGCCCGGCGTTCGGATCGCAGTTTATCGGTTTCTCGCTCGCGGATTTCAGCCTGTATGATATCGTTACAGGATCGGCGAATGGCCGCGTATCCGGCATCAGGAACCCGTCACCCGCAACTGTGCAGGATTTTCGCTCCGCGATGAGGGCGGTAAAGAAGAACCTGATCCTCATGGATGAGTTCGTTCTGGGGAACAGGTATTTGAAATGAGGGGAGGCTTGTTATGATCAGAATATACCAGATAGCGTATAAAAACCTGCTCAGGAAAAAGACCCGTACCATCCTCACCATTACCGGGATCTCGCTCTCTGCGTGGGTGCTGGTGAGCCTGCTCGGCTTCAACCGGGGGTACGAGAGCGCTCTCAACAGGGACATAGATTCGATGGGCTACCAGGTGCTCGTCGCAGCCAAGGGGTGCCCGTACGAAGCGGCGACCCTGATGCTCAAGGGCGGCACCGGGCTCAGGTACATGAACGAGAGTATCGCCGCCGATATTATGAAGTACAATGAAGTACGGAAGATCACGCCCATGCTCATGCAGGCTGTATTCGATCCGGACAAGGGCGAGAGCGGAGGCATATCAGCCTACCTCGGTGTTGACCCGGCGACCTTCCCCGGCATGAAGGGATACTTCAAGTTTCAGCAGGGCGCGTGGTTTACCGATCCCGACGCCAACGAGGCGGTCATGGGATACGAGGCCGCAGAGCTGGAGCAGCGCGAGGTCGGGGATAAAATTCTCATCCCTGAAAAAAAGGTGGAGCTTACCGTGGTGGGCGTGCTGAAGCGTACCGGAACGCAGGATGACGGCACCATTTTCGTGCCCATACAGGCGGTACAGCGGATATTCGGGCAGGCCGGGCGTCTCACCGCTATCGGCGTACAGGTCAACAAGAATGCCGATATGGCCGCAGTCGAGCAGAAGATGTACGACCTGCCGGACGTGCAGGTCGTATCGCTTGCGCAGGTGAAGCAGACCATCATCAGCCTTGTGGCGACGGCGCGGGTCATGGTGCTCTCGATAGCAGTGATCGCGGTACTGATCGCTATGGTCGGGGTCGTGAACACGATCCTCATGTCCGTGTTCGAGCGGTTCCAGGAAATAGGCATCCTGAAAAGCATGGGGGCCATGCCCGGCGATGTGTTCAGGCTCATCTGGATAGAAACGTTTATCCTCTGCCTTGCCGGCGGCATCGTGGGAAACGCACTGGCGTTCGCCCTTGAGGCGGCAACCGATCTGCTCATCCGGCGGCTCCTTCCTTATTCGCCCACCGGCTCCCTGGTGCAGATTGACGCTCCCCTGGCGCTCGCAGCCATGGCGGCCATCATCGGCATAGGCCTCCTTGCGGGGTTATACCCGGCATGGCGGGCCGCGCGGATCAGGCCGATCGAATCCATCAGGAGCCAGGAGGGCTGACATGTCAGGAGAAATAATCATCGGCGCACGGGATATCAGGAAGCTGTATCATCGCGGCAGCGAGGAGATCGTCGCCCTTGACGGCGTCTCAATCGATGTCCGGAAGGGTGAATTCGTTTCCTTCGTGGGCCCGTCGGGATCGGGCAAGACAACTTTGCTGAATATACTGGGGTGCCTGGACAATGCGACCTCCGGGAGCCTGGAAATATCGGGAACAGGCGTGTTCGGTGAAGATGCTCGGCTCTCAGAGCGTGATCTGACCAGGATCAGGCGCGCGCATTTCGGTTACATATTCCAGAATTTTTACCTCCTGCCGACCCTTACGGTCCTGGAAAATGTGTCCGTGCCTTTTTCGTTTTACCGTTCGGAACAGGCCATTGACGATATTCCCGGGCTCCTGGCATCGCTGGGGCTGGAAAAGCGGATGGATCACCGGCCCGGGCAGCTTTCGGGCGGCGAGATGCAGCGTGTGGCCATTGCCCGTGCCCTGGTGAACCGGCCCGAAATCCTTCTGGCCGACGAGCCGACCGGGAACCTGGACACGGCGCGCAGCAGGGACATCGGCGGGGTGTTGAAACAATTGAACACCGGGCAGGGACTCACCGTTATCATGGTTACGCACAACAGCGAGCTGGCGGGCCTGGCCGGAAGAACCGTGGAGATTCGGGACGGGAAGATATGAGGGTATCGCCCCGGCGTGCGGGAATCCCCCGGAGTTCCGGGATGCCGGCAGGAGGGGACATATATTTCAGGACACCGGAATATTGTTGACAGTCACGCGTGTAACTGATAAGTGGAATAATCCTGCATAGAGAGGAAGCGCCGGGGGCGGGCCAAGGCAAACACCCGGATTCCTGGCAAGATTATGAATAAACAAGAATATTTCAACGAATTCATCAACAGCAAAAGGGATCTTTTTTTCATAGTAACGAAAGATTACACGAACGTGCTGAAAAAACAGAATTTCTTTTTCTACATGAACAAGGACAACGGCCTGTCCGTGGTCGGTTTTGTCACCCGTGACGACGCGGAGCATTTCCTCCGCTCGGTCTTTCCCGGCGATAACAACTGGAAGATCATCAGCCTCGATCGCCAGACCTTTGACGATTTTCTTGACACTCTTGAACCCGACTTCCGTGAAAAGCTTGTGTTCGAGCTGATCTGATTGCCCGCCCGCGCTCTCCGCGATAAAATCTGCTTGATTTTTTTCATTCGCCTGAAACCATATCGGCATTGTTGCTGTCAAATAGCCGTGCATCCGGAAACACAGGCGCAGGCCCGATACTACGATACCAATGGAGTCGCCCATGAAACGATATACCGCCGCAATCACCCTGTCCCTGGCCCTTTCGCTGCTACCGGTCTTCCCGTCATATGCGGTCGAGGTGGCGGCGCCCGGTCTCGAGACAATTGCGGAAGGCAATAACGAATTCGCGATCGAGATCTACCGCAGGCTCGCCGTCCCCGGGAAGAACCTTTTTATATCGCCGCTGAGCATCGGTACTGCCTTTGCCATGACCGTCGCGGGCGCGCGCGGGGCCACGCGCGGGGAGATCGAAAGGGTCCTGCGCTTCAGGGCTTCGGGCGACGAGCTGGCGCGATCCTGGAGCGGCCTGCTTGCCGACCTTGACGAACGGGCGAAATCGGGGAAGTTCCAGTGGAACGCCGCCAACCGGATCTGGATAGAGAAGAAATTCAGCCTGGGAAAAGATTTTATTAAAACGATGAAGAAAAGCTACGACGCGGCGGTAAAGCAGGTCAATTTTTCCGGGGACCCGGAAGGCGCGCGCGGCGACATCAACGACTGGGTGGCGGAGCGGACGAAAAACAGGATCACGGGCCTGTTGCCCGGCGGCTCGGTGACGAGCGCGACGGGCCTGGTGATCACCAATGCCGTGTATTTCCTGGGCACCTGGGAGCATCCCTTTGACGAGAAATCGACGACGCAGGCGGAATTTTCCATCTCCCCGGTCAGGAAGGCCATGGTGCCCATGATGATAAATACCGGTTCCTACCGGTTTGCCGAGTACGGCGACCTCTCCGCGATCGCCCTCCCGTATAAGTCCGGGAATGCAGGCGGCGGGTTGCTCTCGATGCTCGTGCTCCTTCCGAAGAAGCCGGCAGGTCTTGCCGACCTCGAGAAAAAAATGAGCGCGGCCGCCCTGGCCCGCTGGACCGCCGGCCTGGCCGCGAGCGAGGTCGTGGTCGAGCTTCCCCGTTTCGAGGTGACCTCGTTCGCGGGCCTTTCGGAGCAGCTGAAGGCGATGGGCATGAAGACCGCGTTTTCGCCGGCCGCCGATTTTTCCGGCATGGCACCGAACCTCTTCATCGGAGAGGCGTTCCACAAGGCCTATGTCTCCGTTAACGAGAAGGGGACCGAGGCCGCCGCTGCGACCGCCATCCTGATGGTCAGGGCGAACGGCGGGAAGAAGCTCTCCTTCCGCGCCGACCACCCGTTCCTCTTCGCCATACGCGATGACAGGACGGGCGCGATCCTGTTCATCGGGCGCGTCGTGGACCCGCTCGCGAAATAGCGGTCCGGCATGAAGGCGCGGATTGCATCTATTATTGCGGCGGCGCTGCTGTTCGCCTGCGCGGCGGGCGAAGCGCGCGCTGCGGGCTTTCAGATCGGGGCAATAGGCTGGTACACATGGTGGAAGCCCTCGTTCGAAAAATGGATGCTGCAGGGCTTTCCCACGACTACAAACCTGCCGCGGCTGGTTAAGGATTATTCTTTCCCTCAATCGCCGCTTTTCGGCCCTGTACTCGGAATAGATTTCAATGACAGGGTCAATCTCACGGCAATTTTCACGGGCGGGAAATACCGTTTTCGGGCATCTGTTCTGACTCTCCTGCCTTTTTCAGCCAATGGGGCCGCCGCTGCGCATCCTGACGTGAGCATCAATAAGTACGATCTTGACACCGCGCTGAACATCACGCTCAACCGTTTCGTCAAGATCATCATCGGCGTCAAGTACCAGAACTATTCGTTCACGAAAACCCGGCTCATGTCCATGTCGCCGACCTGGGCCGAATACAGCAGAGACAGCGTGTCATTCAACGCTCTTTCCGGCGGGTTCGGGTTCGGCTTCACCTTCAGGCTCGTGCAGAACCTGTACCTGATCTGGAGCCTGTCGGCCCGTTACCAGCATCCCTTTATCATCCTGCGCAATAACACATACCTGTTAATTTCTACCCCCGTTATACCGATGCGCAACAGGTATATGCCGAATTACAACTCGGTTGCCGGCAATTCAACCCTCTCGCTCGCCTATGTCATTGAAGCAATCTCGACAACGATAACGGCCGGTTTCCGGTACCAGTACCTCTATACCTTCGGGCGTGATATGCAGGATTTACATCTGAGCACAGAATCCGACCATTTCTATGGTGTCACCCTTGCTGCAGTTTATTCGTACCAGGCGCCTGAAAAGGAGCCGTTACCGGAAGAGAAGACTGAATGAAACGCTTTGGCATGGCCGTCTCGCCGCTGTCGATCGTGGCCTGTGGTATCGCGTTTTCCCGTGACTGCGGGCCGGCGCTCATCGCGCTCCTCGCGCTGAACGGGCTCTGGCTCGTTCTCGAGACAGGTATCGCCCTCAAGCAGGAGTTCCTGGACGAGGTGCCCCGCAGCCCCTGGATCATGGCGAGCCGCGTGCTCTGGCTCTGCTCCGTCTTCTTCCTGTTCGCGGACGTGCGCTGGGGCCTGGTCCCTTTTTCCGTTCCGTTATGGGTGAGCGTGGCCGCGCTGGCGCTGACCGGGCTCGGGGTCGCCCTGCGGGCCGCGGCCTTCGCTGGCCTGGGGCGCTACTTCACCTACGACGTCCGCCTGGGGAAAGGGCAGAAGCTCGTGACCTCGGGTGTCTACTCTGTCATCCGCCATCCGGCCTACCTGGCGATCTGCCTGCTCGGGAGCCTCCCGGGCCTGGCCGCGGGGAGCGCGGCGGGGTTCGCGCTCATGACGCTCTTCACCGTGCCGCAGACCCTGTACCGGCTCTCCCTGGAGGAGAACATGCTGGCCGCGCGGTTCGGCGCGGAGTTCGGGCGCTACCGGGAAAAGACCTGGCGGCTGGTACCCTTCCTGTACTGACGGTCATTTCCGCTTCGCGAGGAACCGTCCCACGAAATTGTGATAGGGCTTGTTCGAGATGAAGCCGGGGCGGTAGGGCCGCACCTCCTCGATCGTGATGAAGGCGCCCGGCTCGAAGATGTTCACTATGTCAAGGAACCGCTCCAGCCTCTTCTTCGGGACCAGGGAGTAGAGTATGAAGACCGGGCCCTTGAGCCCCGCGCCTTCGCTGATGGTGACCCCGAACCCCTCGTCCCTGAGCATCAGGGGAAGCGCCGAGACCTCCTTGGTGGTGATGACCCGGAGCGACTTGTAACCGAAGGGGAGCTTCGCCTCGAGTATCATGCCGACGTAGTTGCCCGCGGCGAACCCGGCCGCGTAGATGAGGTAGCTGTACGCGCTCTCCAGGCTGGCCAGCGCCTTGCTGATGGCCGTGAGCCAGATGAGGACCTCCACGAAGCCGAGCAGGGGCGCGACGTACCGGTACCCGCGCGAGATCAGCACGATCCTCATCGTACCGATGGAGACGTCGAGGATCCGCGCGAAAAAGATATAGACCATGGTTAATAATTCCGCCTGAGTCATGGCTTTGACCTGCATGTTTAGATTTTAGTGCCGGCGCAGATGAATACGCGATTATGCCGATATGCCCGCGCGTGTCAAAATAATTTTCCGGCAGAGGGCTTTTTTCATTTGATGTTTTGGCGCTTTTCGGGGAAACTGCGGACATGTGCGCGATGAAATCATATAAAAACGCCTTTCCGTTCCCGGTCGGGTCCCCCTCGTACATTCTTCCCGTGCGGGAGGACAATCTTCTGGCAAACGTTAACTTCTTGAAAGACCGGTTCGACCTGGTCCAGCTCCTCTATTTCGGGAGGGACCACCTGGAGGAGGTCATGTCCCCGCGCGTCATCCGCGGGCTCGGCGCCTTCCGGGAAGAAAGCGGCGTCGCCTATACGGTGCATCTCCCGGCCGACCTGGGCCTGCTCAACCGGCAGGGGTCCCGGGGCGACGCGGTCGACGTGATCGAGCGCGTCATGGACGCGACCGCTCCGCTCGGGGTCGAGGGGTACGTCCTCCACCTGGACCTGTTCGACGCGTGCGTGAAGACGCCCGCGCCGGGCACGGAAGAGCGCGCCCCGTTCAGGGATTCCCTCGCGGCGATAGCGGCGCGCCTGGGAGAGCGCGCATCCCTGGTCTTCATAGAAAACATCGGCTACGATCTGGCCGCCTTCGGCGACCTCGTGCTGGAAAGTCCGTTCCCGGTATGCATGGACGCGGGCCATCTTTACTTAAACGGCCATGACGCGGACGCATTCCTGCGCCTGTTCGGCGCGCGTATCCGCCAGGTGCATCTTCACGGCGTCGCAGGGGGAAGAGACCACCGGCCGGTTTCGGAGCTTGAGCTCGGGTATGTGAAACGCATGATGGACTTCGCCGGGGCGGGCAGGGTGCCGCTCATCGTCGAGGTCTACAACGAAGAGGACCTGGCAGCGTCGATGGAATTCATGGAAGCCCTGATCGCATAAAAAAAAGCCGCCGGATAATCTCCGGCGGCCTGTCATAAACCCTCCAATATAACGATTAACGCCAGCCTTCCGCGATGCTGCTGTAATCACTGTAGGCAGTTTCGTCCGCATCATGCTCTTGGTCACCGTCCTTGTCGTTGATGACTTCGTTATTAACGACCCTGACCTTGTAGAAGTAGTGGGTGCCTGCCGCTGCCGTTGAATCATCAAACGTATACACGGTGCCTGCGGCCGAGTACCAGCTGCCGGTCACGGTGCCGATACTGGTGTAGGAGCCGCCGGAGCTCGTGGCGCGGAACACCTCGTAGACCGGCGCCGCGTATACAGGGGCCCAGGTCACGACCACCTTCGCCGCATCCGATCCTTGCGTCGCGGACACGTGGTGCGGTATGGGCACAAGCAGTCCGTTGACCCCGCGTGTGCTGCTCCAGCTCACGCTGTCGCTCGATCCGCCGTAGCTTGGCGTGAACGTGCCTGCCGTCCTGAGCTTCGAGGTGACCGTGAGGTTCTGGCCGATGGAGCCGGTGTACGTGCCGGACGTGGTGACCGTACCGGAATGAGTGCCGGTCCCGCTCCAGTTCGTATCGGTTGATTCCGAGCCGCCAAAAACCATCCCGTAGTCATTGTAGCTGCTGTGCGTGAAGCTGGTCTTCGCCTTGTTAAGGCCCGGGACGGTAACGTTGACGGCCGTGGAGCCGGAAGTTGCGCCGTTGACCGTGTAGCTCTTCGCCCCGGACGGCGGGAAGTCTGAACGGTCAGCCAGCTTCCTGAACATGCGATCCCAGTCGAGGTTGAATCGTATGAGGTATTCAAACGGCGTCAGCTCGCACTGTCCGCTGTCGATCGCGCTGAAGGCGCTCTCACCCCTCACCGAATCGAAGGCCTTGACCTTGTAGTAGTAGGCCAGGTCCTCGAAGGTGTCGGTGTCGCCGTATGAGGTATCGGTGATATCGCCGCCGACCTGCGCGTAAGTCCCGTCGGTCTTCAGGGCGCGGTACACGCGGTAGTAGTCCGCGTCGGTGACCGCGTCCCAGGAAACGGTCACGGTCGCGGTGCTCGTCCGGTCGCTCGCGGACACGTTCGCCGGGGCGTCAAGCGGGATGATGGCCTCCTCGGACCAGCCTTCCGCTGAAAGGCTGAAATCGCTCCACCCGTCCGCATTGTGCGCCTTGACCTTGTAGTAATAGTGGGTCCCCACGGCGCCCGTGTCGTCATCCACGGTCAGCGCGGCGATGTCGCCGCCGATCTGCACGTCGTAGGCGCCGCCTTCAGTCTCGGCCCGGAACACGTTGTAGTAGTCCGCTCCCTCCGAGGCGTTCCAGGTTATGGTTACCCTGTCCTCGTACGTGCCCTGGGTCGCCGCCACGTTCACGGGCGGGTTCGGCGTGACGAAGGCGCCCATGCTGCCCGCGTCGTACGCGCTCAGTGAGCTCTCCACGGTCCCGTAGAAGGCCCGTACCTTGTAGAAGTAATCGGTGCTGGCGACGAGCGATCCGTCGTCATCGTTGTAGGACGTGCCGGTCTCGTCTCCGCTGATGAGGTCGTACGTGCCGCCCGACGTGGCGCTGCGGTAGACCCGGTAATAGTCCGCGCCGGTTACAGCGGACCAGGTAACGGCAATGTGGTCCTTATAGGTGGCATCGGAGGCGGCCACATCAAGCGGCGCTGCGAGGCCGGCCATGCCGGTGGAGTATTCGCTGTATTCGCTCTCCTGGTCGTCGTTAAAGGCCTTTACCTTGTAGCAATAGTCCCGCGCCGGCGTCATGGCCGTATCCTCGTATGACGCAGCGGTCTCGTCCCCGCTGATCAGATCGTATGTCCCGTCAAATGCCGTGGAGCGGTAGACACGGTAATAGGTGGCGTTTGTGACCGCGTCCCATGACACGACAATTTTATCCGTGTGCGTGCCGTCCGTTGCGGTTACATTTAACGGTGCATCAAGGGGCTCGAGCCCGAGCTTCCCGGCCGCGAAATCGCTGAGCTCGCTCTCGGTTTCCGCGTTCAACGCCCTGACCTTGTAGTAGTAGTCCACGTTCGGCAGCAGCGTGATGTCCGTATCATCGTACGTTGTCTCCGTCTCGTCGCCGCTGATCTGCTCGTAGGTGCCGTCCTCGGTGTCACACCGGAAGACCTGGTAATACGTCGCCCCGGCGACTGCGTCCCACGTTACCGTCACCTTGTCCGTGAAGGACCCGTTTGATGCGGTAACATTTTCCGGAGCTTGCAGTACATCGGGTCCGCCGCCGCCAAGAAGGGCGAGGAGTCCGCTTGAGCCGCCGGACGTTTTGCCGCATCCGGCGAAAACGAACATGGCGGCTATTAATAGCGTGAAAACACATAGATAACGCCGCAATAAGCATGAGTGCATGGCTTATCCTCCTGAGATAAGAATAGATGTTTAATACTGGTTATTCGTAATACTTCGTTATACAAGCCGCGATTTCCGCGCCCGACTGTATTTTTTTTATCGGGCGTTTTCCAGGGAAGACCGGCCAGTCCTGGCGGCCGCAGGGTGCGGACCGTCAAATTTCATTAAACAATTTATCATCCGGTAAAAATGTCAATTAAAAATATGTTATGCGCTTTTTATTTTCAATAAACGACCGAAAACCGATGCGGGAAAAGTATTTGACATCAGGTATTCCGGAAACCTAATAAGGTATAATTTTTATCAAATACTATCATATGAAGAACATCTCATTAAAAGCATCCAGCCTGGTCGTGGCCGTCCTGGCGACCGTCCTTCTGATCTATTCTGTTCCCGGGACCTATGAACATCCGCTGGCAACCATCGTCAACAAGGTCAACCTGATCAAATCGACATCCCCCCCGCGTATCATCTTCGTGGGGGGCAGCGAGGTTTTGGTGGGTGTCAACAGCGAGATGGTGTACCGGCGCTTCGGCCGTACCGTTGTCAACATGGCCGTGTACGGCGGTTTCGGCATAAGCGACATGCTGCACCTGGTTGAGCCCCATGTCGGGAAGGGCGATATCGTCGTTATTATTCCTGAGTATGGAGTTCTCAATGGGGATTTCAACTCCGACGACGTCAGCAACAAGTGGATATTCCTCCTTTCGCCGAGATACGCGTTTGAAAAAATCTATTGCAGCAACGGGAAGCTGGCGTTCCTTGCCGGAGACATTTCGGACCTGCTCCAGTGCAAGATCGAGGGCATGTGGGGCGAATTGTGGATGGGTAAAAACCCCTTTATCGACGGGGCCGCCGCCTATGCGCGGCGCTCCAACCGCTTCGGCGACCTGATGAAGAACTGGGAGTATGTCCCAGCCGAAAAGCTTGCCGGCCGCGGCTACCTGCTTCAGCCCGATCCCATCAAACCCGTCATAATACGGACCCTTAACGATTTTTACTCCGCGGCCGCGAAAGGGAACGCGGCGGTATACCTTTCCTTCTCCGGTTTTCCGGCCGGTGAATACGAGCGGAACCGCGCCGTGATCGAGTCGATGGCGGACCAGTTGCGGAAGTCGCTCGGCTTTCCGGTACTCGGGTCGCCGGCTGACACCATCTTTCCGTACGAATATTTTTCCAACACCATTTATCACCTCCGCTTCGAGGGGCGGGACAAGCGGACCGCGATCCTCATCGGCGCAATGGAAAAGGCGAAGATTCAACCCGCGGGCACGAAAGGGGTGAGGTAGGGTAGGGGCATGCTGTTCAATTCATGGAAATTCATGGTGTTTTTTCCCGCGGCAGCCGCCCTGTATTATATCGCGCCTGCGCGGCTCCGGTGGGCTGCGCTCCTCGCTGCAAGCTGCTTTTTCTACATGGTCTTCAACCCGTACCAGATTCTTTTCATTCTTGCCATGGCCGCCGCGAATTTCGGCGCCGGGATCCTTATTGAAAAAGCGGAGGGCAAGCCGCGCCGTGCGTACGTCATTGCCGCCATTGTGCTTGACTGCGCCTTTCTTTTCGTTTTCAAATACTACAATTTCTTTTTCGGGTCGGTATCCTCCGTCGCGTCTCTCTTCAACATGACGCTCTCTTTCGCGGCGCTCACGATCATCGTCCCCGTGGGCATCTCCTACATAACCTTTCAGCTCCTGAGCTATTGTATCGAGGTCTACCGGGGAAACCGGGAGGCCGAGCGCCATCCGGGCATATTCGCGCTTTCGGTCCTCCTGTTTACGAAGGTCCTGTCGGGACCCATCGAGAGGCCGGGCGACCTGCTGCCCCAGCTTCACGCGGCGCCGCGCGCGGACAGCCGTGAGATCGTCGAGGGACTGAAGATCATGGCCTGGGGATTTTTCAAGAAGGTCGTCGTGGCCGACCGCCTCGCCATCGTGGTGAACCAGGTCTTCGGCAACGTCCGGGATTACAGCGGCTTCTCCCTCGTGATCGCGACGATCTTTTTCACCTTTCAGCTCTACTATGATTTTTCCGGGTATACCGACATCGCACTGGGCTCCGCGCGGGTGCTGGGATACCGGCTGACGCAGAACTTCGACCGCCCCTTCTTCGCGCACTCGCTCACGGATTTCTGGCGGCGGTGGCACGTCTCCCTTTCGGCCTGGATCCGGGATTACCTGTACACGCCCATCGTCCTGAACCGGCGCTACTGGGGCAAGGCGGGGATCGTGTTCGCGCTGGTGGTCGCTTTCACCCTGTGCGGTCTCTGGCACGGCGCGAGCTGGAACTTCGTGCTCTTCGGTTTTTTCAACGGCGTGGGGCTCTCGCTTGAAGTGCTGGTCCAGAAGGCGCGGAACAGGCTGAATAAAAAAATGCCTTCGTTTCTCGAAAGCTTTCTCAATATCGGCATCACGTTCCTCTATTTCAGCTTCACCCTGATATTTTTCCGGGCCGCAACCACGGCCGATTCCTGGTATGTCATCACGCACCTGTTCTCCGGTTTCGGGCAGTCGGTGGCCGCGTTTTTCCTGGACAAGAGCGTCGTCCTCAAGATGGGCCTGAGCCAGTTCGAATTCAAGCTGGCCCTGCTGCTTGTCGTGATCGTGCAGGTGCTGGAATTCATGCAGCGCCGCGGCTCGCTCTGGGAAATCATAGCGGCGAAGCCGTCCTGGTTCCGCTGGGGGGCGTACTACCTGATCCTGCTCGGTCTTGCCCTGTTTGGCGTGTATTCCAGCAAGGCGCAGTTCATATATTTCCAGTTTTAATACGGCCGGCGGGCCGCACGGGAGGAACCGTCACATGAAAAAAGGCGACACCTTCACCATCCCCTTCGAAGTCACGGAAAAGGTCTACCGGGGGTTCACAGACATTTTCGAGGACCGGAACCCGCTCCACATGGACGACGGCTATGCGAAAGGCAAGGGTTTCAGGGAAAAGGTGATGTACGGGAACATACTGAACGGCTTCATCTCCTGCTTCATCGGCGAGCGCCTTCCTGAAAAGAACGTCGTCCTCATCTCGCAGGACATCGCGTACGCGAAACCCGTGTATCTCAATGACAGGCTCGAGCTCCGGGCCGAGGTCGAGGACGTCCATGATTCGGTGGGCATCGTCGAGTTCAGGTACCAGTTTGTAAATGCGTCCGGCGTCAGGGTGGCCCGGGGAAAAATCCAGATAAGGATGATATAATGAACATACTCGTCACCGGCGGGGCCGAGGGCCTCGGCAAAGCCATTACCGTGCGATTGCTGCGTGAGGAGGGCAACCGCGTCTGGATCACCTATCCCGCATCGCCCGACAGGGCGCGGGAGATCGGATCTTCAAGCGGCAGCGTGAAGTCGGTCAAGTGCGACTATAAAAGCCCGGAAGACATCGAGGCCCTGGCGGCGGCCATGCCCGGAATGGACCTCGATGTGCTGGTCAACAACGCCACGGTGGGGTACACCCAGGAGCATTTTCACAAGATGCGGCCGGGCCTGTTCATAGAAAGCTTTTCCCACAACGTGTACCCGGTCATGAGGATCACCCAGCAGGCCATAGCGCTGTTCAGAAAAAAGAAATTTGGCAAGATAATCAATGTGCTCACGTCCTATCTGATCAATCGCCCGCCGACCGGCCTGTCCGAATACGTGGCCAACAAGGCCTATCTCGAATCGATGAGCAAATCGTGGGCCGTGGAAAACGCGCGGTTCAATATCACGTCGAACAGCATCTCGCCCTCATTCATGCGGACAGGGTTCACCAGCGCCGTAGACGAGCGCATCGTGGAGGAGATGGCGGCAAGCCACCCGCTTAAAAAGCTCCTCACGCCGGAGGAGGTTGCGGACATCGTGTTTTTCTTCGTGGACGCGCCCCAGCATGTGAACGGCGTGAACCTGCCGGTCAATTGCGCGTCCGATATCGTGTGATGCTCGGCGGCTATTTGCCTGTGTACGCGAGGATGCCCTCGCACATCTCGCCGACGTTCTTGTAGCCCTGAATCTCCGAGGACTTGAAGCGGATCTTGAAGTGCTTTTCAATCGCCACGACGAGCTGGACGTGCGTGAGGGAGTCCCATTCCTCGATGTCCTTGGCCGTGGTTTCGTATTTCAGCACGATGGCGTCGTTGTCGAGCACATCGATGAATATGCCGTTTACTTCTTTAATAATGTCATCAACTGTCATGGGTGACCTCGTTCATTTGATTTATCGTATGGTACCAGAGGGACTCCGCCGCCCCGGCGCTCCGTCAGTTGACGGGCTCTTCCGTGCCGATGAAATTCACTCTGTCAGCGTATGAGTCGACATCCAGCAGCCAGTGGCCGCCCGTGCTCTGGAAGCCAAGGTCGGCATAGTGGTTTTTCACCAGGCCGTTCTTCGGAGTGGGCAGGTACTCGCCGATGATTTTTTTAAAGCCCGCTTCCCGCGCGATCCTGACGATCTCGTTGAGGGTGAAGATCTCCATGCCCCTCTTGAGGACACGGCAGCTCATGATCCAGGTGTCGATGAACAGCGCGTCCTCCCGCTTGTGCAGGATTATCACGCTGATCAGCCCGTAATCGCCGAACTTGTCTTTCAGACTGAAGGCACGGTTGAGGTATTCAGCGGAAGCCGCGATCTTCGCGATATCGTCTTCGGTGTAGCGCACGGTCCGCAGGTTGAACTGGTTGGAGCGCTGGGTCAGCTGGGAAACGCGGGGCGTGTTGAACTTGTTGAAAGGCGATACCGCGGCTTTCATGTTCAGGCTCGCGAGGAAATCGTCCTCGTTGGTGTACACTTCCTGCGCGATCTTCCGCTTGGCCTCCTGCTGGTACTGCTCGGTCCGGGACTCGTCCTCTTCTGAAAAGGACGCGGTTTCGAACAGGTTCAGGGAACGCAGGAATCCCGCGTACTCGGCCGGATCCTCCGGCATGTCCGGCACGGTCACGTCCGGCACGTGGGTCTTCACCATCTCGCGCTCCACGGGATTGTCGTCGATGAACACCATGGAGTCAAAGCCGATATTGAGAACGCTCTGGATCCGGCGGATGTTGTCCGCCTTGTTGTCCCAGTTGGCGACGAAGATCGAGATGTCCTCCATGCGCAGCACCATGTCCGGGTGCTTTTCGAAGGGCTCGCGCGCGATCTCCTCCGTGTTCTTGCTGCACACGGCCAGGAGTATGCCGCGCTTTTTCAGCTCCTTGAGCCAGAGCTGGAACTCGGTGAAGGCCTTGCCGATCCCCAGGTCGCCCAGCTGTATGTTTTCCATGCCGTCGTCGCCGATGATGCCGCCCCAGAGCGTGTTGTCCAGGTCCAGTATAGCGCATTTCTTGAGCTTCCCGGAAATAGCCAGGATGATGTCCGCGATGTTCTTCGCGACCGCGGGCATGAAGTCGAGGCTGAAGACGATGTCGGTGTTGACGTAAATGCTCATGTCGTTTACGGTATCGGTCCCGTAACGGCATGCCAGGCTCTCGATGTCGTTGATGAAGAGGTTCTTCAGGCCCCGGGCCAGGTCCATGAGCCCCAGGTTGATTTTCCGAAGCTGGTAGGTGAAGGAAAAATCGATCTTGTTGGCGAAGTTGCCGAAGACGGCGTCGTCCATCATGGCGAAATTAAAGTAGATGACGCGGCATTTGAGCTTCGAGGTGACGGTGTCGTACATGCCCCGCACCTTTTCCAGGTGCGCGTCGGCGAAGCCGGCCCGCTCGGATGCGGGGAGCTTGTAGAAATATTTCATGAGCTTCTGGGTTGACTGGAATATGATGACGTAGTCCGGCTTGGAGGCATAGACCTCGGAGGAGGTATCGAAGACCTGCATCTCGATCTGGTCATAATCGGCTTCCCATATCTCGAAGCTCATCTCCACTTCGTAGCCGTATCCCCGTATGGCCTGCGCCAGGAGCTGTGTCGCGCTGTCTCCCAGAAGGGCTATCCGGGCGCTTTTGAATTTGGAGAAATCCTTTTTGAGGTTTTTCTTGAGCTGGTTGAAGTCAGTCATGATCATAAAACTCCGGCTGCCGTATGATTTTACTCTTACCGGCAACCGATATTTTCAGTCAAGCAATTTATAAAAAAGGAAATTACAGCGAGGAGTCGTCCGGCGCCGGACAGCGGCAAAAAAATTTACTGGACATAATTAAAACAATTTATTACATATCGCACGAGGATGTTTTCAATCGTATATTTGTTGAAAACCGGTATAATGTCGTGTGGGCATGTCATTGCAGAATATCAGGTTTCAGGGGGATATTCGGGACATGTATTAAAAAAAGAATCTGCACGGGAATGTTTATTCCTGTTTTCCCGGTATATGGCATGCCTGCGGCAGATCAATCGTAAACAAGGGGGTTTTATGAAAAAAACAATTATTATCGTGCTGGCTGTCTTTTTCGCGATAGGTATCGTGTTCAGTCCGGCGCCCTCAAACGCCGCGGACGTCAAGCTTGGCGTGACGATGATGGGCGACTGGTACAAGCCGGGCTACATGGGCCTGGTGAATGAATCCGAGGGAAAGCTTTTCGGTTCAAACACGAAGCAGAACCTGGATGGTTCCTTCATGATGGGCCCCAATCTCTGGGCCGGGTTCGGGAACGGATGGAGCCTGAACTTTCAAATGCTCTTCGGCCTTAACAAGAACACGTTCGAGTATTCCACGTTTGCGGCCGACATTGTAATTCCTAATCCTCCATTCTTAAGGACGTATTTAGACATCGGAGATGTTGAGTTGTGGAAAATGGACGCCGACGTTGGTGTGGCGAAGGAGCTTCACAAGTACGTCAGTCTTCTCATCGGTGTCAGGTTCAGCTATGACGACGGCGAAGCCGATTCTTTTCGTTTGGGACTGCCGGGATTTGACTTTAAAAAAGAGGAGTTCTCCAACTGGTCCCTGGGCCCCTCTCTCGGCGTCGGGCTCCATTTCGAGTTGTATAAAAACCTGGTCCTGGGTTTCGGCACATCGTTCATAGTACAGTTCGGCGCTTTCGAGACCGAGAAAAAATTCCTGGACGCCTTCTGGTTCTTCCTCCCGTATAATTATGAAGTCGGGCATTTTGACCTGGGCCTGGACAGCTACCTGAAGCTTTCCTACTACATCGAGGCGGCGCACCTGGAAGTGTTCGTGGGCGGCCGGTATATCTTCCTCGGGAAAATCGTGGCGGGCGATGACGGCTCGGTCCTGGATCTGTCCTATAAGGAGGGATGGATAACCGGCAAGATGGATCATTTCGGCGGGATCACGTTCGGAGCTGCGTACAAGTTCTAACAGAAAATTCATTGCATAAAAAAACCGTCGCGATACCGCGGCGGTTTTTTTGTCTTTCGTCAGCTTTCTGCCTAAGCCCGGGGTCGGGGCCCCGGTTTGGCGGGTGTCAGAGCCCCCGGTGGTACTCCTGCAGCGATTTTACCTCGTTCTTGCCCAGCCGCTCGGCCTGTATGCCTTTCGCGGTGGCAACGGCCGCGGCCATCGTCGTTATATAGGGGAGCTTGTAGTGCACCGCCGCCTTGCGGATGTACGAGTCGTCATGCTCGCTCTGGCGGCCCGCCGGCGTGTTTATGATCAGGTTGATCTCGTTGTTCTTGATCCGGTCGATGATGTTCGGCCGTCCCTGGTATACCTTTAAGACCGTCTCCACGTTCAGCCCCTGCTCCGCGAAGTAGCGGCCGCAGCCCTCGGTGGTGAGGATGCGGAAGCCCAGCTTGTGGAACTCCCGCGCCGCCTCGAGCGCCTGCGGGCGGTCGTTCTTGTTGACCGTGATGAGCACCGTGCCGGCGGCCGGCAGCTTCATGCCGGCGGCCTCTTCCGCTTTCGAGAACGCCAGGCCGAAGGAGTCCGCCATGCCCAGGACCTCGCCGGTGGAGCGCATCTCCGGGCCGAGGACCGGGTCCACTTCCGGGAACATGTTGAAGGGGAAGACCGCCTCCTTGACGCCGAAGTGCTTCACTTTTTTCCGCTCGATCTTCAGGTCGGCGAGCTTCCTGCCCAGCATCACCTGCGTGGCTATGCGCGCCATGGAGACGTTGCAGACCTTCGATACCAGCGGCACCGTGCGGGACGCCCGCGGGTTGGCCTCCAGGATGTACACGACGTCGTCCGCTATGGCGTACTGTATGTTCATGAGCCCGACGACGTTGAGCTCGAGCGCGATCCGCTTCGTGTATTCCTCGATCGTTTTAATGTGCTTCTCCGGTATGGTGACCGGGGGGATGACGCAGGCCGAGTCGCCCGAGTGGATGCCGGCCAGCTCGATATGCTCCATGACCGACGGGACCACCACGTCCGAGCCGTCGCTGATGGCGTCGGCCTCGCACTCGATCGCGTTTTCAAGGAACTTGTCGATGAGTATGGGCCGCTCCGGCGACACGTCCACCGCGGCCGCGACGTACTGCCGCAGCATGTCCTCGTAATAGATGACCTGCATGGCGCGGCCGCCGAGCACGTAGCTGGGGCGCACCATGAGCGGGTAGCCGATCCGCCCGGCGATCGCCAAAGCCTCCTCGATGGTGCTGGCCATGCCCGATTCCGGCTGGGGTATGTCGAGCTTCTTCATCACCTGGCAGAAACGGTCGCGGTCCTCGGCCAGGTCGATCGATTCGGGCGACGTGCCGATGATCTTCACCCCGGCCTTCATGAGCTGGTTCGCCAGGTTGAGCGGCGTCTGGCCGCCGAACTGGACGATGACGCCGTCCGGCTTTTCCTTTTCGTATATGGAGAGGACGTCCTCCGCGGTAAGCGGCTCGAAGTAGAGCTTGTCCGAGGTGTCGTAGTCAGTGGACACGGTCTCCGGGTTGCAGTTTACCATGATGGACTCGAGGCCCTCGTCGCGGATCGCGAAGGCCGCGTGCACGCAGCAGTAATCGAACTCGATCCCCTGGCCGATCCGGTTGGGCCCGCCGCCCAGCACCATGATCTTCTTCCGGTTCGAGACCGGCACGGTGTCCTTCCCGTTGTAGGTCGAGTAGTAGTAGGCCCGGTCCTCCACGCCGCTGACCGGGACGGCGTCCCAGCGCTCGACCACGCCCAGCGCGGTCCTCTGCTTCCGGATCGCTTCTTCCGGGACCTCCAGTATCTTCGCGAGGTACCGGTCCGAGAAGCCGTCCTTTTTGGCCTGCTCGAGCAGGCCGTCCGGGAGCTTTTTCCCCTTATACGCGAGCATCGTTTCCTCGAGCTCGACCAGCTCCTTCATCTGCTGTATGAACCAGGGCTTGATGTGGGTCCGCTCGTACAGGAGGCCCGGGTCCGCGCCCTTGCGCAGGGCCTCGTACATGATGAACTGCCGCTCGCTCGTGGCGACGGAGAGCATCCGGATCAGCTCGTCCAGCGGAAGGGAGTTGAAGTTCCGGGCGAACCCGAGGCCGTGGCGCCCCGTCTCCATCGAGCGGATCGCCTTCAGGAAGGCCTCCTTGTAGTTCTTGCCGATGCTCATGGCTTCGCCGACCGCCCGCATCTGCGTGCCCAGGGCGTCCTTCACGCCCTCGAACTTCTCGAAGCCCCAGCGCGCGAACTTGACGACCACGTAGTCGCCCGAGGGTGTGTATTTATCGAGGGTGCCGTCGCGCCAGTAGGGGATCTCGTCCAGCGTCATGCCTCCCGCCAGCATCGACGAAACCATCGCGATGGGGAAGCCCGTCGCCTTGGAGGCGAGGGCCGAGGAGCGCGAGGTGCGCGGGTTGATCTCGATGACCACCACCCGGCCCGTATTCGGGTCGTGGGCGAACTGTATGTTGGTGCCGCCGATGACCTGGATGGCCTCGACGATATCGTAGGAGTACTTCTGGAGCTTTTTCTGGAGCCCGGGGTCGATGGTCAGCATCGGGGCGGTGCAGTAGGAGTCGCCGGTGTGCACGCCCATCGCGTCCACGTTCTCGATGAAACAGACGGTGATAATCTGGTTTTTCGCGTCGCGCACCACCTCGAGCTCGAGCTCTTCCCACCCGAGCACGGATTCCTCCACCAGGATCTGGTGCACGAGACTGACCGAAAGCCCCCGCGCCGCGATCGTGCGGAGCTCCTCGACGTTGTAGACCATGCCGCCGCCGGTGCCGCCCATGGTGTAGGCGGGCCGGATGACCACCGGGTAGCCCAGCTCTTCCGCGATCTTCTCCGCTTCCTCGACCGTGTAGGCGGGATTGCTCCGGGGCATCTCTATGCCCAGCTTGTTCATGGTTTCCTTGAAGGCGATCCGGTCTTCGCCGCGCTCGATCGCGTCCGCTTCGACGCCGATGATCCGCACGCCGAACCGGGCGAGGGTGCCGTTCTTATGCAGCTCTGACGAGAGGTTCAGGCCGGTTTGTCCGCCGAGGTTCGGGAGGAGGGCGTCGGGGCGCTCCTTTTCAA
>Ga0116149_1001690_pt1 | contig 26237 bp, 21 predicted proteins | sample AD_UKC057_MetaG_FD_89787 | JGI IMG/M metagenome (GOLD analysis project Ga0116149, IMG submission 89787) | Active sludge microbial communities of municipal wastewater-treating anaerobic digesters from USA - AD_UKC057_MetaG | ecosystem: Engineered > Bioreactor > Anaerobic > Digestate | place: USA...
CGCCCGTGCCGCCCAGGACGCCGCCGTTGACCGTGACCGCACCGGTTCCGTTGTTCGAGCCGTTGACCAGCAGCGTGCCGGCCTCGACGGTGGTCGTGCCGCTGTAGCTGTTCGTCCCGGTCAACACCATCGTGCCGGCGCCCAGCTTGCTGATTCGGCCCGTGCCGGCGGTCTCGCTGATGTTCGCGCTGACCAGCAGGTCCACGCCCGCCGCACCGTCGGCCACCGTGAACGGCAGGTGCGGGGTCAGGTAGTTCCAGGAATCGCCCCGGATCACGATGCCGCCGGCGATCTGGGCGGTGTTGGCGCTGGCCAGCGTGTTGACCGCCACGTTGCCGAATTGGCCGGTGACATTGAAGTCGCCGCCGGTCATGTTGACGCTGGCGTAGTACAGGTGCACGTTTCCGGCGTTGACCAGGCCGTCGACGATGTTCAGCGTGTCGACGCGCTGGCTGGGGCTGGCGCTGCTGGTGTAGCCGAACCCCGACCCGTCGCCGCCGGTCAGGCGGAGTTCCGCGCCGGGATTCACCGTGACGCTGCCGCGGATGCGGCACTGCCCGCTGCTGGAGCCGGAGACCTCCAGGATGCCGTCATGGATCACCGTCCCGCCGGTGTAAGGGTTGAGGCCCGAGAGGGTCAGCGTGCCGGCGCCGTCCTTGATGAGCCCGCCGGCCCCGCTGAGGGCGCCCGACAGGGCGATGTTGTTCCCGTTGGTGTCAAACGTGGCTGCGTCCACGCCTGTGCCCGACAGCGTCATGGGCAGCGATGAGCTGAAGCTGGCTGTCGCGCGGATCGTCCCGCCGTCGCCGCCCACCTTGACCGTGGCCGGGCCCGAGCCTTCATTCGTGATCCCGCCGCTGCCGACGTTCAGCCGCCCGCCCTCGATGTTCAGCGTCCCATTTCCGCCGCCGCCGCTGCGGGCGTTGACCACCACGCGCGTCGCCGTGGCCTCGCCGCCGGTCTGGTAGAACGTCCCCGTCCCGTCCACCGCACAGGTCAGATACTGTCCGTTGTCGATCAGCAGCGTTCCGTTGCTGAGGTTGTAGAACGTGATGGAGGCCGGGTAGTGCCCGAGGCGCAGGCCCGCGCTCTCAGCCGGGCTGCTCGTCGTCCGCACGGCCCCGCCGGTCTGGTTGACGATGGCGGTGATGGCCGTCCCGGGGGTGTTGCCCAGTTGGATCCAGCCCGTCGTGAGCGACCCGTCCGGGATGTCCAGCGTGGCGCTGCCTCCGCCGCTGGTATGAGCATTGCCCACCTGGATGCTGCCCAGGGTGTTGACCGTCCCCGCCGTCCCCAGCGTGGCCGGCCCGGCAGCCACGTTCAGTTGATTGAACGAATTCGTAAGCGCGACCAGGGCGATGCGCCCGGGGCCGATCTTATTGATGTTGCACGAGCCGTTTTGAGTGACCGGAACGCTCACGTTCAGGTCCACGTCCTGGGAACCGTCAGCCACGTTCACCAGGGCGCTGGTGCCGTCCCGCAGGCGCAGGACGGCACTGGGGCCGACCGGGACGATCTGGGCGGTGGTGGAGGAGCTGTTCACCGTGATCGTGGGGTTGTGGAACTCGTTGAGCGTCCCGCCCAGTTTGAGCGTCCCGCCGGTCATGTTCAACTGGAAGCTGTTCCAGAAGTGGTTGCCCACGTCGGCCCCGCCGACCGTCCCGCCCAGGATGTCCAGGCGGTTGACCGACACGCCGGCGGTGTAGCCGAAGGCGTTGGCGGCGGTGTAGTCGAGAATCGCTCCGGCGTTGACGGTGGCCGTGCCGCGGATGGTCCCCGTGCTCCCGCCGGTTCCCAGCAGGAGAGTGCCCTGGTTGACCGTCGTCCCGCCGGTGTAGGTGTTGACGCTGGTCAGGGTGAGGGCGCCGTTGCCGTTCTTGATGAGCCCGCCGTCAGCGCCGGCCAGGCCGGGGTCGTGGATCAGCGGCTCGGAGATCGTGGCATTGTTGCCGTTGGTGTCGATGACGGCCCCGCCGGCCTGCACCTGGGCCGTCAGGTTGCCGTGGGAGGCGATGAACGTGCCCGCCGCCGAGACGGGCGGCTGGGCGATGACCCGCAGCGTGCCGCCGTTGAAGTTGAGGGTCGACATGTTCGCACCGCTGGCCGACGTAGTGACGGCCTGCAGGCTGGTCGTCCCGCCGTTGAGGTTCAGCGACGTGTTGCCGTTGACCAGCACGACCGAGTAATAGCGGCTGGCGTTGTTCTCGTTGCTCTGGGCGAAGAACGATCCGGAGTTCACGGTGAGGTTGCCGCAGAACCCGGCCGTGGCGCCGTTGTTGCCGGTGCTGGAGAAGCTCCCCCCGTCGATCGAGAGCGTCGAGCCCGCGTCGGCGAAGATGATCTGGTTGCCTACGGTGCCGGTGAGGCTGACCGACCCGCCGGGCGTGATGCTCAGCGTGCTGGTTCCGCGAAGCCCCATCAGGCCGTTGTACGAGACGGTTCCGCCGAAGGTGAGCTTGCCGGAGCCGCCGAGCGTGAGCCCGTTGACGTTGTTGGCCCCGGTCATGGTGATGGGACTGTTGATCGTCGCGTCGGAGTTCATCGTGATGTTCGGCGTGGTGGACGAGCGGGCCTGGAGCGTGATCGGACCTCCGCTGAGAACGTAGGCGCCCGACCCGGCGGAGTTGAACGTGATCCCGCCTGTGGTGACCGCGCCCACCGCGACCGCCCCGGCCGGCCCGGATCCGGCGCCGAAGACGGTGAAGTCGCCGGTCGTGTTCGGCCAAAGAACGTTGCCGGCGCCGTCGTGCCAGTTATTCAAGGCCGTGTTCCAGGTCCCGGCGCCGTCCTGCGCGCCGGCCGTGACGGTGTCGGCATCCCAGGTAAGCGTGGCGGCCAGGGCCGGCGCAGACAACAAGACCAGCGCCAGCGCAACCAGGGACATTCCCACCGGCAACACGTGAGACTTCATGGCAATCTCCTTTAGGCGGACCATGCCAGGCATGGACTTCCGCGCGTCCTCTCGTTCAATCCTGGATTTCCCAGATGACCTGTCCGACTCGGCTGTCGGACCGGTTCGTATGTATTGTACCCCCCCTTGGAATTGCGCCTAGCCCCATTCTGCGGGTCCTTGCCGGCTGCGAGGCCGGACCGGCCTGCGAAACGGCCGACGGGGAACCCGCGATACTACCCATCGCGTGTGCCCGCCGGCTTCCGCCCGCCCGGGCTTTTGGCGCCTGCCCGGCGGCGCGTCGATCGCTGTCCCTTGAATCCTCCGGGCGGGAGTTGGTATCCTGTGGGGCGCAAGTTTCCCGGTAGACCCTCTAACGGATTGGCGCAACATCTATGGATAGATTCGTCATCAACGGCGGGGCCAGGCTCAAGGGCAAGATCCGCATCGACGGGGCCAAGAACGCCGCCCTGCCGATCATGGCTGCCGCCCTGCTCAGCGACGGGCCCAACGTGATCCACGGCGTTCCCGACCTGGCCGACGTCCGCTTCATGGGCGAGGTGCTGGGCGACGTGGGCGCCCGCGTCACCCGCGACCCCAACGGCGACCTGCACCTGAGCGTCGACGACGAGGCCGACAGCCACGCCAAGTACGACCGCGTGCGGAAGATGCGGGCCAGCGTCTGCGTGCTGGGGCCCCTGCTGGCCAAGCGCAAGCGAGCCCGCGTCAGCCTGCCCGGCGGCTGCCAGATCGGCCCGCGCCCCATCGACCTGCACCTGCGCGGGCTCAAGGCCCTGGGCGCCGAGATCGAACTCGACGGCGGCGACATCATCGCCACCTGCAAGAAGCTCCGCGGGGCCCACATCTTCCTGGGCGGGCCCTTCGGCTCGACCGTCCTGGGCACCGCCAACGTCATGATGGCCGCCACCCTCGCCGAGGGGCGAACCGTCATCGAGTCGGCCGCCTGCGAGCCCGAGGTCGAGGACCTCGCCGACTACCTCAACGCCATGGGCGCCCGCATCAGCGGCGCCGGCACCCCCCGCCTCACCATCGACGGCGTCGACAAGCTCCGCGGGGCCGAGCACCACGTCATCCCAGACCGCATCGAGGCCGGCACGTTCCTCGTCGCCGCCGCCATCACCAACGGCGAACTCACCCTCCAGAACTGCCGCCTGGAGCACCTGATGGCCGTCGTCGACCGGCTCCAGAACATCGGCGTCCAGATCGACCAGGAGGGCGGCGACGTCGTCGTCAGCTCCTCGCGGCGACTCGAACCCACCGACGTGACCACCCAGCCCTTCCCGGGCTTCCCCACCGACCTCCAGGCCCAGCTCATGACCCTGCTGTGCCTGGCCGACGGAAACAGCGTGATCACCGAGAAGATCTACCCCGACCGCTTCATGCACGTCGCCGAACTGATGCGGATGGGCGCCAACATCCGCCGCGAGGGCCCCACCGCCGTCGTCACCGGCGTCAAGCGGCTCATCGGCGCGCCCGTGATGGCCAGCGACCTCCGCGCCTCGGCCGCCCTGGTCCTGGCCGGCCTGGTCGCGCGCGGCGCCACCGTCATCCAGCGGGTCTACCACATCGACCGGGGCTACGAGGCCATCGAGGCCAAGCTCGCCTCCGTCGGCGCCGACATCACCCGGGTCTCCGACTGAGCACGGCGGGGCGAAAAATGCCCTTGCTATTTCGGCGTCCGGGCGTACAATAGCCCGTCTTTGCAGAGCTCAACGACTTGGATTTGACATAGTAGGAGAACGCAGTGGCTCATTCGCTTTCGGCTAAGAAACGCATCCGCCAGAACGCCAAGCAGCGCGGGCGCAACCGCTGGCGCAAGGACCAGCTCAAGCAGGCCGTCCGGGAGTTCACGACCGCCGTCGGCGACGGACAGACCGACCAGGCCGCCGATCAGCTCAAGGCCGTCTACAAGAAGCTGGACAAGACCGCCGCCCAGGGCACCATCCACAAGAACACCGCCAGCCGCCGCAAGAGCCGGCTGGCCAAGCAGCTCAACCGCGCCAAGGCCGCCAAGTAGGCGCCGACCATACGCACTCGAAGAGGCGATGGCGTGTGGGTCCGTTGCGGGACTCGCACGCCGTCGCCCTTTTTCATTGAACCTTCCTCCCCCCCGGGCAATGATCATGACAGCCGTGGGAGCAAGTGAACCATCCAGATTCGTCGGGCGGGCGGGCGACAAGCTCGACGCCGCCCTGACCGCCTTCGCCATCGACCTGGCCGGCTGGACCTGCGCCGACTTCGGCTGCAACGTCGGCGGGTTCACCCACTGCCTGCTGACGCGCGGGGCCGCCCGCGTCTACGCCGTCGACACCGGCTACGGCGCCCTGGCCTGGACGCTCCGCCAGGACCCGCGCGTGGTCGTCATGGAACGCACCAACGCCCTCTACGCCGAGGCTCCCGAGCCGGTCGACCTGGTCGCCATCGACGTCGCCTGGACGCCGCAGAAGCTCATCGTCCCGGCCGCCCGCAAATGGCTCAAACCCGGCGGGATCATCATCTCGCTGCTCAAGCCCCACTACGAACTGGCCAAGCTCCAGGGCCGAAAGCCCCGCGCGCCGCTCACCGACGAGCAGTCAGCCGAGGTCGTCCAGGAAGTCTCCCGCCAGCTCGCCGACCTCTTCTGCCCCGTCCAGTCCGTCCTGCCCTCGACCGTGATCGGCAAGGGCGGCAACACGGAGTACCTGCTGCTGATTCGCTCGTAGTGTAGTGTATCAGAATTACCGCCTTGTACGACCGGATGCCTGTCCAGACTCCCCCGGCCTGAGCTTTGCCGTTACCCATATCTTCACCCCTGCCGCCGCACAGGCCCGACGGGCCGGCGTATGATAGCCCTGGCCGAAGCGCAGCGCAGGCCAGGGTAGCGGTGGCGTCATACCCGAGCCCTGTAAGGGCGATATAACGGGTCGCGCGTGGTCATCGTTGCCGCATCGGTGTTCCATGGCTTATCCCGCCCCGTTGGGGCTGCGCGGGTTGCGGGCCTGGTACCCAGGCCTTCGCTGCGCTTCGGCCTGGGCTACTTTCTTACGGGCCTTCGGCCCTGCCAGCCGGAGGCAGGCAAGCTACAAGCGTCGCCATCACTGCCCCGGCGTCTCCGGGTGCTCCCCCCGCCTTCGACAGAATCCCAGGTAGTAGTCTACCGAGTCATGAAACGCCTGTTCGATCTGGTCGGCCGACTCTGCCTGAAACGTGATCACGTCGCGAATCCCGACCACCTCCCCGTGCAGGATTCCCGCTCGCGGATCAGGCTCGACGCGTGCCTCGTAGCCTCTGTACCGCATCATGGTATTGATCCCACGTTCTCAGAAGTTGGTGATGTCGTCATCGGTGAAATACTTCCGGTCGGGCCCGGGGGAAATCAGGAGGAAGTCGTGGATGTAGTTTCCGCCCTTCATGCACCGCTCCGCAATGAAAGCCCGGAAGTCGCCGCCCTTGGCCCGGTCGGTGTAGACGGCATTGTCGGCCTCCACAAAACGATCCAGGCCCTCCTTGTCCGGGCGGCGAACATAGTAGCAGATGGCCATCGCGCCCTCGCCTGGCATCAGGTCGCTCAGAGTATACGGGTAGCCGGGGTAATTCTGAGTGATGAACTCTTCCTTGTAGATGTCGTAGCCGCCCCTCAGCACGCCCTTCGGCCCTTCAGGCGTCAGCTCGATCAGGTACATGGCCATGGCCATCAACTGGCTCCCCGTGTACATCCCGCCTTCGCTGGCGAGTTGGTGGACCTGCCTCTGGCCAGGATAGTGGCCAATCTTCTTCCGGTATAGCTCGGCTCCTTTTTCAAGGCTGTTGACACGAACGCGACTGTGGGTTGTGACCGAGTAAGGCCGGATCTGTGCTTGCCCACGCAAATGGATCAGAAACGCTGCAAGCAGGGCCAGCAGAATGCCCAAGCAGAGTGCAACGAGAACCGCTCGGACATTCGTCTTCCCGCGACAATCATTCGCATTTCCCATGCGATGCCCCTTTATGCACTCCGCGCAATTGATTCTACCTCGCATCCAGGCCCCACTGCCAGTGTGGTGTGGCAGAGACAGCCCGTCGTGTCAGCCTTGGAACGGGCCAGAAACGGTCGTGTGCCGACAGCCCCGAAAGGGGCGCCGGACGGTAGCCGGGGGCGAGGCCCCAAAGGCCGAGCCCCCGGTAGACGGTTCAAGATGAGCAGAGCCCCGAAGGGGCGTCGGAAAATGCCTCGAATATCCTCCGGTTTGGCACTCTTTCCGACGCCCCGTTGGGGCTTGAGTAGTCAAGCGGCTCGGTTCCGGCGGCTTGCACCGCCGGCTACCGTCCGCCGCCCCTTTCGGGGCGGTCCCGGCCCTGCCGGGCCGGCAAGAGGAAACCCCATTTGTTTTGAGACACCGCACTGCCGCCGACTTTCGGTCCGGCTTGCCGTTTGGCGACACTTGCGCAGCCGGCTCGAATCTGGTACACTGCCGCTCATGCGTATTCGCCTCATCCATGACCGGACCCGCTCGGGAGGACTCGCATGACCGAGTTGCTGCTGGGACTGGCGATCCTGTTGAGCCTTGCCTGCCTGGTGCTGCTGCTGGTGGTGCTGGGGCGGCTGAGACAGTCCGACAGCGCCGGCCTGCTGGTCCGCCTGGACGCCTTCGAGAAGGGCCAGGACAAGCTCGAGCGGGCCGTCCGCGAGGAGATCGCCAAGAACCGCTCGGAATCGCTCGCCGCCGCCAAGCAGCAGCGCGAGGAGGCCGGGGCGGCCATGCAGAACTTCGCCAACTCCATCTTCACCGGGGTGGCCGACCTGACGCGCCTTCAGAAGACCCAGCTCGAAGCCTTCGCCGCGCAGCTTGCCAAGCTGACCGAGAGCAACGAGAAGAAGATGGAGGCTGTGCGGGCCACCGTGGAGGCCAAGCTCAAGGAGATCCAGACCGACAACGCCGCCCGCCTGGAGCAGATGCGGGCCACCGTGGACGAGAAGCTCCAGGGCACGCTGGACAAGCGCCTGGGCGAGTCGTTCAAGCAGGTGTGCGAGCGCCTGGAGCAGGTCCACAACGGCCTGGGCGAGATGCGCACGCTGGCCACCGGCGTGGGCGACCTGAAGAAGGTGCTCACCAACGTCAAGACCCGCGGCACGTGGGGCGAGATCCAGCTCGGCGCGCTGCTGGAGCAGATCCTCACCGCCGACCAGTACGAGACCAACGTGATCACCCGCAAGGACGGCCGCGAGCCGGTCGAGTTCGCCATCCGCCTGCCCGGACGAGACGAAGATGACGGCGGCGTGGTCCACCTGCCCATCGACGCCAAGTTCCCGCTGGAAGACTACCAGCGCCTCCAGGCCGCCCAGGACGCGGGCGATCTGGAAGCCGCCGACGCCGCCGGCAAGCAGCTCGAAACCCGCGTCAAACTCTGCGCCCGCGACATCCGCGACAAGTACCTCGACCCGCCCCACACCACCGACTTCGCCCTGATGTACCTGCCCGTCGAGGGGCTCTACGCCGAGGTCATCCGCCGGCCGGGCCTGGTCGAGACCCTCCAGCGGGACCACCGCGTGGTGGTGGCCGGGCCCACCACGCTGGCCGCCCTGCTCAACAGCCTCCAGATGGGCTTCCGCACGCTCGCCATCGAGAAGCGCTCCAGCGAGGTCTGGAAGCTGCTGGCCGCCGTCAAGACAGAGTTCGGCAAGTTCGGCGACATCCTGGAGCGGGTCCACAAGCAGATCCAGACCGCCGGCAACACCATCGACACCGCCGCCAAGAAGACGCGGACCATCGAGCGAAAGCTCAAGGACGTCGAGGCCCTGCCGACCGACGAGACCGCCGCCCTCCTGCCGGCTGAGGACATGCTCCCGGACGACACGGAAGCCGCCGAGGCGTGACAAGGAGACGCGCATGCGCCCCGTAAGCCCGCATCTGGACGCGCAGGTGATTCTGAATCCCCCGCCGCTGGCCGACGCCGCCCCCGCTTCGCTGCCCCAGCGCCTGGTCTCGCTGGACGCCTGTCGCGGGGCCATCATGCTGATGATGGCGTCGGCCGCCCTGGGCGTCGGCGCGGTGGCCAGCGCCTATCGCGATGTCGGTTGGCTGCGGGCGGTGGCCTGGCAGTGCGAGCACGCCCCGTGGGCGGGCTTCCGCGTCTGGGACATCATCCAGCCGGCGTTCATGTTCATGGTGGGCGTGTCCCTGCCGTTCTCGCTGGCCAGCCGGCGGGCTCGCGGCCAGGGCCTGGCCCGGCTGATCGCCCACGCCCTGTGGCGGTCGGCGGTGCTGGTGCTGCTGGCGGTGTTCCTGACCTCCGCCTACGACAAGACGACCGTCTGGAGCTTCGCCAACGTGCTGGCCCAGATCGGCCTGGGCTACCCGGTGCTCTTCCTGCTGGCGCTGGCCCGCCCGCGGATACAGTGGATCGCCGCGCTGGGCATCCTGCTGGCGTACTGGGCGGCCTTCGCGCTGTACCCGCTGCCGCCGGCCGACTTCGACTGGGCGAGCGTGGGCGTGCCCGCCAACTGGCCCCACCTGAGCGGCCTGGCCGCCCACTGGGACAAGAACTACAACTTCGCCGCCGCCGCCGACCAGTGGCTGCTCAACCTCTTGCCGCACGACAAGCCCTTCGTCTTCAATCGCGGCGGCTACCAGACGCTCAACTTCGTGCCGTCGATCGCGACGATGACCTTCGGCCTGCTGGCAGGCGGGCTGCTCAAGAGCGGGCGGTCGATCCCGCGCAAGCTCGGCTGGCTGATCCTGCTGGGCACCGCCGGGGCCGCCCTGGGCTGGGCCATCGACGCCGCCGGCCTGTGCCCGATGGTCAAGCGGATCTGGACGCCCTCGTGGGCCATCTGCAGCGCGGGCGCCGCCGCCCTGGTGCTGGCCGGTTTCGTGGCGATCATCGAGGGGATCGGCCTGAAGAAGTGGGCCTTCCCGTTCGTGGTCGTCGGGCTCAACCCCATCACGCTCTACGTGCTGTGGCAGCTTTCGAGCGGGTTCATCAAGGAGACCTTGCGAATCCACCTCGGCAGGGACATCTTCCAGATCGCCGGCGCGCCCTACGCCCCCATGCTCGAGCGCGGCACTGTGCTGGTGATCCTGTGGCTGGTGGTCTGGTGGATGTACCGGCGCAAGGTGTTCGTCCGAATCTGAGTCACCGCCGCAGCGGGCCCTGGCGCAGGTGCTCCGGCGGGCCGTCCAGCGACTGGAGCCTGGCCCGGACTTCCTCGCTGCGGCCGGTGCAGTTGACGTAGAGCAGCGTGGGGTACTTCGCGAAGTCCCCCTCGGCCGGGCCGTCCGTGCCCGGGTCGTGGTTTCGTCTCAGGACGAAGTGTTCGTTGCCCGGCCCGGGACGGGTGGCGAAGAACTCGCCCCCCATGTGCGGGTTGTCGCGCCGGGCGAACTCCACCCCCAGCACGCCCTCGACGGCCTGGCTGACCGCCGAAAGGTCCGTCTCGGCAAATCCGTATAGATCGAATGTCGGCATGGTAGTTCCTTGTTGGCCGGGCACATTCTACGCGAACGCCCGGGGCCCGCAAGGCCTCACTCCCACTCGCAGATGAAGCCCGCCCCCTTGTCGCCCTTCTTGCCGTCGTCGCCGAGCCCGTGCTTGCTCACGATGCCGTAGTTCTGGCCGCCCCAGGCGTTGTCGGCATTGAACCCGCCGGCGGCCTTCGGATCGACCGACCGCCCGTCCAGCCAGCGCCAGTCGCCCTCGCGGTGCTCGTCGGTGCAACCGATCCACAACCCGACCCCTCCGGTCTGGGCGATCAGAAAGTCCCGCTCGGCCAGGGTCTCGATGACGGCCAGATGCCCGCCCATCTCCTCGCACGCCTTCTTCGCCTCGTGCCAGGTCGCCGCCGCCAGCACCGGCAGGTAGCCGTGTCCGCCGAACTCCAGGCGCCACAGCCCGCCGTGCTTGCCGGCCTTGGCCAGGCTGATCTGCTTCTTCAACTCCTCGACATGGGCCTTCGCCATCGCCTCGCCCACCTCCGAACCGGCGGCCTTCAGGTCGCGACCCGCCTTGCCCAGCCGCCGCATCGCCTCGTCGCCGGTTGTGTCGATCGCCAGCGCCCGCTGCCTCTGGATCGGCTGGAGCTGCTTGTCGTAGCGGGCGTCCAGCTCCGCCAGGCGGGCCTTGAAGTCGCCCATGATCTTCGCGAATACCGCGTCCAGCGGCGCGGGCTGGGCCTGCGCCCAGATCATCCCGCCGGCCGCCACCGCCGCCGCCAGCGCCAACGTCATCGCATGACGTCGCCGCGCTTGCCTGATGTGCATGACAGTCTCCTATCGTCCGCGCATGTCGGGACAGCCTCTATCTTCCCCGCTCCGCCGCCGGGGTCAAGCGGTCTCTCGCCCTCACGCGGAACAGGCGATGTTGGACAGCAGCCGGCAGTGGTCGCACTTGAAGTCGTAGCGCCCGTGCAGCGGCTTGGCCAGCAGCCACTTCCGCCCGCAGGACGGGCACGTGCTCTTCTTCTCGGCCGCCAGGCTGCGGGGGCGGACGCGCTGAAGGTAGTAGTACGTCGGCACGCCGGTGGCCTTCTCGATCGCGCGGCAGATCTCCCGCCCGTCGCGCGAGAGGAAGCTGTTCGAATCGGCCATCTGCTTAAGAGCAAAGCGCGCGCCGGCGCCGGACCCCAACTGAATGAAATCGAACGCCCGGAACGTGTAGTGCCAGTAGAGAATCCTCCCGCGGTCCAGTGAGGACGGCAGGCGGTAGAGCGGGATGGGCTCGTGGCACTCGCCGCACTGCACCGGCGGGGCGTTGGACAGGCAGTCGGCGCTGAGGATGTACCACTTGGGCTTGCGGCACTTGTCGACCATCGGCGAGTCCAGGTCCTCGCCCAGCCCCCGCCAGGTGGGCTCCCGCAGCCCGCTCTCAGCCAGGGCCGCCGTCGCCTCCCGCACGTCCTTGCCGGCGTACCTGGGCTCCAGCGAGTTGGTTTCCGGACAGGTCGCCACGACCCGGCAGCAGGTCCGCATGATCGTCCGGGGGAATTCTCCGGGCAGGAGCTGGCCGTTCTGCTTCCACGCCCCCAACAGTCCGTAGACCGCGGAGGCGACGGCTGACTCATCCAGTTGCCCCGTCCACCCGTCCCGCCGGCTGCGATATGCGAAGGTGATCTCCACGTTGAACATGGTTCACCGCCTTTCCTGACTGCGGAGTGTAGTCCCGACGGCGGCGCCGGTCAACGCGCCTTGCTCGGGGCAACTGGGGCGCCGGACGGACGGGCAACCTACGGGCGCTTGAACACCAGCTTGCCGTCCAGGTACGTACGCAGGACTTTCGCCTGGCGGATCGCGTCGTCGGCGCAGGTCAGCAGGTCCGTGTCCAGCACGAGGAAGTCGGCCGCCTTGCCCGTCTCCAGCGAGCCGGTCTCGTTGTCCAGGAACATCGCCCGGGCGCAGTGGACGGTGTAGAAGCGGATCGCCTGCTCTCGCGTCAGGGCCTGCTCGCCGTGCAGTTGCCCCTCGTACCAGCGGGCCCTGCGGGTGACGGCCGTCCAGATCCCCAGGAACGGATCGTACGGGTTGTTCGACCGCAGCGAGCCGAGCTTCTGCATGTGGTCGCTCCCGCCGGCCGCGACGCCGCCGGCGTCCAGGATGCTCCGCAGCGGCTGGAACCACCGCAGGCGGTCGTAGCCGAAGTGCTGCGCCAGCGTCCGCGCGTCCAGGTACAGCCAGGCCGGCTGGACCAGCGGGATGATCTTCAGGTCCACCACCTTCTTGACCGTGTCCTCGCTCATGAAGTTGGAGTGCGTGATGCAGTGTCGCTGCTTGCGGATGGGCAGCGTGCGGGCCAGCTCGTCGTACACGCTCACCAGCGTCTCGACGGCGCCGTCGCCGACGGTGTGGGCGGCGAACTGGAGCCCGCACCGGCTGGCGGCGCGGACCATCTCCAGCAGCCGCTCGCGCGGGATGAACAGCACGCCGCGGTACTCCGGGTCGTCGATGGCGTAGATCCTGCTCACGCCCCAGGGGCGGCTCATGTACGCGCTGCCGGTGAGCATCCCGCCGTCCAGGAACACCTTCACCCCGATCACGCGGAGCATCGGCCCGCCGCGCCGCAGCGGGTGCTGGCCCACCTTGCGGATCGCCTCCTGCACCTTCTCGATCGGCCCCATCGTGCCCACGTAGTGCTGGGCGGCCACGCGGACGCTCAGCTCGTCCTTGTCCAGCAGGCGCTGGTAGAGGTCGAGGCTGCCCTGCGAGGCCGAGCCGTCGCAGATGGCGGTCAGGCCCACCGAGTTGTAATCGCGAAAGAGCTCCCGCAGCCGGTCGTAGCGGTCCTGGTCGCTCGGTCGGCGCGAGGCCTCCCTGCTCTTGATGATCCGCGTGCAACTGCGGAGGATGCCCGTCGGCTCGCCCGTCCCGGGGGCCTTCTCGACGTGGCCCGGCCCGCCGTCGCTGACGCGGAAGTCCTTGTCGATCCCGCTGAGCGCGAGGGCCAGCGAGTTGACCGACGCGTCGGGCCCGGTGCGGAAGACCACCGGGTTCTTCGGCGCCGCCTCGTCCAGCTCGGCCCGCGTGGGGTAGCGCTGCTCGCGCAGGCGCGTGATGAACACCTGCTGGAGGACGATCCATTTCCCCTCGCCCAGCGCCGCCGCCCGCGCCCGCACGTACGCCAGCACGTCCGCGATCGACTCCATGTCCGGGATCGGGTGGTCGAACTCCGTCATCGCCGCCCCCGTCGCGTGAACGTGCGAGTCCATCATCCCCGGCATCACCATCTTGCCGCCCAGGTCGAGCACCTCGGTCTTGTCCGTCTTGAGGCGGAGGACCTCGTCGTTGCTCCCGACGGCCACGATCCGCCCGCCCTCGACGGCCATCGCCTGGCGGATGCTGAAGTCCGCATCGACGGTGACGACCTTGGCGTTGTGGACGATCAGGTTCGGCCCTGCCGCGAAAGCGGCGCCGCACAGCCCCGCCGCGGCCAGACAGGCACAGAAGACGTGGACGCGCTTCATCGCCGTGCTCCTCTCGGCGGCCAACCGCCGCCCGCCGGGGATGATACCGGCCGAACCCCGCCAACCGCAATGCTCCGCCTCGCGAACCGCGGGCGCCGCCTGGCCGTAGAATCTACAGAACTCGCCGGCCGGCGGAGCGGCCGCGGGCGCTTGCGCTTGATCGTCCGCCCCGGCCCGGCTAGGCTGAGCGACGACGGGAGACTTCCATGTACGGATTCTGGAACAACGTCAAGACGACGCTGCTGATGTCGGCGCTGATGGGGCTGTGCCTGGGCGTGGCCTACCTGATCGGCGGGCGGCAGGCGCTGATCCCGGCGCTGGTCATCGGCGGGGTGATGAACTTCGCGGCCTTCTTCTTCAGCGACAAGATCGCCCTGGCGACCGTGCGGGCACAGGAGATCCAGCGAGAGGACGACCCCGAACTGTGGGACACGGTCGAGCGACTGGTCGAGCGGGCCCACATGCCCATGCCCCGGGTGTGCATCTCGCCGGCGGCCGCCCCCAACGCCTTCGCCACCGGACGCTCCCCCAGCCATAGCGCCGTCTGCGTGACGGCCGGGCTGAGGCAGATGCTCACCCGCCCCGAGCTGGAAGGCGTGCTGGCCCACGAGTTGGCCCACGTCCGCCACCGCGACGTGCTGATCTCGACTATCGCGGCCGTGGTGGCCGGGGCGATCACGTGGCTGACGTACCTGAGCTTCTGGGGCGGCGGACGCCGCGACCGCGAGGGCGGCAACCCGCTGATCGCCCTGCTGCTGATGATCCTGGCGCCGCTGGCGGCGATGCTGATCCAGCTCGCCATCAGCCGCTCGCGAGAGTACGAAGCCGACCGCGAAGGCGCCGAGCTGGCCGGCTCGCCCCGCGGACTGGCCAACGCCCTGCTCAAGCTCAGTTCCGCCAACGAGCGAATCCCGCTGCCCGTGCCGGACAGCCAGGCGCCGCTGTTCATCGTCCAGCCGCTGACGGGCGGAGAGATGGCCAGGCTCTTCATGACCCACCCGCCCATCGAGGAGCGAGTCGAGCGCCTCCGCGAGATGGAACGACACATGGTGTGACCGCGCCCGGCAGCACCAGACCCAAAGCCTGCGGACCTGTCCGCCGTGGCGGAGACCCCCCGTGGGCTTTCTCGTCGAGTCCCCGCGATTGCTCTATCGCGGGATCGCGAAAACTGCCACCCAGACCGCCTGACCGTGACTGGTCCTGGCCTGGCCGAACCCCGCGTGAACGTATCCGCCCAGCATCGTCTGGCGGTGCGTGGGCGATGCCTGCCACGCCTGCACGGCCAGCTCGGCGGTGGGCAGGCCGGCGGCGTAGTTCTCGCCCACCGAGCGGAAGCGGTAGCCCTCGTCCATGACGCGCTGGCCGGGGTTGCCCTTCTCGTAGTGCCCGTACTTGCCCGTGCGGGCCATGAACTCGGCGTACTTCTGGGCGGCGGCGGTCAGGCGCGGCTCGAGCTTCAGCGCGTGGAGGTTCTGACGCAGGCGGACCTGGTTGTGCAGGTCCAGCAGCACCTGCGCAGGCGTGGCCGGCTCGGCGGGTTTCTCCGCCGGCCGGCTGGTCGCAACCGGGTGGCGAACGGCTTCGCCCAGCGCCTCCTCGAACTGGGCCAGGCGGGTGTCGAACGTGGCCGGTCCCCGCCCGAAGTGCCCGCCGTTGAACGCCCCGATGGCCCGGTCCCGCAACGCCGCCAGCGCCCTGTCGCCGCCCGCGTCGGCTGCCTGCTCCGCCAGCCGCACCGCACTCTGGATCCGACCCACCAGCCTGGGGAACTCCTCCTCCCCCTGCCCCAGTTCGCCATCGTTGAAGGCCGATACCGCCGTGCGCACCAGCGCATCCAACACCTGGGGTTTCATGCCCGCCCGCCGAAGCCGCTGGCGCAAGGCCGGCAGACGGGGGTGAATGTCGCGGAGGAACGCGAGCGTCATCTCGAGCGCCGCCTGCTCGCGCTGGGCCCGCTCGATCTCGTCCGGCCCGGCCGGAGGCGGCGAAGGCTCTTTCTCCACCAGGCGCCGCAGGACCTTGACCTCCAGTCCCGCCGCCCGCGCCTGCTCGAGGTTCTGTCGCAGGTGTGCCCGGATATCGTCCCCGGCGGGGCGGCTGGCCGGCTGCGAAGACGCGGCCGCGGGCGACGCGAAAGCCGGCGCCGGCCCGGCTGCCAGACACGCCAGCAGCAATGGGAGCAGACGGTTCATCCGGAACTGTCGTCGTTGTCGGGCGGCAGGATCAGCGGCGCGCCGACCTGGAAGCCCAGGCTCCACTGGATCTGGAAGAGATCATCCAACGGGATGTTCCTGGCCGAGCCGTCCATGAACGAACCGTTGATGGACTGCCCGTGCCTCTTGATGGCAAAGCGCGCGAGGTTGGGCACCGTCGTGCTGCCGCGGCGGTCCGGCGGCGGGGGGTCGGTGTGATCGAGCCAGCCGTCAACCCAGTTGGCGTCCAGATACGCGGGCACCATGTTCGGCGTACGAATCTTGTCCAACTGCCCGAAGTAATACTCCTGCGGCCCCCGCCCGGGGTTGGGGTGCAACCAGGCGTTGAACCCGTAGCTGCCGTAGATGAACCGCGTGTTGTTGTTCATCCACGAACCGGGGCTGTATCGCCCGGTCCAGGCGGTGCAGAAGCTGCCCACGCCGGAACCTTCCTTCGCGGCGCTGGGGCAAAGCCGGAGGTCGTCGATGTTCCCGTTGAACCGCCGAAGCAGGTTGACCCAGAACGTGTCGAACGTCAGGTAATACCGGAATACGTCCCCTTTGGCGGCCTGAACGTACTGCGTCATGGCGAGCTGAATTTGATGCAAGTTCGATCGGCAGCTAACGTTACGGGTCATCTTGCGGGCCCTGGCAAGCGAGGGGGTCAGCAAGAGCAGCAGCAACGATATGATCGACACCACCACCAGCAACTCAACCAAGGTGAATGCCTTACGCCTCATCGCGGTACTCCTCTCAGGCTGTATTCTAAGCCATGCGGCGAAGGGAGGCACGCGGAAATATCGCTGCGTTTTCTGTTTTCGCCCATAAATTACTTGATATGTCGAGAGGTCACGATATATTATGTTTTCGAGGTCAACAATGATGGAAGACGAAGGTTCGACAACCAGAGGCGATGACACCACCCGGGAGAGTCCCCTGCCCGAACTGGACCTGGTCCCGATGGGGACCCTGTGCCGGGCGGCCGAGTGCCTGAAGGTGATGGCCCATCCCCAGCGACTGCAGATCGTGGACATCCTGATGGAGTCCCAGGCCAGGCAGACCGAGATGACCGTCAACCAGATCGCCCGGCTGTGCGGTCTGCCCCCCCACCAGGCCTGCGAGCACCTGCGCCTGCTCAAGGGATACAACCTGCTCGACAGCGAGCGCCGCGGGCGGACGGTGATCTACAGGATCGTCGATCCTCGCCTGCCCGGACTGCTCACCTGCATTCGACGCTGTTGCGACATCCGAAACCCGCAGACCAGTTAGAGGTCAACACCGTGACCAGCACACGTGGAGAATCCATGACTCAGCGCAAGAGAATCGTGATCGTGGGCGGAGTAGCCGGCGGCGCGTCGGCGGCCGCCAGGGCCAGAAGACTGTCCGAAGAGGCGGAGATCCTCCTGTTCGAGCGGGGGCGGAACGTTTCGTTCGCCAACTGCGGGCTGCCCTACCACATCGGCGGGGTCATCCCCGAGCGCAAGAGCCTGCTGGTCCAGACGGCCGACGGGCTGCGCAAACGCTACAACATCGACGTCCGCACCCGTCACGAGGTGCTGAAGATCGACCGCGCCGCCCGCCAGGTCGTCGTGCGCGACCTCGAGAGCGGACAGGAGTTCACCCAGCCCTACGACGCGCTCATCCTCAGCCCCGGCGCCGAGCCCATCCGCCCGCCCATCCCGATGTCCGGCGGGCGCATCATGACCCTGCGCAGCCTGGAAGACATGGACCGCATCAAGCAGGTCGTCGACGCCGCCAACCCCGGCCGCGCGGTCGTCGTCGGCGGGGGATACATCGGACTGGAGATGGCCGAGGCCCTCCGCGAGCGGAAGATCGAGACCACGCTGGTCGAGCTGCTGCCGCAGGTCTTCGCCATCGCCGACCCCGAGATGGTCGTCCCGCTGCACCAGCAGCTCCGCCAGAACGGCGTGGACCTGAGGCTCGGACAGTCGGTGAAGGCCGTCCGCCAGGGCGAGGGCGACCGCCTGAACGTCGAGCTGAGCACCGGCGAGAGCATCGAGGCGGGCCTGGTGGTCCTGGCCGTGGGCGTCAAGCCCGAGGCCGCCCTCGCCCGCGAGGCGGGCCTGGAGATCGGCTCGGCCGGCGGGATCGTCGTCGATGAGCACATGCGGACCAGCGACGAGAACATCTTCGCCGTCGGCGACGTGGTCGAGTCGGCCCACATCGTCAGCGGGCAGCGGAGCCTGATGCCGCTGGCCGGGCCCGCCAACCGCCAGGGGCGCATCGCCGCCGACAACGCTTTCGGCCGGCCCAGCGCGTATCGCGGCGGGCAGGGCACGGCGGTCTGCAAGGTCTTCGACCTGACCATCGGCCTGACGGGCCTGACCGAGAAACAGCTCGTCCGCGCCGAGACGCCCCACGAGAAGATCTACGTGCACCCCAGCAGCCACGCCGGCTACTACCCCGGCGCGGTCCCGATGAGCCTGAAGCTCCTGTTCGACCCGAAGGACGGGCGGATCCTCGGCGCCCAGGCGGTCGGAGCGCGCGGCGTGGACAAGCGGATCGACGTCATCGCCGTCGCCCAGCGGGCGGGCTTGACCGTCCGCGACCTGACGGACCTCGAACTGTCCTACGCTCCGCCCTACGGCTCGGCCAAGGACCCCGTCAACTACGCCGGCTACGTGGCCTCCAACGCCCTGGACGGCGACGTGCTCCTCGCCCACTACGACCAGGTCGCCAACCCGCGGGCCGACCAGGTCCTGCTGGACGTCCGCACCGCTCCGGAGGTGAAGGCCGGCACGATCCCCGGCTCGCTGCACATCCCCGTGGACGAGCTTCGCGGGCGCCTGGGCGAGCTGCCGCGCGACAAGGAAATCCTCGCCTTCTGCCAGGTCGGCCTGCGCGGCTACCTGGCCTGCCGCATCCTCAGCCAGCACGGCTTCCGCTGCCGCAACCTGACCGGCGGATACAAGACGTACCTCGCCTTCCGCGACTGCCAGGGGCCCGATCGAGGAACCGCGGCGCCCCTGCCGAAGCCGCCCGCGTCCTTCGACGGGCCCCGCGGCGGCAAGCCGGCGCCCCAGAACCCGGCCCAGGCTTCGGACGGGTGTTGCGCCGGAGGCGCTTCCTCGTCCGGCGCGGCCTGCTGCGGCGGGGCGTCCGCCACCGCCCAGGTCGTCCGCGAGATCGACGCCCGCGCACTCCAGTGCCCCGGACCGATCATGCGCCTGCACGACGAGTTGGAGAATCTCCGCCCCGGGCAGGCCGTCCGCATCACCACCTGCGACCACGGCTTCGCCGCCGACGTCGAGGCCTGGTGCGCCGCCACCGGCAACCGCCTGTTGGACGTCGCCCGCAACAACGGCACGGTGTCCGCCGCCGTCGCCAGGGGCCTGCCCCAGCCGTCCCCCGTCCCGCATTCCACCGCGGACGCCGAACGCCACAAGAGCATCCTCGTCTTCAACGGCGACTTCGACAAGGCCATGGCCTCGTTCATCATCGCCAACGGGGCCGCCGCCATGGGCTCGAAGGTCACCATGTTCTTTACCTTCTGGGGCCTCAACGTCCTGCGCCGGCGAGAGAAGGTCGCCGTCCGCAAGACCCTCATCGAGCGGATGTTCGGCTGGATGATGCCCCGCGGGGCCGACAAGCTCGGCCTGTCCAAGATGAACATGGGAGGCATGGGCCTGCGAATGATCAAGGGCATCATGCGAAAGAAGCACGTCGCCTCGCTGGGCGAGCTGATCGACTCCGCCCGGCGCGCCGGCGTGCGGATGGTCGCCTGCTCCATGTCCATGGACCTCATGGGCATCAAGCGCGAGGAACTCATCGACGGAATCGAAGAGGGCGGGGTGGCCGCCTACCTGGGCTCGGCCCAGGAGGGCCACGTCAACCTGGTGATGTGAGCGCGGGTTCCACGGGCGTGCCGGACCCGGGCCCGCGCAGCGTCTGTTGTGCCCTTGCCCGGCGCGGTACAATGTCGGCCAAGAGGAGAGACCGTAATGGCAATATCTCCCGAGGATCGCTCGCGGCTGATCCACCTGGCGCGGCAGGCGGTGGAAGCGGCCGTCACGGGCCAGGCGCTGCCCCGGGCCGAAACGACGGGGTTGCTGGGCGAGCAGCGAGGCTGCTTCGTGACGCTGACCAACCAGGGGCGGCTGCGGGGGTGCATCGGCACGTTCCACCCGCTGGGCTCGCTGGGGGCGATGATCGTGGAGATGGCCGCCGCGGCGGCCACCCGCGATCCGCGATTCCGCTTCAACCCGATCACCCCCGGCGAGCTGGGCCGACTGAGGATCGAGGTCTCCGTGCTGTCGGAGCTGATCCCCACTCGCCGGCCGGAGAAGCTGGAAGTGGGCACGCACGGCATCTACGTCGTGCGGGGCGGACAGTCCGGGTGTTTTCTTCCCGAGGTCGCCACCGACCAGGGCTGGAACGCGATAGAATTCCTTGACCAGTGTTGCGCGGGCAAGGCCGGGCTGGAGCCCGGCGCCTGGCGGCAGAGCGACACGGAAGTGTTCCTGTTTACGTCCGAGAAGTTCGACCAATGACACCGCCTAGTGGAAGGGACAACATGCACAGGAAGATGTATCAATGGATCGTGGTCTGCGGCCTGCTGGTCGTGGCGCTGGCGGCGGTGATTACCACCGCCCAGCCCGATCGTGCGGCAGCCGCGGCCGGCGCGGCCCGCGAAGAGGGCCGGTACTTCGTCACCGCCGGAGGGTCCTCCTACATTCTGCACGACGCGACGGCCGGGACGGCCTGGGTCTACTTCCCCGACCCCAAGGAGAAGAAGCCCGTCATGGTCCCCGTCCGCCGCCTGACCAGCACCGCCGAGATCGAGGCCCACAAGCTCGGCGTGGGGAATTGACGCGGGCGCCGGCTCGCGCCGCGCCGTAGCGGAGTTACACCGTCCACGGCGCGCGCCTGGCCCGGCCCAGCATGCGGTTGGCCTGGTCGTCGCCGACGAACCGCTCGGCCCGCGGGTCCCATTTCAGCGGGCGCTTGAGCAGCATGGCGATGTTGCCCAGGTGGCAGAGCGTGGCCGAGCGATGGGCGACCTCGACCGGGGCGGCCGGCTCGCGCCGGGACTTCACGCAGTCCAGGAAGTTGCGGTAGTGGCCCGCGCTGGCGTACAGGCGGACGTCGTTGGGGCCCAGGCGCACCCGCTTGAGCGACTCGGGAAACGTGTGGAACCCGCCGTAGCCCACCTCCACCCAGCCCTCGCTCCCCTCGAACCGCGTGGACATGTTCTCCTTGCGGGTGATGCACTCCAACTCCACGCCGTCGGCGTACCGCGCGCGGAAATGGACCTCCAGCGCCACGTCGAACAGCCCGTCGCTCGGCCAGACGCTGCCCGCGTCGGCCACCTCCACCGGCCCGGTGCGCTCCGTGTCGTGGCCCCACTGGGCCAGGTCCAGGCTGTGGGCCCCGTAATTCGTGACCTGCCCGCCGCTGTAGTCCAGCAGGAAGCGGAAGTTGTAGAGGCAGCGGTCCTTGTGGTAGGGCGCCCACGGGGCCGGACCGAGCCATCGCTCGTAGTCGAAGTCCTCGGGCACGTCCATCGGCTTCCAGTCAGCCGGCGGGGCGGTCTTGTTCCACGGGCCGACCACGGCCTGGACCCGCCTGAGCTGCCCGACGTAGCCGTTGCGGACCAGCTCGCAGGCGAACCGTGAGACGCCGTTGGACCGCTCGTGCGTGCCGGCCTGGAGGACCACGCCGCATCGTCGCACCTCGCGGACCATGGCCTGCCCGTCTTCCACCGTCAGGCTCAGGGGCTTCTCGCAGTAGATGTCCTTGCCGGCGCGGGCGGCGGCGCAGGTCATGACGGCGTGCCAGTGGTCGGGCACCGCGATCACGACCGCGTCGATGTCCGCCCGGCCCAGCACCTGGCGGAAGTCGATGTACGCCGCGCAGCCGCCCGAGCGCCCGCCGCTGGCGGCATAGTGTTCGTCCACCGTCTTGCGGGCGACCTCGCGCCCGAGGAACTGCTTGTCGCTCTTGTAACCGTAGCTGGCCCGGTTCACGTCGCAGACGGCCAGCACCTGGCAGTCGTCTTCCTGGAGGAACCCCTGGAGCACCTGGCTGCCCTGGTTGCCCACGCCGATGAAGCCGAGCGTGACGCGATTGCTGGGTGCGGCGGCGCCGAGGACCGAGGCGGGAACGATCCACGGAGCGGCGGCGGCGGAGAGACCGCGGCCAAGAAACGCCCGCCGGCTTAGATCGGACTTGCTCATAAGAAACTCCTGAGGCCCCAACTGTACCTTGGGTGGGCCCACCCGACAAGAGCGAGTGCCGATGGCAAGAGGTGACGACTGGTTCAGCGGACCGTGACGACCGGGTTCCGGCGGCTGATGTCGAAATCGAAGAACCGCGCCCGGTCATTGGGCGGGTCGGCCCCCAGCGTGCACGGCACCCGGGGCTTTGTTGGAGGCCGTCACGATCAGGTAGTCCCGGCGGCGGGCAGGTGGGGGCGTTCTATTGGAGCGACTGCTCCTGCTGCTGGATGACCTGGAAGATCTCCTCGGCCGTCTGCGCCGAGGCCATCTTCTTGCGGAAGGCGTCCAGGCTGATCAGGCGGGAGATCCGCGCCAGGGCCTGGATATGCAGACCGGTCCGGTCCGACGGGCTCAGCAGCAGCAGGATCAGCGTCACCGGCTTGCCGTCGATCGACTCGAAGTCCACGCCGTCGGGCGCCTTTCCCAGGGCGATCACCAGGTCGTCGACGGCCGGCGTCTTGCCGTGCGGAATGGCCACGCCCTCGCCGATGCCCGTGGTCCGCGTCTGCTCGCGCTCCAGGACGGCCTGATACGCCTTGTCGCGGTCCAGCAGCCTGCCCTGGCCCGCCAGCAGGTCCACCAGTTCCTGGATGGCGCCCTGCTTGTCCGTGGCAGCCAACGGGACCTTGATCTGCTCCAGCTTCAGCATGTCGGTCAAAAGCATCGCCCAAGTCCTTGCCGCCTGCGCGGCCGAGGCATTCCTGCCTGCCGACAGGCAGGATTGAAACCACGAACTCTACTTATCGCCCGCGACGGACGCAACAGTTTATTTCCGCCCGGCGGGGCCAATGTCGCCCGCCGCGCCGCTCGCCCGCTCTGGACAAACCCGCCGCGCCGCGATACCCTCAGGCCGATGAGTACGTCCACCCTTGCCATGATCGGCGACGGGGCCATGGGCACCGTTTGCGCCCTGATGCTGGCCGAGAACGGCCACCACGTCCGCCTGTGGTCGGCCTTTCCCGACGCCGCCCGCGACCTGGCCGAGCACCGCGAGAACCGGCGCTTCCTGCCCGGCTGCCCGCTCCCCGACCGCGTCCGCATCGCCCTCAGCGACGCCGAGGCCTTCGACGGTGTCGAGCTGGCCTTCTCCGCCGTCCCCACCCAGTTCATGCGCGGCGTCTGGCAGCGCCTGGGCCCCCACTGCCCGCCCGCTCTGCCCATCTGCAGCGTGACCAAGGGCATCGAGAACGGCACGCTGCTTCGTCCCACCCAGGTCCTGGGCGACGTGCTCGACCGCGACGCCGCGACGCGACCCCTGGCCGCCCTGTCGGGCCCGTCCATCGCACCGGAGGTCGCCCGACGACTGCCCGCCAGCGTCGCCGTCGCCGCCGACGACACGCTCCTGGCCGACCGCGTCCAGGCCCTGCTCAACCGCCCCTACTTCCGCATCTACACCAACCCGGACCTGGTCGGGCTGGAAATCGCCGGCGCCGCCAAGAACGTCATCGCCATCGCCGCCGGCATCCTCGACGGCCTCCAGGCCGGCGACAACGCCAAGGCCGCCCTCGTCACACGCGGACTGGCCGAGATCGTCCGCCTGGGCCAGGCCGCCGGCGGGCGGGCCGAGACCTTCTTCGGCCTGGCCGGCGTCGGCGACCTTATCACCACCTGCACCTCCCCCATCGGACGAAACCGCTGTTTCGGACAGGCCGTCGGCCAGGGCGCCACCCCCCAGCAGGCGCAGGCTCAGGCGCACGGCGTGGTCGAGGGCGTCGCCACCACCGTCAGCCTGGTGCAACTGGCCGCCCAACTCGGCGTGGAGATGCCCATCACCCGGGCCGTCCACAACATCCTCTTCGAGCACACCCCTCCCGCCCAGGCCATCGCCGACCTCATGGCCCGCCCGCTCAAGGCCGAGTGATCGCCCATTCTCGCGGAGCCCGCATGGCCGGAAGCGCCGAAAAACCGGCAGAAACCCCCCTTGACACCCAGCCGCCGCGCGGTACGCTATTAGGTATGAACGACCGCGAGGGCGATCGTTCGTCCTATCGTGTTGAGTGAGAGACTGGCAAATCCTTGTCTTTAGAGGAGAGGACCAATGATGCGACACATGTGGCTCGTTGTGGGCGTTTTGTGCATGGTATCGGCTGGGCTTTCCGCTGGGCTGGTAGACACGTTTGACGCGCCGCTGCCGGCTGCGACCATCACCAACAGCAACCTGCCCGCGCCGACGGTGACGTCCGGCGGACCGTCAGGCTACTTCCTGCGCCTGGTCAATGACGGCGTGAACAGCCAGTCCAACCGCTATGCCTACGACCGGACGGACGCGGGCGTATACCAAAACGTGGTCGCCCGGTTCGACTTTGCCGGGTACAGTCTCGATCAGGCGGCTGACGGATTCTCCGCCGCCCTGATCCCGACCGGCACGTACGGTACGACGGGGGCTGGGGCGGCCTTTGGTGCGAACGAGTCGCCCAACGCCGCAGGCGTGCTGGGCCTGGGGTTCCGAGCGTACCCCGCGGGGACCAACCACGTGACTCTGAACTGGAACAACCAGGAACTCGCCCGCTACGCGGTGGCGACGGGCAGCGTGAATTTTGCCAACGGCGTGTGGAACCAGGCGGTCTGGTCGATCGACGCCCTCGGGCCGGGCAGCCAGCAGAAACTAGACCTCATCGGCAACGTCAATGGAACGCCCACAACGGTGACGGTGTTCAACCAGTACGTGTTCGGTGCGGGGCCTTTCGAGAACCGCGTCCAGTTCGCCGGGCGGACCGGCGGGTTGAACATGAACGTAGACCTGGACAACGTCAACGTGTCCTACAGCAACCCGACGACGGCCCCGGGGGCGAACCCAGCCGGCGGTCCGGTCGGCGCCAACACGTTGTTCCAGGACTTCGACAACTACGGCACCACGCCGTTTGCCCTGAGCCCCAACACCGGCAGCCCCGGGCCGCACGTGCTGGCCGGCGGGCCCACGGGCAACTATCTCCGCCTGATCCGGCAGACCGGAAACCTGAACAATCAGATCGGCTTCGACCGCGTCGCGCAGGGGCAGTTCGGGCGCATCGAGGCCAAGTGGGATTTCAACGTCCTCAGCGGCGCTGACGGGTTCGCCTTCGCCCTGGTCAACACCGGATGGAACGGGACCACCGGGACCGGCGTGGCCACCAGCGGCGGCTGGGAAGAAGCCAGGATCGCCAACGCGCTGGGCCTCGGCTTCGACATCTATGTCAACGCCGGCGATCCCGGTCCGTACTCGGTGAACCTGGCCTGGAACGGGCAGAACGTGACCAGGACCATCCCGTACGACTATCGCGGCGCCTGGCACACGGCCAGCGCGACCATCGACTTCGTCGCCGGCGGGGCCAATGTCACGCTGGACCTGATTGACAAGGCCACCTCCACTCCTCACAACATCTTCACCAATTACTTCATCGCCGGCGTGACGCCCTACGAGAGCCGGGTGGTCTTTGGCGGGCGCACCGGCGGGGCCACGACCAACCTCGACCTGGACAACATCGAGGTCAAGTGGCTCGACCAGATCGCCCAGCCGACCGATCCGTTCCACTGGCGGGGCATCACGGGCGACTACGGCACGAACACGCTGTGGACCAACGACGTCCTGCCCGGCGGGGGCGACAACGCCGTCATCGACGTCGGCGTGGCTACCAGCGGCACCCGGTACATCAACGGGACCGGCAGCCTCACCGTCACCGGCACGGGCGGGCTCAACGTCAGCGGGAACCTCGAGGTGGCCAGCGGCGCCGGTCAGCAGGGCACGCTCCACCTAGCCGGCGACAGCCAGACCCGCTCCAGCACCGACTTCTTCGTCGCCAACGGCTCCGGCTCGACCGGCACGGTCACCGTCGCCGACAACGCCCGCCTCACCGTGGGCGGCCAGCACACCGTCATCGGGCGCGGCGGCGTCGGACAGATGACCCAGGACGGCGGGACGGTGAGCCTGCGCCGACTGTTCGTGGCCGAGGGGGCCGGCTCGGGCGGCTCGTCCTACACGCTCAACGACGGCACGCTGACGGCCAGCG
>Ga0116149_1001693_pt1 | contig 26194 bp, 20 predicted proteins | sample AD_UKC057_MetaG_FD_89787 | JGI IMG/M metagenome (GOLD analysis project Ga0116149, IMG submission 89787) | Active sludge microbial communities of municipal wastewater-treating anaerobic digesters from USA - AD_UKC057_MetaG | ecosystem: Engineered > Bioreactor > Anaerobic > Digestate | place: USA...
AATGCCTGGTTCATCCGTGTCGACGGTGTGACCGGTTACGGTGACGATCCTTTCCTGGAAAAGATAACAATCAACCCGGATGAGCCTTTACTTTTTCTTAACATCGATACCAGGCCTGACGGCACGGCGCTCATCTGGAATCATACGGAGGACTCGCCCGGCAAACGGTGCCCCAATCCCAGGGTGGTGCTTCCCAGAAGAATCGTTCCAGGGGTAATAAACAGACCTGTCACCGTTGATGTCCGCAATTTCGGCGTGAGGATGCCACCATGCACTGCAGATAAACCCAGCTACGGGATAGCGGGTCTGTTTCATATCCTTCCCCCGGCGCTGGCATGGTTATGGAGGCTCGTCAGCCCGCGTGGCTATGCCAATCCGAGCATCACCGGCACCGGCGACCTTGAAAGTGAAGGGGCAGGGTCATACTGGCCCTTTGCAACCGGGAGGAAGGTAAGGCATGCCAATCTTCTCCTGGAACAGATTGTCAACACCCCGAGGGTCAGGTATACCCTGACGCCGAACCAGCACATAGGGGCGTGGAAGGTGGGCTTCAAGCCTCAGTTGCTCATGAGGGAATACCTGACACGCCGGGGTAACGCGAAACTGAGGGCTGATCAGCTGAGCCCGGCAAGGTGCCCGCTTCTGGGATATGAACTTAATTACCTTACAATAGAAGGATCACCGGTCCCCTCAAGGTTTCTGAAGGTTTACCGCCAGGCGGAAGTGGGAACGGATGGTTATGACGCCGGCGCTGAAATCCTGAAGGAGTTCTTCAGAAGGGAACTGACAGGATTTCTCACTCCTGATCTGATTCCGCTGGGGCGAAGGATCATAAATGCATTCCTTGAGGGATGCACGGTGGAGGATTATGCCCGGATACTGCCGATGGAATACCAGTATTCGTTCCTTACGATAAATGATTATGACAGCCAGGGCGGCCAGTAAAAGTCCTGATCCGTCTGTCAGTTCCTGAAGTCTGCCATCACGTCAGTAGGGTAAACGTTGGTCTCAAGCTTTTTCTTGACTTCCTTGAAGGCCTGTAAGGTATAATTGACATCCTCCATCGTGTGAGCTGCGGTAGGTATGATCCTGAGCATGATGACTCCCCTGGGCACTACCGGGTAGATTACAACCGAGCAGAAGATGCCGTAGTTCTTGCGAAGATCCTTGATGAGGTGTGTTGTCTGGGCCAGTTCACCATTGAAGAAGACCGGGGTTACGGGTGATTGTGTGCGGCCGAGGTCAAATCCGGCTTCCCGGAAGCCCTTCTGAAGTGCGTTGGCAATTTCCCACAGTCTCTCGCGAAGCTCGGGATGGTTCTTCATCATCTCGAGGCGCTTGATGGCTCCGATAGTCATGGCCATCGGGAGCGACTTGGCATAGATCTGCGAACGAAGGTTAAATCTCAGGTAGCTGATGACTTCCTTGTCGCCGGCGACGAATCCGCCTATTCCTGCGAAGCTTTTCGCGAAGGTTCCGAAATAGACATCTATCTGGTCCTGAACGCCGAAGTGTTCGCCGGTGCCGGCTCCCGTTCTGCCCATGGTGCCGATGCCATGGGCATCGTCGACGAGGAGGCGGAAGTTGTATTTCTTTTTGTAGGTTACAATTTTGTCAAGTGCTCCGAGGTCGCCGGCCATGCCGAATACACCCTCAGTGATAACCAGGATGCCTCCTCCGGTTTCAGCGACGATGTTCTGTGCATGCTGGAGCTGCTTTTCGAAGCTTTCCATGTCATTGTGCGCGTACACAAACCTTTTTGAGAGTACCATTCTCAATCCGTCCATGATGCAGGCATGTGATTCGGAGTCATATACTATGACGTCATGCCTTCCTGCCAGGCAGTCTATTGTGGAGACCATCCCCTGGTAACCGAAGTTAAGAAGGTATGCGGATTCCTTTCCGACGAATTCGGCAGCCATTGCCTCAAATTTTTCGTGCATGGTTGTCTGGCCTGACATCATCCTGGCACCCATCGGGTATGCCAGTCCGTACTGTGCTGCAGCCTCGGCGTCAACCTTGCGTATCTCAGGATGGTTGGCGAGTCCCAGGTAGTTGTTGAGACTCCAGTTAAGCACCTCCTTACCCATGAATTTCATGCGGGGGCCTATCTCCCCTTCAAGCTTGGGGAACATAAAATATCCGTCACCCTGTTCCTGGTACTGTCCGAGCGCACCACGGTTCTTTCTGATCTTGTCGAAAATATCCACGTCAGTATAGTTTTGATTATTGCCCGCAAAATTATCAAAAACATTGTACCGTCAAAGTACCTATTTATACCTATTTGTTCTGTGGAATTAACACTCTCTTAACTACTCTGTTTCAATTATTGGTGCACTTTTGTGGCGTATTGGGTCAACCAATAAAAAAAAAGAGTAATTTTGCGCAACATTTCCGGGTATGAGGATCAAACCGATAACATTTCTAATGCTGGCTCTCATCATCACATCATGCGGTGAGTATGAGAAGCTTCTCAAGAGCACAGATAACGAGCTCAAGAGACAGAAGGTATTTGACTATTATGATGACGGTAAATACACAAAGTCCATTGAGCTTCTCTCACAGATTCTGCCCAGATACAGGGCTACCGATCAGGCTGAACAGCTCAGCTGGATCAATGCCCAGGCACATTTCAGGATTCGTGACTATATGATGGCGGGGCAGTATTACCAGGAGTTTGCTGACAACTACCCGGGCAGCACCAACGCCGAGGAAGCTTCATACCTGGCAGCTATGTGCGATTATTACCAGAGTCCCAGGCCGGAACTCGATCAGACAAACACCAGGAAGGCAATAGAGAGCTTTACGATATTCATGCAGCGATACCCGACAAGCACCCGTAATGATGACTGCAAGGCAAGGATCCTTGAGCTTAAGGAAAAGCTGGTCGAGAAATCATACCTGAGTGCCAGGCTGTACTATGATCTTAAGGAGTACCGCGCCGCAACAGTATCACTGTCAAACAGCCTGAAGGAGTATCCTGATACAAAATACCGGGAGGAGCTGATGTTCCTCAAACTTGATGCCCTCTACCTCCTTGCCGTGAACAGCGTCCCTGAGAAGAAGGTTGAGCGCTTGCAGACAACACTTGACGAGTATTATTCGTTTATAGAAGAGTATCCTCAGAGCAAATTCTCGAAGGATGTTAACAGGATATTTGAAAGCACGGCAAAGTACCTGAAGGTTGACACAACAGTGAAACAAACAGAAAATAACTGAAATCATCAACACAAATATGGATTACAAAAAGACATCTGCATCCTACACAACCATTACAAGGGATATTGACAAGTTCGACACCACAACGGGGAATATCTACGAAAGCGTCATTATCTGCAGCAGAAGGGCAAACCAGATCTCGGTTGAGATGAAGCAGGAGCTGAACTCAAAGCTGGAAGAATTTGCTTCGTTCAATGACAATCTGGAAGAGGTTTTTGAGAACAGGGAACAGATAGAGATATCAAAGTTCTACGAGAGGCTTCCAAAGCCCACACTGATTTCTCTTGCCGAGTTTGAGGACAACAAGATATATCACCGCAATCCTGACAAGGAGCAGAAGCAGAAGAAATAACTGGCCAACATGCTGAAAGGCAGGAAAATACTGCTTGGAGTCACCGGAGGTATAGCAGCCTACAAAGCTGCTGTCATCATCCGGTTGCTTATTAAGGAAGGGGCTGAGGTAAAGGTTGTGATGACCCCGCTGGCAAAGGAGTTCATCACGCCGCTGACCCTGGCCACCCTTTCAAAAAATCCGGTAATGGCAGATTTCTTTGATCCGGAAGACGGACGATGGAACAGTCACATCGACCTGGGTCTCTGGGCCGACCTTTATCTTATTGCTCCGGCAACTGCCAACAGCATGGGAAAGATGGCCGCAGGCATTGCAGACAACCTTCTACTGACTACATATCTCTCGGCACGGTGCCCGGTCTTCCTTGCCCCGGCAATGGACCTGGATATGCTGGCACACCCGGCAACAATTGGCAATATGGAGAGGCTGAAGTCGTATGGCAATCACATCATTGAGCCTGATACCGGTGAGCTGGCCAGCGGACTCGAAGGCAAGGGCCGTATGGCCGAACCGGAGGTAATAGTGAGGGAGCTCAGGGAGTTCCTCTCAAAAAAAAAAATAACTGAACAGCCGCTGAAGGGCCGGAAGGTCCTCATCAATGCAGGACCTACCGTGGAACCGATAGATCCGGTCCGGTATATCAGCAATTATTCTTCAGGCCGCATGGGGATTGCACTCGCTGAGGCAGCTGCCGTGATGGGCGGGGATGTAACGCTTGTCCTGGGACCTGTCAGCATAAAGCCCCGCTCCGGGGATATCAGCATTGTTCCCGTAACCACTGCCGCAGAGATGAAGGAAGCCACTGTGGCAGCATTCAGCACCTGCGATATTGCCATCCTGGCTGCCGCAGTAGCCGATTTCACACCGGAGCACCCGCATGAGACCAAGGTGAAAAGAGGCGATGATGATATGGTCATCAGGCTGAAACCCACTGAAGACATTGCCGCATGTCTCGGGAAGATGAAGAGGAAAGGCCAGTTGCTGGCAGGGTTTGCGCTGGAGACAGACAATGAACTGGAGAGCGCAAAGGGCAAACTCCGGAGGAAAAACCTTGACCTGATAATACTTAACTCACTGAAGGATCAGGGAGCCGGATTCGGCCACGATACCAACCGGATAACCATCATTGACAGTAACGATAATATTGATAAATTTGAACTGAAAACGAAGGACGAGGTCGCTTCGGACATACTGAAGAAAATCATCTCACTGACTCGCTGAAAGCTTATGAAGCAACCGGTTAAAACTAGACTTCTCGTAGCGGTGCTGCTGATGGCGCTGACCACCGGCCCGGCGGTGTCACAGGAGCTTTACTGCAACGTGCAGGTGTCGGCTCAGAAGATCCAGGGTTCGAACCGTGAGGTTTTTCAGAACATGCAGCGTGACATTTACGAGTTCATGAACAGCATGGTCTGGACTGACAATATCTTCAGCTTTTCAGAGAGGATCGAATGCAACCTGCTGATCAACCTTGATGAGCAGCTTTCGGCAGATGAATTCCGCGGCACTATACAGGTACAGCTCAGCAGGCCGGTTTACAACACCACCTATGAATCCACAGTGCTCAACTTCGTGGATAACAATTTCCAGTTCAGGTATGTGGAGTTCCAGCCTCTGGAGTTCAATCCGAACAGCCACACGAGCAACCTTGTGTCGGTGCTGGCCTACTACGCCTACCTTCTGATCGGGATGGATTTTGACACCTATTCACAGGGTGGCGGAACCCCTTATTTCCAGGTTGCCGAAAAGATTGTCACCAATGCCCAGAATGCCCCGGAACAGGGATGGAAGCCATATGACGGTTCAAGAAACAGGAACCGGTACTGGCTGGTAAAAAATATTCTCGACAGCGAGTATTCGGGTGTCAGGCAGTTTATTTATCTATATCACCTAAGAGGACTTGACCGGATGGAGTCTGATATGACTCAGGCCAGGACTGAAATATACGAGAGCCTGAGACGGTTGCAGGAGGTCTACAGGCGCCGCCCTGACCCGTTCATGTACTACATGACCGTGGTGCTTGATGCGAAGGCAGACGAGATTGTCAACATCTTTACACAGGGTTTTCCCGAGGAAAAGAACAGGGTGGTGCAGGTGCTGACCGAGATTGATCCTGCAAACGAGACCAAGTATCAGAAGATACTGACTTCCAATAGTTAAACCCCTGCTGATGTTGCGCAGACTCACAGTAAGGAACTATGCCATCATTAAGGACCTGAACATGGAGTTCGGTGAGGGTTTTACCATCATTACGGGTGAAACCGGAGCCGGAAAATCAATTCTTCTGGGTGCCCTGGGCCTTGTACTTGGGGAGAGGGCTGATTCGTCGGTGCTGCTCAGCCAGGATGATAAGTGCATCGTTGAGGCATGCTTCAACATTGGCGGTTATGACCTCAATGAACTGTTTGAAGCGAATGAGATCGATTATGATGAGGAAGCTATATTCAGGCGTGAAATAACACCTGCCGGAAAATCGAGGGCCTTCCTCAATGACACCCCGGTCAACCTTACGGTTTTAAAGGAGCTTGGCAGCAGGCTTATTGATGTTCATTCGCAGCATGAAACCCTGCTCCTTGGAGCCGGTTTCTTCCAGATGCGTGTGGTTGACGCCTATGCAGGGATATCAAACCTGTCCGGAGATTATGCCCGGGCATGGAAAGGGTATATTGCAGCCAGGAGGGATTACGATACTGCAATGGCGGGCCTTGAGAAGGTGAAGGCTGATTTTGAGTACTATTCCCATCAGCTTGAAGAGTTCAGGGCTGTGAAACCTGTTACCGGCGAGCAGGAGGTGCTTGAAAAGGAACAGGAGATGCTGTCAAATGCCTCGGAGATCAAGGAGGCCCTGGCTGCGGTAACCGCAGCGCTGGGAGGAGAAGAAATATCTGCCCTCTCACTGCTCCGGACAGTGAGGACAAACCTTACCCGGATCTCCGGCTGGCTTCCCGGGGCGGCAGAGCTGGAAAAGAGGGTGGAAGCACAGCTTATAGACCTGAATGACATCTCATATGAGGCTGAAAGGCTCAATGACAGGGCTTCTGCCGATCCGGGCAGGCTTGAGTATGTTACTCAGAGGCTTGATGCCCTCTATTCACTGATGCAGAAGCACCGCAGCAGGGATCTTGATGAGTTGCTGGCTGTTCAGAACAGGATTGAGGAGGCTGTTGCAGCCTCATCCGATACGGACGAGAAGACGGAAGAGCTCAGGAAGAGGCGTGATACTGCGCTGGCGCAGGTGAATTCACTTGCCGGAAAAGTATCTGAAGGGAGGATCAAGGCAGTGGCGCCACTCTCACACGAGATAACCGGAATGCTTCACAGGCTGGGGATGCCCCATGCAAGGTTTGAAGCTTCCGTAAAGCCTCTCCCGGCGCCGGGACCCTCAGGAATGGATGAAATAGGGTTCCTCTTCAGCGCCAACAGGCAGGTTGAACCTGAAGAGCTGTCAAAGTGCGCTTCCGGCGGCGAGCTCTCAAGAGTGATGCTCTGCCTGAAATCGGTGCTGGCCAACAGTTCGGGACTACCGGCAATAATTTTTGACGAGATCGATTCAGGCGTCTCCGGTGAGGTGGCCTCGATGGTCGGTTCGATCCTGGCAGACATGGGCAGGAGCATGCAGGTGATCAATATCACGCACCTTCCGCAGGTGGCTGCCAGGGGCAGGATACACTACCATGTATATAAGGAGGAGGGCGACCACTCAACAATTACGAGGGTCAGATTGTTAAATGACGATGAAAGGGTAAGGGAGGTGGCCAGGCTCCTCAGCGGAAGCACTGTAACTGATGCTGCGATGCGCAATGCCCGGGAACTGATGAAGGACAACTGAGTCTGCTGGCTGTAAAAGAACCGAAACAACAAAATCATGATCAAGAATCTGCTCGAGGGCAAAAAAGGGATAGTATTTGGCGCCCTGAATGACAAATCAATTGCATGGCATGTTGCTGAGAAGGCTCATGCCCAGGGAGCACGCCTTGTGCTTACAAACGCCCCTGTGGCGATACGGATGGGCACAATAGGAGAACTGGCTGAAAAGACCGGCAGTGAGGTCATATCTGCCGATGCCACCAGCATGAAGGATCTCGAGGTTCTGTTCACCCGGTCAATGGAAATATTTGACGGTAAAATAGACTTCGTGCTGCATTCCATCGGAATGTCGCCCAATGTGCGTAAAGGTATTCCCTATGCAGAAAGCAGTTATGAAAACATGCTTAAGACCCTCGATATTTCGGCATTGAGTTTCCACCGTATTCTTCAGACAGCTTATAAGATGGACGCAATCAGGGAGTGGGGCTCGGTGATTGCACTCACCTACGTGGCTGCACAGCGCACCCTGGCAGGTTATAACGACATGGGAGACGCCAAGGCGCTTCTTGAATCAATAGCCAGGAGCTTCGGATACATCTACGGCAAGGAGAAACACGTCAGGGTCAATACCGTATCTCAATCGCCCACAGCCACAACCGCAGGAGCTGGCATTGCGGGATTTGATTCCCTGGTTGATTTCTCGGACCGCATGTCACCGCTGGGTAATGCTGATGCAGCCGACTGCGCCGATGTGTGCATTACCCTGTTCTCAGACCTCACCCGGAAGATCACTATGCAGAACATATTCAATGATGGCGGTTTCTCAAGCATGGGTATGAGTGAGAGAGCCATTGAACAGTACAACAAAAGTTTCCGGGAGTGTCCCGATAAGTAGAAATACTTACATCCAAGAAGTATTAATACCTCTTTTACCGGCGCTCTGACCTATGGGCAGGGCGCTTTGTTTATTTTTGATTGCCTAAAATAAACCGCCATGACGAGCCTGATTTTATTAGCGCTTTTTTGCCTCCTGTTTCCGATTGTCCTTATCTGGCTAACGAAGAAATATGCAATTCTGAAGAAGCTCGGGGCTATTGTCCTGGCTTATGCTACCGGAATAATCATTGCCAACGCAGGCATCATGCCCAGGGGCAGTGATGCCTACCGCGAAGCAACCATCGGGCAGGATCGTCCATATATACCAAAGGCAGAGGCAGTTGAGATGGTTGCTGCCGGGACCCTTAAAAATAGTGATCTGAGGTACAACAGTATTGTGATGGTTCAGGACAGCATGCAGAGTGCGCTTGTTTTACTGGCCATTCCGCTTATCCTGTTCTCACTTAATGTCAGGAGATGGCTGCGGTTCTCGGGCAAGGGATTTCTTTCAATGGTACTGGCCCTGATTTCCGTGGTGGTAATAGTTGCAACAGGTTATCTCATATTCCGCAATAAGGTTGAAGGTGCAGACAAGATCGGAGGAATGCTTATCGGCCTTTATACCGGAGGATCAGTCAACCTGGCTTCCATAGCGCTGGCGTTGAAGGTGGAGCCGACAGCCTTTGTGCTGACAAATACCTATGATATGATTGTCGGGGCGGTTGTCATACTTTTCTTTATCACAGCCGGACCTGCCTTTTTCAGGCTTTTCCTTCCCCCCTTTAAAGCTCCTGTTGACAAAACAGGTAACGATCCGGATATCAACGCGGCGAACAGGAAGATGGCAGAGGATTTCGATGATTACTCAGGCATGTTCAAAAAGGGGATAGTTCTTCCCCTTCTTGGAGCGATTGGTATTGCCATTCTGATACTCGGCATAGGGTTGTTCGTGTCTACCCTGATGCCAGGTGTGCCACAGACAGTATCAGTCATACTTACAATTACCACGCTTGGTGTGGCTGCATCGTTCATCAGGCCGGTCAGGGATATCCCCAAGACATTCCAGCTGGGTATGTATCTGATAATTGCCTTTTCGATAGTGATAGCCACAAGGTGTGATCTCAGCATCATCTTCCAGGTGAAATACCTGAACCTGCTCCTGTTCATCACATACGCATATTTCGGCTCGTTGTTCCTTCACCTGTTCCTCTCCTGGATATTCAGGGTCAATGCGGATGATTACCTGATAACCACCACCGGATTTGTCTATTCACCCCCGTTTGTTCCAATGGTTGCTGCTGCCCTTAAGAACAAGGATGTCATTCTTACCGGGCTTGCCACGGGTATGATAGGATGGATAATCGGCAACTACATCGGTGTTGCCTTCGGGATGTGGCTGGGGAAATTGTAGCAGGCATTAGGCAAGAGGCAATAGGCAGTAGTGAAATAACTGCATGAGATCTTGACTCCTGCCATATTTTTGCAAACACTATTGCCTACTGCCCACTGCCTATTGCCTAGAACAGGTAATTGAGTCCTATATAGAACTCCATGCTCCCGTCCTGTTCCTTCAGTGCCTTGCCGATGTCAGCCGAGATTATAAAGTTCTCGTTCATGGCAATCTTAAGGCCAAGGCCGGCAGCAACGTGTGGTGTATCCTTATCCTCAGTCAGGTAGTTGCCGATCAGTTCACCCGGGTGGTGTGCCTGCAGGTAACTTGAAAATGCAGTCCGGTCAACGTCTACCTGGTCAGTGACCATACCTGCATCAATAAAATAGTTTGTTCCCAGGTAGAAGTTCTGGTTGATGAACCTGAAGCGAACCATTTTCCAGCGGAGTTCTGCGTTGGCGTAGGCAATGCCGTTACCCACAACCCTGTTGCGGAGGATACCCCTGAGGTTCTTGCTTCCGCCCAGTCCTTCGGAGGTTGCTCCCCTGAGTTCAGAAACTATGATCTGACCCTGGTAGTAAAATGGCACATCACCAAACAGAGTCTGCTGGTAGCCGAGACGGTAGGCAAAACTCAGGTCGTCTTCCTTGAGGGTGAAATACTGTCTCCAGGTGAGATAGAATTTACCGAATGTAGATTCGGAACCGAGAAATTCCGGGACCACTTCGATGCCAGTTTCGGCCCATATGCCGTTCATAGGGCAAGCGCGCTGGTCACGTGTATCATAGGATATGCCTCCCTTGATGCCGGTGATCCATCCGCCGTCGGCTTCCTCCTCTGAGATGATCCCTGCACCTGTGTAGTACTCGAAGAGTGTGGGCACATCCTGCAGGTACTTCGGATCGTCCTCATCCTTGCCCTTATTGAATTTTGTAACGTCAAGCACGCCCGGCTTGAACTGCTGGATGCTCAGTCCGGCATTCCAGTGCCAGTTGTTTTCGCCAATATTACCGATGAAGTCGTTCTTGAACCTGAAGAGATGGCGTTTCATGGCATAGAAAAGGCGGCTGCGGTAGGGTGGTGAGTTGAGTTCATCGTCAGTCCAGTCACTGTTGTAAACTGATCCGAAGCCGTTGAATCCGTAGAAGTCATAGGCGAAGTCAGGCATGTAGCTGAGGTCAACCGCGTATCTGATCCCCTTGATCAGGTAATCCGAGTCATACATGACCCTGAGGATCGAGCTTCCCTTGGTGAATGTTGATGCTTCGACATATATCCTGTGAAAATAATCCGGATAGATTGATCCGTCTCCGTAATCAAACAGGTTCACAAGGGCTCCGTACTGGAATCCCTGGTCGGTGCTGTAGGTGACGGCCGGCAGTGCGCCGAAGTTCCATCCCGTCTTGGTCTCCTGGGCCGGCAATGATGAGGCGAGGAGCCCGGTAAGAAGAAGTAAATAGAGTTTTTTCATAGGTTTCATTTTTGTAAGGAAACCAAAGTTAAAGAAAAATGATGCTCATATCCTAATTATTTTAATATTGCTACATTAGCGGACATTAATACCGGTGCCATGAGCCTGATAATTCACAACACGGGAATGCTGGTGCAGACCAGGGATGATGGTGCGCTCTTCACGGCCGGAAAGGAGATGGCGGTACTGCCTGTAATTGAGAACGGCTGGCTGCTGATAGAAGACGGCATCATTGCCGGCTACGGTCCGGCTGAGACAATGCCCGGTTTCAGCAGCGCTGTCGCGAAGCTTGATGCCGGGGGAGGTTATGTATTCCCGGCCTTCTGCGATCCTCATACCCACCTGGTGTACGCCGGAAGCAGGGAGAAGGAGTACACTGACAAGATACGCGGACTGTCATACGAGGAGATTGCAAAGAGGGGAGGAGGCATCCTTAACTCGGCGAAGCTGTTACATGAGACTTCTGAAGATGAGCTCTTCAGGCAGTCGATGGAGCGGGTGAACGAGATCATCTCCTTTGGCACCGGAGCTGTCGAGATAAAGAGCGGCTACGGCCTGACCACGGAGGATGAGCTCAAGATGCTGAGGGTTATCAGGAGAATCCGGGAGGAATCGCCTGTCACTGTCAGGTCGACTTTTCTCGGGGCGCATGCCGTGCCGGCTCAGTACCGCAATGACAGGAGCGGATATGTTGATCTGATTGTGAATGAGATGATACCTGCCGTTGCTGCCGCGCGGCTGGCTGATTACATAGATGTGTTCTGTGACCGGGGTTTCTTCACCGTTGAGGAGACTGCCCGCATACTTGAGGCCGGCGCGCGGCACGGCATGCGCCCAAAGATACATGCCAACGAGCTTGATTACTCAGGGGGAATACAGACCGGGGTCAGGCATGGCGCACTTTCTGTCGATCACCTTGAGTTTACGGGTGATGATGAGATTGCTGCATTGCTGGGAAGCGGCACCATGCCAACGCTGCTGCCCGGCGCAGCCTTCTTCCTGGGGATGACTGATCCTCCCGCGCGGAATATGATTGATGCGGGATTGCCGCTGGCGATGGCAAGTGATTACAACCCGGGTTCATCTCCTTCAGGAAACATGAAGCTTGTCGTCTCATTCGGTTGCATCAGGCTCAGACTGCTGCCCGAAGAGGCCATAAATGCCGTTACACTCAATGCAGCCTATGCCATGGGCCTTTCGGAGACGCACGGATCAATCACCGCAGGCAAAATAGCTAATTTATTTATCACTAAAAAGATACCTTCGTATGAGTACCTGCCCTATGCATATGGCAGCAACCTGGTAGAGACCGTGATACTGAACGGGGAGGTTGTTTTCAGCCGGCATAAACAACAACTAAAATCGCAAATCGCAAATCGCAAATCGCAAATACTATGATAACCAGCCGTCTTATAGAATGCGTGCCCAATTTCAGTGAGGGACGCGACATGGAAAAAATCAGACAGATCACCGATGAGATTGAATCAGTTGAGGGGGTCATGCTGCTTGACGTTGATCCGGGCCGTGATACCAACCGTACAGTAGTGACCTTTGTGGGCGGGCCTGAGGCAGTTTGTGAGGCTGCATTCAGGGCAGTCAGGAAGGCGGCGCAGGTAATAGACATGTCAAAGCACAGCGGCGCTCATCCGCGCATGGGAGCCACCGATGTGTGCCCGCTCGTCCCCGTCTCTGGAATTACCATGGAGGAGACGGCAGAATATGCACGTCATCTTGCGCGCAGGATCGGGGAGGAGTTGTCGCTTCCCGTATACTGTTATGAGGCCGCGGCATTCGAGGAGAAGAGGAGGAACCTTGCAAACGTCAGGGCCGGTGAGTACGAGGGACTGAAGAAAAAGCTGGAAGATCCGGCCTGGAAGCCTGACTTCGGGCCTGCGCGGTTTGACGCCGGTGCCGGGTCTGTGATTGTGGGTGCCCGTGATTTCCTGGTAGCGTTTAACATCAACCTGAACACAACCTCCGTCCGCAGGGCAAATGCCATAGCATTCGATGTCAGGGAACGCGGCCGTGAAAAACGCGAAGGCAATCCGGTCACAGGAAAGATTGTAAAGGATTCTGATGGCAACCCGGTCATGATACCCGGCACACTGAAGGCAGTGAAGGCCATCGGATGGTATATTCCCGAATACGGTTTTGCGCAGATATCGATGAACCTGACCAACATTGGCGTTACCCCGGTACATGTTGCCTTTGATGAGGTTTGCCGCAAGGCTGATGACCGTGGCGTGAGGGTCACCGGGTCAGAGCTGGTGGGTCTCATCCCGCTGAAGGCCATGCTTGATGCAGGGCGTTACTTCCTGCATCGTCAGCAGAGATCTGCCGGAGTGTCTGATGAAGAGCTGATCAGCACGGCGGTCAGGTCATTGGGGCTTTCTGAGCTGAAGCCTTTCAATCCGGAAGAAAAGATCATAGAGTATATACTGAGGGACAGGAGCCGAAAGAAGCTGGTTGACCTGTCACTGTCGGCATTTACATGGGTGACCTCTTCCGAATCACCTGCACCGGGAGGCGGCTCTGTCTCTGCAGCCATGGGCGCCCTTGGCGCTGCGCTGGGGACGATGGTTGCCAACCTCTCTTCGCATAAGAGAGGATGGGATGACCGTTGGGAAGAGTTTGCCTCCTGGGCTGAGAAGGGGGTAGAGATGCAGAAACGGCTGCTTGCCCTCGTTGATGAGGATACTGAAGCTTATAACGGGATTCTGAAGGCTTTCGAGATGCCGAAGAAGAGCGAGGAGGAGAAAGCAGCCAGGGCTGCGGCGGTTGAGGCAGCAACGCTCCAGGCCTCGGTTGTTCCCCTGACGGTCATGAAGGAAGCATTCAAAGTCTTTGAACTGTTGCGGGAGATGACAGAAAAAGGCAATCCGAACTCAGTTACTGACGGAGCTGTGGGGGTGCTTGCTGTAAGGGCATGCATAAGAGGCGCTTTCCTAAATGTCAGGATCAATGTCAAAGGATTAAAGGACAGGGCTAAAGCAGCGGAGCTTGTTTCCGAAGCTCGTGCTATAGATAAAGCTGCAGCCTCAGTTGAGGAGGAGGTTATAGTCCGGGTAATACAAGACCTTGCGATTCAAGAGGAAATGCTGAAATAATTCAATGCATCTAAATTCTCATTGAGTTTCTGACCAGGGCGTCATTTCCCTGCGAAAATATCTGATAATGCTGTAAATGTTGCAGCAGAAGGCTCTGATTGGGTTAATTTCCCTCTGTTTTTTTTTACTGAAATTTGTATTTCAAAAAATAATGGCTACTTTGCGGGTTGAGAGTAATTCACCTTAAACCGAATTAACCTAAATTATCAGAGTATGAAAAAGATTTTTATGATTTTTGTATTGGCGTTTGCCACTGCAGTACTAGCGCTCGGGCAGACCGTACAAGTAACGGGAACTGTGACAAGCCAGGAGGACGGGTTGTCATTGCCCGGTGTTTCTGTGACAGTCAAGGGCACTACTATAGGAACCTTGACTGATGCTGGCGGGAGATACAGCCTGTCAGTTCCACAGGGAATGAACACACTGGTTTTCAGCTTTATAGGCATGAAGACACAGGAGGTGCCCATTGAGGGACGGACACGGATTGATATCATCCTTGTTCCTGACCTTGTGGGCCTGGATGAAGTTGTCGTGACGGCAATGGGCGTCTCACGTGAGAAGAAATCGCTTGGGTATGCAGTGCAGGATATTTCAAGCGATGAGATATCCAGGTCAGGAAACACAAACTTTGCAGTTGCCCTGCAGGGGAAAGTTGCAGGTTTGGATATTACTCCCACGAGTGGTATGCCCGGTGCATCATCTTCTATTATCATCAGAGGAGCCCGTTCATTTGAAGGAAACAACCAGCCTCTTTATGTTGTTGATGGCCAGCCTATCGTAGGCGGCGGAGGTGGCGGCAGCACCACTGGCGGTTCTGATGGAACGGGAAGGGTTTTGGACCTGAACCCTGCAGACATCGAATCAATAAACGTTCTTAAAGGTCAGGCAGCATCTGCACTTTATGGTATACGTGCTTCAAATGGTGTTATTGTTATTACTACTAAAAGTGGAACCAGAAATGAAAAAGGCGCTCCGCGTATAAGTTTTAATACAATCAATACATTTGATGAGGTTTCACGGACTCCTGATTATCAGACAACTTATTCCCAGGGTAGTTCTGGCAGATATAGTCCAAGATCATCGCAATCATGGGGTACGAAAATTGAAAATCTTCCTGATGATCCTACTTATGGTGGTAATAGTAAGGGATATCCGGGTAAATATAAGGTTCCTCAACTGGTTGATGCCGGTTATGATGAAGCAGATACCTGGGTAACTCCTGCGGTATATAATAACTGGGATGAATATTTTAAAACAGGTTTCACAACACAAAATAACATACTTCTCAGTCAGGCTGTTGATAAAGGAAACTATGCCATTGGTTTTGGTGAGACTACTCAGGACGGGATTGCATTAAATACCGGATTGCAAAGATGGAATGCCAAAGCCAACGCTTCAAGAGAATTCGGGGAGCATTGGAAATCAGGTTTTCATGTTAACTATGCCCAGGTTGAGGTTGATAAATTAAGTATTGCAAACGATGGTTCTCTTGCCGGTATTTTGGCGGCACCTCCAACGTATAATCTGAAAGGTATTCCTTATAATTTTCCGGGCGATCCTTACAAGCAGATTTATTATCGGTCTTTGACTTTTGACAATCCCTACTGGGTTGCTGAGAATAACACATCTTATGAAAGGACAGACCGACTCTTTGGAAATACTTTCCTTGAGTATCTGACAAAACTGGGAGAATCACTAAACCTTAACGTACGTGGACAAATAGGTATAGACACATACACACAGGCCAGTGAAACTATCTGGGGGCTTGGACATAAAGGAACTGACCCTGCCAACTCATATGTTGGTGAATCACAATACAGGTTTACAAACACCAACGCAATAGGTACAGCAAACCTGAACTGGAGGGTCACAGGCAATCAGACAGCATCATTATTGCTTGGTGCAGAGTATAATGACAATAAAAGTAAAAACGTTTCAGCCAGCGGTACAGGTCTGAATTTTGGTGAATGGCAACATGTTAATAATACAGCCACTCCTTCCAAATCTGAAAGTAAAGGATGGAGCAGATCAGTTGGTTTCTTTGGCCAGGTAAACTGGGATTACAAAGCTCTTGTTTTCTTAGGGGCTACCGGACGTTACGACATTGTATCCACAATGCCGTCAGCAAACCGTGGATTCTTCTATCCTTCGTTCAGTGCAAGTTTTGTTCCTACCTCGTTGAACATATTTGCAAATTCCAATTGGTTATCATTTGCAAAAATCAGGGCATCTTATGCTGAAGTCGGACAGGCAGGAAGCTTTTATGAACCTTATTACTCTGCAGTAACAGGCTATTCAAATGGCTGGTATGCCACCAATTCGATTTCAATACCTTATAATGGTGCAAGTGCTTATGGTCCGGGGTCGACATTATACGATGAAAACCTTGTACCGCAGAATACCCGATCATATGAGTTGGGGATAGACTTATCATTCTTCAATAACCGTATTGGTTTGGAATATACCTACTCAAAACAGAATGTAAAGGATCAGATATTTTCTGTTCCACTTGCAGGATCGACAGGAGCCAGTGAGTTGGTAACCAATGCCGGACGCCTCAGTACAGACGTAAATGAACTGGTAGTTAACATTGTCCCTGTTGAAGCCGGAGCTTTCAGATGGGATATGCATTTTAACTTTATGAAAATGGTCAATGTGGTTGAGGAGCTTGCAGAAGGTGTCGAAAGCATATTCCTGGGTGGATTTGTAACTCCACAGGTTCGTGCAAGTGTAGGCAATACATATCCTGTGATTTATGGTTCATCATTTGCAAGAGATGATAATGGTAATATTCTCGTTGTAGACGATCCGTCAAGTCCTTATCACGGTATGCCACAAACAGGCGCTCCCGGGATTATCGGAGAAGTAACTCCTGATTTCATTTTGGGAGCCAATAATACATTCTCATATAAGAATATCTCTCTTAGTTCTTCCTTCGAATGGAAACAGGGAGGGAGCATGTACTCAGGAGATAATGGCTTAATGATGTATACCTATGCAGTTGTAACACAAACTGAAAACAGGGAAGAGACATTTGTTTATGATGGATATAAACCCGATGGAACCCCTAATGATATCGTAAGGGGTGGACCTAATGATCCCGGAGCATACCAAACTCTTTTTGATAACGTATTGGGAGATATAGACGAAGCATTCATTTTTGACAATTCCTTTATTAAGCTTCGTGATGTCTCGTTGAAATATACCATACCTAACCGGATTCTGAATAAAGCTACTATCGGGGCATCAGTATTTGCACGGAATATCCTGATATGGACTGCACTTCCTAACCTTGACCCTGAATCATCGAATGGTGCCGGCAATGCTATGGGTGGCTTCAACCGCTTCTCTCTGCCACAGACAACAAGCTATGGTTTTGGGTTGGATATAACATTCTAAAAACTACTAAAATAAGACATTATGAAAAAGTTGTTATATATATTCCTGGCAGTGATTGTAATGCTTTTGCAATCATGTACAGAAGAAAAAATGGATGAGATTAACTTCAATCCGAATAATCCGACAGACGTGTCATCCCGTTTGACTCTGACTAATAATATGATTGAGTTAGGAGTAACAGGAGTTGGCGGAAGTATGATGTTCTATGCCTCTGTTTATATTGAGCATACAGTAGGGGATCATGCTCAGCATCTAAGTGCTGAGATTCGCTCTGCAGAACCCACTTCTGCAACAACCTATAATAATGACTGGACAACTATTTACTATTCTCTCTGGTCTTTGCGGAAGGTAATCGAGAGATGTTCTGAAGGCGGACCGGAAGAAGGAGCATATCATAATCTTGGAAGAGCACAACTTCTTTCAGCTTATTACCTCGCAATATTGGCTGATGGTTGGGGAGATACTCCCTGGGAAGAAGCACTTGATCCAAGTACGTACATGCAGCCTAAATTAAGTTCTCAGGAACTGATTTATAATGATGTTTTCCAGTTCATTGATGATGCAATTGCGAATCTCGAAAAGGATGACTTATCTAACATGGGAGCACAGGATGTATTCTACGGTGGAGATATTGAAGCGTGGATTAAATTTGCTTATGCATTAAAAGCCAGGTACTTACTGAGGTTGTCTTATAGAACTCCAAGTTACAACGAAGTCATAGCTGCAGCAGGCAACTCTTTCACCGGGATTGATGACCAGTGTCTGCTGACTTTTGATGGCACTTCATCTCAGACAGCAGCATGGTACAGAATGTTACAGGACAGAAATTCGCATGCTGCAAGTTTGAGTTTGCATGAAAAGTTGTTATCAAGAGATGATCCGAGAGATGACATCTATTTCGTACCCAATCCGGAAGGTGACGGAGACCTTGTTTTTGCTGAGAATGGTGCGAACGTCGATATTCAGTCTCTGTACGGAATCTCGGGCTTAAGCGTAGCAGATGCTCCAACTTATATTTTCAGCTATCATGAACTTGAATTCATCAAAGCTGAAGCTTATGTGAGACTTGGAGGAGCAGCAAACCTGGCCCTGGCAAAGACAGCTCTTAAAAAGGCTATTACCGCTGCATTTCAAAAACCAAATGTTGGTTTGACAGCCGCAGATGCTGAAGCTTACTTTACTGATAATGTTGAAGGATTGTTTGATGCAGATCCGTTAAGTGAGGTGATGAATCAGAAATACATTGCTTTCTACGAAGAGGAAGCTCTTGAAGCATATTGTGATATCCGCAGGTTGGAAGCTATGGGAGACGATGTGATTGAACTGAAGAATCCCTATAATAATACTGTCGGATTCCCGCAACGATTCACCTATGGTTCTTCTGATGTCACTACCAACCCTAATGTTGCAGCAGCTTACGGAACAGGGAGTTATGTTTATACAGAACCGGTATGGTGGGCTGGCGGAACCAGATAATATATCCTAACGAAAAAATACATATTATCATGAAAAATATAAATAGATTCTTAACATTGATGATCATATCAGGCCTCACTCTTACGGGGTGTGAGACCAAATTTGATGATCCTGCCGGAGAACGAAATCTGATTAAAGCGACTCCTGTGATCGAGAACCTGGATCCTTCAATTTTCCTGGCAGCCGATTTGGCAAACACATATGTGGCATTTGATGTTACAGCAGGAGACGGAGGCCAGACAATGGATGGTTTGATTGAAGTGTCGTATGATGGTGGTCAGCAAAGGGCCCAGTTGCAGCAATTCACTATTCCTGCAACAGGCGTACAGGTTAAACTTACTGACGTTGCTACTGCTATTGGAATGTCAGTTAATGATATGCAGGGTGGAAAGTATGTAAATATCGAAATCCTGACCAAATCAGGAGACAAGTACTACCGATCCGCTGCTGCTGTCAATCCTTTGATTGCCTGTGATTATGTTGCAGCCGATTATGTTGGTACTCCCAATGCTCAAAGCTCTGGCTGGGGAATAAACGGACCGGTTAATGTTACTGTAGATCCGGATGATGAATACACCTTGCTTGTTGCCGGACTTGAAACATTGGATGGATTAAACGAAGACGGAGGACCGTTACCGCTTATTATTGATCCTGCCTCTTATGCTATTACTGTGCCAAAGACAGTCCTGGCTTCCAATGCCTGGGGGTATCATAATCTTGCTTATAAGGGTACTGGTACATTAAATACCTGCAGTCAGGCGATTCAGCTGAATATAGCAATTTCAGTAGATGAGGGTAGTTTTGGTACCTTTACGTTTAATATCTCGTATTAATAATAACCGGATTAATAATTTAAAGAGGCTGTCTCCGATGAGGCAGCCTCTTTTTAACTATTCAAGAAAATTAATCACCTGTTTTTCCTGAACCTTGAATGGTGATCGTCGCGGCGGCGCCTGATCCTCTCTGTCCTGGCACGAAGGATAAAGTACAACACAAGCAGCACCAGTATGACGATGACCAGCAGTTTTATGTTTCCGGGATTCATCTCAAGTCAATTACCTCCACCCCCTTGTGATCGGCGGGGTTGAAGGCAAAGTACCCGGCCGGTGGCCGGAACGTAAGGTCATACTTTGTAACAGTCAGGGTGAGGGTCATGCCGTCCTTGGTCTTGTACTCGGCTGACCGGAGGTCATGAAGAGTCCTGCCAACAGCCAGCCTGATACGCACCAGGTTCAGCCTGATGTCTTCCGGGTACAGATCGATGATCCACCCGGTGGGATTCTGTTCCACCAGCCTGACTTTATATCCTTTCTCGTACATTGAGAAGAGCATTGAAGGCTTCGACATGAATGATTCATCAGCCGGATCCGGTTCTGTTACTGTTACTTCTTTTACATCGGGCATGTAATTCCATACTGCCTTGCCGTCAGCCAATATCAGGTTATCAGGCAGCGTCAGCCTGTAGTTGTCTCCGCTGATCACAACGGTGCCTTCAGTCTCAGTCTCCTGATCCTCCTTCGCATCATATGCCAGTATGTCGAAATCAATCTTAACAGAAGGGGCGGATGCAGCTTTATTTCTGAACTCCGAAAGAACAGCTACTGCGTCTGGATCCTTCTGTGCCATGGCAGTGAGGGACAGAAGCGTGAGGAGAAATATTGAGTTTGTCAGTTTCATTTTACAGATGCTCTTCATCAAGCCTCTTCAAAATCTGTTCCAATGTTTGCGGATCCTGTACAATCACCTCCCTGGCTTTGCTTCCCTCGAAGGGTCCGACTATGCCTGCAGCTTCCAGTTGGTCAATAATTCTGCCTGCACGGTTGTATCCCAGCTGCATCCTTCTCTGGATAAGAGACGTGGATCCCTGCTGATGCTGCACCACCAGCCTGGCTGCCTCGTCAAATAGCGGGTCACGTTTTTTAAGATCAACTTCATTGTTCCCGTTACCTGCTTCTTCATCGCCTACATATTCGGGCAGGTGGAATGCTTCGGGGTAACCGTGCTGGGAGCCGATGTATTCGGTAACCTCTTCTATCTCAGGTGTGTCAATGAAGGCGCACTGTACCCTGATTGGTTCTCCTCCCTGGGAGATGAGTGCATCGCCACGGCCTACCAGCCTGTCGGCACCGGTAGTGTCAAGGATGGTGCGGGAGTCGACCCCGGAGAATACCCTGAAGGCTATACGTGAGGGGAAGTTGGCCTTGATGAAGCCGGTGATAATGCTTACCGAGGGCCTCTGTGTTGAAATGATAAGATGTATCCCGACTGCCCTGGAGAGCTGCGCCAGCCTGCCGATAGGGGCCTCAACATCGCGTCCCGAGGTCATTATCAGATCAGCGAACTCGTCTATTATAAGCACTATATAGGGCATGAAGTCATGTCCTTTTTCAGGATTGAGGCGGCGGGCAATGAACTTGTCGTTGTACTCCTTAATATTTCTTGTCTGTGACAGTTTCAGGAGCTCCAGGCGGTGATCCATCAGTATGCACAGTGAATTGAGAGTATTGATCACCTTCTTCGTGTCGGTGACAATAGCATCTTCCTCATCGGGAAGCTTGGCAAGGAAGTGACGTTCGATCTTCGCGTAGAGGGGTAGTTCGACCCGTTTGGGATCGATGAGCACCAGCTTCAGTTCAGCCGGGTGCTTCCTGTAAAGCAGCGAGGTGATGATTGCATTCAGTCCCACTGATTTGCCCTGTCCTGTGGCGCCTGCCACGAGCAGGTGAGGCATCTTCGTGAGATCGATGATAAACGGGTCATTTGTGATAGTCCGTCCCAGGGCCAGCGGCAGTTCGAACCTTGTGTCAGTGAATTCCCGTGATGCAAGCAGCCCTTTCATCGATACCGTTTCAGCCTTCTTGTTTGGCACCTCTATGCCCACTGTGCCGCGGCCGGGGATAGGGGCAATTATCCTGATCCCGAGAGCTGAGAGGCTCAGGGCTATGTCATTGTCAAGCGACTTGATGCGGTGGATCTTGACACCCCTGTCGGGGACCACCTCGTATAGTGTCACGGTTGGCCCTACTGTTGCCGAAATCTGCTTGATGGTGATCTTGTGGTCAGCCAGTGTTTTGAGGATTATCTCCTTGTTTGCATTCACCTCGTCATTGGTGGTTGCTCCCGGGCTACGGTAATCACGAAGCAGCGCCAGGGTCGGAAATTTGTAGCGCGACAGCGAGAGCCTCGGGTCAAAAGGGGGGAGGTCACTCACTGAATCCTCCTCAACCGGTTCACTGGAGACGGGTTTCTTATTCCGGTCAATAACATTTACAAGAGGTTTGTCTTCAACAGCGACCACCGGCGGCTTGTAGAAATCATCAATATCCTCGGTTTCCTCCTCATCTGCCCTGAGTGGCTCCTGTTCAACAGGAGGGTAATTCTCTCCGGGGGCAATATTGACATCATCCGTTACCACATCTTTCTTCCGCCCTTCGCCGGTGAGCACCGAAACACCTGCCTTTGCCACTGTGGCGATCGGCTGCCTGATAGTCTGGGGGCTGACATGAAGGGCAAAGATGAGGTAAGCAATAGCGACAACCAGCAAGACTGCACCTGTACCCACTTTCCCCAGTCCGTCATTCAGGTAGTTGGCAATCATATAACCAAAAGTTCCGCCAGGTCCGGCACCAAGGAAGGTTGACTGTCCTGCAAAGTAGCCAAGGATCACTGAAACGAGAACTGTTGCCATAAGGAAGCGGAGCACATTCTTCCAGAGCCTGAAGTACCTGACTTTCAGAAGTGCCAGTCCGAATGCGCCGATGACCAGCGGAATGAAGAAGGAACCAAGCCCGAAACCGTTGAACATGAAATAATGGCCAAGCCTGAAACCGACCTTACCTCCCCAGTTTTTATAGGCAAAAGGTTTGTCATCAGGCTGCATGCTGAGTGAATCCTGGTCGGCATTGCCCGTAAGTACATACGAAATGAATACCACCAGGAGGTAGAGTGCAAAAACCAGCAGTACCAGTCCCACTATGAATCTCAGATTTTCCCCTGACTGATTGCCGGCTGAAGCCTTTTTCTGTGATGATGAACCGTTTCCTTTCTTCTTCTTGCTCATCGTGCGATGAAATTATTGTGCCCTTGTTACAGCGGTCTGTAAGACGATTAGCAAAGGTAAGAAAATTGGCTGACGCGAAAGGGTCTCTTCAAAATGAAATCATTTTCATGATAAGGGTATCGAGGTACTTTGCCGTGACCTTGCGATAGTTGCTTTTCCTCTGGAATTCCTTGTCGGGGATCTGTTTTGCCAGCACTTCGTCAGCCGTAAACTGCAGTTCGGCGTCGCCGATAATGTAGAAGAAGTCCATAAGCACACCGTCAACTTCCCTGTACGGGGTCATCCGGTTAGGATTCTCCGCTTTAATTTCAGTAGTATACCAGATATATCTTGATGTTTTTTTATCAGGCATGTCAACCCTGGCCTGCCGGCAGTTAAAGCCGCAGATCACTGATTTCCTTCCGGTATCGTGAACGGAAATTCCCTCCATGGATTTGAAGCCTGGCTGAATATCCCTGTAGTTTCCCGGAAAGTAGTACTTGAATGCAAGGATGTTAAGGTATGTATCGTAAATATTTTCCTTCGGGTTGACCACGGTGGTCACTCCGGAGTTCCCGATCGGAGTTTTAAGCCTGGTGCTGATAAGGTCATTCCTGAAGGCTATCACCAGTTCCTTCGGGAGGAGGTCTGAGGAGAGAGATGAAGGGTTGCTGACATATTTAATATTATAGTATATCTCCCCCTCTCTCATGTTCCTGTACTTACTGTCGCCCTTGCATGAGGCAAGCAATAAGGAAGAAAGAATAATCGGGATCAGGGAGAGGGAGCTGTACTTCACGCTACGCTATTTGGCTGTAAAAGTAGTAAAAATGCAAAACTCAACCTTCGCGGCCGGCCGCGGGGTATTATAATAACTCAGATATAGCCGGAATAATATTTGCCATGTTTTAATTTCATTTAAAATTTTAGCTTTGTTACCTCAATTTCAAAGGAGGTATATGAGCAAAAAGCTGGCGGTTATAGCCCTGGGAGGCAATGCACTGCTCAGAGGTGATCAGGTAGGAACCATTGATGAACAGGAGCAGAATACAACTGATACTCTTGAGAACCTGGTATTTCTCCTGAGGGAGGGATATGATCTGGTAATAACACACGGGAATGGCCCGCAGGTAGGTAACATACTTATGCGGAACGATGCGGGTGAACAGATGTACGGCATCGCCCAGATGCCCATTGACATATGTGTTGCTGATTCGCAGGGCGGGATAGGATATATGATCGAGCGGATGTTCAAGAACGTGTTGAACAGGCATGGCATAGACAAGAACGTGGTCTGCCTTATCACCACGGTGGTGGTTGACAAGGATGACCCTGCCTTCAGTGATCCTCAGAAGAGGGTGGGTAAGATTTACACCGGAGAGCAGGCTGACGAGCTGGCAAAAGCGAAAGGCTGGGTCTTCAGGGAGGAGGTCAAGGCTCATGGCGGATTCCGCAGGGTAGTTCCCTCTCCGAAGCCTAGGAGCATAATGAACCATGATCTGATCCGCGAACTTGCACTGAGGGGAAACATCGTGATTGCAGCAGGTGGAGGCGGGGTGCCGGTATATATCGATGAAAAAAATGATGTCAGGCCGGCTGAGGCAGTGATTGACAAGGACCTTGCATCATCACTGCTTGCATCGACGATTGGTGCGGATGAGTTTTACATTCTGACGGATGTTCCGTATGTTTACATCAACTACAAGAAGCCTGACCAGGAGATCAAGGAGTTCCTTGATTACAAGGATACAATGAAGTACCTCACTGACGGGCAGTTTGCCAAGGGCAGCATGGCGCCTAAGATTGAAGCCTGTCTGAATTTTGTGAAGTCGGGTGGCAGCAAGAGCGTCATCACCGAGGCCTTCAAGCTGGAAGACAGGAGGTATGGGACCAAGATAACGATGGAGTATGATTAGATTTGCGATTTGCGATTTGCGAATTGCGAATTTGGCCACAGGCCATTCGGCATTGTAGAAGAACATGATAATCAATACCTTGGCCGTAGGCCATTAAGAATTGTAAATCCATAAAACCGAGATACCATGGCATACAATTTACGCAACCGCAGTTTCCTGAAACTGCTGGATTTCACACCTGAAGAGATTAAATTTCTCCTCAGCCTGTCATTTGACCTTAAGAAGGCAAAATATGCAGGAACCGAACAGATGAGGCTCAAAGGAAAAAACATAGCACTCATCTTTGAAAAGACTTCAACCCGCACCCGCTCCGCCTTTGAGGTGGCTGCATTCGATCAGGGTGCTCATGTAACATACCTGGGTCCTTCTGGATCACAGATCGGCCACAAGGAATCAATGAAGGATACCGCAAGGGTACTGGGGCGCATGTACGATGGCATAGAATACCGCGGTTACGGACAGGACATTGTCGAGGAACTTGCAGCATATGCCGGTGTTCCGGTATGGAACGGTCTCACCACCGAGTTTCATCCCACACAGATTCTGGCCGATTTCATGACCATGATGGAGCACAGTGACAAGCCCCTGAACAGGATCAGCTTCTGTTATCTTGGCGATGCCCGGAACAATATGGGAAACTCGCTGATGGTAGGGGCTGCAAAAATGGGTATGGATTTCCGGGCAGCTGCCCCGAAAGCTTGCCAGCCGGCGGATGACCTCGTGAAGAAATGCCGTGAAATAGCCGCTGAAACAGGTGCAAAGATCACCCTGACTGAGGATGTGGCTGAGGCTGTCAGGGGTGTCGATTTCCTTTACACTGACGTTTGGGTTTCCATGGGTGAGGCCGATTCCGTGTGGGAGGAGAGAATACGACTGCTGAAACCATACCAGGTCAACAGTGAGGTTATCAGGCTGACGGGCAACCCGAATGTCAAGTTCCTTCACTGCCTTCCGGCCTTCCACAACAGGGAGACAAAGATGGGCGAGGAGATCTACAAAAAGTACGGTCTTGACGGAATGGAGGTGACGGAAGAGGTCTTCGAATCAAGTCACTCAATTGTATTTGACGAAGCTGAGAACCGCATGCATACAATCAAGGCGGTGATGGTGGCCACGCTGGGGTAATTTCGATTTGCGATTTG
>Ga0116149_1001694_pt1 | contig 26185 bp, 19 predicted proteins | sample AD_UKC057_MetaG_FD_89787 | JGI IMG/M metagenome (GOLD analysis project Ga0116149, IMG submission 89787) | Active sludge microbial communities of municipal wastewater-treating anaerobic digesters from USA - AD_UKC057_MetaG | ecosystem: Engineered > Bioreactor > Anaerobic > Digestate | place: USA...
AAGACCCGCCGCAAGGCTAAATGAAAATTTTTGATACGGGTTTAAATAGTTTTATTAATTTTGCCCAAATTTTTGAAAGTGGCTACAACAAGTCAATATCTCATTCCCTTACGGATAAATACCGGTACAACCGAAGTATTCGGCTTTGATATTGACCATACTTTTTTTGCCGGATTCGAAGTTTCGGAACTAAAAGGCGGCGTGCTAACTGCCCGTGTCTCGCTCACCCGGAACGATGATTCCTACCTGATTGGCATCGCAATTAAAGGCTATGCCGAAGTAGCATGCGACCGTTGTCTCGACCTGTGCAAACAGTCCATCGATATCAGCGACGAAATTGTGGCCGACATTGCTGACGAAACCAATTTCGATACCGGCGATATAAATATCAGCGTGGCCTCGAACGATAACTACCTCGATATGTCGGTGCTTTTTCACGACCTGATTATTACCGCCCTGCCGGTAAAACGAGTGCACGACAAAAAAATGGGTAAAGATCAGGTGTGTAACCCCGAAATGATTAAACTACTCAAACAATACATCACCGACGAACCGCAAACACGCGATCCCCGGTGGGACAAACTAAACGAACTTAAAAACTGATTGTAATTTTTAAAAATATACTGAAATGGCACATCCTAAACGAAGACACTCAAAAACCAGAAGTAAAAAACGTCGTACACACTACACTGCATCAGCACCTCAGCTATCGACCTGCTCCAATTGCAACGCCAGCGTTCCGTATCATCATGTATGCCCCGAATGTGGCTTCTATCGCGGAAAACTGGTTATCGAAAAAGAAGTGAAAGCATAGTCACGTTTAAGCACATACTATGAGAATCGGCCTTGACATTTCGGGAGGCGATTTTGCTCCTCAACAAACCGTTGAAGGAGCTATTTTTGCTTTACGCGAACTGAAAAGCGATAACCGTATTGTTCTTATCGGAAACCAGCCGGTAATCGAAAAAGAAATGGCTGCACGGGGTGTTTCTCCCTCGGCTTTCGATATGGTGCATGCCCCCGAAAACATCGAAATGCACGACAATCCGGTAAAAGCCTTCGAAACCAAGCGCGAAAGCAGCATTGTGAAAGGTTTTCACATGCTGGCCACCGGATTGATCGATGGGTTTGCCAGTCTCGGAAATACGGGTGCTATGCTGGTGGGAGCCATGCATGTGATTAAACCCGTTCCGGGAATTATCCGACCCTGCATCTCGTCGGTGTATCCCAACATACAAGGCAGCTACAATTTATTTCTCGACGTCGGGCTGAATCCCGACAGTAAACCCGAAATGCTGGTGCAATACGGTATCATCGGTTCGGTGTTTTCGGAGCTGGTATTTAATGTGAAAAATCCAAAAACCGGTTTGCTCAACATTGGCACCGAGGCCGGAAAGGGCAATCTGCAAACCAAAACCGCCTACGATTTACTCGCGGCCTGTACACAGATACGCTTTGCAGGAAACATCGAACCCAATCAGTTGTTTGATGCCGATGCCGCCGATGTTATTGTAACTGATGGTTTTGTCGGAAATATTGTGCTGAAACAGGCCGAAGCATTCTATGCCTTGCTGAAATCAAGGAATATTTCGGATCCGTATTTCGAAAAATACAATTTCGAATTGTATGGCGGAACCCCTGTGCTCGGCATCAACCGCTGTGTTGTGATTGGTCACGGTCGCAGCAATAGCATAGCGGTTAAAAACATGGTTCTTCAAACCGCAAGAATCATTCAGGTAAATTTATGTGAAGAAATAATTAAAATAATGCAGCATGGCAAAGATTCGAGCTACCATTAAGGGCGTGGGCGGATACGTTCCCGACTACATCCTCACCAACGAAGAGCTTTCGCAGATGGTTGACACCTCTGACGAATGGATTATGACGCGCATTGGCATTAAAGAAAGAAGAATTCTGAAAGAGGAAGGTAAAGCCACCAGCGATATGGCCGCAATAGCGGTAAACCAGTTGTTAGAAAAGACCGGCACACGCCCCGACGAAATAGATATGCTGATTTGCGGTGTGGTAACCCCCGACATGCAATTTCCGGCCACAGCCAATATTATCTGTGACAAGACCGGGATATTGAATGCCTTTGGCTACGATATGAATGCCGGATGCAGCAGTTTTTTGTTTGCACTGGTAACGGCATCAAAGTTTGTTGAATGCGGAACCCACAAAAAAGTTATTGTGGTTGGTGCCGATAAAATGTCGTCGATTACCGACTATTCCGACCGCAAAACCAGTCCGATTTTTGGTGATGGTGCCGGCGCCGTATTGCTGGAGCCCAGCACCGACGAAAGCGGCATTTACGACTCGCTGATGCACGTTGACGGTTCGGGCAGGCATCATTTATACCAGCTGGCCGGGGGTTCGCTGAATCCGCCCAGTTTCGAAACCATTTTACGCAGGCAGCACTTCATCTATCAGGAAGGTCAGCCGGTGTTTAAGGCCGCCGTGAGCAATATGGCCGATGTAGCTGTCGAAATCATGCAGCGCAACAACCTCACCGACGAAACCCTCAACTGGTTTATACCTCATCAGGCCAATATGCGCATTATCGATGCCACAGCACGCCGCATGGGGGTTACCAATAAGGACAAGGTGCAGGTAAATATCGAGAAGTTTGGAAATACCACTTCGGCCACCATTCCCCTATTACTCTGGGATTACGAAAAACACATGAAAAAAGGCGACAATGTGGTAATTGCCACTTTTGGTGCCGGGTTCACCTGGGGTGCGTGCTACATAAAATGGGGATACGATGGCGATAAAGTAAAATAATTGCGTAAATTCTTTATTCCACTTGTAGAAAAGCTTTTATCAGGATTCTTACGACCCCGGGACTACAATAACACGCACTTATTGCTCGATTTTGCAGAGGTTTTCGTAAAAGAGGAATTTGCTATTGTACCACAAGTTTAGCCGCAAACCCCGTATTTTTGAGCCTTGCCAAATACATGCCCGGTTGTAAACCCGTGAGGGCGATGCGGTTTTCGCCTTTGCTTACGTTTGTTTTTAGTGCCACACTGCCCGTGCTGCCATACAATTCGAGCACATCTTCTACCGGGACAGTAACGGTAACCCAGCCGGCAGCCGGGTTGGGATAAACCGTTAATTTATCTTCCGTGCTTTGTAACGGGGGCAGAACATAAGTATATATATCATTAAAAACACTATCGGTTTTAATTAGAAATATCCTTTCGGGTTGTTCCCAATGCCCGTCAATATATTCCCAATAAATGCCCCAACCGCCTATAGCAAATCCGCCATCCTCGGTTTGAACAATTTTATTTGGATAGGCATCGTTAACATAATTCGGATCGCCTGGCGGATACCCGCAAAAATGTTTCGAGAAAAGACTGTCTCCTTGAGCGTTTAGCATATAAATAAAGGGTGTCATATTTGAACCGATTGGCGTTTTTCTGGCATGACCTGTAACCGCAATTCTCCCGTCAGGCAGCTCACACATCGAGTAAAAATAGCAATAAATCGTATCGCGGTAATCGCCCGGTTCAGGGTGGTGTTCGCGATAGGTTTTTTGCCATTTACCCACACCGTTGGTATCGAATTTGTAAATCCACCCATCGTAAGGGTACAGCCCAGAGAAAGCTTCACCGTAGGCCCGTGCCCCGCACACCACGTAGCACGAATCACGGGTTTCGATTATATCCATTAGTTGAGGCGTTTCAAATGAAGATAAAGAAAAAAACTGCTTCCACTTGAAGTTGCCCAGGCTGTCGGTTTTCATGATATAGGGAAACATTAAATGTGTTGTAAAATTATAAGTTAGGCCTGTTATTAAAAAGCCTTTGTCCCAGGTTTCAATTACATCCATTCCCTCCTGCCAGTTACTTACGGCTAAATCGAGATTAAATGCGTAGCTTTTCTCCCACTTTGTGTAGCCATCAGGGCCAATACAAATTAATAATGTCTGTGTACGAATATAATCGGGATAACTGTACTCTGAGTGAGTTGAATCAATCGTTCCCACAAGAATATAATCACCGTTGTTGCAAACAGCCATGTTCCAGCAACGCTTTGTGAGGGTGTCTTCATGAAATTTAACCAAACAGGTGGTGTCGTAGTTTGTGCTAAGTTTCAGAAAATAAATATTGTTTTCCGGGCTGACCAAAGAATATTCCATTCCTGAAAAAACATAGCTGCTGTCTCCGGTAACATTAAAGCACCCGTAATCATTGTAAATATCCCAGTTGCAACGTGAGAATGAGTATAAGTTTTGCAGTTCGCCGGTATTGTCAATATGGGTGATGTGCAGTCCCTGCAGCCATTGGTTGCACCCGGCATTTTCGTATTTTATCCCGCCCGCCAGTACGTAATTGCCGTTTACTATTTGCATATTATTGCAACGGTAATAATACTCGTAGGGGTAATTGCGGTTGAACACCGTGGTTTCCTGGGCAAGAGCGACTAGGCTGAGCAGACTGAAAAATGCTATTGGTAAGATATACTTCATAACTATTCCATTTGCTACTGTACGATAAGTTTAGCCGCAAACCCCGTATTTTTGAGCCTTGCCAAATACATGCCCGGTTGTAAATCACAAATATCAACTTTATTAATTCCAACGCCAACAGTTTGCTGCAACACCAAACTGCCATTGGTTGAATAAATTTCCAGTACATCATTATCTATCCATTGCGGTAGCTCAACAAAAAACTCATCTGTTGCCGGGTTAGGGTAACATTGCAGTTTAAATTCTGTAATCGGTTTTGATTGAACAGGCGAAATGTCGCTTAGTATTGTATCGTTGCCTAAGCTGTCGGTTTTGATGAGAAAGATGCGTTGAGAATAATCCCATTGCGATGTAGAACCATTCCATTCATAATATTCTACCCATCCGCTAATTGCAAAACCGCTGTCGGCTGTCTGTTTGATCGTGTTTGGGTGGTAAGTATTATTGCATTCAGGAAATTCCGTAAACAATTTTGTCCATAGTAGATTGCCTACACTGTCTATTCTATATATTCTAAATTCTTTTCCAAGGCATTCGCTCGATTTCACCAAGGCAATACAAGCAAAGCCCTTATCGTGTAGTTCATCAATCGAAACAAATGTACACGTAATGGTATCACGCCAGTCGGTATTGTTTATTACGTAATCCCGATACTTTTTATTCCATTTCTCATTCCCATCGTTATCAATTTTCACCAGCCACCCGTCGTAGGGATACAACCCGCCGAATGTTTCGCCGTAGGTGTAGGCCCCGCAAACCACATAACATGAATCGTGCGTGGCAATGATGTCGGAGAATCCGGGGTTATGAAATGCCCCGTTTCCATAAAAATTTACCCATTCCTGATTACCCACGCTGTCAGTTTTTAGGATTAGGTTCATGGAATTACCGAAATCGGAGGTTCTACCGATAGCAATAAAACCATTATCAGTAGTATTTATAACTCTATGAAAAGTTGACCAACAACCATCAGAAATATCACCAAAAGAATAGGAACGCTGCCAAATAATTCCGCCGTTTTGTTTTACTTTAAACAAAGATGATTTAGAATATGTAGTTTCAGGAAGCCCTGTCATTTCATTATATGTGCTGTCTGTACTACCTGCAATGACAATGTTTTCATGTTGGTCGAACGTAAAACTAAATGCTCGTTTGGTTATTGTATCATCCATAAAGACAACATTACTTATTGTATCAAGATAGGTATCAATATGCATAAAAAAGAATCTGTTAAAAACAGGGGAGTTATATTCGTGGCCAATCATAGCTATATTCCCTGAATTAAAATGCATTGAACCGTTCCATGCCATATAGCTGGTTTGACCACACTTGTCAAAAATAACAGTTGTGTCTCTGGTTCCGATGTTATTTATTTTTGTAATGTGAAATCCATACAAAACATATTCACATTCTGCGGTTACCCTACCCACATCTCCTGCAATGTAATAATAATCATCGTTTAACAGCATCAAATTGCAGTCGTAATTCCATTCTAATGGATAATTGTAATTAAACACGGTTTGCTCTTGCGAAAAACAGCTTCGAGCAATTAAAATAAGTAGTAATATGTTGATCGGTCGTTTCATAAGAAAAGGCTGCCTTCACTAGCATTTCCAATGCAATTTAACAAATTCATATAAGTCCTTTCTCATGACAAATTTTTTACAAACGAATTGTGTTCTTACGGTTTTCCGAAAAATCGTTCATCTCGATACACTGTGTAAAGTTACAAAACATTTTGATTGACTCGACACAAAATTTCGATAAAAATGGGTTGGTGGAATACGTAAGGTGATTCCACTATTGCGCTGTGTATTGTCTACTTCAAGCGTATCCAGGTCTGGGTGCGGTAGAGTGCCCCCACATAAGCCCGCACTTTGAGTTCGTCGCCTTCGGGCCATAATCTGCCGTCGACTACCCAGCCACTTTCGGGTTCAAGAAAGGCATTTTCGGCTTCCCAACCCTTTTTTGTTTTCGTAAGGCCGTTTACGACCGTCATGCCCAATATGGGTTTGTCCTTCAGCTTGCCCTTGCACTTGGTGCACAACGGGTCTTCTCCTTTCGACTTATCGAGAATGGCAATTACTTTACCATAGAGCCGGCCATCTTTTTCGTAGAGTAGCACCACTGATTTCTTGATGCCTGTCTGGTCGTCAACAGTTATCCATTTGCCGGTTACATCCTGTGCCAAAGCGCATTTGGCGCAAATAAAAATGAGGAATAGAAAAACAAAAGACCGCATAATACATAGTTTGAAACAAAAATAATAATTCCTCATCTTGTCCAAATACCCCAATGTGTTTTTAACCATAATCAAACCGAAAATAATGCTTTGACAAACGCCGGATATGTTTTAGCTTAGCTGCGCTAAAAATTGAAACAAAATGAAAACAGTATTGGTATTGGGAGCCGGCCTCAGCGCAACTTCACTGATTGATTATTTACTCCGCGGAAGCGAAAAATACGACTGGCAGGTTATTGTGGGCGACAGCGACCCGGCAGTAGCCTCACGTAAAATAAATTCACATCCGAATGCCCGTTCGGTATTTTTCGATGTTCTCGACAATAGCCTCGTGCAACAATATGTAAGTCAGTGCGACGTAGCCGTATCGCTGCTGCCGGCACGCTTTCATCCCATTATTGCCCGCGCCTGCGTCGATCATGGAAAACACATGGTAACCGCTTCGTATGTGTCGCCCGAAATGAAAGCCCTTGATGCCGAAGCCAGAGCCAAGAATCTTATTTTCATCAACGAAGTGGGTGTTGACCCCGGGCTCGATCACATGTCGGCCATGAAGGTGATTGACGAAATTCGCAGTAAAGGCGGAAAACTTTTGTCGTTCAAATCGAGTACGGGTGGACTGATTGCCCCTGAATATGACGACAACCCGTGGCATTACAAATTTACCTGGAACCCGCGCAATGTTGTGCTGGCCGGTCAGGGAACCGCACGTTTCATCCGCAACGGGCGCTACAAATACATCCCTTATCATCTGATTTATAAACGGCTCGAGACTACCAGTGTTCCCGGATACGGCGATTTTGAGATTTATGCCAACCGCGATTCGCTCTCCTACCGCGAAACCTATGGTTTAAAAGACATCCCGACACTGTTCCGTGGAACCATGCGGCGCCCGGGTTATTGCGAAGCTTGGAATGTGTTTATTCAACTCGGTATCACCGACGACACCTATGTGTATGAAGATTCAGAAAACGCCACCTACCGCGATTTCATCAATTCGTACCTGCGCTACGATCCGCTGGCTAAAGTCGAAGACAAGCTCTGCGAATTTCTCGGTTTAGACCGCCATGGTGAAATCATGAAAAAACTCGAATGGCTGGGTATATTCGACGATAAACGGATCAACATGAAAAATGCCACACCGGCTCAGATACTTCAGAAACTTCTCGAAGAAAAATGGGCACTCGGCGCCGACGATAAAGACATGATTGTGATGCAGCATCAGTTCGAATATGAACTTTCGGGCAAAAAACAAGGCATCAGGTCGTCGATGGTGTATATCGGAAAAGACAGAAGCAACACAGCCATGGCGATTACCGTAGGTATTCCTGCCGCTATTGCCACCAAAATGGTGCTGAACGATGAGTATATTACACCCGGGGTAAGCGTTCCCGTGATTCCCGAACTTTATATGCCCATTCTGAATGAGCTGGAACAATATGAGATTCGTTTTACCGAAGAACATTTCGAAATTGACTGATTTCGGCAGGCTTTTTTTATCGTATTTACTTTTTCAGGAAAAAACTTTCTTACATTTGGGCATTAAATAAGTAATGTCCTATGAAAAAACTGTTTGTGTTTTTCCTTCTCGCGTCTGCAGCAATGGGTGCTTTTGCACAGATAAGCATCGAGCACACCGACCTGATACAACCCGGTGATACATTCATGATTTCGGTTGATAAAAATGCCAGTGTTGATATTGGGGCTCCCGGAGAATCGTTTCTCACATGGGATTTCACGGGATTGGTTGAAGATTCGCTGAAGTTCGCCTGCTATGGCCTTAACGAAAACCTCGACTTTGCTTCCGCTTTTCCGGAATCGAACACCTATACCTATGGTCCTTCGGTATTGTATGCCGGACCCTTTGGCGCATCGCCGGCCAATATGTTTGGTTACATTATGTTCAACACCGACGAAAACGGTTTCCGCATCAACGGGTATCGTTCCGACTTCGGCTATGGCATGACCAATGTGTATAACCTCGAAGAAGAAATACTGATGCCGGTACCGTTTACCTATGGCGACGAACTCGAAACACAGGGTTCGTGGCAGGTGTGGCACAATTTTGTATCGGCCAATGCGGACTCACTCTATCGCCGAAGCATTTACAAAAATTTTGAGGCCGATGCCTGGGGAAGCATGACTACCGATTATGGTACTTTCGATGTAATCAGGGTGCACGAATGGGGTCACTATGTTGATTCAATACGTGGTTATATCAGCGGATTCAACGTTTTCTCGCTCGAATATCAGATGGTGGAATTCAACAACTACTACTTCTGGGCAAAAGAACTCAGGCAACCCCTTGCAGTCGTTTATCTCGATGGTACCGGCGATATCATAGAGGTTGATTTTTTAAAGGCGGCCATGTTATGGAATTCGGTTCAATCAAGTGCGGCCAGCGAACAAAAGCTCTATCCCAATCCGTGTTCAGATTTTCTGTATCCCGGGAACAGAAAAGGCAATTACCATATTGCGGATATCACAGGGAAAACAATCCGATGCGGCGCAATGGATATCGCCGGGCAAACCATAGATGTAAGCAGTCTGCAACCGGGGACGTATTTTCTGCGTTTCGACGGTACAACAGCGGTTCAACGCTTTGTAAAACAATAAATATTAATCATTAATTATTCAATACCATGTTTCAAGCCAATATTTACACCACCCGCCGAAACCGGTTAATGCAGCTGGTTCCCAATGGTATAATCGTTTTGCTCGGTAACAACGAGTCGCCAATGAATTATCCGGCCAACGGATATCACTTCCGTCAGGACAGCACTTTTCTGTACTACTTCGGTCTTGATTTGCCAGGAATGGCTGCAATTGTTGACCCCGAAGCCGGCAAGACCACCATTTTTGCCAACGATGTCGATATCGACGACATCATCTGGATGGGTCCGCAACCTTCGATAAAAGAACTGGCTCTTCGTTGCGGGGTAAACCATTCACAGCCTTTCGGCGAGCTTGCCAACGAAATCGCGAAAGCCAAATCGGCAGGACGCAACCTACACTTTTTACCACCCTACCGGCACGATAATATGATTTTGCTCCACCAGTTGCTGGGTATCGGTTTCGAAAATATGAAAGCCGAAGCCTCACTGCCCCTGATAAAAGCTGTGGTGGCACAACGCAACATAAAAGAAGCCTGCGAAATAGAAGAAATCGAAAAAGCCTGTAACATTGGTTATCTGATGCATACTACCGCCATGAAAATGGCCAGGGAAGGTGTTGTTGAGCGCGAAATTGCCGGTTATATCGAAGGTATTTCGTTGTCGTACGGTTCTGTTCCCTCGTTTCCGATAATCCTTTCGAAAAACGGACAGACACTCCACAACCACGAACACGGGAACCTGTTGAAAAACGGAGACCTACTGCTGGTTGATGCCGGAGCGCAAACCCCCATGATGTATTGCAGCGACAACACACGCACCATGCCTGTTGGCGGCAAATTCAGCCAGAAACAGAAAGAAGTGTACGAAGCCGTATTGCATGCCAATAACCACGCCTCTTCGATAATGAAACCCGGAATCCCGTATCAGCAGGTACACCTCGAAGCCTGCAAGGCACTGGCCGGTGACCTGAAGGCCATAGGACTGATGAAAGGCAACATTGATGAAGCCGTGGCTCTCGGTGCCCATGCCCTGTTTATGCCCCACGGACTGGGCCACATGATGGGCCTCGATGTTCACGATATGGAAGATCTGGGACAAATACACGTTGGCTACGACGACGAAATTCGCCCGAGCAGCCTATTCGGAACTGCTTTCCTGCGTCTGGGACGTCGTCTCGAAGAAGGCTTTGTGTTAACCAACGAACCGGGCTGCTATTTTATCCCCGAACTCATCGATATTTGGCAGTCCGAAAAGAAATTCGAAGACTTTATCAATTATGCAAAAGTTAATGAATACCGCAATTTTGGTGGTATCCGCCTCGAAGACGACCTGCTGATTACCGCAACCGGAGCCAGAATATTGGGCGAAAAACGGATTCCGGTCGGTGTAGCCGAAATCGAGAATATCATGCAAAGTAACTAAGCCAGGGTTCAATCGGAAAAACCCCGTGCTTTACGGTTATGAAGTTTCTGTAAAAATTTGTAATTTCGCCGGCCTGAACTACGACGAAGATGGATTACAATTTTCAGCAGATAGAAGCCCGCTGGCAGCAATACTGGCGCGACCAACAGATTTACAAGGTAGAAACCGACGCTGCAAAGCCTAAATTTTATGTGCTCGACATGTTCCCGTACCCTTCGGGGTCGGGTTTGCACGTGGGTCATCCACTGGGCTATATTGCCTCTGACATTTACGCCCGCTACAAACGCAACAAAGGCTTCAATGTGTTGCATCCTATGGGTTACGATGCCTATGGCCTGCCTGCTGAGCAATATGCCATTCAAACCGGAACCCATCCGGCAGTAACCACCGAAAAGAACATCGCCCGCTACCGCGAACAGCTCGACCGGATCGGTTTTTCGTTCGACTGGAGCCGCGAGGTACGTACCTGCGACCCCAACTATTACCACTGGACGCAATGGACTTTTGTTCAATTGTTTAATCACTATTACGATAAGCGAGAAGGAAAAGCCCTTCCTGTTTCTGGCCTGATTTCGCATTTCGAAAAACACGGAAGCACCGGAATTGATGCCAGCAGCAGCGAACACAACAGTTTTACAGCCGGACAATGGAATTTGATGGGTGAAGCCGAAAAGGCCGCCATGCTGATGAATTACAGGCTGGCGTATTTGTCGGATACGATGGTAAACTGGTGCCCTGCCTTAGGCACTGTGCTGGCCAACGACGAAGTGGTCAACGGGCTTTCGGTACGTGGCAGCCACCCGGTTGAACGAAAAACCATGAAACAATGGTCGCTCAGGATTACTGCCTACGCACAGCGTTTGCTCGATGGCCTGGATAACATTGACTGGCCCGAGCCGGTAAAAGACATACAATCGAATTGGATTGGCCGCAGCGAAGGAGCCTCATGCACTTTTGCCATCAGCGAAAGCGGCGAAATAATTGAGATTTTCACCACACGTCCCGACACCATGTTTGGCGCTACTTTTATGGTTCTGGCTCCAGAGCATCCGCTTGCCGGGATAATTACCCGAGACGGACAGAAAGAGCAGGTAAGCCAATACATACATTGGGCAAAAAACCGACCGGATGTCGACCGGATGGCCGATAAAAAAGTTACCGGCGTTTTTACCGGCGCTTATGCCATAAATCCGCTTACAGGAAATAAAATACCCGTTTATATAGCCGACTATGTCCTCATCGGCTATGGTACAGGTGCCATAATGGCGGTTCCGGCGCACGACAGCCGCGACTTTGCCTTTGCCCGGCACTTTGCACTTCCCGTTATTCAGGTAGTTGCACAAAACCCCGATGAAAAATCCGACACTTCGGAATGGACAGAATCGTACGACTCGAAAGAGGGCTACATGATACAATCGGGCTTCATCACAGGTATGGAAGTGAAAGAAGCCATTGCCGCTACCATAAAACATATCGAAAACGAAGGGCTGGGTAAGGGAAAAGTCAACTTTCGGCTGCGAGATGCCATTTTCAGCCGGCAGCGATACTGGGGCGAGCCGTTCCCAGTGTATTACAAGGATGGTATTGCCTGCGTTCTCGACGAAAAAGACTTACCCCTGCTGCTCCCCGAAATCGACGCATACCTGCCAACCGAAACCGGCGAACCTCCATTGGCACGGGCTGCACATTGGCAAACCGCAGAAGGATATCCCCTGGAAACATCAACCATGCCCGGATTTGCCGGGTCCTGCGGTTATTATCTGCGCTATATGGATCCGAACAACAAAGAACAATATTTCTCGAAACAAGCAGTGAACTACTGGCAACAGGTTGATCTGTATATCGGTGGTCGGGAACATGCCACGGGACACCTGATTTATTCGCGTTTCTGGAATATGTTCCTCTACGATCTGGGCTTAACCCCGAAACAGGAACCATTTGCAAAAATGATAAATCAGGGCATGATTCAGGGCCGGTCGAACTTTGTGTACCGCATTAAAGGGAGCAATTCGTTCGTTTCGTACAACCTGCGCGAAGGCTACGATGTGCAGGCCATCCATGTTGATGTGAATATAGTGCAAAACGATGTGCTCGACCTGGAAGCGTTCCGAAATTGGCGACCCGAATTTACCGGTGCAGACTTTATTCTCGAAGACGGAAAATATTTCTGTGGCTGGGAAATCGAAAAAATGTCGAAATCGCTGTATAACGTGGTCAACCCCGATGATCTGGTTGAGCGCTATGGTGCCGACACATTGCGTTTGTACGAAATGTTTCTGGGTCCGGTGGAACAGGCAAAACCATGGGATACCAATGGAATCGAGGGTGTGTTCCGCTTTATCAGAAAACTCTGGAGACTCTATCACAACGAGAATAACGAATTTTCGGTAAGCGAGACAGCGGCCTCCCCCGAAGAATTAAAGAAATTACATACTGCCATTAAGAAAGTTACCGACGACATCGAAAGGTTTAGTTTCAACACTGCAGTGAGTGCCATGATGATTTGCGTAAACGAGCTTTCGAAATGCAATAAACGCTGTATTCTCGAACCCCTCTGCGTAATACTTTCACCTTTTGCCCCTCACATTGCCGAAGAACTGTGGCACTTGCTGGGCAAAACCGAAAGCATTGTAAATACCTGCTGGCCTGCCTATGATGAGTCAATCCTGAAGGAACAGAGCATCAGCTATCCGGTTTCGTTCAACGGGAAAACACGTTTCACCATCGATATGCCGGTTGAAGCCACACAGGATGAAATTATTGCGGCAGCCATGTCGGACGAGCGAACTGCAAAATGGACCGAGGGTTTACAAATTGTAAAAACCATTGTGGTACCGAGGAAAATTATTAATATTGTGCTCAAACCGATAGGATGAAGAAACACCTGCTGATTGCTATTTTTTTGATTGTGTTGGCTGTAAGCGCTGTCGTGCTTTATGTGCGTTTCTTCCCTTTGGGTGGCACTCAGGCTCCTCCCGAAAAAAAAGAAGCAGTTTGCCTCTACGGAATTCCTGTTGGTACGTTTCAGATTATCACCGATACGGTCAGAACGGGTGAAACCATTGGCTCCATTCTTTCGAAATATGGAATTTCGGGAACATTAATTCATAAAATCGGGCAAATGTCGTGCGACAGCCTTAACCTGACCATGATACACGTTGGGAACAAATACACTGTGTTCGTTGACACACTGTCTGATAGCATTCCCCAAACCAAATACCTGGTTTACGAAAACGGATTGGTGGTGTATACCAGCTTCGATTTTACATATCCCGATTCGGTAATTGCTAAAAAATATCAAAAACAGGTTGACACACTGCACCTCAGCGCTACCGGGGTAATCGAGACATCGCTGTGGAACACCCTGGTTGGTCAGGATCTGAGCTGGGAACTGGCAATTAAATTATCGCAAACCTTTGCCTGGACGATTGACTTCTATGGATTACAAAAGGGGGATTATTTTAAAGTACTCTATAAAGAACTCAGCGTCGAAGGAGAGAGCATCGGAAACATCGAAGTGGAGGCAGCTGTATTTACACACGGCGGAAAAGAGTTGTGGGCAATTCCCTTCGAACAGGATAGCATCCAGCAATACTTCGACACGAGCGGCATGAGTATGCGAAAGACATTTTTAAAGGCTCCGCTGCAATACAGCAATGTGAGCAGCCGATATACCAATGCCCGCATGCATCCCATATTTCACAAGGTAACAGAACACCGGGCGGTGGACTATTCAGCACCCTATGGCACCCCGGTTTTTGCCGCTTCCGATGGGCGGATTGCGGTTCGCGGATACGAATCGGGTGCTGGAAATTACATTAAAATTGTTCATAATAGTGTGTATTCAACAGTCTATATGCACTTCAACTCGTTTGGCAATTTTCAGGCCGGTGATTACGTAAAACAAGGCGACATAATTGGTTACGTGGGTAGTACCGGTTGGTCGACAGGCCCTCATCTCCATTACGAAATACACGAAAACGGTGCCAAAATCGACCCGCTTACATTTCAGGCACCTCCTGCAGAACCCGTAAAACCCGAAAATCTGGAACGTTTCAATTTTGAAAAGCGCAAATGGATACACGCATTATCACGAATTAAAGACCCCAAATAAGTCGTATTGAGTATTTTGAAGTTATTCTTTTCTTCAATTTTGTGCTGGCATAAAAATTGTTTATTTTAGTGTTCTAATAATCTCTCTATGAAAAAGAAACCGATACTTCTGGCATTCATTGTTACTATAGCAATAGGCTCATCGGTTCAGGCTCAAACCGACGATGAATTTGAAAAATTCAAACAGGAATACGAAAAAGGTCTTCAGGAACTTCGTGACGATTATCGAAAATATGTAGAGCAGGCGGATAAAGAATTTGCCGATTATCTGAAAAAAGACTGGGAACAGTTTCAGCTATTTAAGGCCATGTCGGTCGAAGAGATGCCGGGTCCCGAAAAAATCCCGGTTTATAAGCAAATTATTAATGTTGAGCCTGTTCGAAAAATACAACCCAAACAAATTGTGAATCAGGTTTCAACCGAGTCGTATTCTATGAAACCCCGGCAGGCAATCCCCATTGACGAGAAGCGCAAACCCAACATCGACTATAAAGCGGCAACATTTACATTTTATGGTTCTATGGTTCAGATAACCGTACCGATGGAGGTTTGCACAAAATTTGGTAATGATGTTTCGGAAAGCAGTATTGCATCGTACTGGGAAAAAATGATACAGTTCGATTATAATTCGATAACCGGGCAGGTGTTAAAAATTAAATCACACATGAACCTGAATGACTGGGGCCTTTGGGAACTTACCCGTCAACTTTCGGCACAAGTATCGGGCGACCAGAACACCCAGAGATTGTTTCAATGGTTCATACTTACCAAAATGGGTTATAAAACCAAGGTTGGATATCAGAACAACATGGTGTATTTGCTTGTACCATCGGTGAATCAGATATATGGCTACAATTATTACTCGTTCGACGGATTGAAATACTATCTTTTCGGTGATAACCCGGGAACCCTGTTTACCTATGCCAACGATTACCCGGAAGCCAATCAGATTATGAATTTCAATCTTTACAGCCCACCGGCTTTGCCGGTAGATACGCTGAAGCGCAATATCAGTTTTACCCATGATTCAAAAAAATATTCGTTTTCGGTGCAATACAACAAAAACCTGGTTGAATTTTACAAAAACTACCCGCAATGCAACATTGGGCTGTATTTTGATGCAGGAGTTTCGGAGCTTACCAAAGAATCGCTGGCTAAATCGCTCTGGCCGGTGGTACATTCGATGAACGAAAAAGAAGCGGTAGCATTTCTTTTGAAGTTCGTTCAAACCGGTTTTGAGTATAAAACCGATCAGGAGCAGTTTGGTAAAGAAAAATATTTTTTCGCCGAAGAAATGCTGTATTATCCGGCTGCCGACTGCGAAGACCGCTCAGTTTTCTTTGCTTTTCTGGTCAGCGAATTTATGCAACTCCCGGTTATCAGTCTGTGTTACCCGCTGCATGTGGCTACAGCCGTTAGTTTTGGAAAGAATGTTTACGGTGACTTTATTGAATATAAAGGCGGTAATTACACCATCTGCGACCCAACCTACATTAACGCTCCAATCGGTGCATGTATGCCTGAATACAAGAAATCGAAGCTGAACGTTATTGCCCCCGAAAAACGCAATCCGGCAACCGATCAACCCGAATATGTATGGGAGCGCATCTACAAGGCCGGCGGAGCGCGAACCGGAAGTTCCAACGACTTAATTCAACTAAAAGACAACAGCTACGTGGTGGCAGGCTTTTTTAAAGACAGCCTTCAGCTTGGGAAAACCATTTACAACCCTGATAAAAACACAACCGGTCTATTTCTGGCCACCTACGACAAGGGAAACAATCTGGTTTGGGTGAGCACGTTTCAGTCGAATGGCTACATTGCTCCCGGAGGCATTACTTCCGACAAAAACGGCAATATTTATCTCACCGGCCAGTTTAGCGGAACCCTTACATCGGATAAAAACACACTGAAAGCGAAATCTCCCGACGACCAGTTTGTGCTGAAAATGAGCCCATCGGGTAATATGGATTGGCTGGTACAGATTTCGCTCGACACAGCTACCCGAAACAAACCCTATGCGTTTCAGGGACTGCTTTCGGAAACCGGTGAAGTACAAGGCTTTATGTATGTACAAGACGACACATGGGACGAAAACATTACCATCTATCAAAACGACCGGAATGCCATTGTGGTAACTGCTGAAAGAGGTCTTGGAGAAGCCCGTTATACAATAGGTCCAGAGTTCAGGGCAGCAGGAAGCTTTGAGTTTGTTGATACATGGAAAAAACTTACCGACCAATACATTTCGATGAAATACAATCGCAGTATCGCCGGTTTTTTTGCACTCATGGAAACCCTCGAAAACACCAACCTCGACATAACGGGAAAAGAAATACTGGCGACCCTGAACACGCTGAGCCCATCGTTTAAAACTACATACAAAGGATTTTACACAAATCTGCAAATGCTTACGCGTTTAAGCAGCCGCAACGGGGTGGTAAGTTTTTACACCAACAACGGCCAGGTTCTGAAATGCGGACCGATTAGCATTACCAGTGGTGCTCAGGCCCAGATGCGCGACTACAAAAGCGGGAACAAACAAATCAAGGTTATGAAAGGTATTTACTACGATACGCTGTTCAGGAGCTTACATGTAAATTACATTAAATTCTTCAAGGTAAATGGCGATTTGATGATTGATTACAGCGATGACCACTACCAGAAAGTTGTCAATACCGAAAAAGACATCCTCAGACAATAATAAATATCAATATGTTTTATAATTTTACCAGCTATAAATTACGAGGACTCGGCCTATGAAAAAGTTTACATCGATTCTTTTGATTATCGGAATGGCAGTGTTGGCAACAGCCTGCCTGTCGTCGCGAATGACAAAAAAAGGCGCAAAAATGGAGGAAGCCGGAATGTATGCCGATGCTGCCGATTATTACTATCAGGCAGTGGTTGCCAAGTCGAGTAATGTGGAAGCAAAAATGGGAATGAAGCGCACCGGACAACGGGTACTCGACAAGAAGCTCTCGGCGTTCAATAAGTCCTATAACGAAGGCAATAATCAGGAAGCCGTTTACAATTTTAAGGATGCTGATGATTACTTCAATAAAATAACAGCCATTGGAGTAGAGCTGAATTTCCCGGCTTTTTATCGTGAGTATTACGATGAGGTAAAAGACATATATCTTGCCGATAAATATTTAGAAGCAAGCAAGCTCCTTGAATCTGAAAAATTTCCGGAAGCCGAAAAATTGTTCCGTGAAATTACCACCCTTCAACCCAATTACAAAGATGCCAAAGAAAAACTTGGTATTGCCCAGTATGAACCGGTTTACCGTCAGGCACAGCTTAAATTCGACAATAAACTGTATCGGTCGGCCTATTATCTGTACGATAAAATCATAAACGAGTATGGTAATTACAAAGACTCTTACGATTTAAAAGCCGAGAGCCTTAAAAAAGCCACATTAAATCTGGTTATTTTTCCGGTCGAAAATAAGACTACCAGCCGTGATATTGAATCGGGACTTGAAGCACTGATTTATAAATCGATTCAGGAAAAACAAAACCCGTTTATTAAACTCATGGAAGCTCCGACACAATCGAATCAGATGAATTCTGCAACTGCCCGATCGGCTGCTGATATCAGTTTATATACCAGTATAACCGCATTTGCATACGACAAAGGCACCCTGAAAGAAACCGAAAAACGGGGCTACATAAAAAAGCTACGGCAGGTAAAAGACGAGGCTGGCAACGTAAAAACTGTTACCGATTACGAAAAAGTGATTTATAAAGAGTTCTCGATGGGACGCAGTGTGAAGATTTCGTTTACCTATAAGCTCGTGAAAAGTAAAACCGGCGAAATTATCAGCACCAACAGCCACACCTTTATCAGCGAAGACAATATAGTGTACGCTGATTATGGGGGTGATAAGAAGAATCTCATACCCGGTTACTGGAAAAACTCAGGTTCTGCCAGTTCCGAAGATGTGGTTAACGACAACCCGAAAGATATAAAAGCATTGCAGGATTTGCTGAATGGCCGCAGGGTAATCAAAGATTACAATACCTTGAACGGAGAAGCCATGACTGTAGCTGCAGGAAAAGTTGCTGATGCTGTAAACACTTATGATCCTGAAAAATGAGAATCTCAATTGTTTTAATATTCGCATCTCTCCTGCTGCTTACGGCTTGTGATAGCCTCAAACAGTCAGCAAGCCAGAAGTCGCCACCTCCCGAATGGGTAAAAACCAAACCGGTAAATTCGTTCTACTATATTGGAATCGGCTCGGCTCCAAAAACAGGATACGACCCTGCCGACTACACACAGACAGCCCAGCAACAGGCATTAGGTGATTTGAGCCGCGAGATTTCGGTAAATATTTCGAGTTCATCTGTTTTGTCGGTAATCGAAAACAATTATCATATCAACGAAAACTGGTCAAGCGAAATAAAAGCTTCCTCCGACATTTTTCTGGAAGGATACGAACTGGTCGAAACCTGGGAAAGCAAAGAATACTATTGGGTTTATTACCGGCTCTCGAAAGAGAAACATGCCAGCCTGAAAGCCGAGCGAAAAAATCAGGCAATCAACGATGCGTTACTGAAATATAACGAAGGACTGAAGCAACTGAAGAATAATGCATATTTTGAAGCTTTCAGTTTTTTTGCCGATGGACTTGCCGTTCTTAAACCCTATATGGGAGAAAGCACCGCCGCTAATGTCAATGGAGAATCGACCGATCTTGCCCGTTTATGCTTTTCGTCGATGATAGAAATATTGCAGTCGCTTCAGGTAAAATATCCCCAACCCGAACTATCGGTTGTACGGGGTAAAACCATTGCAGCTGCCGATAAAACATTTACCGTTTATGATTCGAAAAACATACCCGTTGCCAACATACCGGTCGAAGTAAACCTGTCGTCGGGAAATCTCATACAAACCAAATATATAAGCGACAATACGGGTAGGATTGTTTGCAATCTGAATAAAATCACCAGTTCCAACAAAAACGAGACACTTTCGTCGGGGCTTGATATGGTTGCCTGGTCGCGCGTAACGAAAGATCCGTTGGTGAGAAGTATCATCCGGCAAATTCCGGTCAGCAAAAGCACATTATTGATACAGATTAGTAAACCCTCATTTTTTATCGAAAGTTTCGAGAAACAATTGGGGCAACCCAACAACAAAACCATTATGCGTGATGCCATGCAGGGCTCACTGGCCACAAACAATAGTATTGTTAAAGCCGATTCACTGGCTGATTTTAAAATTCAGATAGCATCGGATGCCACCATCAAGGAAAGCTCACACGGATATTGCAGTGCAGGTGTTGAACTCACGGTAAGCATGTCGGACAACCAGAACAATCTGCTATATCAGAAGCGTTTTACAGCCGAAGGCGAAGGCGAAAACAACACCGACGCCATCAACGACGCCTATAAAGAAGCAACCGTAATAATAAACCGGAAGGTAAGCAGCGAAATAAACAACTTATTGTTCGGATACCTCCCTTAGCACAAAGTATCATGTCTGTACTGATGAGTTTTGCCATGTTCCCTACCGACTGCGGAAGCAGTGTAAGTCCTTATGTGAGCCGAATTGTCAAAATGGTTGCCGAATCGGGCTACGATTACCGGCTGACCCCCATGGCTACCATCGTGGAAACCGCAACCCTGCAGGAATCGCTAAACCTGGTCGACAAGGCGTATGCATTGGTGGCAGATGCGGGAAACCGTGTGTACTGTACAGCTACATTCGATATTCAAACCAATAAACCGATGGGCAGAATTACCGGCAAAATTGCCTCGATTGAAGAAAAAATTGGTAAGGTAAAATAAACAACTACAAATATTCGCTTTCGTTTGTATTGGTGGTGAACGGGGCCACAGCACGCTGATAAATGCCATGCATCCAGGCTATTGCCATGCCATAGTTGGTTACCGGAATACCGGCTTCAACCGCAGGCCTCAGCCGGTTGATAACCTGCCGGCGGGTTAAAACACATCCCCCACACTGAACCACCAGGGCATAATTGTGAATATCGCGGGGCAGTTTGTCTAAGCCGGTTACCACATCAAACTCCAATTGCTTTCCGGTATAATTGGTGAGCCATCTGGGTATTTTCACCCGGCCAATATCATCACACGAAACATGATGGGTGCAACTTTCGAGAATTAACACCCTGTCGCCGTTTGTCAAATCCGAAATTTTTGGGGTTCCTTTCAAATAGTTTTCGAAGTCGCCTTTGTAACGCGCCAGTAATACACTAAAACCGGTTAGCGGAATTTCTTTCGGAATACTTGCATCGGCTTTAAGAAAAATCTGAGAATCGGTGATAACCAATGCGGGTTTGATGTTGGTTTTCCTCAGAAAAGCATCAACCTCACGCTCTTTGACCACGATGGCAGTACAATCGTTGTCGAGTATGTCGCGGATAGTCTGCACCTGTGGTAGAATAAGCCTGCCTTCGGGAGCCTCTATGTCGATGGGAGTAATCAACAGTACGATATCACCATAAGCCACCAGTCCGCCCAGCATCGACTGCGTTTTCCACGATAAGTCGGGAATGCTTCTTTTAATAAGCCCGATAATTTGCTCAATATTATTGTCGGTGGCTGCCGAATAATCAGTCACCGAAACATTGAATTCCTTTTTTAATTTGTCAGCCAAAACGGGGTCAAGCGGACTTATATCTGACTTATTGTGAACGATAAAAAAGGGGATTTCCTTTTTTTGGAACAATTCAAATAGTGTTTTTTCACTATCCGCAATGGTATTATCAGTAATTACAACAATTGCCAAATCGATACTATCGACCGAATGCAGGGTTTTGGCCACCCGTTTTTCGCCCAGCGGACCGACATCATCCACACCGGCAGTATCAATAATAATCACAGGGCCAAAACCTGTAATTTCAACGCTTTTTTTTACCGGATCGGTAGTTGTACCGGCGTGTTCCGATACAATGGAAATCTCCTGATTGGTAAGACGGTTTATCAGCGTACTTTTCCCGGCATTACGCCTCCCGTAAATTCCAATATGCGGTTTGTTTTCTTTTCCTGAGCTCATAGTTTCGTGCACAATCAACAATAATAACAAATAAAACAAATAAATGTTATGATTAAAAATATTTGATAAATTGCGTTTTTCGATTCGACACATGATTTATTCTTTATGAAGTACCCGGAAAAACTCAAATATCGTTTTAAGGTTTGGCTTGGCGTAGTTTCAACCTTAGTATTTCTTACAATTGGATGTAACGCAGGAGCCCAATATCTGGAACATGGCCTGCCCCGTTTCATTAATTTTGCTCCCAAGGAATATAAACAGGAAAGCCAGAATTTTTCGGTTACTCAGGATCAGCTGGGCATTATGTATTTTGGAAACCTGAACAACATCCTGCGATTCGACAATGCAAGCTGGCAAAGTTACCCGCTCAAAGGAACACCAATTTTATGCGTTACACCCAAAGGGGATATTTATGCCGGAGGGTATAACTCAATTGTAAGACTGCAATCCCACTTCAACCGGGTCGAAATTAAAGAACTTGCAATACCTGAGAACATATTTTTCGGGCAGATTAATTTGATTACAGCATTGGGGAGTCAGGTTTATTTTATTGGTCAGGATATGATTTTAACCAATAAAAACGACTCATTGCAGGTGATATATAAATCTCAGGAACCCATAAAAGCTTTCGAAGCTCAAGGGAAAATTTATATTTCGACTCCACGCATTGGTTTACAGGTTTTCGATCCGGGAAGCAAAAGAATCAAACCTGTGAACAACAATGAGTATTTTATAGGTAATCGTGTGATTGATGTTTTAAAATTTAACGATACAACAATCTTAGTAAAGTGCCTCGAAACCGATGGATTCTATTTTTTGAGTCCCGGAAAAATCAGCTATTTTGCTACAGATGCTGATTCTTATATCAACGAGAACGGATACGTTAAAAGCATCATGCTCTCGGATCGTTCCATTGTCACAGGTACCGAGTATGGTGGTATAATTTGTTACGACGATCACGGGCAATATAAATTTTCACTCAATAAAAAACATGGCATGCTCGACAATCGGGTAACCGATTTGTATGTAGGTAGAAGCGGTCAGTTGTGGATAACCACCTATAACGGAATTACCATGGTCGATTATCCTTCTGCGCTGGGATACTTCAACACGAGTTATGGCATTAACGGGGCCATCAGTACAATGTTCCGCTATCGTGGAACGCTTTACCTGGGCAGCACACAGGGCCTGTATTATTACAATACGCCCTACATGAGAAATCCGGAGTTGAGCGATTACAACGACGAAAATTCCTTTGTACGGGTTTCGGACATTGCGGCTGAAACTCATGACATCACCGAGATAAACGACGCATTATTTCTAGCCACTTCGAAGGGTATTTACCAGTTATTAGAAAACGACAAAGTAAAATTGATTTTTGAGGGAGACTTCAGGAAAATACACCTGAGTAAGATATTCATCAACTATGCATTTGCCATCGGAAAAAACGGAATTTCACTGTTTGAATATCATGGCGACACCCTCACTCTTACAGGAAACATACAGAATTTGAATTATGACGTAAGAACCATTGCCGAAGACAATAATAAAATCGTCTGGATTGGCTCAAACAACGACGGGCTTTTCAGACTAGATTTCGGTAATAACAGCTTGCTGAAACCCGCAATTACACATTATGATGAAAAAAACGGTCTACCTGCCGATTTCACCTGGATTGATGTTTACAAAACCAGGGATGGAATTATATTCAGTACACAGAAAGGTGTTCTCGAGTATGTAAACAAAAAATTTGTCCAACATCATCTATTTAAAAATATCGAAATCACCGGCACCAAAAATTTCTTTCCGATTCTGGAGCAATATCCGCGTAAAATCTGGTTTAGCAGTATAAACGAGAGAGAGTCGAACCGGGTTACCGGTTACCTGACCTACGACGATAAAAAAATTGTGCAATATCACACCCATGAACTTGAAATACTGAAGCAAACCAATGTTGAAAGTATTTACTGCGACAACGACAGTATCGTATGGTTTGGTGGGTTCGATGGTTTGGTAAAATACGATTATTCAAAAACAAACCATGGGAACAGAAAAACCCATTGCCTGATCAGAAAAACCGACTTGCCTGATGAAATCGAAAACAGTTTATTCGATCGCACAGGAAAACAACATAAATTTCCGGTACTGAATTATTCGAAGAACCACATACGCTTCGATTTCACAGCCCTGTTTTATGATTCATACGGAGAAATTGAGTACACTACCCTATTGGATGGATTTCAGGACGATTGGTCAGAATGGGGAAAAACTGACTTTAAAGAATATACCTACCTTCCTGCCGGCGATTATACTTTTAAAGTCAGAGCACGCAATGTTTCTGGTAATATTTCCGAAACACTTGAATTTAAGTTTTCGGTTCAGTCACCCATATACCTGCGTTGGTGGGCATTTGTTTTTTATGTTTTAATTGTTGCCTCAATCATTTATCTTATTTTAAGGCTTAACGGGTTAAAACATTCTGCCGACAAACTCAAACTCGAAAAAATGGTTGCCGAGCGAACCGATGAGCTAATACGTCAAAAAGAGCAAACCGAGAAGCTGGTTCAGCGGCTGCTACCCGAAAAAACCGTGGAAGAAATTCAAAAAGACGGAACGGCACAGTCGAAACGATACGAACTGGTAACGGTGCTCTTTGCCGATATACAGGGATTCACACAAATTGCCGAAACTGTTGAAGCTTCGGTACTGGTCGGTTATCTTAATAAAATATTTTCGACATTCGACAGTGTAATTGCAAAATACGAAATCGACAAAATTAAAACCATTGGCGATGCATATATGTGTGCAGGCGGAATGCGACAGAAAGACCGGTCAACGCCCATAGAAGTAGTGCTTGCAGCCTTGCAGATGCAGGAAGCCATAGCGGTTATCAACAAAGACTTCAGCGTTGATATTAATATTCGAATTGGTATTCACACAGGTTCGGTAATTGCCGGAGTGGTTGGTGCTCAAAAAATTGAATACGACATTTGGGGTGACACGGTAAATATTGCCAGCCGAATGGAATCGTATGGGGTGGTGGGAGCAGTAAATCTATCATCGGCAACCTACGAATTTGCCAAGGATTTCTTCGAATGCGAAGCACGTGGCAAAACTGCCGTGAAATATAAAGGCGATCTCGATATGTTTTTGGCCCACCGTATTAAATCTGATTTATCGGAATTTGGTACCGGAAAAACACCCAATAAAGTATTCAGTCTGAAACTTCAAAATATGCGGTATGCCGATCTCGAAGAATTTATGTTACAGAAAATTGAACGCGACCTACCGAAAAACCTGTATTATCACAACGTACGACACACGGTGAATGTTTGTTCAAGGGTTGAAACCATCGGCATAGATGAAAAAGTAAGCGAGGAAGAATTACTGCTTCTCAAAACCGCTGCACTATTTCATGATGCAGGATTTATCATTTCGTACGATAACAACGAGCCTCTTGGGGCAAATCTGGCTTCGGATATTTTGCCTATGTATCGCTATAAACCAGAGCAAATTCAGCGCATCAGAGAATTAATTCTGGCAACAAAAATGCCACCTAAACCTAAAAATCATCTGGAGCAGATTATTTGTGATGCTGACCTTGATTATTTAGGGAGGCCCGACTTTATTGTAGTTTCACAAAACTTATTCAGGGAGCTTTTCGAACGTCATAAGGTAAACACCATCGAAGAATGGAACCGATTTCAATACCGGTTTATCAGCAAGCACGAATACTTCACAGCCACAGCGAGGAAATTTCGCGATGAAGGAAAGAAAATGGTACTCGAAGAGTTAAAGAAAAGAATCTGAAAATCTAGTCTTCAAAATCGTCGTGTGTCTCCCGTAATTGGTTAAACACCTCGACTGCCTTTTCGAAATCGCTTTCGCGCACCAACACCATTACGCCATCGATTTGTCTGAATACAGACTCACTCGTTAATGCACATTCAATACCCGCTTCCAGTAACTTGTCTTTCAACAAATAAGCCCTGTACTCATAACGAAAGCGGGCAATAGTCACCAATTTATCTTTCATCTTGCAGAAGCTTTTATCGCTTATACTGCTTTATCGTATAAAATGTTTCAATTAAAATTGCTTCTTCGATCTCATTACGAATTTTTGACAAATGAATTTTGTAGTTTTGTGCTCTATTATCAGGTATTATGCAAAAAGTTGTTGATTTTTTGGTTATAGGCTCAGGCATTGCCGGATTAAGCTATGCTTTAAAGGTTAGCCGTTATGGCAAGGTTTGTCTGGTGACCAAAAACTCACTTGAAGACAGTGC
>Ga0116149_1001696_pt1 | contig 26179 bp, 24 predicted proteins | sample AD_UKC057_MetaG_FD_89787 | JGI IMG/M metagenome (GOLD analysis project Ga0116149, IMG submission 89787) | Active sludge microbial communities of municipal wastewater-treating anaerobic digesters from USA - AD_UKC057_MetaG | ecosystem: Engineered > Bioreactor > Anaerobic > Digestate | place: USA...
GTTCGTGTACAGCCGCGAAGACAACCGGTTCAACGCCGACACGTTCTTCGCGTTTCTGAAAAAGCTGCGGCGGCTCTCCAGCCGTGCCGGGCGCCGGGTCGTGGTGATCCTGGACAATGTCCGATATCATCATGCCCGCCGGCACCGGGAATGGCGCGACACATGCCAAAAGAGCTTTGTGTTGTTGTTCATGCCGCCCTACAGCCCGGAGCTCAACCCCGTCGAGAGGGTCTGGAAACTGACACGGAGGATGGCAACCCATAATCGGTACTTTCCGACGCTCGACTCCGTCCCTGTCGCCGTTGAACGTGTGCTCGACCCATGGCGAACCGGCAATCCGACTCTGAAACGTCTATGCGCACTTTAATGTGTCGCTGTGTTTAGTTCTCACCGTAACATTGTCTTCATGGCGTATTTTGCCATTCTTTTCATCATATAGAGGATCGGTAGGATCTTCTTCTGAACTATAAACACATTCTGTGTTGTGCGGCCTTCACTTGTCCAGTAAAATTTATACTCTTCATACCCCTTAAGAAAATCATATACCTCAAACTGATTTTCTATCGCCCTTATGATACACATACCTACAAGCAGGTTGCCCACGCTTATTCTTGGGTTGTACATTTTGTCAACTGCCATCAAGTACAGCGACAGCGTATGATTGTGCTTCAGATGCAGGAGCCCGCCTATTGTATTCCCGTTTGCCAAAAGAAAATCTATCTGAAGACAGTTCCCGCTTTCCGAGTTTGCCAAGAACCGCTTCATAAACCTGTAAAGGTCTTTCCCTTCCCACTCTGTTTTCTCGGCGTATAACTTGAAAAAACTGTCCGCCGCTTCTTCAACACCGCAGTTCACGTGCGTTTTTATCTCAACCGTGTCCGTCTTTTTCAGAGTTCTCAGATCCTGCCTGAACCGCTTGTTCCTGCTCGATGATATCCGGGATAAAAACTCTTCCTCGGTTTTCGGCAGAGATATGATGGGGCAGAACGACCCCTGCGTAATTTCGAAATGCCTACCATGCAGACGATGCTTATGCATGAGATGCAACAAAAACAATGATTCGGCCTTTGTGTCCTGCAGGCTTATGCAATCCCAGCTATCTGACAAATCTTCGAAAAGATAATCGTATAAATAACCGCTGACTTCTCTTTCCCTTCCTTTGGCTGTGAAAACATCGAGGTAATCTGATGCTGTCTCCGGTGTTCCTATAAAACTGATCTGCCTGATTGTTGCTGGCCCTACTTTAATTTTATCAGTATACCAGGGCGCGATCCCGACTAGCCTGTTACCGTCATCATATACCTTGACAACAAACGGTTCGCGCTCCTCATTGATAAAACATTCCGCCCACGAATAAGCCCACTCCCACGTCAGGAAAATCGAATTGGATATGGACCCTTCGAGAAGAATGTTCCATTCCTTCTTGATGCCCGCCAGTGCCTCAACTGATCTGATAATATCAGCTCTCATTATAGCTCCCAGTAAAACATACTCTTTTTCATTGCACTTTCCGATTTCGAATAACCTGCACATATCGAAGCAGATGCGATGAATATGGAATACAAGCCATCAAAAGCAATATGAGCGATTGAACATCAAAAGGCGGACGCATGACTCGCTTTAGCAGGCACCGCCTCGCCTCAGCCATGTGCCCTCTGTGATATGAAGTCTGCCCTACCCACTTAAACAGGTCAGTCTCCTTTTTTCTTATGAGATTCTCCGTGAGACGATTATTGTTTACTTCCCTCTCTCGTAGCCTGTTGAATACCATCAATGAACTTGTCGCGAGTTCATAAAGTCGATGGTTCCCACTGGCCGCATCGGCTGCGCCTATCAGGTAGTGTGTCGTCACAGTATCAACCAAGGCAACAGGTCCAGTCTTGCACACACGATAATAGTAGTCTTGGTCCTCGCTAGGATGGACAGACTGATCATATTCACCGGCCATCGAAATGCTAGCTGCTCGAGCAACAACAGTTGAAGTATGAACAAGGTTCCCCAAGACCAAGGCTTCGGCAATGTTACCGATGTAGTATGGGATATTTTCGTTTGTCTTGAGCTCGGTATCGAAAAGATCACGAGGAGTCGGAAAATACTGGTAACTTCCGTACATTGTGCGTAGGTACTTTGGCGCTATGACCTGTCCCGAGGAGTCAATGGCATCCATATCAGACCACACCATAGAAAGGCCGGGGTGAGCTTCCAGAATTCCAATTTGAAGAGTGAGCTTTCCAGGCAGCCAATAATCATCAGAATCCAACATGGCGATGTATTCACCCCGTACCTCTTTCAACCCACGATTTCTCGCTCCACAGACCCCACTATTGGGAATCCGAAAAAAACGGACTCTCTCGTTGTGCCTATATCGCTTGTCAATCCTCTCGGGAGTATCGTCGAGAGAACCATCATCAACTACGATGACCTCGATTTGCCGATAATCTTGATCCAGTACGCTATCCACCGCTCTTTCTATAAGTCCGGCGCGGTTATATGTAGGTATAACAACACTGACAAGTCCTTTTTCCATGATTATTCCCATGTTTCGTTTATTCTCTACAGTTATTTTCGATTCCTCTCTTTGAATTGCTTAGCAAGGCCTCCAACTTTAAAGTGGAATATTTTTTCGAATAAATGGACCTAATAGATTTGCAATTGAAACAGGCATCAACTGCCAATACTCTTCTGCTCTATGTCTGTATCTATGAGCCCCTACGTTGAGCGGATTACCCGATTCTCCTTGAGTCCCCCGTTCATACCAATAAAGCGTCTGCGGCTTTGCCCCCCATTGCTCTTTGAATTTATAGGTTCCCTCGTCAGGAGTAGATCTGCCGAAGTCGAAATACTTGTAGCCGGCATCCGTCACGTACTCGAGCAGCGACCAGTACAGGAGCATATTGGGACTCAGGTGGTTGAACGATTTTAACGACGATGCCCAGATGATCTCAACAGTGTCCTTAAAACAGAAGATGAGACCCGCGGCAGCTGCAGTCTCCCTGTATCTGACTATTCCCAACCGAACACTGCCGCCGAATTCCTTTAGAATGTTTCTAAATAACCTTTTCGAATGCACAGGACTTCCCAAATCCCGCATGTTGACGGAAAAGACCCGATAGTATTCGTCCAGCAATTCCGCGCCGCCGATATGCGCCACGAGCCCTTCCTTCTGGGGTTTTCGAATCTGGCTACGAAGCTTTGATTTGAATGAATCAAACAGTTTGGCAGGCGTGTCCGGCAGTTCCAGCAACATTCTGACTTTATGCGTCATCGGTTTGGGTGCGGCAAGGCTTTCAGAAACTCCCGGCCCATATCCATTGCTCCAAGTAATCGGAAAGATGTGCCTGAGTTCCATATTACTGACCCCTAATTTACGTCCCAGCATTCCCGCCTCTACAAAAAGCTCCTTTTCCGTCGCCTCATTATCCGCCAATACGCCGCCGTAGTTGAGAAAAGGCATGGACACCAGCATGTTCCCAAACACCAGGCTCTTGATATGAACCAGCGGAAGGACGCCGACGACTTTGTTGCCTTTCTCCACATTATTTGTCTCAGCCATAAGATAATAGGCTTTATGGCCATAGGTCTCCCGTATCACCTTTCCCCAACCATAAAGATGACACTGTGTGGCTTTTGGATTATAATAGATGTAGTCGTCCCAGTGTTTCTCTTCTTCCTGTTCGGCCAGTTTAATTCGCATTAAGCACCTGCCGTATGATCCTCATTATGTTTTCCCTGTTCGCTGCGGATACCCCCGAATGAACGGGCAGTGTGACAATGGATTCTGCTATTTTTATTGCACACTTGTACTCTGTGTCGTCCGCCAGCACCTCCCTGAGCTTTGGCAACTGATTCAACGGGGTCGGATATGACCCGGTTGCACCGGTTCCCGCCGCGACCAGTTTCTCGAGAATGCAAACCCTTAAATCCCTGTCATCGATGATCAAGGGATATCTCAGATATGGATACTCTCCTTGTAAGCCAAGATGCCTGAAGCACGCCTGAGATAAATTGTCCGAGTACCATTTTGCGTTCATCCCACGAATTTCTTTATCCTTTTCAAGTCCATCAAGCAATATTTCCAGAAACGATGCTGCGACACTCAACCCCTTTGATGTTTCGAATTCAGGCTCAAAGACCGTCCCTCCGAGATTGAGAAAGGGAATCATCTGGGGAATCCAGTAGAGATTTGGATTTGAAAAGAGGGCGTAAGTACTCAGCGCGAGGCAGTACTGCACACTAGCGTTATCCGTCTTCAATCCCTGCATAATCTTACGGGCCTCATGGCAGACTTCGTCAGACGTCACTACCAGGAGGCCACCATGCAGAATGCTGACAGGCTTGCCGCGCCCGAAGCTGTAAAACCCCGCGTCACCCTTCAGGCCGAGTTTCACGTCCTGCGCATCCAGGAAGGAATTTCCGAAGGCCTGAGCTGCATCTTCCACGAGAGCGGCGCCATTACTTCGACAAAGCTCCTGTATGGCATCAACCCTTGCCGGTACCCCGTAAAGATGCACCGCAATTGCAGCAAGCGTTTTCTTGCCCAGTTTATTCTCGAGCTCTCGGATCTCATAGCCGAAATCATCCAGATTGTTATCGCAGAGAACCGGGGTGAGGCCCGCTTTTAAAACGGCTGACACAACGGAGGGGCAGGTATAGGCAGGAACGATTACCTCTTTTCTTTCCGGCCTTAAAACAGACAGCGCCTTCAAGTAAAGCCATAATGCAGCCCTGCCGGAAGACAGATAAAAAGCGTTACGGCCCCCCAGATACCTTAATATGCTCTCAATCGAACGATCACAATTCTCCTGCGTGCGGTTGCCGATACGCCCAAACAGGAGTCTTAGCGGTATTTTATGACCTGCCGGCGGTAAAGAGTGAAAAAACGGTTTCTTCAATGATTATGGCCTTGTACGCGACACATTTCCGCCACAGACGTTAGCTTGCGGTACGTCAGGAACTCATGTGGTGAAGGATAACCGGCAAGATCGACTCGAGAATGGCCCTGTCGTCGTCGGAGAATCCACTTGACACGGCTCGCGCTCGTTCTATTTTCATGACAACAAGGCTTCCATTCGTCCTATTCTCGAAGATGCCGTTTATCAGAAGGGACATCTTTGCATCGATGCGGTTCGAAAACACTCGGCCGCCAATGCTATACAGGAAATAAATATGCTCTTTCGGTCCTTGCCTGTTCGGGACGGCTCTCCTCACAAGGTTTCTTTCACCGCCCATCGATATCGCCAACTCATCCCCCTCAGTATACGCATTCAGCGTGAAATCGGTTAATTTCTGCCCCTGCCGCTGATGCGTGAAATAGGCAACATACAGATGAAGCGTATCCCCTGCTTCGTTTTGATAACACCGCGCCAACCGTTCGTCGGGCCGTATATCTGCTGGAATGAAATTTTCTTGCGCGGCACATGTTGCATTCCAGTCACCTATTCGTAAGGGCACGCTGGCAAGTGAGTCTTTCATCGGTACCGGCCGTGGACTGTATACATGCATGTAAGCCGAAGCGGAGACCGGAATGAGGGTCGCTATCAACAACGACAGAGGCAGGATTGCACTCCGCGCGCTGCCCAATCTGTCTGATACCTGTCTTATTTTCGTTCCACGCGAGGCTTCATCTATTGGCCCGTTCGCAATACCCATTCCAACGTGGTTTTGCCCTCGGCCTCCCATCAGATAATTTAACCCGATAATCAGAGCAATCCCAACGAGAAAAACAAAGGACACATAGAATATGTCTGAGGGACCGTGCAGAGCCCCGTTTCTGTTCCACAGGCTCAGCATGCCTATGACAGCTACACGTAAACCGTTAACGGTCAGACCGATAAAGAGAGCCGCTGTGACAAGCACAGCTTTCTTCAGCCATCCCTCTAGTGAATAATGTGCAAGGAGAACAGACACGGCGAGCAGTGCGATAATGTGGCTCGTTCCTGCGCACACCTGCGCAACCTGCAGCGTCACGGTGGGCAATTCCAGATAAACGGAATCGCGGTGCACGGAAATGCCCGCTATTTTCAAGATGCCCTCTGCAAGCCATGCGGTGATATGCTGGAGATGTGCAAGAATGCCTGCCGGCAGGTAGTCAAAAACAGGATAGGCAAAGAGCAAATACCCTATCGGCAGTGCCAGAATCTTCAAATGGCCTGTACCCAGCAGAAGCCAGGTGAGCCCCATAAGGGTGACGATCAGGGATGCATCCGACAAAATCACAGAAGCACTGTATTGTCCTGCAATCAGGAGTGCACAGCCCAAAACCGAAACGACCGACCCGGCAATCATTCCTGGCTTTACGGGTTGCCTCCCTAACACATGCCTCTTGCTCCACACTAAATACAGGCTGATTGCAAGAATGATCAGGCCATGGGAATATTCATAGCTCATCAATCCCCCGCCCAGCCTGACCAGCGTCTCACGGTAGAGAAACGCCGTTGCCAAAAGCGGTGCGAGATAAGGCAAATAATAGTTTACTTTATACTGTGTTTTTGAATGATCACTCATTGCGAACGTAAACGCGATGCTTCAGGCTCTATCTCTTTCGAAAGGCAAGATCCAGTGTCGGTACGACAACCTCATCCAACATCTGATACGCCTTTGCATTGAGGTGCAAGCCGTCCCCGCTGTGCAAATCGACTCTCAGGCTTCGATCTGCCTGGCTTGTCCGCAGGGGAGCCTCGAGATCAAGTACGACAAGTCCTTCCTGCGCGGCATATTCCTTGATCCAATCGTTGTACTGGAATATCCCTTCCAGCTGTGTTGCGGTTGTCGGCCTGCCGAGAAAGGTCTTGATGAAGTCTTTGAGTTGGTCTTTCATGGCTTTGTTCTTGCTGCTGACCACGGGCACCACAGTTGTCAGTATGGGAATCACTCCTGCTTTCCTGCATTCCTGGACCCACCCTTTCATCAGCCGCTGGTACTCCTGCAGGTCTCCCGGAAAGTAGGCTGCACACTCCTTTATGAAGATGGCATCCGGTTTGTTTTTCGTCCGCTGGAGAATCCTATTCAGGGCTTCTGTTTTATCGAATGCGTATTCGCCCACATATTCGAACCTATAGCCGCGAATTGCCTGATTCTGTTTCATCCGCTCATCCAAGGCCTCGATCTTCCAGGCATGTCCTACCGATGCCCCCAGCAGCACAATGTGCCTCTGTTTTGTCATACCATGCACCTCATTTTCACAAAGCATTAGGGCTGCGAGCAAAAAGGTCGCAACGAATGCGGTGAGACAGACCAGATATCGATGTTGATATTCCCCGCCCTCGGAAGACACAGCTTTGGCACCGATCATTCGCTCATTTTCCAGGACGCTGACTGTGCCGATCATCCAGACCACCCCATCGAATACCTATCACGTCGGCCATAGAAGAAAACTTGAAATCACCCAACAGTCTCTTCAGTTTTTCAGCCGTCCCATCCAGGTTGACGTAATGCCTGAACCGGCTCAGGAAGGATATATTGGTCATCCGGGGCTGCTCCGGATCGAATTCCCAAGGGTGAAGATAGAACACAAAGGACTGCTTTTCGTCGGTGTTGATCTGTAGCAGTCCTTTTTTGATCACGCCATAGGGAAACAACCGCATGTATCCCCCGCCGCTGATGGGGACGTTGCAACCCAGCACCTTGATCGTGGAGATCGGATACTCCACAATGCATTCCTCATATGATTCGCCTGGATTGAACTCCCGCAGCTGCATGTTATCCAGGCGTGATGGCACAAGCATCCCGTTTCCACTGTCCCCGTTCAGCTTGACCAGAAAAGGAAACCGCGGTGCCGTTGGAATCCCGTAGCGGTCATGGTGGATGGGGAAGATACTGGAATCGTATCGGTACCCTTCCTCACCCAGGATTTCCAGCGCCCAGAGCGATTTCTCCGTTATGGAATAGCTGGGTGCCCTGTAGCCGATCACGCTCTTCCCAACGGCATCTTCCAGGATTCGCTTCGAAACCAGTACGTCTTGCCGGAACTGCTCCGGGGTCATGCTGTATACGAGTTGGTGGTCGTACCCGTGACAGGCTATTTCGTGGCCCCTTCGTGCGATTTCCCGGATGAGCGGCCCGTATCTCTCGCCGACCCACCCTAAACAGAAAAAAGTGGCCTTGACGCCATGGTTACCATTTGCTGCATCGAGGATGTCGAGAACCCTGTGCCCATTGCGCTCGATCCTCGACTCGTAATGCCGCCATTTTTCTTTCGTTACCACCGACTCGAATGCGGAAACCATGTAGTAGTCTTCGAGGTCGATGGTCAGGGCGTTGGTGATGGGATGGCGCATGTTGCTTTGTCTATTCAGTCTGTCCAGGCTTGTCCTGTCTGTCCGGTCTATTCGGTTTCGTCTGTTTCGTCTGCTCGGTTATTTCTTGATTGCGCCGACGACGCGCACTTGTCCTTCGTACCGGAAGAATCCGATTTCCTTGTAAGCGTTATTCCTGGAAAGAAGCCGCTCAATCAGCTTCTCCTGCCCGTCCCCGATTTCAAATACGAGCATTCCTTCCTTCTTGAGAAAAGTTGGCGCCCCACTTATGAGTCTCCTAAAAATATTCAATCCATAAGGCCCTCCGTCGAGGGCGACAACCGGTTCGTGGTCGATGATCTGCCGGTCCAGTTTCTTCAAGGACGTCGTCGGAATGTAGGGCGGGTTGCAGATGACCATGTCCGCGGCTTCCCGATGATCGCGGAACGGCTCATAGAGATCGCCGCAGAAGAGCGATACCTTGCCGTCCACCTGATACCTCTGCACATTCCGGCGGGCCACTTCCAATGCGGCTTCGCTGATGTCGGACGCCAGGATCCGCACCTCTCCGTTGCAACGAATCGCCAGTGACACCGCGATGTTGCCGCAACCCGTGCCGATTTCGATGACCGTTTGAGCATCGGCGCCTTGCTTTTTCTTCCGGTCGAGATACTCGCAGGCTGTCTGGACCAGCAGGCTTGTTTCGTGTCTCGGGATCAGCGTGTCCTTCGTACAATAAAACGTATTCCCCATGAACAGGGCCCTGCCCAATAAATAGGGCGGCGGCGCGCCTCGCCCAAGCTGTTCGAGCAGGCCTGCCACGACAACGGCCTGGGGGTCGTCGGCAGACAGGGTCTCGCGCGGCTCACGACCGGCAACCGCGTCGTAGAACCGCAATATCTTTAACAGACGATTTCTCCCCTCTTCCGTTGCGAAAACCGACTGCTCCCGCCGCTCCTCTTCAGATTTCAACGCTTAGCTCTCCCTGCAGGTGATTCCTGATGCATGATCCCTGCGATCGGAATAGATCTTGACATTTTCGGCTTCCACGATTGCGTCCCGTGGAAATCTTCGTACGAAGAGATGATCCAGTAGCTGGGTGGAGATGATCCCGACAAGGGCCATGTTTTCGCGCTCGCTCAAAAGGGCCCCGTCCTGCTTCCTGCACTTATCCATGAGCCTGGTGACTTTATCGGGATTGAAGTATCCCGCCGTTCTCAACACTTCGGGGGTGAGAAGCTCTTCCACGTATTCCGGGGCCCGCCTGCCCATGAGGCACCGGCTGATGGGCGCCCGGTAGGGCTGCTTGGGCCGCAAGGCCAGTTCCGGCGGTATCAGTTCCTCGGCGGCCTTTCTCAGCACGAATTTGTCCTTCAGGACGTGCAGGCGATACCGGGGCGGAAGGCTGCAGCCGAATTCCACGACCCTGTAATCCAGAAATGGGAACCTCCCCTCGACGGAATGCGCCATGGCGACGCGATCCCCCTGGGACGACAGGAGGTAGTTGGAAAGAAAAATCGCGATCTCCGTGTACTGGGCCCGCGACAGGGGATCCCATCGCATGTAATCATCGGGCAGCATGGCCGTGAACCGGTTCACGAACTCCTCCACCGTGCCCGCCTGCTCCTGCAGCCCGTCGGAGAAGAACGTCTTGATTTGTGCCGTGTTCTCCCACCGGATCAAGTGAGAATATACCTGGGAGCCCACCCGCGAGAGACCCTTCTTGAAAAAGCCCGTCAGGAAGGCAGCCGCCCTGCCGGTGTCCGAAGAAAAGATATCGGGGTACAACCGTTTCAGCAGGAGGGGACGCAAGGCCGAATCCGGCTCCCGCGCCCAGAAGCGCCTCACACGGTCTTCCTTGAAGATGTCGTAGCCTGCAAAGATCTCGTCGGCGCCCTCACCTGTCAGGACGACCTTGAAGTTGTTTTCACGGACAAGCCCCGAGAGCATGTACAGGGGAACCGGGGCCGTTCGCGTCATCGGCACTTCCGCGTGCCAGATCACGCTCGGCAGGTTTTCCCCGATGTCCCGCTCCGTGCACCGGATCATGCGGTGGTCTGTCCGGAGGGCGTCCACGGCCTTCAACTGGAAGGGCGCCTCGTCGAACTTCTCATCTGAGAAGCTGACGGAAAACGTGCGCAGGCGATTGTTGAAATGCTTTTTGACCAGCGCCGTCACATAGGTGCTGTCCAGCCCCCCGCTCAGGTAGGCCCCGACGGGAACATCGGCACGGAGGCGAATCTCCGTGGCATCGCACAGGAGAGCGCTCAACTCCTCCCGGTACGCGTCGAAGGGGCGCTCTCCATCATCTCTGCCGGAAAAGGATAAACGCCAGTAGGGCCGAGTCTCCAGTCGGCCTTTCCGGTAGACGGCATAGTGGCCGGGAAGAAGCTGCACCACCCCCTTGAACGCGGTCGCACTCCCGAGCGGCGACCAGCAGGTAAAGATGTCCGAGAGGGTCTGTAAATCCATTTCTCTCGAGACGGATGGCTCCGCAAAGAGGGTCTTGATCTCCGAGCCGAACAGCAGGCGCCCGTTCTCGAGGTGATAGAAGAGTGGCCGGATGCCCATGCGGTCGCGGGCTAGCATGAGCACCTGCTCTCGGCTGTCCCAGAGGGCAAAGGCAAACTGGCCGTTGAGCTTCGGCAGGAGATCCGTTCCCAGGTCTTCGTAGAGATGAACCAAGACCTCGGTGTCGGTTCTCGTGTAGAATTTGTGGCCCTTTTGTTCCAGTTCAGCACGGAGGTCGGGGTAGTTGAACACCTCGCCGTTGTAGACGATCCAAACGGACTTGTCTTCGTTGTGGATGGGCTGGTCTCCCCCGGCGAGATCGAGGATACTCAATCTTGCCGAGCCGAGCCCTGCCTGGCCATCCACATAAATGCCGAAGGCGTCCGGCCCGCGATGGCGGATGAGGCCGAGCATGCGGCGGAGAAGGGGAACCTTAGCCTGAGGGGAAGAGATTTCAACTATTCCAGAGATGCCACACATATGCGCCGCAGACTGACGTCTACTACAGTTTTGAGTTTTGAGTCATGAATTGGGCATAAACCTTGGGTAATTTTGAGTTTTGAGTTCGTCGTACTTTTTTGATTCATAATGTTGAGATTTGAAATAACCACTTTTTTCTTTTGATGTTTGATAATACTTGCAATTAGGTATCGTGTCCTATTCGAGGCGGATGTTGTCGATGTAGAAGGTTCGTTTTCTGTCGTTGCCCGGGATGAAGAACATGAGGCGCTCGATGTGTTTCAAGTCCAGTGAACGGGGGGCGATGTTCGCTTTCAACGTATCAAGCGGGATGGCGATCCGGCTCATTCCCTTCCGGATCGTGAAGTCCCGGTCGAAGCGATCCCCGTACTCCCACCCGCTTTTCCTGTCGTCAATCCGGATGTGCAGGATTAACGGATCTCTTTCCGGATTGAATACGTCCACTTTGAATTGCCGATAGGCCGACCAGTCTTTTTCGATTTCAAGAAATTTTATCCCCGGATACTGCCCGGCCGGCAATGTGACCTTGAGGCTGTACTCTCCCGATGTCGCATGGTTGCGAGTGCGCTCAAACCATTTGCGGCACTCCCAGTTGAGATATTCCAGCTCCGTCTCGGTCTCAAAATCGAAGAGTTTCCCGGAAGGACTGATCTCGTGTTTCCTTCGGCTTGATCCCGCGAGCCCGTTTGATATTCCCATCAGATCCGTGAGATTTACCATCGAAAACGGAGCGGTGCGTCGCTTTTCGTTGACCGGGGACACAGCCTGATGATGTGCTGCATCTCCGGACTTATGGATAAACTGAAAAAAAGCAACCTCGGGCCGCACTCCGAGGCGGAACGGGAGGAAGCTCGTCCCCACGCCCCTGCCGACATACATCAGGGTGCGACCTTTCTGGAAGAACCCGTCGAGATACTGCAATGCCGGATCCACCATCATCCAACTTTTCATGTATCTGACCGGAAATACCTGGCCGCCGTGGTTATGGCCGGCCAGCACGAAGTCGATCCCTCGCGCGGACGCCTCCTCGAACACATCGGGCGAATGGGCAAGGAGGACGGACGGGGAAGAGGAAGCAATCCCTCGCATGGCCTCGGTGATATCGCTTTTCCTATTGACCGGGTCATCGAGGCCGATCAGGTTCACTTGCCCCCCGGCGGTATGCAGCACGGTCGCGGTGTTTCGCAGAAACAGAACGTTCGGATCGGACTTCAATTCGTAAGATTTCGGATTGTGGCAAAGGATGCACGACCCGTTTTCATTGTAATAATCCGAATTGCCCATCACGGCATATGCCTGCGGCAATTCATGAAAAAACGCCAAGACCGGATCGTAGGAACCCCGGAAGGAGATGTAATCCCCTCCCAGAAGGATGACATCCGGTTTTTCCTCCTGGAGGATGCCGATGATCTCCCGCTCGCGCGTCCCGAACCTCTTCGTGTGCAGATCGGACAGGAAAACGACCTTCGCGCCGCCCAAGGCCTCGGCCAGCCGATTGTGAACGATCCGGTAATGGCGAACGTCGAGGGTATATGTGTCGTAATAGATTTTGGAAAATAGAATGAGCGCGAGGATCAGGGTTGCTGGGATGAGGAATCGAAGATATTTCAAACGCGGTCTATCTTGTTTATTCGATTCGTCGAATTCGACAGCTGAATATAAATCTTGGACGTAGATTGCCACGCCTCACGAGGCTCGGCTCGCAATGACTCTGTATGGATTGCCGCGTCGGACCGCGGTGTCTCCTTGCAATGGCACCTATGTAAGGCCGAGTTTGGATTTGACCGCCTGGATGATCCCTTCATCACCGGACTTAGCGAGTCGCATGAGTCCCTCCTCGCGGGACATGACGCCCATTCTCACCAGGCCGGCGACTTCGAAGGCATAGGGGTGAAAACCGTGCTGCTGCTGGTGTACCTGGTTTGCGAAGGCGTTCATCAGGCAATTGGTGGAATTGGGGTCCGTGTCCTGGGGGGGCTGCCAGCCCAGTTCCCGGATCCGTCCGTAGATTTTCTCCTCGTCGTACTCCAGGAAGGCCAGGGGATGGATGTTATAGGGAAACTTCTCCGCGGCTGTGAAATGCTCGTTTGACAGGAAATAGGGATTGATCTCGTCCCCCAGTTTTGCGTGCAGGGGATCATAAAGGACTTTCTGGGTGGCCTTCGCGAAGGCAGCGCTGTTTTTCATGACCGACGACTGCACGGGGGCCTGTCCTGGCGACCAGCCGTACCCGATGAAGGGGATCTCCTTCTCGAGCGTCATTTTGAGTGCGATGAACTTTACCATGTTCATGCATGAGGAGCAGATCGTGCTTGCCCTTTCCAGCGATTTCTTGGCATAGAGGTTTTCGCTGATGGACAGTGAGAATAGCTTCTTCATCAACTCGAAATTCGGCTTGAAGATGACGTGATCAACCCCGAGGCGTTCGACGACAGTATTGATATTCCTCATGGCATAGGGGGACATGAACCCATGATCGAAACTCAAGGCCAGAACGCGCAGCCCGTAATGATTCTTAAAGATATCCAGGGTGTATGTGCTGTCCTTCCCCCCGCTGTACGCCATCAGGACGTCGTAATCCTTTTTGCCTCTGTTCGTTTCCAGCATCTTCTCGAATTTCTCGCGGTGCCTTTTCTTCACTTCCTCTGGATTTTTCTCCTTCTGGGAGGTCCGGCAGTAGTTGCAGAGGCCGTTTTCGTCGAAGTCAATGGTGGGAAAATTTTCGGGTAGTACACAGCAGGTACAGTGTTTCATGGCTGTTTCTTTCGTTTGTTTTGTTATTTCGTTTGTTTCGTCGGGAAAAGAAGGTCTGTTTAGTTTATTTCTCTGATAAGGGCGGAATGGGTTGACCGGAAAGATCTCTTATGGTACTTAATTTGGACAGGAGGTGACGATCCATGAAGATGAGCGAAGACATCCGTCCGGTAACGTACCTGAAATCCCGCACCGCCGACCTGCTGGCGCAGGTGAACGAAACGAAGCGGCCGGTGATCATCACGCAAAACGGCGAGGCCCGGGGTGTGCTTCAAGATACGGAAAGTTACGAGAGCATGAAGGCCGCCATTGCCATCCTGAAGCTCGTGGTCCAAGGGGAGGATGACCTACGAAAAGGCGACATGATCCCTCATGATGAGGTGTTTCGGCGGATCGAAAATCGGCTAAAATCCACCGGAACGCGGCGTGTCCATGAATAAATACAGTGTCCTCTGGACGAAAACCGCCGAGCAGGACCTCGGAAACATCATCGACTACATCGCCCAGGATAGCCTGGATCGTTCTCTTGAGATCCTTCACACGATTCAGAAGTCCGCTTCGGCCCTGACGTCGATGCCCGAACGTGGCCGCATCGTCCCGGAGTTGAAGGTCCATGGCATTTCCACCTATCGCGAACTCGTCATCTCTCCGTGGCGGATGATATACCGGACAGAGAGGAGAAACGTGATCATCCTGACCGTAATCGACGGTCGTCGGAATCTGGAAGATATCCTTCTCGACAGGCTCCTGTATTCGGATAAATAACAGGAAAAGGTCTGTTTCGTTGATTTTTTCTGTCTAGTCTTGAGAAACGGTCTGTTCCGTCCGTTCGGTCTGTTCCTACGGGGAGAGAGTCTGTTCGGTCCGCCAGGTCATACGATAACGACGATTGCAACTCCTCAGCCGGTTCGGCTTGCCAGGACAGCACTTGGATTGCCTCATCGGCCTGCAATGCCGACGGGTGGATTTCACGAACGTTGCTCGAGGCTCACAGATTCAGATTTTTTTCCGGTCGGAAACGGGGAAATGCTGCTTCCTGGCGATTCGATTCTTCACTGCGCTCAGAAGGGTTCTGGCGTGCCTGACGCAGAGGTCTGCGTCCTTTTTCATAAACACCTGCCCCGGCGTCAGGTCCGGCAAGCCATTCGGGTACCGTGTCGGGATATAGTACCTGTCAAGGATGCCTCCCGCTTCGATAAAGCCCTTGAACGTTTCCCTGAACGATTTGTCCGGAATCTCCGAGATGAGCTTCTGTATCGAATGCCCCCAGGGGTCCTGTCCCAGGTCGTACCAGAGCGCCTTTAGCGCTTTCTCTCCGCTTTGCTGTGCGAGAAAGCAGGCATGAGAATATTTCCCGAGCTTAAGCAGCCCCCGCGCGGCGTCCAGGTCCTCTTCGGCCGTCCTGAGCCATCGAAGCGCTTCCTGGTGCTCCTTCTCAAGACTCATAGATCACCTTGCCCTCGCGGAGAATTCTCCGAATGAATTTACGGTGCGATATTTTTTCCAGTTCGTCCGGCGTATAAATGAACACCTCCAGGTCCCTGCCGCGGATGGCCTCATACAATTCCTGAAGAATGCCTTCAAACCGGTCAAAATATCTTTTGTCCGTATCCTGTATGAGAACCAGATCGACGTCGCTTTTCCTGGTCTGCGCTCCGGTCGCAAAGGACCCGAACAGGATAGCCTTTCGGATGCCGTATTTTCGGAATACAGGCGCTGCCTTTTTCGAAAGCTGTCTGGCGCTGTTAACATAGCCGCTCATGCTATACCTCAAACCGACCCACTTGCTTATCTATAAAGATCAGGGCTGCTGCTGTAAAGAGAAAAGAATGCGCATCTCCAAGCGGTCAGAACATGGTTCGTCTGATGAAATGAACAGTTTTCAATTCCGGGCTATGAGTTTTGAGTTTTATGAACGAGTTCGGCTTTCAAAGCGAGTTTGTCGATCTTGCCGGAGGCGTTTTTGGGCAGCGAATCCCTGAATTCGAAGTATTTCGGGATGGCGAATTCCTCGAGCATTTTCTTGCAGTGGAGAAGAAGTAGCTTGTCGGTCAGGTCGGCACCATCCTTCGGCACGATGTAGGCCTTGATCGCGCTGCCCAGGAGTTCGTCTGGGACGGGCAGCACGGCGGCCTCCGCAACTCCCTCTGCCGCGTACAGGGCGTTTTCGACTTCCTTGGGGCTCACGCGTTCCCCCCGGGTCTTGATCATGTCGTCCTTGCGGCCCACGAAGTAGAGAAACCCCTCCTCGTCCATCCGGAACAAATCGCCCGTGCAGAGAACCTTTTCGCCGGGAAGAGGGCCGGGCTTCAGGACCCTGTCGGTCGTCTCCTGGTCACCCCAATACCCTTTCATGACATTGGAACCGCGGACGACCAGTTCGCCTATTGCGCCAGGTCCGAGGCGGTTGCCCCTGTCGTCGACGATCCAGACTTCCTCGTTCGGCATGCCGCGGCCGACGGAATCGGGCCTGCGATCCAGTTCCTCCGGGGGGAGGTAGGACACCCGCTTGCACTCCGTGAGGCCGTACATGGAATAGAGCCGGGCCTGCGGGAAGGCCTCCCGGATCTGACGGATGTGCGTGACGGGAAGGGCCGCTGCCGTGTTCGTGATATAGCGCAGAGAGCCCAGGTCGTACTTCCTGAGGTCCTTCATTTGCAGGAGGATGGCAAAGATCGTCGGCACGCCGGGGAAGCCCGTCACCCGCTCCTCGGACATCCTCTTGACGATCTCGTAGGGAAAGACGAAGGATTTCTCGAGGACCAGCGTCCCGCCGAACTTGCAGGTCATGAGAACCTGGTAGAGGCCGTAATCGAAGGACAGCGGCAGGACGTTGATGACGATGTCTTCGGGCACGTTCTCAAGGTAGGTGGTGATGGAGGTCGCCGCCGAAACCATGTTCAGGTGCGTCAGCATGACCCCCTTGGGATTGCCGGTGGAGCCGGACGTGTAGATGATGGAGGCGAGGTCGACGTCGATATTGGCATTCCGGATGCCGGCCTGCGAATCGGGCTGGCTCTCCGTTTCTGACCATGCGATCATGTTTCGATGCAGTTTGGGATCGATCTTCGCGCGGTCGCCGGTCAGGATCACCGCTTCAAGGGCCTGGGCTGATGGAATGACTTCCGAGACACTCCGGATCTTGCCGGTGTCGGAGATAAACGCTTTCGCCCCGCAGTTGTCCAGGATGTAGGCCAGCTTCGGGCCTTTTAACTGGGGACTGAGCATCAAGAAAACGGCATCGGCTTTCAAGATGCCGAAGAGCGAGATCACGGATTCTGAGGAATTGTCCAGGAAGATGGCCACACGATCGCCCCTGCGTATGCCCTGGGAGTTCAGGAGTCGGGCGATCTGATTTGCCTTTCGGTTGATTTCATCGTAGGTCAGGCGATCGCCGCGGTGGACGAGGGCCACCTTGTCCGGTAGCCTGCGAGCACTGTCTTCCAGAAAGTTTTGGAGAAGCATGGGGTGTATCCAGTCTGTCCGGTCTATCCCATCTGTTTCGCCCGGCTGATTGGAACAGAAAGGGAGCCTCGGTCTATCTCATCACGTATGCGTCGATGTCGGACTACAAATAGAGAGACGCAGACATGCGGCGGCTGGGGCCTTGATAGATCAGGCCTGGGTGGCGGCGGGCTGAACTTCCTGCGGTTTTGAAGACTGGGCGAGCTTTCTCTTGAGGTAATCGACGATGTTCCTGATGGAATCGAGATTCTCCGGGATCAGTTCCTCGTCTTCGACTTTGATCTCATAGGTGCTCTCGAGAAAGGCCACGAGTTCGAGGACGCCCGTTGAATCCATGATCCCCTTTTCCAGCATCGATGCATCGTCGGCGAGATCTTCTGGCTTTTCCAGGATGAAGTTTTCGAGGATGAAGGATCGAATTTGATCTCTTAATGACATGTGTTCACCGTCCATCTACAAAGGTCTGTTTAGTCTTTTGGGCCTTGTGGATAAATATGAGTTATGAGTGTTGAGTTTTGAATTATATATGCTGCCTGAAGTCATTATCTGGCGCCGCGGCCGAGGAGAACAATCTTGGCGGTCTCGGAAATAATTCGCAAATCCATGATGGGAGACAGGTGTTTGATGTAGTAAAGGTCGTATTTCAGTTTCTCCTGCGCGTCCTCCCGGGTCGCCCCGTAGGGATACAAAATCTGTGCCCAACCCGTGATGCCGGGCTTTACCGCATGGCGATGGCAATAAAACGGGATTTCCTTCTCCAGCTTCCGTACAAAGTAGGGTCTCTCGGGACGGGGGCCGACGAGGCTCATCTCCCCCCTAATCACGTTGATCAGCTGGGCTGTCTCATCCAGCCTGAGCTTGCGAAGCCATCTCCCGACGCGTGTCACACGCTGATCGTTGACGACCGCCCACACCGGCCCGTCCTTTTCCGCATCCACCGTCATCGAACGGAATTTGATCAGGCTGAACAGCCTGCCGTCCTGACCTACCCTGTCCTGCCTGTAGAACACGGGCCCCCGTGAGTCCAGCTTGATTGCCAGCGCGACAAGGAGGAAGAGGGGCAGGAACAGCACGAGCCCGAAAAGGGATGCGAGCAAATCGAGTGCCCGCTTGATCCCCTTGTAGACCATCACGCCTCGGAAGCCGTTCGAGAAGATAATTGCGCTCGGCGGCAGATGCTCGACGGATAGCTTGCCGAGCAGGCTCTCGCGGAAGGAGATCCCGTCATCAACGTGGATCCCCTTCAGGCGGCACTGGAGGAGCTCGTTGAGCGGGAGACTCCCGCGCCGCTCGTCAAGGGCCACGATGACACGGTCAATTTGACAGGTTTTGCAGATGGAAGAGATTTGCTTGAAGTCCCCGATGATCATCGGGTCGGATCTTCTCGCCGACTCTCTTTCCGTTCTCATCCACAAAACCCACGATTTCGTAAGCGTCCAATCCATTTTCTTCTATATCCTTATAGATTTGCCTGGCCAGATCGCCCGTGCCAACGATCAGGACCCGTTCCTTGAACAGGGCATTGCTCGCAATCCACGGATACAGCAGCCTCCACGTAAACGTCACCCAGAAGATCAACCCCAGGCTGATGAAAAGCGCCCTGTGCCCGATGGAGACAATCGGGAAAACATAATAAATGACCGCGAGGATGACCGCATACAAACCCAGAGCCTTGAGAAGCTGCACACCGGTCCGGATTCGGTTCCGCAGGACTTTCAGATCCATCATCTCGAGGTAGTACAGGGTCAGCTCCACGACCACGACAATGAGCATGATTTTCACGACCGGATGGAAGTCCGTGGAAAAAAATACGCTCCAGGCCCCTGGGTGGAAGAAACCGGTCAGAAGCACGGCCGACAAAACCAGCGTTGCATCCACAAAGGCAAAGATGAAGTTCATCGTGGAACGATGATTGAAGCTGATCATGCCAGACATCAGTGAATCCGCTTTCAGCTGTATCTCCGGTCAACAAAAAACACGCTTCCGCCTTCTCGGTTACATCAAGGCACCGCTGATTCACGGCCCGCATGTCTCGGCGCCTGATGCACAGCGACGATTTAAGGTCGTTGAAAATCCAAGCGGTAAAATCCCCCTCGATCCCCCTTTGTAAAAGGGGGAAGAGGGAAACTCTCACCTTTGCCGACTTGCTCCGCTTCGCCGGGCCGCCCGGCAAGGTAAGCACCAAACAAGATTGCGCTCCCACACGAGTTGCGCCACCGGCATAAAAGTAGGACCGGGGGGGATTTCAGGAACGGTTCCTGCCGTCGTTAACCTGACACCAAACGGGCTTGACAATCCGCGATGACAGCAATTTCGCTGTCCCATCAGCGGTCTTTTCTGAAAAACTGCGACACCGTCTTCACGATCTTGTTTGTAACCGTCGCCTCTTCGCCGTGCTCCTTCGACTCCCCATAACCATGGCGGTAATAATACCGGGACGAACCGAAATACCGGGCATTGAGCTCCTTTGACTCCAGGGCCAGGTCATTCAGGACGACGCCCAGGATCTTCGAGGGGTCTATGGTCGTCAGGGCCTGTTTAACGCTCTCGCGGGGCGTGGAGCCGGCCCTGACCACCAGGATGATCCCGTCGACGAGCTTGGTCAGCACGCTGGGCTCCGTCGTGGCCAGCAGGGGGGAGGAATCGAAGATGATATACCGATCGCTGTAGCGGCTCTTGAGTTCGCGGACCAGGGCTTCCATCCTCTTCGATCCGATCAGCTCGACGGGGTTGTCCCGGACGGTCCCGCTTGATAGGACTGAGAGCTTTGCGATCTTCGTTTTCAACAGAAGATCCGGGATTTCTGCATTTTCTGTCAGGTAATCCGAAAGCCCGCGCCCGTTGTTCAGCCCGAACCAACGCGACAGGGCCGGATTCCGGAGGTCTGCGTCAACGAGCAGGGCGTAGGAGTGAAGGTCATGGGCAAGAACAGTCGCCAGGTTGGTCGACACCAGCGTCTTTCCCTCACCTTCCGAGGCGCTGGTGACCATGATCGTTTTGGGCTGTCCCGGCAGGTTCAGGGTCAGGAGCTGTGTCCGCAACTTCCGGAACTGCTCGGAGACGACGGAGCCCGGCTCGCGGTATGCGACCAGCTTCTCGTCGAAATCCGGGAAGACGACCTCATCGGGCAAGGGGATGGAGATCGGTGCCGGGGCCTTGACAGGCTGTGTTTCCGGAGCTCTCGCGGCAGGGATTTCGGCTTCGTCAGGCACGGATATTGACACCGGAGCTGCTGCCGACGCAAACCTCGGCTCCGGGATCTCCGGAAGCGGTTGCTCCTTGGGAACTTTCAGCGCCTGACCACCGATGCGTTCCTTTTCAGCCTTTTCGAGGGCCTTGTAGAGTTTACCCATGTTATCGTCCGTTCCGTCTGTCTCGGTCTATTTTGGCCTGTTACTAAATACAGAGTGGTCACTTGCCTGTTCGGTCTTCTGCTCAGTTGTGGCAGGGGTGGGGGTTGCTTGTTCCGCAGGAGAACTGTTGTTCTGTGATTCGGTTGCCTTGTCGGTCCGCTCGAGGGAGGTGATCTCGAGGGCCTTCATGATCTTGCTGCGGAACACCTTCTGGGCGCTCTCTCCGGCATAGGGACGATTGCCGAAGCTGAGATCGCCCCACCACGCGATGAGCATTCCGGCCAGGGCGAGGATGACGATGGCCGGCAGGATGATGGCCTTCCACCCCTTGCGCTCTGCCGGGCCTTCCATGTCCTTGATGACCTCGCGGACGATATCCCGGTCGATGCGGTGCTTCTCGTAGACGAAGCCCGTCATGAGGCTGTTGTCGCAGACGACGTTGATGAGCCGAGGAATCCCCTTGGAGTACTTGTAGATCTCCTTGACGGCATCGTCGTCGAAGAGATCCGTGTTCCGGGCCCCCGCGGCCTTGAGCCGCCGGACGATGTACTCCCCCGTTTCCCGGCGGTTGAGGGGCTTGAGATTGAAGCGCAGGGAGATCCGCTGCTTGAGCTGCCGGAATTCGCTCCGGGCAAGCGTATTGTCCAGCTCGGGCTGGCCCAGGAGAACGACCTGCAGGAGCTTGGCCTTCGGCGTCTCGAGATTGGTGAGTAGCCGCACCTCCTCTAGCAGGGCAGGCGAGAGCGTCTGGGCCTCGTCGACGATGAGGACCACCCGCTCCCTGCGGGCGTAGCATTCCATGAGGAAGGTATGCAGTAGGGCGAGAAATTCTCCCTTGGTGCCGAGCCCGTCCGTTTTGAGCCCGAAGTCCTGGCAGATGTACTTGAAGAAGTCCCGGGTGCCGAGCTTCGGGTTGAACAGGTGGGCGATACGCGTGTGGCTGTCGAGCCGGGAGAGGAGCATCTGCACGAGGGTCGTCTTCCCCGTGCCGACCTCGCCCGTGATGACCGTGAAGCCCTTCGATTCGTTCAGGGCATAGGTCAGGTGGGCCAGGGCCTCGCGGTGGCTTTCGCTCAGGTACAGGTACCTGGGGTCCGGCGTGATCTCGAAGGGCTTGTCCTTCAGTCCGAAGAATTTGTTGTACATGTTTACGATGCCCTGCTGATGATTTTAGGGATGTTGGCGAGCACCTTGAAGCCCAGCGTGGCCTCCACGTCCTCGGGATCGTGGAAAGAGCGGTCGAGCTGCTCCCTGGCGAAGATGCCGCCCAGTCCGCAGGCGATGCCAGCAATAAGACCCATGAGCAGGATCTTGGGAACATCCGGTTGGAACGGTTTCTCAGGCACCCGCGCCGGGTCGACAACGCGGAACTGCTCGCCCTTCTGCCGGCGCTCGAGGTTTTCGGCCTGCTGGGCCTCCTCGCTTTTCTTCAAGAGCGACTCGTAGAGCCTCTTCGTATTCTCATACTCCTGGACGAGGGACGACATCTGCTGCTCCCGCACGGTGGCCCCCTCGATTCTGCTACGGTATTGGCCGATTTGAGCGCGAAGCTTTCCGCTTTCGTCCTGGAGCCTTTTGATTTCCATGTCCGTCGCCGCCATCGTATTTGAAAGCTCCCGATAGCGGGGGTCGTTCTTGATGTTGAAGGCGTCCTTGCGCTTTTCCATTTCTGAAATCTTTCGCTTCAGGGAAACCACGTCGGGGTGACGTTCTGTGTAGCGCGCTTGCAGCTCCGCGAGGTTCTTCTTCATTTCGTCGAGTTGAGTCTCGAAACTCCCCCGGGATCTAGTACCCGAAGTGCCTTCACCGGGTTGCACGGAGGGATTTTCCAAATCTCTAATCTGTCGCCCGATCAGAAGCTGCCTATCCTGTGCCGCCCTGAGGCTCTCCTCATTACGCTGGTATAGCTGTTGAAGCTGCTCCAGGAGCCGGATGTTCGTATCCCTCTGCTCCGGCAGCTCCCCCAAGTACCTCCGCTTGTAGTCCGCCAGTTCCTTTCCCTGGGCTTCAAGACGTTCTTTGGTTGTCTTGAGCTCGTTCGAAAGGAACTCCGACGTGCCGACTGCCTGCTGCTCCCGCTGTTTCAGGTTCTCCTCGATGAAAAGCGACGAGAGTTTGTTGGCCACTGCAGCCGCAACCACCGGGTCCTTCGAGGTGTACTTGATGGCGAAGTAGCCTACGTTCTCCGATGACCTCTGCGGGATATCGACCTTGATATTCTGCCGCATCAAAGCGACAAGGCCCTCCCTGTCCATCTTCTTTGCTTCTTCGGGGAAAAGCTTCAACTCGTCGATGACCGCCTCCAGCCGCGTGCGGCTCATGATCTCCTGGCTGATGGAGTTGAGGCGCTCGGTGATGCCGCTGGTCACGGTGGACCGGACCAGTTCCGCCGGGATGCGCGGAGGTGTGACAAGGACGAGCGTGGAAGCCATGTATTTTCTCGGAGTGAAAGCTGCCACTAAACAGGCGCCGAGGAATATGACAACAAGAGGAACGATGAAATAAAGCCTGCGTCGCAGGAAGATTTCCTTGTAGTCCTCCAGATTGTAAGAGCGGCCGGGATTGATCATTTGTGCTCCAGACTGATCTAATGAACAGTTTTGAGTTATGAGTGATGAATTTGAGTCGGGGTTAGAAAACGTTGTAGCTTGCCGTCAGGGTCAGGAAGGCGTGCCACTCGTCGTAGCTCGACGCCGGGATATTCGAGTCGTCCTCGGCGTAGCCAACCCGCGCACCGATGGTAAGCCAACGCAGAACGCGGTAATCCGCCGTGAGGTCTGCCGTGTAGAGCCAGTCCTTGCGCGGATTCTGGGAGTAATCGGTACGTTCGACGATGCCAACCAGTCCCACGGAGAACCGCTCCGTCAAACGATGGTTCACGACGGCTGAAGCACGGTAGTACTGCGTGAAGCCCAAGTTGTCCGCCGAGAACAGATCCTCCCGGTACCCGCTTTCCAGGATCAGGGTGTACGTCGTGAGCCGGTCCCTCTGTGTGAGGCTCAGCAATCCGTTGAACCCGTCCTCGGCATCCCCCCGATCGGGGTCCCATCGGAAGTAGCCCGCCCGGGCCGTAGCGGACAGTGTCGGGCTGAAGCGATAATCGATACCGACCGTGGGCGCATGGACGATGTAGTCGTTGCCCGGGTCATCGTAGTCGCGAGTCAAGAACTCGTAATCGATGAATAGCGTCGTCGTGGCGCTCGTCCGGTGGTTGTACCGCACATAGGCCCTGTGCCCGGTTAAATCAGCAGATCGCTGGAATTCCCCATCCGTGTACCCGTACTCCAGGACGACCCCGTTTCGCTGATCGAACCAGTACGTGAGGCGCGGGCTGACGTAGTTCTCGGTGCTGTCCTCGTATGCGCTGCTGTCATTTCGGAGGATGTTGTTGCGGTAGTACAGGCCGATCGTACTCTCCCGCGCGAACTGCCAGTCGACGGCCGGCTCGAAGACATTCCTCCAGTACTTCTGTCTACCCTGGTAGGATGTCAGCAGGTATCCTGTCTCGCCTGCCCCGTAAGTCACCGGCCGCGGTTCGTCGGATCGCTGCAGAAAATCACGGAGGCGAAAGGTCAGGCGCGGGACGGGGTTGAAGCGCAGGTTCAGGAGACCGTCGTGACTCACGTAGTTCCGGTCGCTCTCGTGGGCATAGAAGTTCAGGCCCGCACGGTAGTTGATTTCCGCGCCGAGCCTGGCATCGTTGCTGATGAACGAGATTCCCGGGTAAACGGTGGTGATCCAATCCTCTTTCTTGCCGGGCCCGTCAGGCAGGAGATCCACGTTGCTCGTGTAGCGCTCCTGGATCGTCACGTAAGGCCTTAACTCGAAACGGGCAGCACCCGGCAGCGGGACGGGCCCGGCCGGGCCCCTCTCACCCGTTATATTGAGCGGCGCGCTCGTGTCCGATGCACCGGGTGCCGATGGTACCGCCGTCGACGGAGCGGCGGGCGAGACCGGAGTTCCCGGTGCGGCAGGCGGGCTTGCTTGACCGGTAGCGTTCGTTGCCAGAAAAAGCATGAAAACCAGACATGCCGCAGTGATGAATCCCCCCCGTTTCAAGGCCCCCTCCTTTTTTTCGGTCTGTCCAGTCTATCCGGTCTGTTCGGTCTGTCCGTATCTGCCTTCAGAAAGTTATGAGTTATGATTTCCTTGCCGCCGAGGCGGCAGTTATGAATTACGAGTTTTGATTGCAGGCTATCAACGCAATTCAAAACTCAGCACTCGGAATTCAAAACTGTTTTTAGTTGGGAACGATGACGATGTCGCCGGATTTCAGGACGATGTCCTGCTCTTCACCATCGATGATCTTCTTGTAGTTGGCCCGGATGCGGCTGTCCTTGCCGCCCTCCTTGCGAATGATCGTGATCTTCTTCTTGTCCGCCCAGTCCGTGAAGCCGCCTGCCAGGACGATGAGCTGCACGAGGGAGGTCTCCGTGCGCAGGCGGATCACGCCCGGTGTCCTCACTTCGCCCTGGACATAGACCTTGTAGCTGTTGGCCTCCGTGACGATGACGGTGACGTCAGGCGTGTCGACGTATTCCCGCAGCTTTGCCAGGAGCAGTTCCTTGAGCTGCAGCGGGGTGAGGCCCGCCGCCTTGACGTCGTCTACCAGGGGAATGGAGATCATGCCGTCCATGCGGACGGGCACTGTGCGGGAGAGGTTCTCCTCCTTCCATACATAGATGTAGAGGACATCCTCGGGGCCGATGACGTAGGAGCCGCTGTCGGCGGCGACTTGAGCCGTTGCCTGCCTCGCTTGAAGCTCGGCCTTCGGTGGAACTGTTTTCTTCTCGGCCTTCTCAACAGTTGGACTTGCCTGCTGGGCGCAAACAAAGGCGGGCATTGTGAGGAGACAAAACGCGAGTAGCAACAGACCTGCGATCTGAAATCTTCTCATCCTCTCTCTCCAACGATCAGGTGAACGGGCCGATCCGGCCCCGTTGAAACAGGTTCCCGATGCTGTAAGGAGCACCGACAATGGCAGGTAACTGATGATGCATTATAAGAGGTCGCTTTTGCCTTGGCAATAAATAATTGTAAAAATAATTTACGATTTTGCTTTTTTTGCGTTTCCAGCCTGTATTGTATTCTACGCAACCGATTGTGGAAATCAATACGCCTAAAGTATGATTTATGTCTTATTTTGTTGGAGGGCTGAAAATGAAGTCTCAGGATGAGGGGGTCATGCTTTAATCGTATGCAGAAGGGGCTTCCTCAGCTCTCCAAATTGACTTGCTCTTGAAAATGAATGATTTCACTTCACTACTGTCCGGGATAAATTGTTTATTCGCTGTTTAAGGAGTTAATTCCTTTCGGGAAAGTTGTACTGCATGCCTGTCTTCGACTTGAAAACAAGCGGCGCATTCTGCCATCCTCCGCAAA
>Ga0116149_1001703_pt1 | contig 26128 bp, 22 predicted proteins | sample AD_UKC057_MetaG_FD_89787 | JGI IMG/M metagenome (GOLD analysis project Ga0116149, IMG submission 89787) | Active sludge microbial communities of municipal wastewater-treating anaerobic digesters from USA - AD_UKC057_MetaG | ecosystem: Engineered > Bioreactor > Anaerobic > Digestate | place: USA...
AATTCCAGATAACCGCTTATCTTCTTGACTATATCTTGGCTAAGTGGATATTTTCTAGATGCAAAGAAAGTTACAGTGAGAAGTATTAGAGGGATTATAACTACAACTACTTTTAAAGTTGTAAGGACTGACTGAGGCTGTTCTGCCAAAACTTCTTTTGTCACTCCATCTATAACTGCTTCATAAGGCTTAACGTATCCAGCTATATCAAGCAATGTTGATACTATAAATATACCCACTGCTGAAGAGAATTTTCTCATAAATGTCATTATCCCGCTGAATGAACCTGCGTTATGCCTGCCAAAAGCCAACTCACCTACATCAGTTACATCAGGGAACATAAGCCAGGGCATTACCACGCAGCCTGCTATACCAAGACCCATGATAACAGCATTTATGTATATGAACATACTGCCCCATGATGGTTGTAAGATAGAAAGAAGTATGACTGCAGCTGCCCACACGAATATGGAATACATCACAACTTTTGCCTTTCCTATCTTGTTTGCCAGATTAACAACTACAGGTACCATAAGTACCTGTGTTATAAGCATAGCGCCAAGCACATAGTTAAGCTCTCCCGGCCTTTTTAAGTAGTAGTTCATATAGTAAGCGAAAACCGTGGATACGATATCCATGGCTAAAAATGCAAAAAGGTAAATAGCTATCAGTATCCTAAAAGACCTGACCTTGAAAGGCTCCAGAAATACCTTCAAATTAAATTTGCGTTTTTCCGATACATCAGTGACCCTTTCTTTTGTAGTAAGAAAGATTAGAAGGAACGGGATAGCGAAGAAACAGCCGAAAGCCACAGCCATTGCTATATATCCGGTCCTGACATCTGCAAACATCTTAACTATCTCCATAGGTAGTACTGCGCATATAAGACTGGAAACCTGTGAAAAGATAAGCCTTGTTCCATTAATAATATTTCTTTCTTTGTAATCAGCGCTTATCTCGCTACTCATTGCTGAATACGGCACCATTACTATTGTAGATACTGTAGAGTAAAGAGTATATGCGAAAAGCATATATAGAAACTTTACAATCTCGTTGTTATGGGAAATCGGAAACCATAATAGAAAGTATGATGCAAGTATACCGAAAAAACCTACTAAGAAATATGGTTTTCGTCTGCCCCATTTAGACTTTGTATTGTCTGATATGAGCCCCATAAGAGGATCAGATATGGCATCCCAGATCTTACTGAACAGGATTATAAAGCCGGCAAGAGCCGGCCTTATCTTTACTATATCAGTAAGGAATATGAGGTAATAGAAGCTTATAATCAGCTGTGAGCCGCCACCGAAGAAATCCCCGGAAGCAAATGCGAATATTTCGCCTTTTGAAACCTTTTCTCTCAATTTTCCCATTATTTAACCCCCTAAGTGAAATAATTGATTATTTGCAGCAACGAATAAATGATTTACTGTTATTATATCATCTAGTTGATATTTTCATCATACTAACTTGTTGAATGCAAGATAAAAAATACATTAATATTAGTTGTAATAAATTGTGATAAGTCTGGTGAAAAAATATTTATGTTAAAACATCCATGTATTGTTTTACAGTATCTCTGACTTTAAAGATTTCTGCATATCTTAATAGTTTGGTATAATCAGCACCAGGTTCTGACATATATCTTTTAACAGCTGTTAATACAATATTTGAGTCAAGCTTATCGATTTTTTTAATACAGTCACAAATGGTTCTCTCTTTGTCATATAGTTTAATCTGATTGCCATATGATGTGACTGAAGAAGTGACACCGATATTATGTAGATTTTTATTACTATAGAAAAACTTATATTTTTCAATATCTTTCAGAAGCCTGCTATTAAATCCTGAAGGAATAGTCATCATTAACTGAAAAGGCGTTCTGTCACTTAAATCATGGAAGTATAGAGCTGTTTCGTGTGAAAATACACATTTTGAGCATCTGTGCTGAACTAACATATATTCGTCTTTCATATAATTTGCATCAAGGTATAAGTCCGTGACTGATACGTTCAAGCTCTCCTTTCAATGCCATTCTCTGCAACACTTTGTTATCTACACCTAGAGTTGCTATATCTTCTGACTTTATAATCCCATTATTTTCCTTCAATAATTTTTCAATCATATCCCTATTCATCTTATGAACTCCCCTAAGTCCTTATTGTTAGTAAAAATCACATATTATACTCACAAAAAAGACAAGGCTTATTCATAAGAACAAGACAGTATATAAATTACTAATATAATTAAATTACCAACTTAAAATATAAAATAGTATGGAATATTATTTACTACTCGTTCTCTCATTGATTGACCAATATTCTGTAACATAAGTTTCGAAATATAAAAATAATTTAATTATCGAAACTGTAAGTCATATTTTCATAGAACATAGAAATACACTGCTTACTAATTATTCTTTCTTTATTATCCATATTATCTATTTTATCAATTTCTAAACTTGACATACTATTGTCATGTTTTTATGTAATAATATACATGAGGCAATTATGAAAATAACACGACTGCTCGAAATAGTAACCATCTTGTTAAATAAGAAGACTGTTACTGCAAAAGAACTTGCAGAACGTTTTCATGTGTCTGTAAGGACAATATACAGGGATGTTGATGATTTATCCTGTTCAGGAATACCTGTATATACCATACAGGGAGTAAACGGCGGTATATCTATATTAGATAACTACACCATGAATAAGACCATGCTTTCAGATACTGATAAGAATAATATATTAATTGCTTTGCAGTCATTGAAATCTACTAAGTTTCCTGATGTAGATATAATCCTGGACAAGCTTGAAGGCATATTCAGAAATAATGCATCTGACTGGATATCCATGGATTTCTCTCCATGGGGTTCCAATCCTAATGCGAATAACAAGTTTAATGATATTAGAGCGGCTATACTAGGGAACAAGGTTATAAATATAGAATACATAAATTCACAGAACATTAAATCAATCCGAACAGTAGAGCCATTGCATCTTAAGTTCAAGTACCAAGCATGGTATCTTTACAGCTGGTGCAGAAAAAGACAGGAATACCGTTCTTTTCGCTTGTCAAGAATCAAAAAAGTCGAGATAACAGATGAGATATTTGACCGGTTTTCCAAGAGAGTAACAGATAATAGTGATGATCTTTCTGATGGAAAGAAGATTGTAAGCTGTGTCCTTAGGTTTAAAGAAGAAGCTCTGTATAGGATATATGATGATTATGATAATGACATGATAAAGGACAATAAGGATGGAACCTATACATTAACAGTAAATTTACCTGAGGATGAGTGGGTATATGGATACATATTAAGTTTTGGTACAAATGTGGAAGTTATAAAACCAGAAAGCATCCGTAAAATCATCTGTGAGAAAAGCAGGGAGATATCTAAACTCTATACAGATATATGACATACTGATGTCAGTATCTGCATGATACATTAATTTGGGAGGGAAGTCATATGACAGATTTAAAACAGGTGGTACAGGAAACAGTAAAGTTTATGCGTGGCGAATATCTTCTTGATGAAATAGGGAATGGGAAAAATGAGGTTAAATTCCGTCATGGGAAGAAGACGATATTGACTGTTTATATTCAAGAAGACAGATTGGACTTTCTAATCGTATTCGGTCAGAAAGAACGAGAGGAATACGCGAAGATTTCTGATACTTTTTCAGATAATGTAAGAAACATATATGATTCAACTAAGACATTCCATGACGGTAAATGGATGATGTTCCATATAACAGACCTTAAGATACTTGATGAGATGAAGAAGCTTATTTATATAAAGAAGAAACCGAACCGTAAACCATTACCAAAAGAAAACGCCATTTATTCTAAATGCGGCCACAGATGCGATCTGTGTATCCATTACAGTTATTCTGGCATATCAGACGAATTCAGAAAAGAACTGGAAGAGCGGCTTTCGAGAATATATAGCGGTGCGGACTGGTCCTTGAGATGCCCAAGCTGCAACAAACAGGAAGGTTTATGTAACGCCAAGAAGTGCGCAAAGGTAAAAGAGGTGGATATCTGTACTAAATGTTCAGAATATCCGTGCAAGACTGTGCCTGTCGGTTATAAACAGCTGGAATCCAAAACTATTTACAAAGATGATGTGACATGGGGTATACTGCCATATGTAGAGAACCAGTATGGGAATTGAGGATTATAATGCATGCGCATGAACTGATGATTAAAACAAATCATTATTTAATTAAAGGCGGCCAGCTTAATGAAAAACAGAAAAGCAACTATTATACAAAGCATGGAGATATAGCAGGTGAAAAGCATGTTTTGTAATATTAAAGACCGGATTTACGATTCTGCAGTACGTAAAATTATGGCACAAAGTGTTTTTATCAAACTGAAGAAGCAATGGATCGAAAAGCGGGGGAATTTAATAGATATGTTTCATGGCAGTTATTCGGCTGGATAGAAGATAAAGAGATTGTTGGTATTTGCGGATTTGTAGTTTACAGAGACTACATAGAGATCCTCAATATAGCTGTAGCTGAACATGCTCAACGTAAAGGTATCGGAAGTAGAATGATTGCAAAACTGTGGAATGAACACAAAAAAACTATAAAAGCTGAAACAGATGACGATGCTATAGACTTCTATCGGAAATGTGGGTTTTCAACTACTGAAATTAGTAAATACAATGTTCATCGCTGGACATGTGTTTTAAAAGGTAAGCAAGTAATTAGTTAATAAATATATGTCACTCAGACATAATATCAATTAATTCAATCTGATTCGTTAAGCAGATATGCATGGGAACTCCTCTTTTTTGTGGAGTTGATACTTGAAAACCAATGCTTTCAAAGTATTCAGTCTGATTGTTCCATGCCCTTATATCCACTTGAATACCGAAACAAGGTTTTAATTTGCTCTTGAGGAAATCAAAAATCCTATTAAGCATCTCTATTTCAATACCTTGCATCTGATATTGGGGTATAACAATAATATCATGTATTAGTGCTACCGAGCCGCCATCCCATATAAGGCGGGACATGCCTATGATTTCATCATTGTTGTATGCAGCAATAACATATGCACTACCATTAAGGCTTGCTTGAACCTGTTCTAAGTTTACCTTTCGAAATCCTATTGATGAACGCAAATAGTTTACTTCATTTGCTGATATCGTATTAACATATGTAATATTCATAAAATCCCCTTTTATTTATATGATTAATATTTCTTATCACTTAGCTGTTCAGTTATTTTACAGAAGAAATCCGCTTTCCAAATATCCAGTGAAGCCACATTCTTTATAAACGGCAACACATCCTGTTTTGCCTGTGAGTAATCAATGTTGTTAAATCTTTCATATAGCATCTTCTTGATGTCATCAATAGTTATATCCTCATTGTTCGCAATATGTCCTGTTTGAATAAGTCTTGCCGCAAGGTGTTTTAGGTTTACCGGAGTTTTTCTAGACAGATAAAAAATATAATCATAAAGGTCTCTGCCTTTAATACGATTTTTCCATGATCTGCATATGATAGCATGTATCTTCCCTGCAAATAGTTAAGGCTGATCATATAACGAAATTTCATATGGTATAGGAAGTAACTGATATTTAGTTTCGTAGCTTGCATAATCTGGAGGATTTGTATCAACTTCGACTTTTATCTTAATAAGCTCATTTGAACTAATTGTGCGTGCCAGCAATTCATCAGAGTAAAACATCAGTATATATTCTTTTGTATTTCCCTTTAAAAATGCTGATAAGAAATTTTTATCAGCAGACTTCTGTTTTATTGTAGCATCAAAATTAAGACCATATGAGCGTATTTCTTTTTCCAGTATAGGCAGATATTCAGTAAACTCGAATGATGAATCGTTTTTTTTCAAAGAAAAATCCAAATCTTCAGAAAACCTGTCAAGTCTATAAATTTACGAAGAGCTGTTCCCCCATAGAATACAGCATTTTTGAAAAAACCAGCTCTGCTTAATCCGCATAGAGTAATTTCCTGTATTACCTGTTTTATGCTGTTTAGTTTCTCATATGGAGTTTGTGTGCTGTACTGGTTCAGCATCTGATTGATAATGCTATTCATTATTTCATTCTCCTTCTGATATATGATTGCAGTAGCTTCAGATTCTGTGTCTGATAGTATCCGGATATTTCCAAAAGATTAGGAAGATTCATTTTGAAAAATTCATCAGCATCAATCCTCAAATCCTCAAACAATAAATTTTCCAGTTCCTTTCTGTTGTTTAAGGGCGATAAAATGTAAAGCTGGTCACAGATAGCTTTTTCCGCAGAGGCAATCTGATAAGAATAGTCTCTTTCCTGAATCAGTATAATGCCTAATGGATATGCTTTACTTGGTACATCCCGATAAGTAAAAGTTCCATATGGTGTCTCGTATTTTTTTAATTTCTTTTTTTCGAATGTTGCTGATGTATATATATATACTGTTTCAGGTATAAGCGAATGATATGAAAGTGCAAATTCGAAAGATAGGTATGATGGACCATAAATAATCGGAGCAAGATAATATCCTGGTATATTCCTATCAGTCTCGTAAATACCCCTTACTACAGGAGTAAGCTCGTTATTACTCACCATTCTTCGTATTTTTGCTGTCGGATTAACATAATCATTTAAATCTTCCAACAGCATTGCAGTAGTTTTTATCATATTTTCGCCACCTAAGGCAATTATAATGCTTTAACTGGCGAAAATCAAGTAAAATTATTTCTCTTCCAGCTCAACCTCAAATACTGTATCAATAGGATTGTTCGGCCATACATCTAGTCTTCCGACTTCCAGGAACAGGTGACCTTCGCCTATGTTTCCTGCAAACCATGGCCTTCTTGATACTCTTTCAGAACCGTCTGCTATGAAGCGTACTGATTTTATCTTTCTTGGCAGCTGTACAGCAAGAGGTCCCATCGGATTTTCGAAAAGGTGAAGATAAAGTTTATTTCCGTTCTGGGTATAATATCCCCATTCAGGTTTTGTAAGTTCTGCTATAGAGCAGCCATATATGGATCTATGGTTATCATGCATCCAGTTGCCGACTTCGTTAAGGATATCAACTGAAGGCTTCGGGATTCTACCTTTTGCGTCAGGACCGACATTCATTAGAAGATTTCCGCCTTTAGATACGCATTCAACCAGTTTTCTGACTATCTGTTTTGAATCCTTGAAGTTGTTATCCTGTGAAGCATATCCCCAGTGGTCATTCATTGTCACGCATGCTTCCCATGGTAAAGGATTACCCAGTTTGTCAGTTACCCCTTGGGCAGGTATAAACTGTTCAGGAGATGCAAAATCACCGCTGTAAATTGTGGGGTTTCCTTCTACAAGAGAATTCTTCCCGTCAAGCCTGTTATCGATTATTATTCCAGGCTGAAGCTCCCTTACCATCTTAACAAGTTTTTCTGCCTGCCATTTCTCACCTGTCATTTCTTCATAAGAGAAGTCGAACCATATAATATCTATCTTTCCATAGTTGGTTAAAAGTTCCTTTACCTGTCCGTGCATGTATTCAACATAATTATCAAAGTTAATCTTTTCGTCTTCAAACTCTTCCTTTTCTCTCATCGGGTGGCATCTGTCACCATATTTAGGATAATCAGGGTGATGCCAGTCAAGAAGGGAATAATAGAAACCAACCTTTAATCCCTCAGCCCTGAAAGCATCGGCATATTCACGGATGAGATCCTTTTTAATAGGGGTATCAGTGGATTTGTAGTCAGTAAGCTTGCTGTCAAACATACAGAATCCGTCATGGTGTTTGGCAGTCATTACCGCATATTTCATACCAGCTTGTTTTGCTATTATAGCCCACTGTTTGGGATCATACTCAGTAGGATTAAACTCATCAAAATACTTCTGATAATCCTCTATGGTTATATTCTCCCTGCTTCTTACCCATTCTCCTCTTGCAGGAATGGAATATATTCCCCAGTGTATGAACATACCGAATCTGTCATATCTGAATTGTTCTGTTCTTTTCATTATCTCATCTAATCTGGTCATTGCGGATTCTCCTTAAATTGATACATAAATTGTAACACACGAGCTGATAACCTAAGTAAAAGAAATTATGAATAGGATAATTAAAATTTCAAGCAAATTATAACTGGCATAGGAATCCTATAAGAGGTTGATGTGTTTATCATAGAATAATGAAAAGGATTTATATTTGAAATCACATGATCATTGTATTATTTGTATTGACTCCATGCAAAATCGGCAATAAACCTAATATGACCATATATCTGCCGAAATTGAGTTAATCCTATGGAATTTATTAACGAGACATGAAAGATACTGTGCTGTATTTATGAAAGTAATGTTATGATATTAATACAACAGATCATTGATACTTTATTGTAAATATATATATTAACTTCTTGACTGTCACTCATAGCACGCATAGTATTAATTCTAAGAGAGTATTTCATGGGCGGGTATATGAGAAATTTCGGTAACAATGCTAAAATGGCATATGACTGTATAAACAGAAGAGAAACGTCCGGTATACCTACCGGGCTTCTGCATATAATGGAGCATTCCATTATTGAGCGTATTGCGAAAGCGTCACCTGGCGATTATAAAAAAGACCCTCACGGCATATATGTGAAGATGCTGCAAAATGCAGGCGTATGCATGGTAGACCAGTATCTTGCAGAGAATCCTCTTCGTATAGGCAATAAAGGACATGAGAATATATCAAATGATTCAGGCATAATTCTGGATGGAATGGTAATTGACTCTCCTGAAGCCGTTATTGAACATATAGAGAGATTTAAAATTCCTATGCTTGAAAAATCCATTAAGGATTTTAATGCCCAATCCTGCGCCCAGGCAGTAATAAATACAGAATCCAGGACGCAACAGCTGTTAGGTGATGATATATTAAAGACAGGTTATGGAAATATAATATTCCCGATACTGTCATATGCCGCATATGGTTATGAGAACTATTTCATGGCTTATGCCTTGTATCCTGAAGTTATAGATAAATATTTCACTCTTCAAGGAGTTTATGCCAAAAAGAATAATCAGGCGGTAGTGGATGCGTTTATAAAAGCAGGACTGCCGAAATATCACAGACTAGATCACGATATGGCAAGCTCAAGAGGTCTTTTAGTGGACTGGCATACTTTAAAGCGTGCCTGGTATCCGGCATTCGTAGAATCCATATCACCGGCGGTTAAAGCTGATTTCACCCTATTATGGCACTGTGACGGAAATCTTATGGAAATAATTCCATATCTTTTGGAAGCGGGAGTAAACGGATTCCAGGGGTTCCAGTACGAAGACGGAATGGATTATGTGAAGATATGCAGATTACGTGCGAAAGACAATAAAAGCATGGTTATACAAGCAGGAGTTTCAGTAACAAGGGAACTGCCATTAGGCACATCTACGGATGTTGCCAAGCAGATTAAGTTTTTGGTGGAGAATGGGCCGAAGACCGGATTATTCCTTTCCTTTTCCAGTTCATGCACACCAGGAGTACCTTATGAAAATATAAAAGCGGCGCTGGAAGGTTTTGAGTATTACAGGAATCATAAATATAATAGATTTTAAGTATGTACATATTGTACATTCATAATACAAATCAATCAGGAGGTGTCAGATGATTAATAAAAAAGAATGGTTCGGTACCGAAATGGAACTGGATGTCGAAGGCCAGCATAATTCATTGAAGCTCATACATCCTGAAATACTGGATGACTTAGGTTCAGATCATCCTGATGCCCAGTGGTTTAAAAACGCAGGATTAGGAATGTTTCTCCACTGGTGCATATCCTCTGTTGACGGCAGAATGGATGTATCATGGGGTATGCTCTCAAGAGGGAAGTATTATCCTAAAGGTACATCAATAGAAGAAATTGAAAAACTGGAAGCACAGGAAGTAATAGACGATAATTTCAAGATGAGACCGGCTAAATATTTTGCTTTGGCTAAAGAATTCAATGCAAAAAACTATGATGCTGACAAGTGGATGGAAATGGCTAAGAAAGCTGGATTCCAGTATGCAGTCCTGACTACCATGCACTGTGATGGCTTTAAGTTATGGCCAAGCAAATACGGGGATTTCTCTACAAAAGACTTCTTAAACGGACGTGATTTAGTTAGGGAATTTGCTGACGCATGCAGAAAACACGACCTTAAAGTAGGTTTTTACTTTACTCCCACAGACTGGCATTTTAATAAAGACCATATGTCCTTTATGCATTACAAAGTAAAGGAAAAGAATCCAGACCTTCCATTTGTTGATGAAAACTTCATTGAAAGGGAAATGCCATCAGAAGAAGATATGGCAAAACAGAAAAAGATACATGGCATACAGCATCGCAACCAGCTTCACGAGCTTTTAACCAATTACGGAAAGATAGATATTCTTTGGTTTGACGGAGGTGCGATGAAAGGGGAGGCATATCCTTTGGAAGAGATATATAAACTGCAGCCGGGTGTGGTAGTGACTATAAGGATGCATGGTTATGGTGATTTCAGGAACTGCGAAGTGAAGTTTGCTGAGCAGAAACCAAAGGGCTGGTGGGAATACTGTACAATATGGAGTAAAAGGCAAGCTTGGGCATATACAAACAACCCGGTATACAGACCTACTGCGGATATTATTGCAGAGCTTATAAAAACAAAGAACTGGGGAGGGAATTACCTTCTAAATATAGGTCCAATGGCAGACGGGCAATTTCCTGAAACTGCAATCAAAGGGCTTGATGAGCTTGCAGACTGGATGAGCATACATAAGGAAAGCGTGATTGGGAGCTATCCTCTTTTAACTGGTGAATCAGCAAATGTTTACGCCACTGCAAGGGATAATATAAGGTATCTCTTTATGCTTCCTGATGCACAGAAAATTGTTGAATTAAAAGGTGTTAAAAAGCTAAAGAGAGTATATCTTATGAGAACAGGTAAGGATTTGAATTACTCATTTAAGAATGATTGTATAAAGATAAATATAGAGGACACATTACATGTATCCTCTTTGGATGTTATTAAGGTTGAGTTATTGAATAAATAAACTTACTAGTTTGTTAATACTAAGTTGTTGTATAGTCTTATATTACAGAGTATATATTTTGATAATATGGTAATAAGACTACAATATAATCAACTAGATTTCATTTTCAGGATAATAATTATGTTATAATAACATATATTGATTAAATAACATTGCAGGAGGCATACTATTGGTTAAAATCCCTCAAAATATACTTGAAATAACAAGTGACTATATTAATAAGTTAAGGAATCAAATTCCTGTTGAAAAAGCAATTATGTTTGGATCTTATTCCAAGGGTACTTTCAAAAAAGATAGTGATATCGATATTGCAATATTTTCTCCTGCATTTGAAGAAATGTCCCGCGTTGATGGATTAACATTCCTTTTAATGCAGGCATTAGGGTATAAAATCGATTTACAGCCACAACCATTCACAATGAAAGATTATGAAGAAAAAACTGGATTAGTTTCTGAAATAATAAAAACTGGTATAGAAATAATTTAATAAATCCTAGCTAGTCCTCATAATCAAAATATGCTGTCTCTTCTCTTGCATCCTTCTTTTCAAGAGTGACCTTTATATTTTTAAAGGTGATGTTCTTTGCATACTTTATTGTAAACGCATGACCTGAAGACAAGCCATGGCGATCGTATTCTGGATACTTGTCATTAATTACAACCGGTGGCTTTGGTTTGGATTTCATTCCGCCTGGCAGTTTTAAATCAAAATTTTCGAAATGAACATTTTCTATAAGCTGGTCTTTAGACTGGCCTATAACCATATTTTCGCGAATATCCCTTGTAAAACTAAATGGGTAAGGCTGTTCAAAACGTATATCTTTAAAAGTAACATTTTTGATATAACTTCTTCTTATGGGTTGACCACCTCTTGGCAGCCTGTTTCTTGCACCGACTGTAATATACAAAGGAGCTCCTACATCAGTCATATCCAGTCTTTCAAATACGACATCTTCAACTGCAGCACCGTCTACTGTTTCTAGTGATACACCGCATCTGTTTACATTCTTAATTGCGCAGTCTCTTATCCTGGCATTTTTCAAACAGTAATATGTATCAGTTCCAAATTTTATACCGCTTGCAAGACTCTGTATCATAAGGTCAAAAGCATCTATGTTATAGCATCCGACATTGTCCGAGCTTTTAAAACATAGCCCGTCGTCTCCTGCCATTATATTACAGTTGTAAATAGTCATATCATGACAGTCCACAGGGTCAATTCCATCACGGTTTGGGGTATTCATACAGTCGAGATTGAGATTTCTTATCGTTATGTTTCCTGAAGACAGCGGGACGACAGTCCAGAATGCAGAGCTCTTCATATCCACATTCTCTATAGTTATATCCTTTGAATATGTTATATATACTATATCAGGCCTTGCATCAGCTTCTCTGTTTTGAAGAGGGTCATTCATTTTGTATCTGTATGTGCCATTGCCGTCTAAAGTGCCTCCGCCTGTTATTCTTACATTGGATACATTCTCGCCATATATAAGCCCTCTTCCTAATTGCCTTATCGCACAGAGGGAAATGCCTGGTGATACCAGCTTATACTGACTGTGATCCTGTGTTCCTAAAACAGTAGCTGATTTGTCGATGAACAAAGTCATATCAGATTTTAGTATCAGTCCGCCAGTGAAGAAGACACCATCATGGATATATACGGTTCCTCCTGTATATGCTGCATCATCTATAGCTTTTTGTATTTTTTCTGTATCTAGTGTCCTACCATCACCTTTTGCGTTATATGGGGCTTTCTTTACATCGAATATTTTCGCATTAGGAAGTATGCCTCTGGAAAAATCTGCACAGTCAGAAATCCTTATACGATTTATGTATATCTTTGAGGATTTCTCACAAGAAAAAGCCATTTGTCCGATATTTGAGACCTTATTCATGAAATTGAATTCCTGGGCTCTTTTTGCTCCATCTATGTAAAGGTCATACGTTGATTTTTTTATATCGGCAGTTACTTTTATATTAAACCAGTTGTTACAAGGATAATACATCCATGGTGTTAGTCCTTCATATATCCTCTTCCACTTCTGTCCGTCTGTGGCATACAGGTTATTCTTGTACATAGCGATATTCAATACGGCTTTTCCGTCTTTATCCGCCAGCTGTGGCAATAGAGAGAAGGATTCGTCAGTTACTTTTACCTTTGTTTCAATAGATACTGTATCATCTATAGGACTGAATCCATATGTTGCATAAGACGCTTCTTTTTTACCCGTTAAAGCTAAACTTCTGTCCTTATTAAAAGGATAGGGTTCTATAGTTAACTGGCTGTTAGAACTCCAGTTCTTTAAATCATCCTTTTCGAATCTCTCATTAACTGCATATATTTCAGTATCATCATACAAATATATATTGTCTATGTAGGCATGGGAAAGGCTTTTTTTGCTTTCTATATAAAAAAGAATATAATTTATACTATCAAAATTAAAAGGCATAGCATCTGCTTGTTTGATATGATTTATCCATATCTCATATGTCTTCTTTTTGGAGTCAGCTTTTAACTTTAAAGTAATATCTGTATCTTCCTGAAAAGGGCATATCTTTGTGTCTTTTTCAGCATTATAGACATATCCGTCATTATTGAAAAGAGCTCCAATGTTATTGCCTTTGTTGTCAACAAGGAATGCTTTAACTACGGAATGTTTTGAGATATTAAGTTTGCACTCAAAGATATATGGATAAACCAGTTTCGTATCTATGATTTTTTTAACATATGCCTTATTGCATTTATCTGTGGTCTCTAGTGCAAGGTATTTATTCTCTTTGTCATCTTTATCCGTCTGAATGCTGCAGCATCCATATGACTGATATTCATTTGTGAATATGCCGTCATTTTTTTTATTGAATACTTCTACAAGATGGCTCTTATATGGACGCTTCTTATATGTCTGTAACTGAGCATTCGGGTAATTGATTTTAACAATCCCGTGAAGTTTCTCTTTGTTTGATAACGGTTTTATTATGATTATATAATGGTTATGGTCAGTATCAAAACCCGGTATATTTACATGCGCGCCTTTTGTGAATTCCTTTGTATATAAGCAGTATTTAGTGCCTTTTGAGGAAGTCATGATTCTTTCTGTATTAATCCAGGTTTTCAGCCATTCTGGCTTACAGCTTTCTTCCATTGCAACTGTTACATCTGCATATGTTTCAACAAAGAAGTCCAGTTCTGGATGATCGATTAGATTGATTGCTTTTGAATTAAATGTCTGTATGTAGTCAGCACCTGCGTAGCATTCGTCTATATCTTTAACTGTATCTGTACAGTTGGAATAAAGTAATGCTCCTTTTTGGAAATTACATTTAACCGAATACCATCCTGATGTATCCCATGGAGATACGAATCTGCTTGTCAAAGGTGTCTTTGGCATGTACTGGACAGGGCTTATACCGTTTCCGGCAGTCTCATCATAAAGGCTTTGAAGTCTGTTCATTTTTACTCTCTTTTATTTTTTTTATCTGCAGCAATTATCTTACCGAATAGAGGTTCGGTCTCATTAAGCTGGCAGTATATTTTTAAAGATTCCGCAAGCCCATGCTCGCTGAAGAATGAGCTTACCTCTTGCGATGAAGGATCATTTTCAACATTAAATGAGAATGCCAGAGGTATTGTATCTATAATTGTTGAGGGCATAATACTGTTATCTAGACAAAATCTTGCCGCTCCTATAAGACGGTCATTCTTTCCGAGTTTTCTTTTCGGGTCAGCTCCAACTCTAGCGACTGTATCAGAAAGAAGCTTGTTAGCATATCTTTTTATAAGATCTTCTGCATGTTCATTAAGCTTTTTTATTTCCACACCGTAATTTAAGGATAATGCTGAAGAAGTTTCTTCCAGAGCTCTTTCCACTTTATTCCTTATTTCCTGGTCTAGTATAGATTCCCATATATATGTATATCCTTTATGGAATCCAAGATAGGCACATACGCAATGGCTCATATTGTGCATATACAGTTTTCGGTTGATATAGAAAGAAAAAGGTGAATACGCGATAATATTTGTAATTTCCGGCAGTTCCCCTCTTACTCCTTCCTTGTCTGTGTATATCTTGTTATAGTCTTCCACAGCAACAGACAAAGCGTTCTGCTCGATAAGTTCCTTAGGTGGAGCAGGAACCATACATCCTATAGATGACTGGCAGAAACCGATATGCTCTTCCGAAAAAGCATATTCTTTTTCTGTAAGTTTATCTTTAAGCATCTGCCGTACATACAAATGTACATCAATCATATTCTCGCAAAGAATGAAATTTAGGTATCCTTCTTTGTCATCTCTATATCTTTGCTTTATAATCTCGCTTATTGCTGGTACTATGTATTTCAATGCATTTACGCCGACTGCTGTGGCTATTATCGAAGCATCCTTAGCAGCTTCAACTACCGAAGTTACATCATTTCCATCTACAGCATTTACATTCTTGATTATTCTATGGTCATATTCGTTACCCATGGTTACATAAATGGGATAAGCTTTAGACGTATTAAGCAGTTTTACCAGTTTTTCATTTACATCTACAAATGTGACATTGTAGTCAGATTCAAATAGAATCCTGCCAACTAGACCTCTGCCAATATTACCTGCTCCGAATATTACAGCTTTACTCATAACACTACCTGCTTTCCATACGACAATCTACCACAACAAAGCCTCATAATCAAGAAAAAGCCTTTACGTGATTTAATATTCTAAACTTTATTTTAAACTTATTCCAACAACACTGCATGGTAAAAGCTTTATAATTAATCCGTTATTACTTAATTTGAACAAAGAATACTCTTGCTTCTTAATTTTTTCTGGTTCATCAAAGCTGTTATGTGAAAGGTAATTGTCTGATGTCAGTATTTCAGCAGACACAGTTTCAACGCTCTTGTCGTATAGTTCAATATCCATTTCATATTCCTTATCAAGGCTTGCATTTGACAGGGTAATATATATGGAACCGTCTCTGTTCATGGATGCAGAGTACGATATTGTTTTAACCTGCTCATCATTATCTAGCGTACTATTCTTACAGTAGCTGTCCAAAAGCATATTATTCTGATGCTCTTTATATATATCGAAAACATGATAAGTAGGTGTTTTAATAAGCTGTTTTCCGCTAGTAAGTATAACTGCCTGGAGGACATTTACTGTCTGTGCAATATTTGCCATGCTTACCATATTGCAGCGGTTGTTGAATATATCAAGTGTGCTTGCAGCCACAATAGCATCAGTCATCGTACTCTGTTGATGTAAAAATCTCGGATTTGTACCTTCTTCTGTCTTATACCATGTACCCCATTCATCAACAACCAGTTTTATCTTATGGTCAGGGTCATATTTACCCATTATATTCCAATGATTTTCAATCAGTTCATCCATCTTCTTGGACTTGGCAATAATCCTATAATAGTTATCTTCTGATAATTCAGCGGCTCTTTGGCTAGTCATCCACGAATAGTGATGCAAGGATATAGCCGAGCAGTCTTTAGTGATTATCTCCATTATTTTATCTGTCCAATCATAGTCATCTGAATTAGGACCGCATGCTATTTTATACAGCCTATTGGGACCATAATTTCTGCAATAAGTTGCATATCTTCGGTACAGGTCTGCATAATACTGAGGCCTCATATTCCCCCCGCATGCCCAGTTCTCGTTTCCTACTCCGAAATATTTAAGCTTCCAAGGTTCTTTTCTTCCATTTGTAATTCTTTCCTCTACAACTGTTGAAGGTTCAGACGAAGTTATGTATTCTATCCATTCTGACATTTCCTGAACAGTCCCGCTTCCAAGATTTCCTGCGATATATGGTTCGCACCCTATAAGCTCGCATAGTTTCATAAATTCATGAGTTCCGAAGCTGTTGTCTTCAGTTAATCCGCCCCAGTGGGTGTTTATCATCTTTTTTCTCATGGATTTTTCGCCTATACCGTCTCTCCAGTGGTATTCGTCAGCGAAACATCCGCCCGGCCATCGAAGTACAGGAAGCTTTATAGCTTTAAGAGCTTCTACGATATCATTCCTTATTCCGTCAATATTAGGAACATCATGATTATCCTTTAAATATATACCGTCATATATGCATCTTCCAAGATGTTCGGAAAAACTTCCATATATCTCAGGGTTTATACGGTATTTGCTGTTCATTGTTTTTATTGTCAGCTTCATAGTTTCCATATTGTACCTCAAAATTTATAAATATTTTCTTATTAATATTATATCATGTATACTTCTTCTGGTTTATCTCACCCTATGAATAGTATCGGAATATACCCGGTAATCATATGGGAATTGCTGGTTGCTTCTATAATCACGCGGTTTATATGAGTTGTATGCTCTCCTGCGGTTACAGTTGCTTCCCACTGGGTATACATGCTTGGTTGTGCTCCTTTAGATTCTAGCATGACCGCATGGCTACCCTCAAGTTTCCAACCCTCCGGTAGAATAAAACGGAATAATATATTCTGACTTTGTTGCGTGTTGTTAAAGAATTTAATCCTGAACTTCTTTGTTTCTAAGGGTCTTATTTCAGAAGATCCTTCAAATTCCACTCTGGCGCGGGCATACATCAAATCAATATCATATGAATATCCGCTACGGTTATATAGGGTTTCAGCATAATCCCTGTTTTTCAAAGTTTCCACTTGATTATCTTCATATTGGTCTGCAGAATCGGTAAACTCCATCTCGATATTATTAGCAGCAAATACAATAGGAATCAGTCGAACTGTTCTTTCGGTAAGTTCTTTGCAATCATTTGGACAGCCTGGCCATCCGTATATAAATGCAGCTTTATTGACAGCCATAGTAATTATTTTTTCACCAATGAATTCTCGCCAGTCGGTTGGAATTCCAGCTGTACCATGTAAAATACCCATAATAGAGCCGACAGTAGCTCCGGTACAATCGGTATCGTCGCCACAATTTATGGTGTGTATCATGCTTTGTTTAAAATCCCCGTTTCCATATAAAAGGCCTAATACTACAAATCCTACATTGGCAGGAGCTTGAAACCAGCCCAAATCAGCACTGTCTTCTACCAGAAGTCGTCTTGTTTCCTTCCAATCAAGACCATTGTCGTATGAATTTAAAACTAGCCGCACGCTTTTTGCAATCCTGCATTCAACCGGGATTTTAGATAATCCGATATCAATAAGTTCCCGTATATCCTGTACAAGAAAAGCTGAACTTTCCATTGCTGCTGTGAATAATTCTGCATAAGTGCCTTCACCCATACCATGATCTACCATGGCATCTTCAACAGCATATCGAATTGCAATATCAGGATGTCCTGGTGCTAAACATGCCCAGATTTCAGAACGTATCCATGCACCGTTCGAATGTTTCCATCGGTTATTCAATTCACCCGACATAGGTGGGAGGATACCACATTCCATGTTTGCTTTGCAGATTCCGTACTCATTCCAATGGGGAGGAATACAACGCAACCAATGTTCACCCAGAACATGGGAATCAAGCTTGTAAGGTCCATGTAATTCCATAGCAGCAAGCCAAACTAGTTGCAAGTCGAGGTCGTCATTGGGATAAGGTTCTCCCTTAGGAGTAGAATAACCTTTTATGTCATTCATTTCAGTTTTTCCCTCATATGGTACCCCCATGGTTCCCCCGATGTTTTTGCCTAGCCAGCAAGCATAGATTTTATCTGTAATTGTTTCTCTGTTGAGTTTTAGCATTGTAATTTGCCCTTTCATAGAAATGCTGTTGCTATAGATTTGATGTTGTGCTTATAGCATATACATTATCAATCAAACAGATAATGAAAATCAAGACTACTGTGTTGCTATTGATGAGAATCTGTCAAAAATTACCCTGATATGTATGGATACACTTGTAATTATTGATATATAATTAAACACACATAGAAACACACGAAAAGGGGTAATTATGGACTTTAAACCAGATTATATGAACATAACGGATGCTGCATACAACAGGAAAGCAAAAAGACTTCCTTTATACGAGCACAGTATCAGTACTGTACATATGGAAAGAATATTGAATAAGCAACTTGCTAATCTAATAAACGGAAATTATACTGACAAACTGGAATATTTCAAGTGGTTATGCGAGTTCTATAAAATCATGGGATATGACACTGTATCTTTTGAAGTGGCTATAAGGGCGGTGTTCCCAAATGGTGGGGCTTTGGATAAGCATGTTACTCCTGCGATATCAACAAGGGAGGATTTCAACAATTATCCATGGGATGAGATACCTTCACTTTTTTTGAAAAGTTCGGACGAATCATTTTGGGCATTAAAACAGTCCCTTCCTGCAGGAATGAAGATGATAGGCGGTCCGGGTTACGGGATATTCGAATGCATACAGGACCTTGTAGGATATATGGACCTTTGCATAATGTCTTATGAGGAACCGGAACTTTACAGCGATATATTCAAAAATATGAGGAAGCTCTTTGTTAAGATATGGAAGAACTTTTTGGATAACCATTCAGATATGTGCGCTGTTGCAAGAATGGGTGATGATTTAGGATACAAATCTAACACAATGCTGTCTGCTGAGGATATAAAAAAGTATATAGTACCGGGTTATGCTGATGTGGTAAGCCTTGCACACAGCTACAATCTTCCATTTCTTTTACACTCCTGTGGCAATATATTCAATGTTATGGATGAGATAATAAATGTTGCAAAAATTAATGCCAAGCATTCCAATGAGGACCAGATTGCTCCGTTTCCTGTATGGGTGGAAAAGTATGGCGACTTGATAGGCAACTTCGGTGGTGTAGATGCTGATGTGTTATGCAGAATGGATAAGCCTCAATTAAAAGAATACATATCTGATGTGTTGGCAAAAGTCAGTGCGGAAAAAGGAATAGCTTTTGGAACAGGCAATTCAGTGCCGGATTATGTGCCTACAGAGAACTATATCAATATGATTGAAATAGTAAGGGAATACAGAAAAGGTTAGCAGTATCAGTATATTTTCTTTAACTTGACAGCATGTATCGAGCCTCTTCTCATAAAAAGGCTGATTTTGTTAAAATATCCAACTTCTTTTTTTATAACCTCATAATTGCTCCAGTCATCAGTTATGCGGTATTCCATTTCATATTTACTGTTTGAAAGTCCGGATATTTCAATATCACAAACAGTATCTATTCCGTAGTACTGACTTATCGCAATGACAAGCTCATCACTACTACCTGCAGCAATGGCGTATATCCCATTTTCTTCAGATGGGGTCACTTCCAGTTGGTCTTTCATCCTTTTTATATCCCTGAAAGCAATAAGGGCATAATAAGGTTTCTGAGGGACTGAGAATACATTGAACGGAGCATTCCATAAACCTGCTTCATCAGTACGGTATAAAGTAGCGATTTTAACAGGGCTGTTTTGGAATGTTATCATTGCAGCAAAAACATATGCTGCACCTTTACCGCTTGTCATATCCTGATACAACTGCTGCTGATAGTATTCGCAGTCAGGTTGCCCTAGTCTTTTCCAATGTCCTCCGCCTTCATAGAAAAAACAATATTCGGTACATATAAGTGGGATATTTGTGAATCCTTTTTCTTGCATTGTGTCCACAATATATTTAATTCTGTTTTTTATCTTGTCGGTGCTGTCTCCGTAATTGTGATAAGAAAAGAAATCAAAAGCGTAGTCATGTTTCTTGAGATAATCCAAAAAACCTTCAAAAAAGACTCTTCTTGTCGGTTCATCAACTGCACAGGATGCATATCCGCCTATCATAAGTTTTGGAAACTGCCCTTTAATATATGCGGACGCTTTACTGTACAGTTCATAAAACTGCTCATCTGTACCTGTCCACTGACCGTCTTTTCTTCTGTCACCACCTGCGCCTGCATCCGGCTCATTCCATATTTCCCAGTATTCAATGTTATAGTAGGAACCATCTGCCCAGCCCTCATTGTAATGTCGTATTATCTGGCATGCTATCCTTGCCCATTTCATAAAGTCCTTAGGAGGATCATGATGAAGGAATATCGGTCCGTGTTCCATGCTGTTACCCAATCGGAATATTATCTTAATGCCAAGTTTCACTATTTTCGATATGTACAGATCTGTTCGTGCGAAACTATAATTTTTTTCGTCATGTTCATCTTTATCAAAATCCGGAAACAACATTGGCATATCAACTGTGAACTGATGATCATACATACAGTCATGAAGACGGGTATAGGGTATTTCTGCCTCTTTTAAATACTTATCCAGCTGTTCGTTTGTTCCATTTGTAATACTATTGACGGGTTTGATAACCCCTATGACTTTTTGTGCATTAATGGATATAGTCATATTATTTATCCTTGTTCTTGTTAAGATACTCATCAAGAACATATTTAATCCTGTCCTTGGTTACAACTCCTTCGTGGAGCTTTTTATTACCAAGAAAAAAAGTAGGGACATAATAGTAGTTGTAACTATCAGCAAAAGCTCTTTCGCAAGTTTCGTCCACAACCTGAATAGGTATGCCGCGGTACTGTTCATTTTCTTGTTTGAGTTCCTCCAAAAATCTATCTGCCTGTCTACAGAACGGACAGGATGGTATTTTAAAATATATGAGCTTATCCATATAGCCTCCGTTTGATTGATGATTTAATTATACAATATCCTTCTATCTTTAAGATATAAAAGGTTTTTTTATTTATCAATATACTTTTTTTACTTATTCAGTTATATTTATATCTATTATGAGGTGCATGATGAGGGATTTTGAACAGCTTAAAAAAATGACAACAGATTTCTATTCCATTAAACCAGATGCTCCGATAGCATTAGAGGAGTTTGGATATTACAGCAAGGAAGAATGGATAAGACAGGGACATATCAGGGAAAATGAGGATTTGAATAAACTTTTCAAATTTGAGAGACTGGCTAACTATTATCTTCCCGGACTATCAGGCACTACTGCACCCTTTATTCCAAGATTTAAAGAGGAAATTATAGGTTCTGATGATACATATGAAATAGCAAAGGATAAAGCAGGTAGAACTGTCAAATACTTCAAAGGAAAACGAGATGGATTTATGCCACAGTATCTGGATTTCCCTGTAAAGGATTTAAAGACATGGAAAGATATCGAGTGGAGACTTGATTACAATAGCGCTGAGAGAAATGAGGATGTACAGCGGGATATAATAAAAGCTTTACCTATTGCAAAACAGGGATATCATCTTATTCAGTACATAGTCGGAGCTTTTATGTATCTAAGGTCTCTTATAGGGGGGGAGGAAATACTATACATGATTTATGATGAACCTGCCCTTATACACACTTGTATGAAAAAATGGTTAGAGCTTTCTGATTACATTACTGCAAAATATCAGGATCATGTCAGGATAGATGAACTCCTTTTTGATGAGGATATCTGCTATAACCATGGTTCCTTAATCTCACCCGCTCAGATTCGTTCTTTCCTTTTCCCATATTACAAGGAATTGATACAAGGAGTAAGAAACAGAAACAACAGGCTTGCTCTGTTAGATAAAAATTCAGTATACAAACAGCCAAAAGGATATGACCTTATTATCCATGTTGCTACAGACGGTGATTGCAGGCCTGTTATCCCTGTTTATAAAGAGATTGGAATGAATTATATGTCGCCTATGGAAGTAGCATCAGGCTGTGACGTTGTACAGATAAGAAAAGACCATCCCGATATACGAATAAAAGGTGGTATAGATAAAAGAATTTTAGCTCATAGCAAGGAAGCTATAAAAATTGAAATAGACAGGATTTTACCCTTTATGAAAAAACATGGAGGGTATCTTCCAACTTGCGATCACGGTGTTCCTGCAGAGGTCCCGTTTGAGAACTACGTTTATTTCAGGGAGCTTTTGAGGGAATATACCCGATAATTTAGTTACACATGAATAGCTGCATTTTAATAAATATATTTAAATGTTAATTGACACACCTACACAAATTAAGGGATAATACAAGTATTGCTTATTGAGCAATAAACTAAAAAATAGGGCTTGTTATTACTTATGTATTTATGTAAAGGTGTTTTTTAGGGGTTAAAAATCCAGGAGGTTACATGACAAAATCATTTCACAACAAATCTATATCGATAATAATAGTAACAGCTCTAGTATTAGGGCTGTTTCCATCGATGATGATGACAGCTGATGCAGCGACAATATACAGATGGGATCATACTGTAAATGAATCAACTGGTCTTTATCAAGATACTGTAAATTCTTTATTTATAAGGGCATCGGATTATAGCGGAAATCCCAGGAACTTAACCAGCGTAAGCGGATGGCTTAAAATATTTGGAGGTTATGGCAATAGTCTGGAACTTAAAAAATTACCTTATTCTACATTTCCTAATGAGGTGTTCAGTGTCAAGATAAAATCTGATTCAGGAGTTGCTTTAGTAGAAGTGAAGTTTTTGGATGTTTTTTTTAACGAAATAAGCGGATATAATGTGGCAGTAACAGCAACTACCACAGGCAGTATTGCAAGCCTACCTGCTAGTTCTGATGTTTACTGTGTTAGAATTGAAAGCGATCAAGAATTCTATATAACTGATATGGTTTTTGGTAATATCACTCCTTCTTTTCTAGGTTCATCAGATTTATACTTACCAGTAAGTTCATCATCATCTTGGGATATAAGAAATTTAATGCGTGTCAGTGATACAGATACACTACAGACACTGACATGGACTGTAAGCTCTGCTCCTTCACATGGTACGCTTACAATTGAATCAGCAACAGCATCTTCAGGAAGCAGTTATATAACACCAGGAGGAACAATATTATACCGGCCTACGGCTAACTATACAGGATCAGATTCTTTTACTGTTGAGGTATCAGACGGTATTGCTTCTGCTACAAAAACTATAAATGTCACTATTATTGAGCAACCTCAAATAACTAACATGGTTAATGATACTAATGTTTCAGGTGATTTTATAACAAGTTCAAATGATATCACTTTAATTGGTAGCGCGACAGCTAATAGTACTATAGAAATGTTTAGCGGCTATATATCACATGGTACAACTACAGCAAATAGCAGCGGCTATTGGGAATACAGGATTAACCCTATTACAGAAGGTTCATATAGCTTCATATGCAGTTCTACATTAGGCGGAGTTACAGTATTTTCTGAAGAAGCGAAAACTGTTGTTATAGATGCAACAGCTCCAGTTACTAGTATTTCAAATATTTCCTTTTCCAATGATTCTGGCAATAGCAGTTCAGATAGAATAACTAAGACTGCTTTACAGTATTTAAACATAATTTTAGATAGCTCTTTAGCAGATAATGAGCATGTAGAAATATCCATGGATGAAGGAAGTACGTGGACTGATGTCAGTATAGCTACTGGTACGACAACTGGAACATGTTCTGTTACCTTGTTAAATGGTACACATACCATAAAAGGAAGAATAGCAGATACGGCAGGTAATGAAGGGACTGTATCGAGTTATTCATATACTCTTGACACAACTGCTCCTGCATTAACATTGTATTCATCATCCTCTAGTCATACAAATCAATCATCAATACCTGTAAGTGTAGTTTTCAATGAGCAAGTTACAGGGTTCGATTTTAGTGATATCTCGGTTATCAATGCGGGAATAGGTGATTTTTCTACATCAGATGGTATTACATATACATTTAATATATACACAAGCACAAGCATACAAGGTGATATAATTATTTCATTATCGGAAAATATGGCAGAAGATTTAGCAGGTAATAGGAATAGCAATTCATCTTCAATAGCTTTTAATTATGATGCAATAGCTCCTGCAGTAAATATCACATCATCAGCTCAGGCAACAACAAATGCATCTGTCGTACCTGTAACTATTACATTTAGCGAGACAGTGACAGGCTTTACAGCAGACGATATAATAGTTGTTAATGGAACTAAAGGCGTGCTTAGCGGAAGCGGTAGCGTATATACGATTAACATCACTGCATTAGCACAAGGTACTGTGAGTGTTAATGTTGCAGCAGGAGTCGCTTCAGACCAAGCAGGTAATGAAAATACTGCAGCTTCAGAGCTATTGAGGACATATGATTCAATTTCGCCAACTAACACAATATCTTTAATGCAATTAAATAGCGATATGGGGGAAAGTAATGCAGATTTTATTACAAATTATATTGGACAGACTTTATATATCTCTCTGCTAGAACGGCTTGCAGATGGTGAGCATGTAGAGATATCCATGGATAATGGCATGACATGGACGAACTTCAGACACGCTGTTGGCTCATATTATGGTAATGACAATATTACACTTATTAAAGGTACACATAGTATTAAATTAAGAATAGTTGATTCTGCGGGTAATACAGGTACTATTACAACACAACAGTATACTCTTGATACAGATATACCTACAGTAAATGTGACTCATTCATTATCAAACCCTACAAACCAGACATCTATACCAATCACAATAACATTCAGCGAAGATGTCAGTGGTATGCAATTATCAGATATCCTGTTAGAGAACGGAACTGCCAGCTCATTAAGCGGGAGCGGGAGTACATATACTGCTCAGATAATACCATCTGGAAACGGTGAGGTCAGGTTAAGGATAGGATATGGCAGTGTTTTAGATTTAGCAGGCAATACCAATGAAACATCCAGCTACTATACCTGGACATATGATGGGACTTCTCCTTCAGTTACTATAACTTCAACAACAAACAGTACTACAAACCTATCTGTTATACCTGTTACTATAACTTTCAGCGAGCCAGTGACAGGTTTTACTGTAGAGGATGTAACAGTAATGAACGGAATTAAAGGCACACTTAATGGAAGCGGAAGTGTATATACGATTAATATCACTCCGTTAACACAAGGAACTGTGAATATTAATATTGCATCAGGAGTCGTTACTGATGCAGCAGGCAATAACAACACTGCAGCTTCAGAATTAATAAGGATATATGATTCAATAAAGCCGACAGTAGCTATACATTCTGCAACAAACAGTATAACAAACCTATCTGTTATACCTGTTACTATAACTTTCAGCGAACCAGTGACAGGTTTTACTGTAGAGGATGTAATAGTAACGAACGGGATTAAAGGAACGCTTA
>Ga0116149_1001710_pt1 | contig 26060 bp, 21 predicted proteins | sample AD_UKC057_MetaG_FD_89787 | JGI IMG/M metagenome (GOLD analysis project Ga0116149, IMG submission 89787) | Active sludge microbial communities of municipal wastewater-treating anaerobic digesters from USA - AD_UKC057_MetaG | ecosystem: Engineered > Bioreactor > Anaerobic > Digestate | place: USA...
AGGCGGCATCGATGCGGTCTGCTGCAGCCTGCCGGAAGCCCAGGCCCTGCTCGACGCCGGAGAGGTCCGGTGCCTGGGCCTGATGTCCGATCAACGCCTGCCCGCGTTCCCCGGCGTGCCCACATTCCCGGAGATGGGCGTTAATTGGACCATGGGGACGTGGCGGGGACTTGCCCTGCCGAGAGGCGTGCCGGAGGCTCGGCGGGAAACCCTGCTGGCTGCGATCCGCGCCGTTGTCGAGAGCGACGAGTACCATCAGTTCATGAGACAGGCGGGCTTCAACCCGGCAGCGCTTGGTCCCGAGCCGTTCACGGAGTTTCTGGCGCAAAACGATGCCCAGATGGGGGCGATCCTCTCCAGTGAGGCATTCAAAGGCGTGGAATCGCCGCCCGTAGGCCCGATGGCGTTTCCCTGGCTGGCGGGCGTCTTGCTGCTGGCCAACTTCCTGGCGTTGGCCTTAACGGGGAAGTTCCGCAGACCCCCGGGCCAGGAGCCTGTCACAAAGGCCGGGGCCGCGCGCATCGTCCTGGTGGTTGCCGCGGTGCTGACATACATACTGCTCGCCGAACGGCTGGGTTTCGTGCTCGCCATGGCGCTCGTTGTGTTTGTGCTGCTGTGGCGTTTCCGCATGCGCTGGCCCCTCGCGGCACTGGTCTCCGCCCTTGTGGTGCTGGCCGTGTATCAAATCTTCGCCGGATACCTCGGGGTGCCGCTGCCGCGCGGATTCTGGGGAGGGTGACGTGGCCGAAGCGATGATACAGGCATTGGAGCAGACCGTCGCGAACCCGCGCGTGTGGTTCGTGGTGCTCTGCGCCGCCGGCTACGGCGTGTTCGTCGGGGCGGTACCGGGCTTGACGGCGACCATGGCCGTGGCGCTGTTCGTCCCGATTGCTTATTGGCTCGATCCGGTCCCCGCGCTGGCGGCTATCGTGACCATGGAAGCCTGCGCCATATTTGCGGGCGATATTCCCAACACCCTCCTTCGCATCCCGGGCACGCCCGCGTCAGCCGCCTACGCGGATGACGCTTACTCGTTCATGAAGCGCGGACAGCCCGGGCGGCCGCTGGGCGTCTGCCTGGTGTTCAGCGTCGCGGGAGGCCTGTTCGGAGCGCTGGTGCTGATCTTGTCGGGCCGCCAGCTCGCCCGGGTCGCCACGATGTTCAGCGTGACCGAGTATTTCTGGCTGTACCTTCTTGGGCTGAGTTGCGCGGTGCTGGTCTCGCGGGGTTCCATCGCAAAAGCCACCTTCGCCCTGCTCCTGGGCCTGATGCTGTCCACGGTGGGGCTAAGCGCTGCCCACGCCCAGGCGCGCTTCACTTTCGGGCGGCCCGAACTGTTCCAGGGCATCACATTCATCCCCGCGATGATCGGCCTTTTCGGATTCTCCGAAATCCTGCGCAACATGCTCACCCTGGGCAATGCGGAGGACGGCGGCGCCGCTCATGCCAAACCAGCCGCGGGTTCCGGGGCGCTCATCGTTCCCGCGCTCCGCCTGTTGTGGCGCCGCAAGCTCCCGTTCGCGCGCTCGGGATGCATCGGCGCGCTCGTCGGCATGTTGCCCGGCGCAGGGGCCGATATCGCCGCATGGGTCTCGTTTGCCGCATCGAAACGCACCGGCCGGCAACCCGGCAATGATAGCGAGCGTGCACTCGCGGGCGTTGGCGATGGCAGCACGGCAAACTCGGCGGCCTTAGGGGGCACCTGGATCCCCGCGCTTGTTTTCGGCATCCCCGGCGACTCGATCACTGCCATCGTCATCGGCGTGTTGCTGATGAAGAATGTGCGGCCAGGACCCGAAATTTTCGAGAAACAGGCCGTCCTCGTGTACAGCATCTATCTTATGTTTATCCTGGCGAATCTGGTGCTCATCCCGGTGGGCCTGTTGGCGATCAAAGCGGGCAGCTGCGTGGTGCGCGTGCCCCGGCGCATTCTGCTGCCGCTCATTTTGCTGTTCTGTGTTGTCGGCGCTTATGCCGTGAACGGAAGCTACTTCGACATAGCCGTCATGCTGGCCATGGGCATCCTGGGCTTCTTGCTCGAACGCCGGGAAGTGCCCATCGGGCCCGTCGTCCTTGGGATTATCCTGGGCGGCCCTCTCGAAGAACGTTTCGTCCAGGCCCTCAGCGGTTCCGATGGCGTGGTCAGCGCCCTCTTCGGCCGCCCTTTGGCGGCGGGACTCGGCATCCTGTGCCTGGCAATCTGGGGAGCGCTCCTGGCGGTCAATCTCAGGCGGCATGAGAGCGCCGAGTAGCCCACGCCCAGGACTTTTGGCCAAGGGGTGAAGCGACGCAACGAAAAGTCGCATACGCCCCATGAGCCGTATCTCTCAGGCAAAACCGAACACCATCTTTGCCCGGCAAGGAACAATCTGCCTCCGGAAATCCCCGTCTGACATTGACTCCTGCCCCCGCGCGTCGTAGTGTGTAATGCACGCCGCGAGACTCAGAGGGTGGGCCATGTACAGTATTATTTTCGCGTTTTGTGTGTTCGGGGCAGCGGAGGCCGGACCGCTGCCGGCGCTTCCCGGGACGTCGCCGCTCGAGGAATCCGCGGACTTTGCCGCAACCATGGTCACGGGCATCGATCAGTGGCTGATGCGGGCCATCGAAGCGTCTATCGAGGGACGGCAGGCGCGGTGGCGCCGCGATTTCGCTTCGCATGCCGCTTACGCCGGGTCCATCGCGCCCAACCGCGCTCATTTCGCTGGGGTCATCGGTCTGAAAGACGCCCGCGTCGCTCCCTGTATGGAATTGCTCGCGTCGCCCGGGCAGCCGCCGCTGCTCGCCCGGGGCGAGTCCTGCGAAGTGCATGCCGTGCGCTGGTCCGTGCTCGAGGGTGTACGTGGCGAAGGGTTGTTGTTGCGGCCCGGAGGAACGCCCAAAGCGTTCATGGTGGCCCTGGGGGACTGCGCATGGACGCCGGAGATGCTGGCTGGCCTCACCGATGAGTTGCCTGCGGAGGCCCAGTACGCCAGGCGTCTGGGCGAGAGCGGGTGCATGGTCGTGATTCCCGCGCTGCTCGACCGGCAATGCACGTTTTCGGGAAGACCCGGCGTCCGCATGACCAACCTGCCCCACCGCGAGTTCGTCTATCGCGCCGCATACGAAATGGGCCGGCACGTCATCGGCTACGATGTGCAGACGATATCGGCCGTCGTGGACTGGTTCCGCACCCAGGGCGACGCGCCCATCGGCATCATTGGCGCCGGCGAGGGCGGACTGCTCGCCCTGTACGCCGCTGCTGTGGACACGCGTATCGGAGCGGCCGCGGTATCGGGTTATTTCGGCCCCCGCCAGCGCGTCTGGGAGGAACCCATCTACCGCAATGTCTGGGCGCTGCTCGACGAGTTTGGGGACGCCGAAATCGCTTCGTTGGTCGCGCCGAGGGCCCTTATTGTCGAAGCGGCGCCGTGCGTCACGGTGGATGGCCCGCCACCGCCGGCCGGCGGCCGCAACGACGCGGCGCCGGGCCGCATCCGCACGCCGGCTCTTGAAGACGTGGAGCGTGAAGCCGCCCGGGCTCGCGCGCTGCTCGCCGGACTGACCCCGCCCGCCGAGTTCGCGTTTGTAAACGCTATGGAGGGCCATGCTGGAAGCGACGAGACGTTGCGGCGGCTCATGAGCGCGCTGAACGCCGGCGCCGCGCTGGCATCATCGGGAACAACGCCCGTTCTGGCCCGCGAATTGCCGGACGCCGAGGCCCGGATGAAACGGCGGTTCGACCAGCTCGTTGAGCATACGCAGCGCGTGATGCGTGAAGCGCCGTTCGCCCGAGAGAGATTCTGGTCGAAGGCCGACAGAGCGTCCGCCGAGGCGTGGCAACAAAGCACGGCATGGTACCGCGACTACTTCTGGGAAGAGGTTATCGGCAAGCTGCCTCCCGCGACGGTTCCCGCTAATCCCCGCACACGGTTAATCTTCGACGAGCCCCAGTATTATGGCTACGAGGTGAAACTCGACGTCTATCCCGACGTTTTCGCCTATGGGCTTCTGCTTCTTCCCAAGGATGTGAAGAAAGGCGAGCGCAGACCCGTGGTGGTATGCCAGCACGGCCTCGAGGGCACGCCTGCGAAGTGCGCGGACCCCAGGGTCCAGGAACCCGCTTACAACCAGTACGCATGCCGGCTGGCGGAGAGAGGGTTCGTGGTGTACGCGCCGCAAAATCCCTACATTGGGGGCGACGCCTTCCGCGTGCTCCAGCGCAAGGCTAATCCGCTGAAACTGTCGCTGTTCTCGTTCATCGTGCGCCAGCACGAACGCACTCTCGAGTGGTTGGCCTCCCAACCGTTCGCGGATCCCGCCCGCATCGGTTTCTACGGCATCTCATACGGCGGGAAGACGGCCATGCGCGTGCCGGCGCTGCTCCCGAATTACTGCCTGTCGATCTGCTCGGCGGATTACAACGAATGGATCTGGAAAAACGTCTCGGTGGCATACCCCTTCACCTACCTTTACACCGGCGAATACGAAATGCCCGAGTTCGATCTGGGCGATACATTCAACTACGCCGAAATGAGCTGGCTGATTCTCCCGCGCCCGTTCATGGTCGAGCGCGGCCACGGAGACGCCGTCTCCATCGACGAATGGGTGGCTTACGAATACGCCCGCACACGCCGCCAGTACGACGCTCTGGGCCTTGGCGACTGTACCGAAATCGAGTACTTTAATGGTCCCCACGCCATTCACGGGGTGGGCACGTTTCAGTTTCTTCACGACAAGCTCAACTGGCCGGCGCCGGGGGAGTAAATGTTGTTGGTGCGGTTTAAGCGCTCAACGTTCTGAAAAGGGGATGTGAGATGAGTTTACGGCTTGTTTGTCTAGCTTCTATTGTGCTGTCTTGGGCGTTCGCGTTCGCGGAGGAACCCGCGAATCTCGCGGCCAATCCCGGGTTCGAAACGGCGGCGGACGGCGGTTTTCCCGCTCAGTGGAGCGGGAACACCGATGTGTACAGCAGAGACACCGCCGTCACGCGTTCCGGCGAAGCGTCGTTGAAGTTCCAGAACGCGGATCCGAACCGGTACGTACTGTGCAGCCAGGCCCTCCAGCTCGAGGCCGGGTTGCGCTACGAGTTCTCGGCGTGGGTCAAGACCGAGAACATCGAAGGGAACGACAGCGGCGCGACGTTGTGCATCGAATACTGGGATAAGGACGGCAAGTATCTCGGCGGCGAATACCCCTCGGGCGTCAAAGGGACGAGCGATTGGACCCTGGTGCACGGCATTACCCAGCGCATTCCGGAGGCGGCGGCCGGCCCGTGTCCGCTCGCGTGCTATGTGCGCCAAGGCATGACCGGAACCGCCTGGTGGGACGACCTGACGGTCAGCCGGTTTATCGAAGACCCGCTCTCGGCGGTGTTGAAGGCGCCGAATTACCGCAATGAAATCACCCGGAGGGGGCCAAGAGACGTGGTGCTCTTCGTGGAACTGAACCTTCGCGACTATGCGCTGAAACTCGAGGACGTGTCGCTGCGGTGCGCCGTATATCCGGAGAACGGCGCCGAACCCGCGTTTACCGAACAGCTCGACGCCATTGACGCTGCCTCGTTCGAAATCGCCCTGCGCTCGCGGAAATTCGAGAAGGGCAACAACCGGCTTGAAATCGCCTTGCTCGAGAAAAGCAGCGGCAAGACCTTCGCCACGGAGACCATCAACGTCAGGCGTGCCGGCGAACGGGTCACAAGAAAAGTGGATATTGACAATCACAACCGGCTCATTGTCGAAGGGAAACCTTTCTTCCCGCTGGGCATGTATTGGTCGGGCATTGACCAGGAACAGCTCGACCTCTACGCCGACAGTGCCTTCAACTGCCTCATGCCCTACGGCATGCCGTCGAAGGAAGAGATGGACATGGCGGAAGCTAAGGGTCTCAAGGTGCTCTATTCGGTCAAGGACATCTATCACGGCACGGGGTATTGTCCCGATATCATCAAGAGCCGTGACGACGAAGAGCCGTTCATCCGCGAAAGAGTCGAGGCGTTCAAGGAGCATCCCGCCCTGCTTGCGTGGTACATCAACGACGAACTGCCGCTGAGCATGCTCGACCGCCTCTCGGAGCGCCGCGGCCTGATGGAGCGCCTCGATCCGGATCATCCGACATGGGTGGTGTTGTATCAGGTGGACGATGTGCGGCAATACCTGCCCACATTCCACGCCATCGGTACCGACCCCTACCCCATCCCTAAACGGCCCGTGGCGCTCGCGGGCGAGTTCACGCGCAAAACCGCGGACGCCGTGTGCGGCGCCCGGCCCGTGTGGATGGTGCCGCAGGTGTTCAATTGGGCAAATTACCACGATACCCCCGAGGAGAAAGCGGAGCACCGCGCACCGACACTCGAAGAGATGCGGTCCATGGCATGGCAGTGCATCGCCGAAGGCGCGAATGGACTCGTCTTCTACAGTTGGTTCGACCTGCGAAGAGATCCGGCCACGCCATTTGAAGAACAGTGGGCGAAGGTCAAGCAGGTGGCGGCGGGGATCGCCGCCATGACGCCCGCGCTTCTCTCGACTGAAGAACCCCCCGTCATTGAGGTTGACGAAGAGGATTGGCTCAACTGGACCGTCAAGCAATACGAGGGCTCCGTGTATCTTATCGCGGTCAACAACGAGCCCGAGAAGCACGTTGCAACGTTCCGCCTGCCGAAAAAGACGAAGAAAGCCATCGAGCTTGCGACAGGCGAGAAATGGCCCATGCCCGACCGCCGGCAACTCGAGCTGCAGTTCGAACCGCTCGAGGTGCATATCGTCGCGTTGTACGGCATGGGGCGCGCGTGGAGCGTCGGCGTGTCCCTGAACCTCACCGTTGGATTGTAAGAATCAGACCGCGGGAACTGTTCGCCGTGGCGTGGTTTCCCGACCACGCCGCTCATACGACCGAAGGTCTCCTGCTGCCATGCCGCCCGGGAAAGACCCGTCTTGCCCGTGGCATCGCTCGCTTGGGCCAGTCTCGAACGCGCTGTGGCCTGGCTGCCGTTTCCCTGCTACAATCGCTTCCGATGACGGACATTGCATTACCGGACGAAAGGGCATGTCATGAGACCCACCAGCCGCCGTGATTTCCTCAAATATTCGACACGGACCATCGCCGCGCTGTCATCGGCCGCGACTTTTTCCCATACGGCGCGCGGGGAGCATGCCAAACGCGACACGGCCAATGACAAGATTGTGTTTGGCGTTATCGGACTAGGCGGCCGCGGCCGTGATTTATCCGCGGGCTTTGCCCGCCTTGACGATGCCGAAGTGGCGTATCTGTGCGATGTGGACCTCGACCGCGTGGGCGATTTCCCCGATACGATTGCCCGTGAACAAGGGGGGCGGACGCCAAAGGTCGTGCAGGACATGCGGCGCATCTACGACGACCCGGACGTCGACGCGGTGGTGATCGCCACGTGCGACCATTGGCATGCCCTCGCGGCGGTCTGGGCCTGCCAGGCGGGCAAGGACGTGTACGTCGAGAAACCGCCGTCACACAATATCTGGGAAGGACGCAAGATGGTCGAGGCGGCGCGGAAATACAATCGCGTGGTGCAGGCAGGCACCCAGAACCGCAGCGCGCCGTACATTCACGAGGCGGCGGAATACATTCGCAGCGGCAGACTGGGCGAAGCGCCCCTGGTAAAGGTGTACAACCTGAAGCCCGGCGGGCCATTCCGCGTGCCGGAGGACAGTCCTCAACCCGAAGGGCTCGACTACGACATGTACCTCGGACCGGCGCCCAGCCGCCCGTTCAACGAAGCCCATTTTCATAGCGGGTGGAAGAAATTCTGGGCCTATTCGGGCGGGGACCTGGCTGACGACGGGATTCATCAACTGGATATTGCGCGGCTGTTGGTGGGCGATCCTGCGTACCCCAAGGCAGTCAATTGCAGCGGCGGGAAACTGGCTTTTAACGACGAGCGCGAGGTGCCCGACACGCAGGTGCTCTCGTTCGAGTACGAAAATGCCGTCGTCACGTTCGAATTGACCCAATATACGCCTTACATGCAAAAGACGCCGGATAGGATTCGCATGTCCGACGAGTTTCCCGCATGGCGGTTGAACGCCACCCGGATCGAGGTTTATGGCAGCCGCGGCCTCATGTATGTCGGGCGGCACGGCGGCGGGTGGCAGGTTGTTACGTCGGATGAACGCGTCAAAGAGCAAGCCCCCGGCCGCATGGAGAACGAGCGCCATCGCCGGAACTTCCTCGAATGCGTGCGCAGCCGCGAGAAGCCCAACGCCGATATCGAGATCGGGCACCTCAGCGCGGTGATGGTCCATTTGGGCAATATCGGCGTGCGGCTAGGCGGGCGCCGGCTCGTCATCGACCCGCAATCGGAGCGCATCGTGGGCGATGCCGAGGCGGACGCGCTGGTCAAGCGCGTGTACCGCGACCCCTACGTGGTGCCGGAGACGGTATAGGCGCGCCGGTCAGGCATTCCCGGGCGCCAGCGGCTGGGACTCGGGGAGACCCGCGGCGGCCAGACGAAAGGCCAGGCGTAGAAGACGGTTGCTCCCGCCCAGAAAGTCCGCAAGGCAGATGGTTGCGCGAACGCTTCGGCGGGATATCTTGACTTCGGCCCCCGACGTGAAATCACGCTGGCGGTTGATTTTCCGCAGGGTGAGCACGGCCATGCCAATCGCCCACAAGCAGAAATTGCGGATCCCGCGCTCGGACTTGGGAATCAGCAGCGTGTAATCGAGGGCGTTCTCGAGGTGGCGGCGCGCCACCGCGATGAGCTGGCCCAGCGCCGCATGGAATGCGGGGTCGCCCGCGGCGCTCTCGAGATTGCGCAGATCGAAGCCGGCGCGCGCGAACGTCACTTGCGGCAGCCAGCACACGCGGCGCTTCTTGTCGTCCCAGATGTCTTTAAGGATGTTGGTCATCTGGAGCCCCTGGCCGAACGAGATGGCGCGGCGCTCGAGCTCGTCTTTGCACGACGCAATGTCCCGCGAATGGGCGCAAAACAACTCGGTCAACATCTCCCCGACCACTCCCGCGACGTGGTAACAGTACGCGTCGAGGTGTTCTTGATCACGCAGTCCGTCGGTAAACCGGCCCTCCTGAAAATCCTCCATGCCCGCGGACATGATGCGGATGCACCTCTGCAGCGCAGCCTGGTCGGCGTCTGAGAAACTGTGGGTGATGCGCAACACGCGTTCGGTGTTGCGCACAAGATCGCGTTCCGCTTCGAGAGTGCTGCCCTGAAGCTTCGAGGCGAGTTCGCGGCCGAACTCACTGCTAGAAGCTTTTAGCTCGACCGCCCCCACGAACCAGTCGTAATACCGCCGTTTCTCCTCGAGGGTAAGCGTGTCTGAGTCCTCGATGGTATCGGCAATGCGGCACAACAGATACGCGTTGCCGACCACCGCGCGAAGACCGGAAGGCAATTGGGGAATGGTCAGCGCAAACGTCCGCGATACCCCCTGCAAGATAGCGTTCTCATACGCGAGATCCTCCACAAGGGCATCAGGGTGCGGCGTGTCTGTATTCACGGTGTCCACGGGCTGTTGCGCTTTCTGGAATACGTAATGCGGCTTGTCTGCCGCATAGAATAGTCGCGCCTTCAGAGGGCTGTCAATTCGTGGAACCGGAAACCTCTGAACCTGCGCGGCGAAACACAGCGCCTGGCCTTGTACCAGGCGGTGGCTTGGCCTCATCAGCACCGTCCGTACTTGTTGACGAGGTCGCGCATGCGGTGGATCCGGGATTCGTCGGCGCCGGGAGGGACCTGGTCCCCGGCGTTGGCGATGAGGCGCGGGCCGGATTCGCGCAGTTCGAGCCATTGCAGGACAGCCCGGTCAAAGGCGGCCACGTCAACACTGGGCAGCCACAGGTTAGGAGGCACACCGCCCGAGAGGATCATGTCCGGGCCCGCTTCCTCGCGGCAACCTTCCGGGCTGAGGTCGCCGGGGGCCCATGGCGTGACCGCGTCGGCGCAGTCGGCGCCGATGGCGCGAAACATGCCCAGGGCGCCGCGGAGGCGGCCGTCGATGTGGACCGCGGCGTATTTCCCGGCCCGGTGCAAACGCGCGATGGCTTCGGCATAGTAAGGCCTCGACCACTCCTCGAAGAAGTAGGGCGGCTGGATATCGCTCGAGAAATTGTCTCCCATGATGATGATTTCCGCGGGAGACCGCGCGAGCATATCGACGCACTCGAGGAGGTTGGCGTTCACGGCGTCGGCGAACGCGCGCACGGGGCCGTGCATTTCGATGGTGGCGTAGATGGCGCCCTGCACGCCCATCCAGTAGTTGAGAAGGTGGCCCATGGCGCTGTAGCCCGTGGGGACATAGACCACGCCGGTGTCTCCCACCGCCCGGACCCATTCATCGTAGCGGTCCCAGTGCGGCACATACGTGCGTTGCGAGAGAGCATAGCCCAGAACATCGAGGTCGCGCTCGGACCGGACACCCCAATCCACGATGCCCCAGGCGTAGTTTTGCGGTTCCCAGCGCCGCCTGCGCGAGATGGCTCCCAGGGGCGTCTCGATCGTCCACGTGATATGACTTCCGTCCTCGGACTTGGCAACGGCGGCCGTTACATCCTCCGGATAACAGACGTCGTAGAACGATGGCAGTTGGGGAATGTAGAAGCCCGCACCGGTTTCCCTGTGATACGCGATGAGGTCGGTTTCCGGCTCGCTGTGAACGGCGCTCAGGTCCCACGGTTTCTGGTGCTTGTGATAGAACCAGTGGGAGAGATCGAGCATGTAGGGAACAAGGTCCGGGGTTTCCCCCCGGTAAACCGACACGATACGCTCGCGAAGAGTCATGGATATCTTCCTCTCGGTGTTGGCGGTGACAGGATACCCGAGCCAGGCCTCACTATCCAGGCAGGCGAGTTGATTGCCGCAAGTGTTTCCTGATAGCGTCTGGCCCGATTTCCGAACGCATTCCCCGTTGTCCACGCGTAATTTGAGGCCGGGGCAGCCACGCGCGGCCCCGCTCGCACAGCCAGCCCGGGAGAAGACATATGAAGAAAGTCACAGCATTGACGACTTGCCTTATCACCTTTGCGACATTGTTACTGGCAACCTTGTTGACGGGAGCGCCGTGCGCGGCCGCGGCCGAGCTCCGGCTGCCGGCGGTGTTCGCGGACCACGCCGTCTTACAGCAGAATGCCCGCGTACCCGTTTGGGGATGGGGCGAACCCGGCGAGACGATTACGGTTGCCATCGCGGGGCAGACCGCAACCGCAATAGCCGGAACCGACGGGCGCTGGCAGGCCGATCTAGCCCCCATGACCGCCGGCGGGCCCCACGAACTCGTTGTGACGGCCGGAAGCGGCTCGAAAACCTTCTCCGACATTCTGATAGGCGAGGTGTGGCTGGCGTCCGGGCAATCCAACATGCAGTGGTCTATCAAGAACACGGACGGCTGGGAAGAGGAGCAGGCACGGTGCGCAAACGACAAGATCCGGATTGCAATGGTGTTTCGCACATGCAGCCCGGTTCCGCTCAACGATCTGCAGGGGTGGACGCCGTGGGCTCCGTGCAACGCCGAGTCATTGGCGAACTGCTGCAACGGCGAAGGGTTTTCGGGAGTGAGTTACTACTTCGCCAAGCATCTTCAGGCGGGTTTGGGCGTGCCCGTAGGAATCATCAACACGAGTTGGGGCGGGACCCGGATCGAACCGTGGACTCCCCCCGCGGGTTTCGAGCCGATACCGTCGTTGGCCGGCATAGTCGCGCAGATTCGGGTAAACCAGCCCAACAGCGCCGAGTACCAGCAGTTGTTGACGGAAGCGATCGCCAAGGTGGAAGCGTGGATTCCGGAAGCCCAGCTGGCTCTTCAAAACGGCGTATTTCCGCCCGCGCTGCCCGCCATCGCGTCGGCATCGGCTCTGATTAATGAGGGAGCGCCGACAACACTCTACAATGCGATGGTCGCGCCGCTCGTGCCCTATGCCAACCGGGGTTTCATTTGGTACCAGGGCGAATCGAACCGGGGCGAGAGCATGCTGTACCGCGACAAGATGGAAGCGCTCATCAAGGGATGGCGCACTGTGTGGCAGCAGGACGATCTCGCATGTTACTTCGTGCAACTGGCGCCCTACGACTATGGCAACAGCCCCCAGGCCCTGCCCGAAATCTGGGAAGCCCAGGCGGCCGCAGCGGAGATCCCGGGCGCCGGAATGGCCGTCGTCAACGATATCGGCAATCTGACGGACATCCACCCTACCAACAAGGACGATGTGGGCAAGCGCCTCGCGCTGCAAGCCCTCAACAAGACCTATGGGAAAACGGATGTCGTCTGCGAAAGCCCACTCTTCGACCGGTTTGAGGTCCAAGGGAACGCCATGCGGGTCTATTTCAAGCATGCGAAGTCGCTGAGCACACGGGATGGCGCCGCGCCCACCTGGTTTCAGATTTGCGGTCCGGACGGCGCATACCGTGAGGCAACCGCGGCGATCGATGGGGCGAGCGTGGTGTTGACGGCTGAGAGCGTCGCCATGCCGGTAGCCGTCTGTTTCGCGTGGAACCATTGCGCCCTGCCCAATCTCATGAACGAAGCCGGATTGCCAGCGCCCGCCTTTCGTGCGGGAACCATTCCCATCGACGGGGCGTTGCGGGCGAATGTTCCGGAGAGCGAAGGATTCGAGCTTGTCTACGCGCTCGACCCGACCAACCTGACGGCAGAGAACAACAAGCCTCGCTACGACGAAGATCGTCACGAGAGTCTTGCGGGCAGGCGCATCGCGCGCGTCGCCTATTACCTGCAACTCGTCGGACCCGATAACCAGGCGCGATGGGTATATGCGGAGATGGACCCCTTTACACAGGATCTCGCGCATATCGGCGTGCCGATTCCTGACGCGGGCGCACAGTATCAGCAGGATCTCGCAAACCTCTTCGTGAAAACCAACATCGAGGGATTGCCCAGCGGCGCGCTGCCGGGCGGCGTCATCGAGCTGTGGGCCTGCAACTACGGCGCCCAGTGCGCGCGGAGCCTGCCGGAGGCCAGCAACGACCGTTACGATTTCGACGACACCATGAGCATGGCCACCAATCCCGGTTACGGCTGCCTGCAAATCCACGACGCGGCATCGAAGACCACACTCTTGGCCTTCAACAACCCGATGGCGGGACGCGGCGCCGACGTAGGCATCGGAAACTGCCCGGGCGAGAATCCGGATTGGACCTTTGCGCACAATGCGGGCAGTTACATCAACGGAAGACTGATCGTTTTGGTAAAAACCGCTTCCGAGTAGCCGCGGCCCGGTTATTCCATCGTCGTAAGCAGGGTCACGCCGTGACCAGGGCTGTCGATGAGGATCGGCTTGCTGAAATCGAGGCCCACCTCGTCTACAGGCTGAGGGAAACCCTTGTCTCCTGTCAAGAACCCGTCCGGCGCGTACACGTACCGCCGCGCTGCGGGCGTGCCTTCGCCAGGTGCTGATAGAGCAATCTGAACACCGTCGTCGCCGCGGTTCACAAGGCAGAACGTCCAGCCGCTGTCCTTTCTCGCCGCCAGCACCCGCACCCATGGGGCAGGGTCGGCGACACGGTAGATAGTCGCGCCAGGGGGAACGTAGCGGGCCAGAAGCGCCCACGGGAAGAACCATGGCCGGAGAATCATACCCTGAGTCTTGTTGCTCCAGAGCCCCCACGCAAAGTCCAGGTGGGAGTTGTCGTCCAATTGCCATGCGCAGACCGCGTGGCTGCCGGCCTGGACCGCCTGGACGGCGAAATCGGCCATGAACTCGCCGTAGTAGTGGGTGCCGATTTTGGCGTTGGAAGCCGGGTGGCTGGCGTAATCGTTCATGCCCGCTTCGCCGACGATGAACTTCTTGCCGTTCGCGACGGGGTCGTTTTGCCGTGCATAGTGCCACTGGTTCGCGAAATAGTCCTCGAGTTTGCCCGGGGCGACATCCTTGTCCGACGCGTACCGGTGCACGTCGAACGCGCCCAGCACGTCTTTGAGTTGATCGACGGCTTTGAAGAGCCAGTCGTCGGCGTTGGAGTGGTCGGGGCCCGCAATGGTCAGCTGTTTGTCGAGGCCGCGCTGCGAAAAAGCGGCCGCCAGGTTGCGGAGGCCCCCCGCCCATCGCTCGAAATCGCCTATCTCGTAGTTCGGTTCGTTGACCAGGATGAAGTACCGGATGCACGAGTAGCCTTTGGCGTTCACGAGATGGTCCATATACGTGGCGATGACTTCCGCATAGCGGGGATCATCGGTCTTTTCGATGCCGGGAGGACGCACCCACTCGCGTTCACAGCCCCAGTCGGTGAGGAGGACAGTGCTTCCCAGGGCCTGGCAAACGTCCAGTTGGCGATAAAGGAGCTGCATCTCGCGGGTGTTCCAGTCGTATTGCCCTTCGCCGAGGTAACACCATTTCGCCAACATCATCATGCGTGCAACGGGAAGGCGCATCCACTCGACGCGCTCGCGCACAACGGCGAACTCCGCATCGGTCACGCCATAGAGGTCGTATCCGCGAGGGTCCCATTCCGCGCCATAGCCGATGAACCCTTCAACAGCGATAGCCTCGGGCGCCACAGTGACTGGAAGCGGCTCGGGCTCCGTTGCGCTGAGCGTCAGTGCCGGTGCGAGGGCGGTCCAGATGAGGATGCCGTGCATAGCGCATTTCCTTCCTGTATTACGGTTCGATACGGATTTCGGCCCAGATGAGCTCCTGTTCAGGCTGCTCGGGGCGTTGCTGGATGTGGATTTCGGTGTAGCCGTCTTTGAGTGCGTCCAGAGGGCAGGTGAACTGGACCGCTCGCACGACGCCGGGGTATTGGCCGGGGTCCGGGCGGTCCTCGATGGGCGCGCAGGGCTGCCCGTTGACAGTGGCGTCAAACACGGCGGCCCCGGTCCCCTCCTTCTGGGCAAGCCCGGCGATGAAGGTGGCCGTTCCGGTTTTTGGGGCGGGGCCGGTGTAGAGATTGAACGTGCCCCCGGCATGACCGTTCACGGGAAGCCTCGCTCCGTTGGACACGCCGGCGGGCACCGTGTCGTGAAACGCCTGGATGTGACGGCGGGGAAGACGGGCGCAGACATCGGGTCCGAGGCCTTGTTCGAGAAGAATGCGATAGTCGCTCGTACTTACCGGTATGGTGCCTGAGTCCATGAAGTTGAACAGATAGATCTGGTTCGCCCCGCGATGCCACGAGGCGGCCGCAAAACCCCGGCAGGATTCAAGGGTGTTGGCCACCGCGCCGCCGCCGGGGTAACCCCGCACGTTGAACTCGAGTCCGGGCGCGATAATCACGCGCGCGGCCGCATCACCCATTCGTTCACGCCACAACTCGACGGGTATGTCGAAATCGGAGGAGGTCCAGAACGGCGTAGGCACGAGCATGTCGACAAGCCCCTCTTTTGCCCAGGTGATGCCGTCCATGCCAAGGCCCGCCGCGGCGTCCGGATGCGCAGGCACGCGCGCGCCGAGCTGGATCGCGTGGCCGCGCTTCTTCGACCATTCCCCGGTCAGCGCGCGCACGTCGCACATGAACTGCGTGAGGATTTTGCACCCCTCCGCTTCTTCGCCGGGAGCGAAATGGTACCCGAAACGCATCCAATCCAGTTCCAGCCCGTCGGGGTCGTAGCGTTCGAGCAGCTCGCGGATGAAAGCCATATTGTGTTCGCGCACCGCGGGGACGCCGTAGTTGAGGGCGCGGTCGATCCAGCCTGAGCCGCCCGGCACGCGCCAGTATTCGGGGTGCTGGACCCAGAATGTGCTGTGCATGAAGTTCTTGGGGTCTGAGACGTCGTGCACGTCGTTCATGCGCATCGACAGCCACGGGGAGATGCCTTTTTCGCGGGACCGGGCGATCCATACGGCGTAGGGGTCGAGGCCGCGCTCGTCGAGCAGCTTCGCGTTGGCCGCCCAAGGACCGCCGAACCCCGGCTCCGGGGCATTCTGGCTGCCCTGGTCCCAGATGGCGTCGCGCACGGCGCTGCGGTAACTCGCGCGCATGGCGTTGGGATTCAAGAACAGGTGGCTGACCTTCGTGCTGGCATACTGGTCGACGAAGGCGCGAAGGCCTTCGATGGTCATATCGTCCGCGGTGCGGCTGCCGAAGAAATGGCTGTTGTCCTCGTTGATTACCAGGCCGCGCGGTTCCTGGGCCGTTGCCGAAAAGCTCACGCCTGACGCAACGGCAACAAGAAGCGCGATACTTCCTCGTGATACGTTCCACATGCTTCGTTTCCTTTCCTGGATGGATGCGGTTCACGCATGGAATAACGGAACCAGTATCTCCAGACCAGTGCGATCATAGCAAATGAAAAAGCGCCCTTGGCCTCTTTCAATCAACCCCCTGAAATCGGCCCGAGCCGGCCGAACGGGCTGGTCCGCCTGGTATGTTCAGCGCTTTGCTGTTGAGCACCGTTGTGAGACCAGGTCCGGCGGCCGTCGAGAATGTGACCGGCGGGGGCGCCGGGCCTACACGGGAAAAGGCCGCTTGGGCTCTCTTAGACTGGCCCGGTCAAATCAACGGTCCGGGCTACTCTCTCTCCTTCTCCTGCATGCGCGCGATTTGGTTCCGGTAGTGCTCGGCGAGGCCGGGGTACTCCTTGAGGGCGCTACGGCCGGCGTCTTTCAGGCGGTAGACGCCCCGGTCCACGCGCTCGAACCAATCGTAGACGTTGTTGTATAGGATGTCCCGTGTCTTGGGACCGGTACCCAGATTGCGCAACGCGGCGGGCGAACAGTCGCCGAGCGCTTCGAGGCCGCAGGCGATGTGTATGGCGTTCTCGCGGTAGGCGGTAACCAGTTTGCGTCCCGTGCTGCCGCCGCGGTTGAAGTCTCCGGAACGTCCCTCTACTTCACGCAGGAGCGCGCCCCGCCGCCGGGAGTCTCGTTTGCGGGCGAACGGCGTCGGATGGAATACGATCTGGAGCCGGGGCCGCCCTGCCGTGAAAGACACAAGAATAAGACCCAATTCCAAGCGGCGGAGAAGGTGGCGGAGCCTGCGCCAGTGTTTTCCGCGCAGAGGTTCGGCGGGACGCGGCAGGGCCACGTAGACCGCGTCGGCGACGCGCTGCCGATCGGCGGCCTGAGCCAACAGCGACACCGTGAAGCTCCGCTTGAGTTCGACGACGACCGTGTGCCCATCCCGGGTCCCGACGATGTCGCAATCATTGACTTCGCTGCGCACGGTATAACCCTGGGACTCGAGGAAGGCGGTCACGGGCCGCGCAAGCTCGGTTTCGTACCGGGGCCGGGTTGTTTTGTCTCGGGGCATCGCTTTGGCGTCTTTGTACAGCCTGTCGAGAGGCACGCTTCTCCCCCACCGCTATCCAACAAGACCGGGGACCGTGCTGCCGGATGGTATAGCCGCCCGTACGTTGCGGTCCCCGTTCAAATCACGCGTTGCCGAGATTGCGGAATAGGTAAACGCCCTCTTTCCCCGGAGCAATGACGTCTTTCCAGCCGTTCCCGTCGAGGTCGGCGACCCAGAAATAGATGCCGGCCCCGCTGCATTCTTTCCGATCGCCGTAGTCGATTGTCCGGCGGACGAATTCGCCGCCCTTGATCTCGAAGTAGTAGATGCCTACGGGATCATCCGCGCCGGGGTCGGTGGCATGCGCGTAATAGCGCTTGCCAGTAATGAGCTCGACTTGGCCGTCGTTGTCGATGTCGACCAGCTGCATGTCGTGGTATTGGGAGCGTTCGGTGTCGATGTCGTGCTTGACCCACGTGCGGTTGCCGTTGCCGTCGCGCTTCTGTTCATACCAGGCAAGGCCGTAGTCGTGGCCCGCGCCGACGATGAGGTCGTTGAGCCCGTCGCCATTGACGTCATGGACCAGGATCGGCACGCTGGCGGAAGGAACGAGGGTGAACTCGGGATGCAGGACCCACTCGCCGCCCAAGGGGTTCTCGGGGGCTTCCAGCCAGCCGCTTGCCAGGACGATATCGGGGCGGCCGTCGCCGTTGATATCGCCGAAGCCCAGACCATGCCCGCTATTCTTGCTGTACACCACGAATTCGTCGAATTTGCCCGCTCCCTTGCCGTTGGCGTCTTTCACGAGCTTGAAGACGCGGACAGGGCCGCCCGGCGTGTTGGGGATGATCTCGAGCTCGCCGTCCTGATCGATGTCAAAACAGCAGGGGCGCTCGATGTTGCCGACCTCGGCGATGTCGTGGACGGTCCACTCGACGGGCTGGCCCTTGGGATTCTCGCGCCACGTCAGCTTCATGCCGAACCAGGCGCCGCTCACAATATCGACATACCCGTCGCCGTTGACATCGAGGGGGATGTCGGCGAAATCATCGAAGTAGTCATCGACGGCTTTGACGTCACAGATCTTGTGGCTCTTCGTAAAATCGGGGCCTTCGAACCAGTAGCCGCCCGACACGATGTCCATAACACCGTCGTTGTTGACGTCGCAGGCGCACGCCGCCTCATACACCACGTCGCCAATGCGCGTCTTCTGGAATTTCAACATCGGGGTCTCCTCCGCTGCCGTCGCAACCAGTACCACAACCATTGCCCATGCCGTCATTGCGCACCTCCTGCACTGTGTTGTCTTGAAAGAGCTATCCTAGCAAAACGCCACCCGCCGGGGAAAGCATTTCGCCATGCGTCCGGGGGCGAGAGTGGCTGTTCCAGAAGACGTCTGCGTACAGGAAAGACGGCAGTACCTGCATTTCGGGGCCTCAAGAAGCTGCACTGCGCGCGAGACCCGGCAATGTCACCCCGCTTGCACGATTGAAGTGGTTGGGGTACAACGATGGAGCTGGAACGAGATGCAGCATGTCAGCCATGGGGAGAGGTGCGATGGCAAACTTTCTTGACGCTGAATTCGAAAAAGCGGCTGCGGAGGCGACCCGGCTCTCTGAGGAACCCGACAGTGCCACGAAATTGCGGTTGTATGCGCTGTACAAGCAGGGCAAGGAGGGGGATTGCGCCAGGCCGCGCCCGGGCATGACGGATTTCGTGGGTAAGGCCAAACATGACGCGTGGACAGCCCTGAAAGGTCTGAGCCAGGACGAGGCAAAGCAAGCCTACATAGCTCTCGTGAAGGAACTGAAGCAAGCCAACGAGTAGGCTCTGCATACCGCACGAACGAAAGGCTCTCCCCGGAAGCCATTGCGGGGCGTGCCGAATCCGCTTGCGGCGAGCGCCTTGCGGTACGAGAAGCAGGCTCCTGGAAATGCTTGCCCGTTTCAGAAAAACAGGCAAGAGAAACTTAAGACTTCGGGTTCCGCGCGGTATAATTAGTAATAAGAAGCTGCGGCTATTCGTCAATGAGAGGACCGCCGTCAAGATGCCGAGGGTGGTGGCCATATCACTGTTCATTCTCCTCATCGTTGGGTGCGTGCACACAACGGAGTCCCCTCCTGTGTTCACCGAAACCTGGCATGACAAGACCAGGGATGCAATGGCCGAAGACAAGGCGCGGAAACAGGCTCAAGAGATTCTCCTGGGAGATGAGAGCGACACGGTGACTGTCCGCGCCGACGAAGAAGGGCGGCCGAAGGTCCAGGTAGGGAAAGACCGATTGCATGCGGACGTGGACGTCAAGAGCGGGGAACCGCGGGTGCGTCTTCGCTACAAGCTCAAGTGGGGGCATGCCGGAAAAGACATGCCATCGAGCATTCCGCATATACCCCCGGATTCGCAGTCCGCGAACCACGAAGAAGAGGCCTCCAACGGCGAATAGCCGGTTCAGAAACGGTTCTCTTCCCCTTTCAGAATGCGCTGTAGATTGGCCCGGTGGCGGATGAAAACGAGCACCGCTACGGCGGTTGCAACGGCGCGCAGGGCCCATCCCTGGGGCAAGGCGTGGGTCGGGTACGTCGCCCATTCGTGAGGCAGTACATACACCGCGATGAGCAGCGCCGTTGCGGCGGACAGACTGCCCGCGCTCACCATTCGGGTGGCATACACCACACCGGCAAACACGCCCGCGGCGATTACGGTGGCGACCGGCGTCAAGGCCAGGAATACGCCGGTACTCGTCGCCACGCCTTTCCCGCCCCTGAATTTAACGAATACGGAAGCGATATGACCCACGATAGCGGCCACGCCGCAAGCCAGAGGCGCATACGGCCAGTCACTCAGCAAGGGGGCGATGACTAGAACCGCTACAAGCCCTTTCCCAACATCGCCTGCAAGCGCGATGGCGCCCAGTTTCTTGCCAAGGACACGCAGAGTATTGGTGGCGCCGATGTTACGGCTGCCGTGCTCGCGGATGTCGACGCCGCGAAGCGCCTTTCCGAACCACAGGCCCGTAGGTATCGAGCCCGCAACGTAGGAGAGGACGATGGCTGCGCCCGTCTGCCACGTCATCGGCGTTCCCTCGTTTCCTCGCGCAGTTCAAGCCGGAGCGGCACCCCCTGGAACCCAAACCGTTCCCGGAGCCGGTTCTCGATAAAACGCAGATAACTGAAATGAAACAGCCGCTTCTGGTTGACGAAGAGCAAAAACGCGGCGGGTTTCACCCCGGTCTGCGTGCCGTACAGTACCTTGGCCCGCTTCCCTTTCTGGGAGCCGGCGGCTTCTTGGCCGCGCAACTCCTCGAAGAAGCGGTTCAGGTCGGGCGTGGTAATGCGCTTTTCCGATTCCGCGCGCACCATATCCACGAGATCGAAAATCTTGAAAAGCCGTTGCCGCGTGATATTGGAAACCGTGATCGAGGGCACGTAGTTCAGAAACGGGGCTTTCAGGTTCATCTCTTCGGCCAGTTCCTTGAAACGCCGGTCCTTATCCTCGATCAAATCCCACTTGGTCCACACGAGCACCATGCCGGCGCCATTTTCGCGTACATACGAGAGGATGCGTTTATCCTGCTCGGTAACGCCTTCGGTGGCGTCGATGAGCACCAGGCATACGTCGGCGCGGCGGATCGCCCGCAACGACCTGCTCACGCTGAAGTGCTCGACGGCCTCCTTGATGCCCGCTTTGCGGCGCATACCGGCCGTGTCGATAAGAACATATGCCCGATCATTCCACACAAAGTCTATATCTATGGCGTCGCGGGTGGTTCCGGGTTTCTCGTCGACGATCGTGCGCTCCCTGTTGAGAATGGCGTTTACCAGAGACGATTTGCCGACATTGGGTTTTCCGATCACGGCCACCTTGGTGCCCGGCTCGTGCTCTTCGGCGGCTGCTCGGGCGTTTTCGGGAAGAACTCCGATGACAGCCCGCACCAAATCCTCAATTCCCAAACCATGTCCGGCCGAAACAGGCAGCGGTTCCCCGAGCCCAAGGACGTAGAAGTCCGCAAGGTTAATCTGCAAGCGTTCGTTGTCCAGTTTGTTGACGGCCACAAACACGGGCTTGCCATACTTGAAGAGCTCGTCGCGGAGTTCTTCGTCCGTCCGGGTAATCTCTTGCTGCCCATCAACGACGAAGATGATGGCATCCGCCTCTTCGAGGGCGGCCCGCACCTGCTCCTGGACCTTGTGCGATACGGGGTCGAGAGGATTCTCGACGACCCCGCCGGTGTCCACCAGGCGAAACTTCTTTCCGAGCCACTCGGCAGTGCCGTACGTGCGGTCCCGGGTGATGCCCTCCTCCGAATGGACGATGGCTCTCTGCTTTCCCACGATGCGGTTGAACAGCGTGGACTTGCCCACGTTGGGGCGGCCACAAATGGCGACAAGGGGCAATGCCGGGGCCTTCGCCATCACGCTGCTCCTTTGCGCCGTGCTTGACGCAAGCCTTCAATGAAATAGTCTATCAGGGAGATGATTGTCATTGCAGTGGCCGCATAGAGAAGGCCGCCTGCAAGATTACACGCCAACAAGACGGCCACAATATAGGCCAACTGGAAAACCGTCGTAAGCTTCCCCGTAAGCCGCGGCCGTACCCGCAATATCTGGAAAAAGTCGCTCAGAACATATGCGCCCATGCTGATCACCACATCGCGGCCAAGCACGAGCGCCGGAAACCACTGGGGCACGGGATGCGCAAACGTCTCATTCACCGCGAGAAACACCAGCGTGACGTTAATCAGCAGCTTGTCGGCGATTGGGTCGAGGATCGCGCCCAGCCGCGATTTCTGACAGAATACGCGCGCGATGAACCCATCGACCGCATCGGACAGGGCAGCCGCCAGAAACGCGGCCAGCGCGACGACCCGCCAGTGCGGCTGGACCGCCGTATACGCGACGACGCTCCACCCAATAAAGGGTATCGACAACAACCGGGCGATGGTGATCCAATTCGCGATGGTCACGATGGCGCCTCTGACCGGACCGATGCAGCCCGTAATTCCCCATGTCAGCCCCGGGGCCCAGGCAATCGCAACCCCTTGATTCTTGTACGGTTGTGAAACAGGAAGTTGCCTGCCAGACTATATCATCCCTCCCCCGGACGGTTCAATGCCCCTTGCGGGCCCCCTCGCGGGCCCCCTAACGATCGCGCACGGGGAATACGCTTGGGACAGGTCACCCGGTCTTGCTTCGCGGAATCTTGGGTGCCACGGGTGTTACGTTTTCTCGTGTTCTTCTGCCTTGGCGATTTGTCGTTTGATCTGGGCAATCAGTTCGGCGGGCGAAAACGGTTTGGTAAGCAGGCCGTTTGCGCCAGCTTGCCGGCACCGCACCATGGCCTCAGCCGTGTGGGCTGAGGTGACACAGATAACCGGGATATGGTGGGTCTGCGGGTTTGCCTTGAGGTGTTGGCATACTTCGTAGCCGCTCATCATGGGCATCATGATATCCAGCAGGATAAGGGCCGGTTCCTCGGACTCTGCAATATCCAAGGCGCTGATGCCGTCATAGGCCGCGACGCTCTCGAAACCTTCGTTTTCAAGTGCGCGCTCGATGAGGCTGACCACATCCGGCTCATCGTCCACGATCAGGATTTTCGGCTTGGCCAATGTCCTACTCCCTTCCGCGTTGTTTGAGGCCCGCGGCATGCAGGTCGCGTGTATGCATACGTGTTCGCTCGTGTTGCCGCAGTCGCGTTTTGCGCAGTGGTTTACGCAACGGCTTGGCTTCCTGACGGGAGACTTTATCCTGGAGAACCTGGATTCCGTGCTCCACGAAACCATCGCTTTGAAGAATATTGCGCACCACCAGACCCATGACCGGCTTGGTAAGAGGTTCCCGGAATTCGTCATCGCGCATAAGTTGGACGTGGACGTGCATGCCCGGCGGCAACGATTCCATCATGCGCACCAGCATCCCGTACGCATTGATGTCCAGGATGACGCCGCGCATGTGCACATCCGGCGCGTCTTCGGGCCAAACCAGACACGGGCGGCAGGTTTCCGTGCGGGGAGCTACCCGTTTCCCGCGGCGCAGCGATTTGCTGTCGGTAGAAAAGAACATTTCATCGGCCATGTGGCGCTCCCCTGCCCGTCGGCCTCAAGCAACGCTCGCACACAGAATAGCGGCGGGCGCTCCAAGGCTGACGGAACACTTCTGTCCTTCCTATACTCTTAACATACCGTAACTTGACAAGGTTTTCCAGTGCCCTGTGCAGTATCTGCGGTATTCCCGGGAGTACGGGCAGAAAGGCCAATCCGCACGACACATATATTATCCAATAAAATCAAATAAGTTACGAAATATTGTTTGACAAACACGGGCGGCGTGGATACAATTACAGCATATAGTGGTATGCGGCGCATTGGCAACCGTATATTGATAGACCCCCGGCCCGAGTTAAGAAAAAGGGGCTCCAAGAGGTGCCGTAGAGGTGAAGGCTTGGCTCAGATGGTGAACGGACAAATGGTACGCATGCCGGTTATTCTGGTTACGGACGATGATGAGGTCGTCGTGCAGGTGCTTTCGCAGTGGTTCAAGGCCCGCGGGTTTATGGTGGACATTGCCCGCGATGGTTTGGAAGCCGTCAATAAGTGCAGGGACCGGCTCTTCGACGTGGTCACAATGGATATCGAAATGCCGAAGATGGGCGGTATCGACGCTATCCGGCTAATCAAGGCCTTCAATCCGGCGGTGCCGGTTATTGTGTTGACGGGGTATGCGACCCGGGCGGATTTGGCGGAAGGCTGCCAGGCTGACAAGATACTTGCGAAACCTATGCCCTTGAGCGCCCTTGAGCAAGAGGTGCGTGCCTTGCTGCGGCCGTCTGCCGCCGCAGCGAACGCCTGACCGCCTGCTTTTCCGTGTTGCTATTAGCCGTAGAACCAATCCAGCGGCACGCGGAGGATCTGCGTGCGGTTGAGTTCGCCAACCGTGGAATCGCCGGCACAATGGGCGACCAAGGCCGCGTCATCCACGAATTCCAGGGCTGTATAGCAGTACCAACCGTCGGGGTTTGTTTCCAACATGCGCACGTTTCCCCACGTCTGACCCTCGTCTCGCGAGATGGCCGCGGCAAACGGAGTGCGTTTCCCTTTCAAAGAGGCATCAATACTACTGTGATCGTTCCACAACAACAGCAGGTCGCCTGTCGCGGGAATGCGCTCGATGGTGGCGGGAGATACCGGGCTCATGATGTTGGTCAATTCGGCTGGAGTCCAGGTGAGCCCCTGGTCGGTCGAGAATGACCGCATCTGACAACCCTGGTCCGTGCGGCACAACATCATGAGGCGCCCGTCTTTGAGGGCAACGACGGCGGGTTCCTGAAGGCCGGACTGGCTGTCTTTCGGGGCATCGAGGATCGACTGGCTCGGGCCCCACGTCTTGCCGCCATCGTCCGAGAGGTAGCACATCGCCTGGCCGCGTCTGTTGAAGGTTTCGCCGGGCAGGCTATGGCGCGCGGCGGGAATCACCAGGCGGCCGCTCTCGAGCTGGGTCACGCGGTCGTTGTTGACCACAAAATACCCTGCGGGCTCGATGCACAGGATGGGCTCGCCCCATGTCTTCGCCTCGTCGTTCGAGATGCGCATGACCGGGCGGCAGTCGCTGGTCGAGTTCTTGCGAAGATAGAAAAGCGCAATCTCCCCTGTCTGAAGCCGCAGCAGTGACACCGACATGACGTTCATGCCGCCCTCGTTGGCAAGAATAACGATGTCCTCGCCGGACCACGTCTTGCCGCGATCGGTCGAGACGCGTCCCGCCAGGAAAGCCGCGCCATGGTCGCTCCCGCTTTCGGTGAAATGGGTGTAGACGAAGAGCAGCCGGCCGTCGTTCAACTGGATGAAATCGCCTTCGGAATTGCGCGAATTGCCGGCGCCGGGCGACAAGACGAGGACGCGCTGAGGCCCTTCGGGTTCCGCCGCGACGGCAACAAGGCTCAGCACACACGTAACTGCAAGAACGGCAACATGCTTCATGACGCAATCTTTCTCCAGGGTCTGGCCGAAGACCTTTTCGACGGGCCCGGCGTGTTCAGCAGCCTCTGCCGCCTTCGCTGGCTGCCCGGGCCTTGGCGGATGCGGTTTCGATGGGCGGCAGGGGCTCGGGCAAGACGCCTCTGGCGCGTTGCCACATGAGCGCGGCTTCCAGGATCATCCAGGCTTCGAGGAGCAACACGGCGCTGCCAATTGCGGCCAGCAGCCAGTTCGATTTTCCCAACCACGTGACGACGTTCGTGCCCATGGCCCAGGCCGGCAGGATTACCATGATCGCAAGCGGGATTGCGAGCACGTACGCCGGGCGGCTGTGGCGGATAAGGTAGAAGGCGACTACCAGGAAGGCCAGTCCGGCGAGAAGCTGGTTGATGGCGCCGAACAACGGCCACAGGATCAGGCCGCCCGACCCGGGTCCGTTCGGGCCCGGGATCATAGCCAGCGCTCCCCCCGTGAGGACCGCCACCAGGGTCGCGGCATACTTGTTGCGCAGCGCTGGAACGCGAACCACGCCCGCCAGCTCTTGCACAATGTAGCGCTGCAAACGAGTGGCCGTATCAAGAGTGGTCGTGACGAAACATGCGATCATAACCGCAGCGATCCCCTTGGCCAGGGGGAGCGGGATCCTCAGAGCGGCAATCAGGTTTCCCGCGCCTTCGACATACGCGCCGACTTGGCGCGCGAGGCCGCTCATGGCGCCCCAACCGCCGCCGTAATAAGCGGACCACGCGGCTGCGCCCGTAACCGCATGGCCATCCTGCATGACACCCAGGCCGAGCCCCGCGCCGCACGCCACAATCACCAGCACGGCAAGAGCGCCCTCCATGAGCATCGAGCCGTATCCTACGAACTGGGCATCCGCTTCGTTGCGGAGCTGCTTGGATGACGTGCCTGACGATACCAGGCAATGGAATCCTGAAACCG
>Ga0116149_1001715_pt1 | contig 26023 bp, 20 predicted proteins | sample AD_UKC057_MetaG_FD_89787 | JGI IMG/M metagenome (GOLD analysis project Ga0116149, IMG submission 89787) | Active sludge microbial communities of municipal wastewater-treating anaerobic digesters from USA - AD_UKC057_MetaG | ecosystem: Engineered > Bioreactor > Anaerobic > Digestate | place: USA...
GCGATAAAACTTCCGCGGCTGCGTGGCGTAGCGCACGTCGGTATCCGTGAACTCGAAGGGCACCGCCGCCGGGTTGGTGGTGAAGAGCGCCTGCCAGTTGGTCGCCGCCTTGAGAAGGGACGCCGCCTCAAGGGTGAACGGCGTGCCGAGCGCGCCCCCCTCCACGCGCAGCATGTACTGCACGTTCGGCAGCGAGCAAAAGACCCGCAGCCCCTTTTCGTCGTTCGCCACGTAAACCCGGTTTCCTGCCACCGCCACTCCCCGCGCCGTTCCGCGCGTGGGATAGCTGCCCAGCCGCACCGGGCTGGCGGGATTGCTTACATCAATCACCTGCAGCCCCGCTTCGTCGTCCGCGACATAAGCCCGCGCGCCCGCCACCGCCACTCCCCGCGCTATCCCGCCGGTGCCGCAGCCGCCCAGCCGCACCGGGCTGTCGGGGTTGCTCACGTTAATGATTTGCAGCCCGGCTTCGCCGTCCGCGACGTAGGCCACCGCGCCTGCCACCGCCACGCCATACGCCGTTCCGCTGGTGTCGTAGCCGCCCAGCCGCACCGGGTTGGCGGGGTTGCTCACGTTGATAAGCTGCAGCCCGGCTTCGCCATACGCCACGCAGGCGGTCGTGCCCGCCAGCGCCACGCCCTGCGCGACCCAGTTGGCGGAATAATAGCCGCCCAGCCGCACCGGGCTGGCGGGGTTGCTTACGTTGATGATTTCCAGTCCCGCCGGGCCATCCGCCACATAAGCGACCGAGCCCGCCACCGCCACGCCGTTGGCGTAGGAGCAAAGGTAGCCCCCCAGCCGCGCCGGGCTGTCGGGGTTGCTCACGTTGATAATTTGCAGCCCGGAGTCGGAGCAGGCCAGGTAGGCGGTCGTGCCCGCTACCGCCACGCTTTGCGCCAGGCCGTTGGTTTGAAAACCGCCCCGCCGCGCCAGGGCGAGCGGATCGCTTACGTCAATGATTTGCAGCCCGGCCGCGCCGTCCGCCACATAGGCCAGCGAGCCCGCCACCGCCACGCCATACGCCGTCCCGCCGGGATTAAAGCCGCCCAGCCGCACCGGGTTGACCGGATTGCTCACGTTGAGGACTTGCAGCCCGGCGGCGGCATCCACCACGCAGGCGGTGCTGCCCGCCAGCGCCACGCCCGCCGCGCCGCCGCCGGTGTCATAGAAACCCAGCGGCATGGGGTTGGCCGGGTTGCTGACATTGATGATTTGCAGCGACGTCAGAATATCGGCCACGTAGGCGGCGCCGCCTGCCACGGCCACCCGGTTCGCGTTCCCCCAGGTGAGGTAGCTGCCCAGCAAAGACGGGCTGGCCGGGTTGCTGACGCTAATAATCACCAGCCCCGCCTCTCCGTCGGCCACGTAGGCGATGCCGCCCGCCACCGCCACGCCGTTCGCATACCCGCTGGTGTCATAGCCGCCCGTCCGCACCGGGTGGGCCGGGTCGCTCACGTTGATGACCTGCAATCCCGCCGGCCCGTCGGCCACGTAAACGTAGTTGCCCGCCAGCGCCACGCCATTGGCATATCCGCTGGTGTCATAGCCGCCCAGCCATACCGGGCTGGCCGGATTGCTCACATCAATCACCTGCAGCCCCGCCGTGCCGTCGGCCACGTAGGCGAGGTTGCCCGCCACCACCACGTCCTTTGCCTGGCCGCTGGTATTAAACCCGCCCAGCCGCACCGGGTGGGCCGGGTTGCTGATGCTGATAATCTCCAGCCCCGCCTCTCCATCCGCCACGTAAACATAGTTGCCCGCCACCGCCAGGCCGCCCGCCTGCCCGTCGGTATCGCAGCCGCCCGTCCGCACCGGGTGGGCCGGGTTGCTCACGTCAATCACCGCCAGCCCGCTGGTTCCCAGGGCCAGGCAAGCGTAGCTGCCCGCCATTTTGACATCCTCCGCCGCGCCCCGCGCGTAAGCGGGCCATTGGCCTTGCGACAGCGGCGTCAGCCGCGGCGGCGCCGCGCCGGCCGGGAGCGCCCCCAGCAGCAGGCTCAGCCCCAGCGCCAGCCCGCCCCCGCCGCTCGTCAATCTCGTCAGTTGCATGAAGATCCTTTGGTCATGGGTTGTTCGGCGAATATAAAGTCTCTGGGCACATCCCCCGCTTTCGCCATGCCGCGGGGCGGAGGCAGAGCGGGTTGTCGGCCCTGCGCATCATGGTTATAGTCTGCCCAATCAAGCCGGAATCGTCAAGCTCGGCCCCTTGCCCCGCCGCGCGGCTGGCCCGGGTCTCGGGGCGTTGGGAGAGGCCGGATTTGCCGGGTTTCCCCCGCCGTTTCGGTCCGGCCCGGCAAAGCGGGCGGTGGCCGGAAGAAAGGGCTTGCCAGCGGGCGGCGGTTTTTCGTTCACTAAGACCTAGAATACGCCTTTAGCTTATGAAGAAAAAAAGCGCCAAGATTCGCTCCGGTCTGCTTGCCGGGGGCAACTGGATCATGGATCAGGTCAAGATGATTGACGTTTACCCCCAGCCCGAGCAGTTGGCGAACATTCGCAGCCAATCCCAGGGCACGGGCGGAGCGCCCTTTAACGTGCTGGTGGACCTCGCGCGGTCGGGCACGCCGTTTCCACTTTATGCCGCCGGCCTGGTGGGGCGGGACCCCCTGGGCAAAGAAATCCTGGAAATCTGCCGCCACTACAAGATTGATGTCCGGCACCTCGGCGCCACCCCCAAGGCCCCCACCTCCTACACGGACGTGATGACCGAGCTGGGCAGCGGGCGGCGGACGTTCTTTCATGCCCGCGGCGCCAACGCGCTTTGGGACGGCGCCGATTTGGATTTCCAGAAGCTCAACGTGCGGATCTTTCACCTGGGATACCTGCTGCTGCTCGATGCGCTGGACAAGCCCGACGCCCGGCTCGGCACCCAGGCGGCGCGCCTGCTGGCCCGCGCCCAGGCCGCCGGCGTGCGGACCAGCGTGGATGTGGTGAGCGAAGACAGCGACCGCTTCGCGCGCATTGTCAACCCGGCGTTAAAGCATGTGGACTACTGCATCCTCAACGAAATCGAGGCGGGCAAGACGACCGGGTTCAAGATTCGGCTGCCGGACGGGAAACTGGACACGGTGGCGCTGCGCCACGCGGCCGGCGCCCTGCTGCAACAGGGCGTGCGCGAGCTGGTGGTGGTGCATTTCCCGGAAGGAGCCTTCGCGCGCACGCGCAAGGGGGATGATTTCTGGCAGCCCGCCCTCAAATTGCCGCCCAAATACATCGCCGGCACCGCGGGCGCCGGGGATGCGTTCTGCGCCGGGGTGCTGTATGGCTTGCACGAAAGTTGGGACTTGCAGCGGTGCCTGCTGACGGGGGTTTGCATCGCGGCGGCCTCGCTGGCGGACGCCACCTGCACGACGGGGGTGAAAGCCTTGAATACTTCGCTGGCCCTGGCCCGCAAGTTCGGCTTCGGCGCGCCGCTGGACGGGGCGGATTAAGGCGCGGATTCTCCCGGAAAACGCCACGACCCGCCGCGCGGGCGGGCCGGGGAAGCCGGCGGTGGAACCGGGCCGCAGCGGGGCCGCCTACGCCCGCTCCATGTATTTGCCGGTGCGGGTATCTACTTTAATCTTCTCGCCGGTCTTGATGAAGAGGGGGGCCTGGATGGTGATGCCGGTTTCCAGGGTGACAGACTTTTGGACGTTATTGGCGGAATCTCCCCGGATGCCCTCGGGCGCATCCGCCACCGTCAGCACCACGCTGGAGGGCAGCTCAATCGCCACCGCCTTGCCCTCGACGAACGTGACGGTAACCTGGCCGTTTTCGACCAGGAAATTCCGGGCCTCGCCAATCAATTCCGGCGTGAGCATGACCGTTTCGTAGGTTTCGGGATCGGAGAAGACGTAATCCTGGCCGTCCTTGTAGCTGAAATCCATCTTGCGGGTCATCATCGGCACGACCTCGATCTTCTCGGTCGAGCTGAAGCGCACATCGGCGGAGCGTCCGCTGCGAATGCTGCGGAGGCTGGCCTGCACAAAGGCGCGCAGGTTCCCCGGCGTCCGGTGCTGGGTGTCCAACACCACGCAAATATCACCGTTATAGTTAATCGCCATGCCGCGGCGAAGGTCGTTCGCAGATGCCATATTGATCGAATCTAAGTTATTATTGTCCGCGAATCCACGCGGGCACCATAAATGTTGCTGGAGCGGCTTTGAAACGCAAGCCCGCATTCACGTTAAAGATTGGCCTCGGGGCAGGCCCGCACTTCGGCCTGGGCTTCGGCCAGGTCGCGCTGGAAGGCCGGGCTGGCCAGAAACTCGCGCGCGATGGCCTGTCCCAGCGTGCGCGCGGCGTGGATGTCGGTCGGGAAATGCTTGCCGATGAGCACCCGATCCCAGCCTATCTGCCGGCCAATGGCCAGGATCGCCTCCCGCTGCTTCGGAAACAACTCGGCCAGCAGCAGCGCCTGAACGGTGCCGCGCGTGGAATGTCCGCTCGGGTAGCTAAAGGTGGTCTCGGGCCGTCCCAGGGCCAGTTGCGGATCCAATTCATACGGCCGCCGCCGTTTCCAGTGCTTCTTGGTGCGGTCCAGCGGCGCGGAGATATCCTTCCGCACCTTTTGAAACAGCGCCTCGACCTTGGGAAACTTGCCCGGCTGGAAGAACGGCCCAATCGCCGGCGCATACAGGAAGATCGAAAGCGAGGCGCTCTTAAACGCATGCTCCTTCTCCGCTTCCGTCCGTCCCTGGAAGACCGTGCGCACCGTCTGCAGGTCGGCCGTTTCCTCCGCCGAGCCGGGAAGCGGCGGCGGCGCCAACAGGGCCACCCCGTCCGGCCGTCCGTCCGGGAGATAATAGCTCTCCGCCAGCAGCGGCAAGGCCGCCAGCCAAAGCAGGCACAGGACCAGCACCCCGCCGCCGCCCTTCAGTCCGGGCCGCCCGCCGGGCGCGTTCACTTTCCGGTTCCAACGACTATCACGCATAGCGGGTCATTCTAAAGCACCGAAGGGGTTCGTCAATTAACGGTTTCCCCCGGCTTTGGCCGGCGCCGGGCGCGGACCGGGGCGAGCCGCGGGGCGGGGCGAACAGGCCGGGCCTAACCGCGCGGCCGGTTAAGCGGGCAGGGACAACAGCGTGCCTTCTTTCACCAGCCAGCGCCGCGCCGTGCGCCCGGTTTCCACGGGCCAGTTGGCTTCGGTCGCCGTCATAAAGACCTGGCCGCGCGACTGCTCGGCTCGATCCAGCAAAGGCAGGAACCCTCCGCGGCGCTTCGCATCCAGCTCGCCCATGATGTCGTCAATGAGCAGGATCGGCGGCGCCCCGTGCAAGCCGGTCAGATATTCGGCCTGCGCCAGCTTGAGCGCGATGGCCAGCGTGCGCTTCTGGCCCTCGCTGCCGAACGCCGCCGCCGGGCGGTCGTTCAGCCGCAGCTCCAGTTCGTCGCGATGCGGCCCGACCAGCGTCGCGCGGTACACCCGTTCCCGCGAGCGGGATTGCGCCAGTTCGAGGGCAAAGTCGCGCTTCACACTGGGCCGATAATCCAGCCATAACTCCTCGGCGTCGTTGGAAATACGCCGATACGCCAGCCGGGCCAGCGGCGAAAGCTTCGGAACCAGCTCCCGCCGCCGCCGCATCACCTCGTCGCCCGCCTTGATCAGCTCGCTGGAAAACCCATCCAGCGCCATCGGGTCGGCCCCGGCGGATTTCAGCAACGCGTTGCGCGCGCGCAGCGCCCGCGCATAACGCTGCAACAGCGGCAGATAGCCCGGATACGTCTGGGAAAGCAGCAGGTCCAGAAACCGCCGCCGCGCCCGCCCCGCCCCCTTCACTAATTGCAGGTCTTCCGTGCAGAAAATCACCGTGCGCAGCGCGCCCAGGTAATCCGTCAGCTTGCGCACCGGGCGGCCATTCAGGCTCAGGTTCCGCTCCGCGGCGGACCAATACATTTTGATGTTATGCTCGCCCTGCCCGATCACCTTGCCCCCGACGAAATAGCCTCTCTGCCCGTGCCGGATCATCTGCGCCCCGCCCACGCCGCGAAACGAGCGCAGCGTCGCCATGAGATAAATGGCCTCCAGGATATTCGTCTTGCCCTGCGCGTTATCGCCCAGCAACAGGTGCAGGCCGGGGGCAAAATCCACATCCAACCGCGCGTAATTGCGGAAGTCTCGAAGGCGCAAATGGGCCAGATGCATGCCTCCAGCATGAAGCCTATCCGCCCGCCGGGCGAGCGTTTTCCGTGACCCGGAATCCCGCCGGGGAGCGAACCCCCAGAGCCGGGGATAAGCAGCAGCCGTTTTCGACGCGGCAAACGCCGGCGGCGTCTCAAACTCCCCAATTATGCGGCAGCGCGTTCTTAACTATTGATTTTATAGTGCTTAGTGCGTTTGGCAGGGATTTCCATGCCGATTTTCCGCCTTAAACAACGGTTCCAGCGCTTTTCCGGCCCAATTTCTCCCCATAACCACCGTCCTTGAACCTGCCTTGCATTTACCCTGCATTTACCCTGACTGCAGGCCATGTACAAGGGGTGTACAAGGGATGCTCACCGGGAATCCATGAGATTTTAGCTGGTACATCCGTTGGGCATCCCTTGTACACCCCTTGTACACGGCGTAGGGATAGGGTATTTTCACGGTATCTGGATAATGGCTGTGGATGTCCGGAAAGGCCGGTTTTTGGGGATTCCGTCATGAATTCAGGATTTGGAGGATGTTTTCCCGGCAGGCGGTGCGCCTCCAGGGGGCGTTCGAATATGAGGGGAATTGGGGGGCGAAATTGGCTGTTTAGGCCGATTTTTCGACTTTGGCACGGTTCGGTATCGTTAACGGTGCCTGAGTGCGACTGGATTTGGGCGGAAGCAGGCGGCGGAAACACGGGTATTTTTGCCCGTCGTCAGGCGTAGAATTGTGGGAACGGGCAGGAATGCCCGCGCGTGCTCAAGCCCCGCTCAGCAGGCTTCGAGCCCGGGCCAGGGCTTCGTCGAGCTTGCTTGTGTCCTTGCCGCCGCCGCGCGCGTTGTCCGGGCGTCCGCCGCCTTTGCCGCCCACCAGGGGCGCGAGGGTCTGGATGATTTTGCCGGCCGGGTATTTGGCGGCGTAGGCGGGCGCCACCGCGGCTACGAGGGAGACGGCGCCCTGGGCCACGCCGCCCAGGATGATGACGCCCTGGAACTGGCCTTTCAGTTCGTTGGCAATCCCCTGGAGCTGCTCGCCGTCGGCGTCGAAGCGCGCGATGAGCGCCGGGGTGCCGTTGAGCGTCTGCGCCTGGCTCAGGAGGTTGCGGGCGGTCTGCGCAGCGCGTTCCTGGGTGAGCGCGAGCAGTTGCTTTTCCAGGGCTCGCTGCTGGGCCAGCAGCGCTTCGATTTTCTTTTCCAGTTCGCCGAGGGGCGAGTTGACCTTGTCCGCAATGGCCCGGAGGAGCTGCCGTTCCTCGGAGGTTCGCCGGCACGCCTCCAGGCCGGCGAGGGCTTCGATGCGCCGGATGCCGGCGGCGATGGCGGATTCGGCCGTGATGCGGAACAGGCCGATTTCGCCCGTTGCCCGCACGTGGGTGCCGCCGCACAGTTCCATGGAGTAGCCGTTCAGCGCGCCGGGCTGGCCGCCGACCTGGAGCACGCGCACGACGTCGCCGTATTTCTCGCCAAAGCACTGCCGGATGTCGGGGCGGTTCCGCAAATCCTGGTAGCGGGCTTCGGTCCACGTGACGGGCGCGTTTTCGAGGATGCGCTCGTTGACCGCCTGTTCGAGGTCGGCCACTTGCCGCGGGGTGAGCGGGGCGCCGTTGAAGTCGAAGGTGAGCTTTTCCGGGCCGACGAAGGAGCCTTTTTGGACGGCGTCGGGGCTGACCACCTCGTGCAAGGCCCAATGCAGCAAATGCGTGGCGGTGTGATGCCGCTGGATGGCGGCGCGGCGTTCGCGGTCAACCGCCACCCGCACCGCGGCGCCGGCGGGGGGCGCGTCGCGGCCCGCGAGGTAGTGCAGCCAGGCGTCGCCCGCTTTCTGCGTGTCCGCGACGCGCCAGGTTTCGCCGCCGCGTTCCAGTTGGCCGGTGTCGCCCACCTGCCCGCCCATCTCGGCGTAGAGCGGGGTGCAGTCCAGGATGACGGCGGTTTTATCCTTCACGCCGACCACTTCCCGCACGGTGGCGGCGGTTTCCCACTGGTCGTAGCCGACGAACCGGGTGGGGGTTGTGGTCGTGATCCGGGAGAGTTCGATGACCTGCTTTTTCTGGGCGGCGCGGGCGCGCGCCTTTTGCGCCTCCATGAGCTGGTGGAAGCCGGCGACGTCCACCGTCAGGCCGCGCTCGCGCGCCATCAGTTCCGTCAAATCCAGCGGGAAACCCTGTTCGTCATACAGCCGAAAGGCGAAGGCGCCGGAGAGGGGCGCGCGCGCCGCGGACGCGTCGGCGGCCCGCGCCGCCACTTCCTCCTCGAAGAGCGCCAGGCCGCGGTCCAGGGTCTTGTTGAAGGTTTCCTCCTCGCGCCGGATGACCTGCGTGATGCGTTCCTGGCGGGCGCGGAGCTCGGGGAAGGCGGAGCCCATGCTTTCCGCCAGCGCCGCGACCAGCGGGGCGAAGAACGGCTGGCGGAAGCCGAGCGCGCGGCCATAGCGGACGGCGCGGCGCAGAATGCGGCGCAGGACGTAGTTGCGGTCGGTGTTGCCGGGTTCGATGCCGTCGGCGATGGCAAAGCTCAGCGTCCGGACATGGTCGGCAATGACGCGGAAGGCGATGTCCGCCTGCTGCGTTTCCGAGAGCGCCGGGGCGCCGGGGGCGGGCAGGGTGGAGTGGTATTTTTTCCCGCTGAGGCGTTCGAGCTGGTCGAAGAGCGGCCGGAAGAGGTCGGTGTCGTAGTTGGAGATGATGCGGTTGAAGTCGGTGAAGTTGCGCGTGTTTTGGATGATCCCGGCGACCCGCTCGAAGCCCATGCCGGTGTCCACGTGCCGCGCGGGCAGCGGCGAGAACGTGCCGTCCGGGTTGGCGTTGAACTGGATGAAGACGAGATTCCAGATTTCGATGCAGCGCGCGTCGCCCTGGTTGACCAGGCGGCCCTGGCTGTCGCCCCGGGGGGTGAGATCCATGTGCAGCTCGCTGCACGGGCCGCAGGGGCCGGTGTCGCCCATCATCCAGAAGTTATCCTTCCGGTTGCCGTTGACGATGTGGACCTGGGGGTCAAGGCCGGCGGCGCGGAACCGGGCCGCCCAGGCGTCGCGGGCTTCCTGGTCGAACTCGGCGGGGTCGCCCCGGGCCGGGTCGGGCGCATAGACGGTGGCGTAGAGCCGGGGCGGGGGGAATTTCCATACTTCGGTGATGAGTTCCCAGGCCCAGTCAATGGCCTCCCGTTTGAAGTAATCGCCGAAGGACCAGTTGCCCAGCATTTCGAAGAAGGTGTGGTGGTAGGTATCGAGGCCGACGTCCTCCAGGTCGTTGTGTTTGCCGCCGGCGCGGATGCATTTCTGGGTGTCGGCGGCGCGGGTGTCGCGGCCGGGGCGGGCGCCCGCCCATTTCGAGACATCCGGGGCGCGCTGGCCGAGGAAGATCGGCACAAACGGGTTCATGCCCGCGTTGGTGAACAGCAGGTTCGGCGAGTCGGGCAGCAGGCTCGCTGAGGGCACGATGGTATGTTCCCGGGACTGGAAAAAGTCCAGGAACGATTGGCGTATCTCCGCACTGGTCATTTCCGACATTAGTCATTTCGGGGGCGCGGAAACAAGCCGCCAATGGCGGCGGCCACAAATCAGTTGCCCTTCCGGCCCCGGCCCGGCATTTCTGGAGGATGCGTTGCATCAACCGGCTTTGGGGAATCCTGGCGCTGGCCGCCGCCGCGGGTTTAAGCGGTTGCGCGCCGCGCGCCCTTCAAGTGACCACGGGCGAATCGGTCGTTTTGGCGGGCCAGGCGCCGGCGACGCTGATTTCCGACCCGTCGCCGGCCCGGGCCGTTGTGGTTCGCAATACCTACCGCGACGGGCTGGCGCGGACGATTCATTACGAGGCGGGCCGCGATTACCGGCTGGAGGCGCCCAACCGGATTCGGCGGACCCCGGAGTCGCGCATTCCGGATTTTGGGACCAACGTTTTGTATGGCCGGGAGGATTTCCGGCATGAGCAATTCCCCGGTTTTGGCAACGGCGCGTTCTTTGTGTATGTGGACTATGCGTATGCGGGGCGGCGGGAGCGCCCGCGCGGGGCGGCGGCGTTCGGGGCGGCGCGGCTGCCGGCCACGCGCCGGAAGCTGCGCGCCGGGCAGCCGGTGCGGATGGTGGCGTTTGGCGACAGCATCACGGCGGGCGGGGACGCCTCGGAGCCGGGGTTGATTTTTTGGGAGCGCTGGGCGGACGCGCTGCGGGCCAAGTACCCGCGGGCCCGGATTGAAACCCGCAACGGCGCCACCGGCGGCGACACGACGGCGCAGGGCCTGCAGCGGCTGGAGGAGAAGGTGCTGCGGCAGCAGCCGGATTTGGTGCTGATCGGTTTTGGCATGAATGACCATAACCGCGAGGGGTTCGGGGTGCCGCTGCCCGCGTTTGCGGCGAACTTGCGGAGCATGGTCCGCCGCATCCGGGCGGAGACCGGGGCGGAAGTGATTCTCTTTTCGGCGTTTCCGCCGAATCCAAAGTGGCACTACGGCTCGCATAACATGGCCGCGTACGCGGCGGCGACCGAGCGCGTGGCGCGGGGAGAGCGCTGCGCCTTTGCCGATGTGTATCACTGCTGGCAGCGCGCCGCCGCCCGGAAGAAACCGGAAGACCTGCTGGGCAACAATATCAATCATCCCAACGATTTCGGGCATGCGATTTATTTGCAGGCCTTCGAGGCGCTGGGGTTGTGAGCGGCGGCGGGGGCTCCGGGCGCGGCAGGATATTTTGTTATCGCCTAAGTTTCGGTAGATGAGGGAGAACGGTCGCCATCGCCCTGCAGGAAAGCCAAGCGGCCTTGGAGGGCAAGCTCATCGTCGCAATCCTAGGACACTACCATCGCCAGAATGCAGTCACACTCTCGCCGTAACGATGAGCGGTAAAGTAAGTGCCCGAATAACGGTTCTGGTTGGCTCATCTCAATCGAACAAAGTAGATTGTTTTGGTTGTACATACTTTTCAATGCCTTCTGCCTGCACAAGATGATCTGACAACGGCAGTCGCTCCAATGACCGAGGTTCTACCTTTATCGCGTCGCCACCGTAGGATTTTCCCACCTTCCGCAAGTTTGCAATGGTTTTGGGGTGCGCGAGTACCTTCCAAAGGCGTTCAATGAAATCCGAGTCCTCGCGCTTTGGATAAACGCAAAGGAGGCATGTAAGTGGCACCACACCTGCATGGTTTCTGATGAAACGTACGTTTCTTCGCCCAAGGTATGCGAACATGATTGGGGGGCTCTTTCGAGTTTCCATTCGGTACCACGGTTTGCGTGTCCGAATGAGTGCCTTCTTGTCAAGTCCGCGGTTCTCACCTTCCTTCAGATACGCTTGAACCGTGATCGGCAGCTGCTCGAACGCCAATCCATTAACGCACAAAAGACGAGTTGGTCTGTTGCGGGCTTCAAGACGATCAATGTCTTCAAGAGTGAACTGTTCTCCCTCTATATCGCGTATTCGCCCTACTGCTTTTACCAATAGGGATTCCGGTATGCCCTGTTCCTTAGCCCGCGCTAGCGTCATGAAGAAGAAATCATTATCACCGGTCACGATGCCGCGCATGACCGAGGCAAAGTCGCCTAGTATATAGCGGTTAGGCATGGCTTGCGAAGGCGGTCGAGAGAGGCCGGTTGCTACTGCTTCTGCAACTGTCCTTCGATGAACCTCTATCATCTCGTATCTTTTGTGCTTATCTCCCGATAGCAAAGAGATCAGCTCCCTTGAATTCTGACGCTGACATTTTACCCAATCGAAGTGCTTGGCAGGACTTTCGTTACGTAGGCAAAACACCAGCGCATTGGTATCCACGCCGGGAAATGGTGTTGCATCAGCGGAGAAAGCGATAACGGCATCCAACTTGTACTGCGAGGTAATCCATTGCCATAGTGCCTGAGCAAACACACCTTCGCAAATGTCGGCAGGCGCGATGTAGCAAAGGCGCCCTCCTGGTAACAGTGTGTTAAGCGCTCTAATGAGAAAATAGACATGGAGTCCAGCGCGTCCGTCAATATTTCTACCGGTAGTCGTTCGCGCAAAGTCGCGCAATGATGCCTTCTGTAGCGCCGAGAGGCGATGATGGCGTATATAAGGGGGATTGGCGACGATGGCTGGGTACTTTTCGGACGGCGGATCAAGCACAAAGTCCCGTATTTCCACGTTCCGCAGGTCGGTGTCTTTCAAACCTGATTGGCGAGCCTGTGTAAGAATGTCAGGGTCAATGTCTCGCCCGAAAAGGGCTAAATCAAACCCATGCAATTCGGCATAGCGTTTTGCGGCACGGAAGAAGACACCTTCACCCAGAGCAGGATCAAGCAGTTGTTTTGGTTGATCAAGCAATGCGTAGGCGACCATGAACTCCGCGACCCAGTCGGGTGTCCAGAACTGCCCCTTGGTTCGGAGCGTCTCGCGTTCGCGATCTGTCCTTGGAAGCGCTTGATGCCGTCTCTGTTTCATCCGTTCTGCTTGGTGGAGTCCAAAACGTTCAATGCCTGTTCGCTCAGTTGGGACTTTCCGCCCACAAACCGCACGTAGGGAAGAATGTGACCGTTCTTGTCAGTAATCGAGTCAGCTACCAGTTGGGGCTCTTCAATCGTGGTCGCCAAGGGATAAGCGTGTCTGTAGTAAATTTTGTAAATTATCTTCCTTGTCGTGGCTCCACCGGGTGCCTGGAACACCTGCTCCGTCGGTTCGATGTTTCCCTGCGCAAAAAGTTTCTCCGCGTTCACCAATGAGATGCCAAATGCTTCGTCAAAAAAGGCGTGCCAAACGTGAATCGGAACTCTTCTCTTTTTCTGCCAGCTTTTTAGCGGCTCCCGATCTTCCTCTTTGATGATAATCGTCGGAACCACAGCGGTCTTCTTCAATCCGTAGTGCCCGCCAAGACGCTTCTGTGGAGTGAACGGCGATGTATAGTCCGGCATTTGCTTTGCACGCCAAAGGCTGTTCTCGCACTCCACAGCAATGATGGCATGCTCCAACAGCACTTGCATATTAGGATCGTCTTCAGGCGTGAACGGCAATTCACTGATTCCGTTCAGCACCTTGACCGCTGAATCTATCCTCGCTTTGTCTCTTGTCCGATAGATCAGCAGGTCGGGCCGCTTGATGTTACCAAGACCAGCTTTCTCAAGGCGCTCGAAATAGAGTTCAAACGCACGGACATCATTATCTGGTGCGGTTCCGCTCGGACCATAAGGCAATGCGAAATATCTGCCCGTCGCGTTAACCGCTTGGGTGAGGCGTTCTTCGCTCCAGATACCCTGAGACCAGCGCATGAGGAAATCACTTCCCCGAAGACGGCGGGGATTAAGTAGGAACTCCGCCCATGGTGCATTACCCATAGACAAGAGCGCCATGCGTATGTCCTCCGTCGAGACGGCTAAAACCTTCTCGAATGGGTGTTCTGAATGTCTAGCCATATCGTTCTTTTCTTGAGCCAACAAGTGATTATACGGGTCTGGATAACATCCCGTTTTGGGGTGTTATCCAAACGCCCAGCCTCCGCGGATGGCAGGCTGTCCTTCATCGGAGCATTAATACGCTGCAGGCCTGCTGCGGTCAAGCCCGCGATTAATAGCCTTCCAGCTTGCGCACAGGCCGGAGTTCGCCCGACGGTGGCTTGTTTCGGCCCGAGAGTGGGCGGCGCGAACCCTTCATAATCCCCTGCCGCAGGTTGCCAGAGAAACTTGGGTGGCCTTTGAGCGGCGGCGGGGGCGGGCGGGAGTGCCAGCGGCCCGCACCCAGATTAGGCGCCGAGAACAAAAGACCCTGCCGGGCGCGGAACGGCGGGTTAAATCGGGATTGCCAGCCGGGCGCGGCAGCGGCGATGATGCGGTGGATGAACAACCAATCGCTTACGGTGATCGCGCAAATCCGGGCTCAGCCGGGCCGGGAAAGCGCGGTGCGGCAGGAGCTGCTGGCGCTGCTGGTTCCCAGCCGCGCGGATGCGGGCTGCCTGAATTACGACCTGCACCAGGGGCTGGATAATCCCGCCCTTTTCCTGTTCCACGAGACCTGGGCGAGCCCGGCGCACCTGGAAGCGCATTTGCGGAAGCCGGACCTGCAGGCCGCGCTGGCCCGCATCGGCCCGTGGCTGGCCGCGCCGCCCCAGGTGACGCGGTGGGAGAAGATCGGTTAGCGGCGGGCCGCGGGCGGCGTTACCGCGCGCTCACCCGCAAGCCGTATTTCGCCGGGGCCTTGGCGAACGACATGATTCCCTTTTCCGCCGTGGCGCCCACGTAGGGGTCGTTGCTGATGAGGATGTTGCCGTCCAGGTCGAGATAGTCGCACAACTCGGCCAGGTGCGCGGCGGCGCTGATCAGGATGCTGCTTTCGATCATGCAGCCCAGCATGGTCTTGAGGCCGGCTTTGCGCGCGGCGGAGAGGGCCTCGAAGCCGCCGCTGATGCCGGCCGATTTGGCCAGCTTCACGTTGACGGCGTGGAAACATTCCCTGGCCTGCGCCAGGTCCTTGATGGTGTGGTAGGATTCGTCGCCCATGATGGGGAGCGGCGAGCGTTCTTTGAGCCAGACCCAGTCTTTGACCGGCGTGGCGCTGGGCATGGGCTGTTCGATGAACTCGATATGCCCGTCCTGGGCCAGCCATTCGATCATTTCCAGCGCGTGCTCCTTGGTCTTCCAGCCTTCATTGGCGTCCACCCGGACCGTCTTGGTAGGGGCGATCTCGCGCAGCGCTTTGACGTTTATTTTATCGTCGGCCACGCCGACCTTCATTTTCAGCACCGGGTAGGGCGCCGCTTCCTGGACTTTTTTGCGGATGACGTCCGGCTTATCAATGCCGATGGTGAAGGAGCTGACGTGGTGATTCTCGCGGAAGCCCAGCCCCAGGTAATCGTAAATGGGTTTGTTGGCCAGCTTGGCCGCCCCGTCAAGCAGCGCGATGTTGAGCGCGCACTTGGCCGACATATCGTGCGGCGAGAGCGTGTCCAGATACACCATGCTCCCCTCGACATCCTTGAAGGAAAGCCCCCGCGGGTCCACCCGCTTCAGGAAAGCTTCCACGGTGTCCAGCGATTCGCGGTAGCGGGCGATGGGCGCCGCTTCCCCCCAGCCCACCGTGCCGTCCGCGCCGGTGAGTTCGACCATGACGGTTTGGGCGGTGGTCGAGCCGCCGCCGCGGGCGATGGCCCACAAGTGAGTTAATTGCAGATTGAGCCGCTTAAAGTTCAGTTTCACGCTGAAAAGGGAACCTTAAAACCGCCCCGGTGGCAATACTCTTCTTGCGCCTGAAACCGAGATGCGTTTGCCATTGCATTTCCGGCCATTCCGGGCACCTTAGGGCCACGATGGTTCCTGAATCGACACCCGACGCAACGAACGAGACCCCGCAATCGGCGGCGGACACCCGTCCGCACCGGCGCGGGCGGCGCGGCGGCCGCGGCCGGCGAAGCCCCGGGCGGCGCCCGGATCGTCCGGCCGAGCAACCCTCGGCGGCGGCTTCGGCGGAAGCTCCCGCACCGGCGCCCGCGGCGGCGCCTTCGCCGGAGGCAGCGGCACCCGCGGCGCCTCCACCCGCTCCGCCGGTGACTAAGCTGGGAACCGCTCCGAAGGCGGACGTTTCCCGCGAGCCGTCTGCCAGCGCAAAGCCGGAACCCGGTCCGAAACGCCCGCCTCCGGCCCGTGTGGCGGCTCCCCCGCCGCCCAGCCCGCGCACCCCGGCCCGGCCGATGGCGGTTCAGGAGGCCATTGAAGAGGTCACCCGCATTATTGCCACGCTCCGCGCCACGCTCGAGGATATGGACGAAGTGCTGGAGACCCTCGAATTGGCCGAGCGGCAGAAGATTGCCGACGAGCAGGAAATTGAAACCCTGCGCCGCGGTTTGCGCCAATTGCAACGGCCCCGGGAGGACGGCGCCTCTCCGGCGCGGCGCTGAGCTGCGGAGTTGTTGCGCCGGGGGGTATGGGGTTTCCGTCTTTGCCGGTTCGCTTGCCGGCCCGGGGCGGCGGTGACGGGTTCAGCGCGGGGGCGATGTGCGTCCGGCCCGGCGGGGCCGGGGTTTACATTCCCATGATTTGGTAGCCGCAGTCCACGTACAGGACCTGCCCCGTAATGGCGGCGGCCCCGTCGCTGGCGAGAAACAGGCCGGCTGCGCCCAGTTCCTCGGGCAGGACATTGCGTTGCAGCGGGGAATGGGCTTCGTAGTGCCGGAGCATTTCGCTAAACCCGCCGATGCCGCGGGCGGCGAGGGTGTTGACCGGGCCGGCGCTGATGCAGTTGACGCGGATTCGCCGCGGCCCCAGGTCGTAGGCCAGGTAGCGCGTGCTGGCTTCGAGCGCGGCCTTGGCGACCCCCATGACATTGTAGTGCGGCACGACTTTCTCGGCGCCGTAGTAGCTCATGCCGATGATGCTGCCGCCGGCGGTCATGAGCGGCGCCGCAGCCCGCGCCAGCGCCACCAGCGAGTAGGCGCTAACATCGAGCGCGATGCGAAAGGCCGCGCGGCTGGTGTTGAGGAACTGGCCCTCGAGCGCGTCCTTGGGGGCAAACGCGACGGAGTGCAGCAGCAGGTGCAACTGGCCGAAGCGGTCTCCCACCTGTTGGAAGACCCGGGCAATTTCCTCGTCGCGCGTCACATCGCAGGGGAGAATGAGGGTATCGCCGCCGAAGGTGCCTGCGAGTTCTTCGACGTTATCCTTGAGGCGCTCGCCCTGGTAGGTGAAAGCCAGTTTCGCGCCGGCGCCGTGCCAGACCTGCGCGATGGCCCAGGCGATCGAGCGCCGGTTGGCCACGCCGAAGACGATTCCTAATTTTCCTTTCAGCAAAGACATACGTTTGTTTAAGCCGGTTGAACGGCGGCCCGCGCTTGACGCGGCACGCTCACCAGTAGGCCAAACCGCCCCGGCGGGCAAGTTAATTGGTGCCGCCGGCGCGCCCGTTCCGCCAAATGACCAGCAGGCCGCCCAGCCCCAGGAATAACAGGCCGCTGACGGCCAGCGTGCCGCTTTGGGCATAGTGAGAAAAGTAATGAAGGGAGAGGGCGCCGACCGCCGGGCCGACAAAGTTGCCCAGGCCGATGGCCGCTTCATGGATGCCGCCATGCTCGCCCTTGGTGTCGCCGAGGTCCATCGAATAGAACAGCGACGAGTAATAGATCAGGCCGGCGGCGGCGCCGAAGGCCAGTTGCGCCAGGATCAGCAGGGCCAGGCCGGGGGCCATCACGATGGCGGCAAAAGTGCCGGTCAGCGCCAGGTAAGCGGCCAGCAGCCAGCGAAACCGGTAATGCCAGCCGCTCCAGCGCCACAGCAGCAGAAAGGTTCCCACCCGGGAAAAACACCACAGGGAACAGCAATAACCGGCGATCATGGGCGAAAGCCCGAGGCGCCGGGCCACGTCCGGAATCACTGCGATGAGGGTGTTGATGGCGATGTAGGCGAAGGGGTTGGCCAGCCAGGCCAGCCGCAGAAATGTTCGCGAGCGGGCCACCGCGGGCGGCGGGGCTTCGGCTTCCGGGGCCGGCTCCGGCGGCCGGGCGGGAGGCGTCGTCGCGGTCGGCGTCTGGCGGGCCAGCCGCTCCAGCCAGAGCGTCAGCAGGAGCTGTCCGAACACCATCAGCGCCGGCACGTAGAACATGCTGCGGGGGCCGAGCTTTTCGAACATCGTTCCGCCGATGAAATAAGCGAGGGCGCCCGTGCCGGACCAGATCAGATTGTAGATGCCCACCATGCGCTGCACGCCGGCCGGGGATTCGCCTTCGCTTACCAGCGCTTCCAGAGTGGGCCAGGTGAAACACATGCCGGAGACCGCCACGCACATCACCGCGATATGCACGCCGGGGGAATGGAACTGGCTGCCGATGGCCAGCGCGCCGATCATCAGGCCAAAGCCCAGCTTGAGCGCGAGGTAATAGCCATACCGCTGGGCGAACTTCCCGCCCTGCCAGGCCATAACGGCATAGACGACCCCGTTCAACGCCGCCAGCGCCAGGTTGGCTTTGTTGCCAAAGCCAAACTCGGTCTGCATGAAGAAATAGAAATAGTAGAAGTAATAGACGGTCGCAAAGGAGTTCAATCCTTCGAGCGTGAAATATCCAGCTTTCAGGCGGCGGGAAAACATAGCGAGCCGGGAGTGGGGGAGGGAGATGCGCGGGGATGCGGCGGCCGGATTTCTCAGGCCTTAACGATGTCCCCCGGGCCGGGATTTCGCCGCGCCCATGACCAAAGATGCGGGGCCAGGCGGCTGTGGGAGGCCGCCCGGAATGGCGCGGAATAAACGCGGGCCGGTTGGGGCCAGTGCCCAGGGCGCCCCGGCACTTTCCCCGCGGCGGGCCGGTGCGTCAACGGTGCGTTTATGCAATGCGGTTATCAAAGGCCCGGCTCAATAATCGTAAAGGCCGCTGTCGCGCGTGTAGCCGCCGCCAGGCCCGCCGCCCATCCCTCCCTCTTCATCGGGGCCGCCCAGGAAACCGTCGAGCACGTCGCCCATGTCCTCTTCAATCTTCTCCGGGTCTTCCCCGGCTTCGAGGCGTTTGATGGCCACATCGAGTTCTTTGGGCACACTGCCGGCCGGCATGAAGTCCTTCATCTTGCGCATCATGTGGGCCATGTGGCGGGGGTTGTTTTCGTCCAGGTGCTCCATATCGCGCTCCATCTCCAGCATGGCGCGCTCCACGCGCGGATCGTCCATATCAGGGATTGGCGATTCGTCCGTCGGCGCGTCGGTTTTTGGGGTGGGCTCCTTCAACCCGCGCACGGCAGCAAACCGGCTGATCTGTTTGGACAGGTTTCGATTGCCGCACCGGGGGCAGACCGGCGAACGGTCGGGGTTAATCCGTTTGGACAGAAAGTTAAAGATCACCCGGCATTTCGGGCAGGCATATTCGTAAATGGGCATAGTTCGCTAACTAACTTCTTGCTGCAGCTTAACAGAATCCTCGTTCCGCGCAAAGAGGCAACCGTAGCCCTCCGAGTGTGGGTTCGAGCGGCAGAGGTCGAAGCCTTGGGAATGCGTCAGGCTCGTCTCTGATGGTGCGGGAGGTGCCAGGCCCGGCAGGACGCACCCCGGAAACGGGTTCGGGAAGTAGGCTGCGGGAGGGCTTCCTTCATCCCGCCGCAGAGTTCCAGGCGGGAAAACCGATACTTCGGGGTGAGAAGTGCCGCCGTCCCGGCTGCCTTACGCCGCCCGCCTCCCGGACTGGCTCGCGCCTCCTCACACTCGCCGTTTTCGCGGAAGCCTTGGGCGTGGCTTGGCCACACATCGAAGCGGGTGCGCGCAAAACCCGAGGGAAATTGGGGTTGCTGGAGCGCAAAAACGAAGAGGCGCCCGGACAAGGTTTGACAGGCGGAGGCGGGCCTGGTCTAATGTTGCCCAGTTCGAATAAGCGCAACCCAGCAAAGGATTCCAATGACGACCCCGCAAACCCCGCACGGAACTGACAATGCCACTCCCTTTACGCGCCGCCGGTTTTTGGCCGGAACCGGGGCTTCTGTCCTGGCCTTTACGGTCCTGAAGCCGGGACTGGCTCGCGCCGCGGGGGCGAACGCGAAAATTAACCTCGGCCTGATCGGCTGTGGCAAACGCGGCAAATGGATCGCGGAACTCTTTGAGCAGCATGGCGGCTATCACCTTGTTGCCGTGGCGGATTATTTTCAGGAGCGCGTGGATGCGGTGGGCGAGCAACTCCAGGTGGGGGCCGCGCAGCGTTTTACCGGGCTGCAGGGCTACCGCCGGTTGCTGGAGCAGCAACTCGATGCGGTAGTTATTGAAAGCCCGCCTTACTTTCACCCGGAGCAGGCGGCGGCGGCTGTCGAGGCGGGCAAGCATGTTTATATGGCCAAGCCGGTTGCGGTGGATGTGCCCGGATGCCTCAGCATTGACGCCAGTGGCCGGGCGGCTACTGCAAAGCAGCGCTGCTTTCTGGTGGATTTTCAGACGCGCGCCAACCCGCTTTACCAGGCGGCGGTGCAGGCGGTTCGCGCGGGGGAGATTGGCAAACTGTTTTTTGCCGAAGCCAGTTATCATTGCGGGCCGACCTGGGATTCGATGGACCAGCTCTTGCGCCAGGACCCGAAGAACCCCGAGGTTCGCCTGCGTGCCTGGGGCGTGGACCGTGTGTTGTCCGGCGATGTCATCACCGAGCAGAACATCCATGCGTTGGACGTCGCCTGCTGGATGCTGGGGGCCGAACCGCTGCGGGCCTGCGGCACCGGCGGTCGCAAGCGCGAGTTTGTTGGTAATTGCTGGGATCACTTCGCGGTGATTTACCATTTCCCGAACGACCTGGTGCTGAGCTTTAATTCCCGCCAGTCGGGCTACGGTTATGACGATATTTTGTGCCGCGTTTATGGCTCTCAGGGCACCGCCGATACGCATTATTTTGGCAATGTCACCGTCAAAGCGAAGGAGTTCCATAGCGACGGCAAGGTTGGCAACCTGTATCACGACGGGGTGGTCGCAAATATTGCGACCTTTCACGACTGCATCACCCGGGGTGATTGGACCAACCCGACGGTTACCCCCAGCGTCCGCAGCAACCTCACCACCATCCTGGGCCGCATGGCGTCCTATCGGAACGGCACGGTGACCTGGCCGGAAATGATGCAGGCGAAGGAGAAACTGGAGGCCGACTTCAAAGGGTTGAAGGCCTGATGTTGGCGAAGTGATCCGCCGGGCGCGGAACGGCCGTGGCGGACCCGGGGCGGAAACTGAACGGATGGCCCGGTTGCCCGCGCGTGCCGTCGGCGTCGGTGGAAGATTGGCGGCGTTCCTTTGCGCCGTTGCTTGCAACGGCGGATTGGCGCGGCCGCGGCAATTGCAAGTACAATCAGGTTTGGGATGAAAAATATTTCCCGCGGCACGGAAACATTCCTGTTTACAGCCTTGGACAGGCTGCTAAGCTTTCCCTGATAGAGAAGAAGCAGCACATGAAAAAGATCGAGGCCATCATTAAGCCGTTCAAGCTGGAGAGCGTGAAAGAGGCTCTGTCGGGTCTGGGCGTCGAGGGAATGACGGTTTTGGAAGTCAAGGGATTCGGACGGCAGAAGGGCCACACCGAGATTTATCGCGGCAGCGAATACACGGTGGACTTTCTGCCCAAGATAAAGATTGAGGTGGTTTTGCCCGATGGCCAGACTGCCGCGGCGGTCGAGGCGATCGTCAAAGCGGCCAAGACCGGCAAGATTGGAGACGGGAAGGTCTTTGTCAGCAATATTGAGAACGCAATTCGCATTCGGACCGAGGAAACCGGGGAGCGCGCGGTTTGATTTTCCGGGTCGCTGCGAGCGGCGAAAAGAAGAGAAATGGCTTGATTTTATTGAGGGAAATCAGGCTGTGAATAACTCGTTAATAAGAGTTAATATCTTGTTCTCGTAGGGCTTAAGAGCGTTGCCTAAAAGCATCGGTCAGTTCGCCAAATTGGTTTTTGCGTGTGGGGCGGCGAAAGCATCGAATAAAGAGCATTTGTGAGTTTTGGTTGTAAGTTATTGATTTAAATGGATTTATAGAGTGCACTGAATTTAAACAGAATGGAGATTTCCTTATGAAACAGCGATTTTTGAAAGGCGAGGCTGACGGGATGGTGCAAACTGCTATCGAAGGCGGCATTTAAGCGGGAACTGGCGGCTAAGTGAATAAATTGCCCGAAAAGCGGGTTTGGGGGCCAAAAATGCAAGCTTCCGCAGATAAAATCTGGAACGTGGCACGCGCGCAACTTCGCACGATGTTGAGCGCGGATCAGTTCAACCTCTGGTTTGAGCCGCTGCGCGTTTGTTCGCAGGAGAATGGCACCCTCACCCTCGAGGTGGCGAATGACTTTTGCGAGGTTTGGCTCAAGGAGAACTACCTTGATCTGCTGCAAGACACGGTAGCGGCAGCGTCCGGACAGCAGCTCCAGATTAACTTCAAAGTGGCCGGGACCAGCGGCAGCGAAGCGCCGGGATTGTCGTCGGCTTCCACGGCGGCCACGAAGAAGAAAGTCGCCGAGCTCGCGCTGGATCGAGGGCAGGGCAACCTGGAGTTGAAGGTTAACCCGAAGAACACGTTCGACACCTTCGTGGTTGGCAGCAATAACAATTTTGCCTACGCAGCGGCGCAGGCGGTGGCGCAGACGCCCGGCAAGGCGTATAACCCGCTGTTCCTGTATGGAGGGGTCGGCTTGGGCAAGACCCACTTATTGCATGCCATCGGGCAGCACGTGACGCAGCACAAGAAAGGCGCGCGGGTCGTTTATCTTTCGTCTGAGAGGTTTACCAACGAGTATATTGAGGGCATTCAGAACAACCAACTGGCGCGCTTCCGCAAGAAGTACCGGCAAACCGATGTGCTACTGATTGACGACATTCAGTTTCTGGCCGGGAAAGAGCGGATTCAGGAGGAGTTCTTTCATACCTTCAATGCCTTGCATGAGGCGCACAAGCAGATCGTGTTGACCTGCGACCGACCGGCCAGCGAAATCCAGAATCTGGAGCACCGGCTGGTATCGCGCTTCGAGTGGGGGCTGGTCACGGATTTGCAGCCGCCGGATGTCGAGATGCGCCTGGCGATTTTGCAGAAGAAGGCGCAGCTCATGAGCGTCCAACTGCCGGAAGAGATCATGCAGTTCATGGCCAACCGGATCCGGTCCAACATCCGCCGCCTGGAAGGTGCGCTGGTGCGCGTGGCGTCGTACGCACGGCTGACCGGCAAGCCACTGAGCCTCGATACGGTGGAGGGCCTGTTGCGCGAGATTCTCGCCGAGGAAGGCCTGGGCTCGATTAGCATCGAAATCATCCAGAAGAAAGTGGCCGAGTATTATGATATTCGCCTGGCGGACATGACCAGCCGGCGCCGACCGGAGAGCATCGCGTTTCCGCGGCAGGTGGCCATGTATTTGGCGCGCCAGCTCACGGATGCTTCCCTGAGTGCGATCGGCGAGGATTTCGGCGGGCGCGATCATGGGACCGTGCTGCACGCCTGCCGGTTGGTCAAAGATCGCATGGAAGTAGATGCCAAGGTTCGCCAGGTGGTCGGCTTCCTGGAAAAGCAGCTTATGCGCTGAGGTTTCCCCGGGAAATGGGGTGGCGGCGCGCAGTCAGCACCGGCCACGGTCCGCGGGAGGAGACACGATCACAGTGCCGCCGGATTCATGACGACGCCGATCATCGAGGTAAACAACCTCACCAAGGTTTTTCGCACCTACAAAAAGCAACCAGGCTTTGCCGGCGCGGTGCGGGGTCTGTTTCGGCGGAAGTATGAACCGACGCTGGCCGTTCGGGACGTGAGTTTTGCCATCCAACCGGGGGAACTGGTGGGGTTCCTCGGCCCCAACGGAGCGGGCAAGACCACCACCCTGAAAATGCTTGCCGGGCTGCTCTACCCCACCAGCGGGTCCGCGCGGGTGCTGGGGTATGTGCCGTGGCAGCGCCATGACGGTTACCGCCGGCAATTCGCGCTGTTGCTGGGGCAGAAGAACCAGCTTTGGTGGGACCTGCCCGCCCGGGAATCGCTCGAATTGAACGCCCGGATTTACGGCATCTCCGCAGCCACCCTGGAGCGCACGGTTGCCGAAATGAGCGAGCTGCTGGCCGTGCGCGATAAGCTCAATGTGAGCGTGCGCGAACTTTCGCTGGGCGAGCGCACGAAAATGGAACTGATCGCATCCTTGCTGCACCAGCCCAAGATGCTGTTCCTGGACGAGCCCACCATTGGCCTGGACGTTGTCTCGCAGAAGATCGTCCGCGAATTTCTGCGCCGGCACAATGCCCGGCAAAAGACGACCATCCTGCTGACCAGCCATTACATGGATGACATTCAGGAGCTTTGCGAGCGGGTGATTATCATTGATCACGGCACGATTTTCTTCGATGGCCAGCTCGGCGACGTGGTGGACCGCTTCGCCGATTCCAAGCTGATCACTATTCAATGCCAGGGGGGCAGCCAATGTGCAGGCGAGCAACTGCGCCCCTACGGCGAAATTGTGGCCCATGCGCCGGGCAGCTTCCAGCTCAAGGTCAAGCGCGATCGCGTAATCGCGGTTTGCAAAGCCCTGCTTGACGAACTGCCGATCAGCGACATTGATATTCAGGAAGAGCCCATCGAGGATGTCATCCGACGTATTTTCGCGCGCTGAGCGCTTGCGCGGGGCGAAAGCGTCTCGGCGTCGGGGCGGCGGCCTCCCGGCATCCCGGCGGCGCGGGGGGATTTGCCGGCCCCGCGGTTCCGTCTGGCCAGACGCCGGAACTCTGGCAAACTGGGGGGGCTATGAAATCGCTCACCGAGCATCTGTGGTTCGAGACTCCGAACCGGCGCGACTACCTTAACATTACCAACACCGTCGAAGCACTGGTCCGTCGCAGCGGTGTGAAAGAGGGTTTATGCCTCGTCAACGCCATGCACATTACCGCCAGCGTTTATATCAACGACGCCGAAGACGGCCTGCTGCATGACTACGACGTGTGGCTCGAAAAGCTGGCGCCGCACGCGCCCACCTCCCAATACCACCACAACCGCACCGGCGAGGACAATGCCGATGCCCACATGAAACGCCAGATTATGGGGCGCGAAGTTGTGGTGGCAATCACCAAAGGCAAGCTCGACCTCGGCCCGTGGGAGCAAATCTTCTACGGCGAGTTCGATGGCGGCCGCCAAAAACGTGTGCTCGTAAAGATCATCGGCGAATAAACCCCGCGCGTGCGGCCTGCGCCGTGCTTGCCAACGCCTTCCGCTTTGCGCTCGCGGCAGCCGGGAGCAAGTGGCAGGGGCAACCGGCATGGGGGCGGGCCAGGTACGCCGTGGGTTGGCGGCTTTTCGTGGCGGCCAACGCCAGGGTGAGCCGAACAGTTCGAGCATTCGCAATCGCATCGATCGTCACCGCACTTTGCGCCGGCGGTTTTCATTAAAGTTGACCTCGAATAAACGCCCCGCTAGCCTGAGGCGTCAGTTTGTGGTGACAAAGTATTGTGAACGACGCAGTCCAGCAGGCACCGCCTGAGGCCAAGGGTGCTGCCAGGCAGCCTTCGCCGGTAGCAACCGGAAGCACGCACGTTCCGATAATGCTGACGGCCTGGCTTATCTTCAGCGCGCTATGCAGTTGTGCCGGCTGGGTTTTATCCGCCGTTCATCAACTCAACGCCGTCGGCTATGGCGGGGTGTTTTTGGCGAGCCTGGCCGTGGCGTGGGTGTTGCGGAAGCGCTTGTTTCCGGGGAAATTCCGTGGCTGGAGTTTGCGAAAAGCGCGGCGGCGCTTTCGCCGGTCGTTTCCGCTGGCCTTTCTGCTTCTGGCGCTGCTGGCGATTTTGGGTGGCCTAATTCACGCCCCCAGCAACTATGACGCGCTGGCATATCGGGTCCCGCGCGTATTGCACTGGCTGGCGGATGGGCAATGGCATTGGATTCATACCGACTTTCAACGCCTGAACACCCGCGCTTGCGGCATCGAATGGCTCTCGGCGCCCTTGATGGTCTTCACCCAAACAGACCGCTGGCTGTTTATAATCAATGCGGCATCCTTTTGCCTTTTGCCGGGGCTGGTATTCAGCTTGTTCACGCGGGTTGGGGTGAGACCTCGCGTGGCTTGGCACTGGATGTGGCTGCTGCCCACGGGGTATTGCTACCTCTTGCAGGCGGGCAGCATTGCCAACGACATGTTCAGCACGATGTATGCCTTGGCGGCGATAGACCTTGCCCTGCGGGCGCGGAAATCCGGGAAAGCCTCGGAAGTCTGCCTGTCGGTGCTCGCCGCAGCACTGCTGACCGGAACCAAAGCCACCAACCTGCCTCTGCTGTTGCCCTGGGCAATTGCCTTCGTGCCGACGTGGCGAATATGGTTCATGCGTCCACTGCCAGTGGCGGTTGCCATCCTGTTCGGTTTGGGAGCGTCTCTGGTGCCGATTTCAGTGCTCAATGCTAATGTGGTGTAACAGTCTTAGCTTTGCAGTGACCCACTTTTTCTAGGATTTGATCGACGCGCTTGGTCCAAACAAAAGGTTTCGGGTTCTCGTTATGGTGGCGGATAAAATCCTCGATGGCGGCA
>Ga0116149_1001718_pt1 | contig 25999 bp, 34 predicted proteins | sample AD_UKC057_MetaG_FD_89787 | JGI IMG/M metagenome (GOLD analysis project Ga0116149, IMG submission 89787) | Active sludge microbial communities of municipal wastewater-treating anaerobic digesters from USA - AD_UKC057_MetaG | ecosystem: Engineered > Bioreactor > Anaerobic > Digestate | place: USA...
CCCGCTGTACCCGCCGGCGATCGTGGCATAGCTCCCGGAGGCGACGAGGTTCTCGCTGCCCCCGCCGATCACGCAGTACGCGGCCTTGGCCTGGTTCAGGAAGCCGCCGCCGATTGTGGCATACGCTGCAGAACCATACTGGCTGGACCCGCCCCCGATGACCGAGTAGTCGGCCAGCAGCGTGAACTGGTTGGACTGCCCGCCGCCGATGACGGAGTAGTCGCCGTCAGTGTCGAGCGTCTGGGCGGTCTGGCCGCAGATGATGGAGTATGAGCCGTCGCCCTCGTGGCACAGCCCGCCGGTTCCGCCGGTCTGGTCCACCCACTCGGTGTCGTAGTCCGTGGCGGTCTTCTTGGCCAGGACCTGGCCCTCGGCCCCGCCCGCGGGCACGCCGACGCCATCGTCGCCGTCCGCCCCGGGCGCGCCCGGGGCACCATCCGCCCCATCCTGCCCATCCGCACCGGCTGGGCCCTGCTGGCCCTGGGGGCCGACCAGCGGCGTGGGGGAGCCCCACGCACCGGAGGTCTTGGGCCCGTAGATCGCGCTGGCGGCGGTGTCGATGTAGAAGTCGCCGTCAACGCCCAGGCCGCCCGCCGGGGCGCCGGACCCGTTGCGGACGGTTTTCCCATCCGCCCCATCCGCCCCGTTGGCCCCCGGCGCGCCCGGGGCACCGTCTGCCCCATCCTGCCCATCGGCCCCTGCGGGGCCCTGCGGTCCTTCGGGGCCGATCAGAGATACGGGCGAACCCCACGCGCCACCGGCCTTGGGGCCGTAAACGGCATGAGCCGTGGTGTCGATGTAAAAATCGCCATCGACGCCAAGCCCGCCGGCGGGGGCACCGGACCCGCTGCGGACGGTCTTCCCGTCAGCGCCTGCCGCGCCGGGAGCGCCTGGGGCGCCGTCCTGGCCATCCGCCCCGTCGGCCCCGGGGGCGCCAGGAGCACCGTTCTGACCATCCTGGCCGTCGGCACCGGCCGGGCCCACCAGCGAAGTGGGCGAGCCCCAGGCACCCGACGTCTTGGGTCCGTAGATCGCCTCGGCGGCCGTGTCGATGTAGAAGTCACCCTCAGCGCCGGTCTCGGGCGAAGGAGCCCCGGTGCCATTCAGCACCGTCCGCCCGTCCTCACCCGGCAGACCGCCGCCACCACCGTATCCGCGGTATCCCATTACCAGGACCCTCCGATTACGGTAATCACGTCGCCGGGGGTGCCCTTGACCTGGATCTCCGACAGGTCGATTCCGGCCATGAAATGCCACTCACCCGCGATCCAAGGAACGTCCACGTCGCTGCCGCACTTGAACAGGGCGTTGCCCGCGTTGGTGGGCAGGCAGGAGATCTCGACCGACAAGACCAGCTTGGCCGCTGCCAGGGGCTGGTAGTTGGCGGTCAGGACGATCTTTCGCATGAAGGGGTTGTGCATAAAGTCACCTCAGCACTCGGAAAGTCAGCGTCAGGACGCTGGTGAACTGCCGCAACTGCTCCAGGTGCTCAAGCGAGTAGATGGGCAGGTTCTGCGTCTGCACCCACACCACGTTGGGCAGCGCCTGGAGCCGACGCTGGCGGAAGAAGTCGGCAATCTCCTCCACCAGGGCCATGAGGGCGTCGATCTCCGCGTTGTCGCCGGAGGGATTCGTGGGCAGTTTCTTCTGCACGCCCACGTCAATCTGGTAGTCGTGCTGGACCAGCGTGCGGCTGGCGCCCTGCATCTCCACGCCCTTGGGCACCACCGACACGTGCAGCGTCTTCATGTCGGCCAGGTCGAAGACCGGCCGGAAGAGCCGCTGGGCGGTGACCGGCTGGCTGAAGCTGTGGTCGTTGATCTCGGCCACGACCGCATCCGCGATGTCCACGATCAATGCCATCTCAGGCTCCCATGAGCTTGGCTATCACGGCCCCGGCCGCCCCGCCGACCACGCCGCTGCCGACCATGTAGCCGATCAGGGCGGCCACGCGGATCTCCAGGACCCGCACCCGGTCGGCCACCGGGCAAGTCTCGGCGTGCTTGGCCAGTGCCCGGTCGATGACCGTCTCGGTCCACTGCTCCAGCGGCATCGTGATTTCAGCGGTAGCGTTCATGCCTACTCCTCATCCACCAATTTGGTGTGAATCCGCAGCGTCACGCCGTACGGGTCGCTCGGGCGGTAGTGCCCGCCGCCGGCCAGGTCCAGCACCTCGTACACCTTCACCTGCTCCCCGTCGGCCAGGCGAATCCGGTCGCCCGGTCGGGGCAGCGTCCTGATCCCGTCCAGCACGAGCTGGTCGGCCGCGATCAGGAAGTCGGTCGCCACCGCCTGGACCGTCAGGCCCGACTCGTCGGCGACCTCGTAATCCGTCTTGCCCAGCGTCGCCTGGACATCCACCGAGGAGTTACCCCGGCTGTAGGTGACTAACTGGGAGGCATGTTTCAGCCGCATGCCTCCCAGCCAGTCACAGGCGATCTTGAGCAGGTCGGCCATCGGTCAGGACCTCCGGATCAGACGGTGGACAGAGCGGCGCCGTCGTTGGAGACGACCGACCACCGCTTGTTGGTGCCGTTGGCCTTGCCGACCAGGAGCACCGCGTCGCCAGCGTCACCCAGGGTGATGGTGTTGTTGCCGGTCTGGTTGACCGTGGTGGCGCACGTAATCACGCAATCGCCGCCGTCGGTCTTCAGGCTCAGCAGGAGTTCCTGCCCCACGTAGGTCGGCGCGGCCAACGTCCGCGTCTCGGCCGCGGCGGTCACCAGGTCGCAGTGGCCGCTGTCGGTGACCGGGATCGCCCCGGCAGCACCCGGGTCGGTGATGCTGGCCGTCAGGGCGTTGTGGACGGTGTTGGTGACGGCGACCGGGCCGTTCCACAGGACCCGGACGGTCTCATCGGTCGCGCCGGCTGCCGCCTGGGCAAAGCCGATGAACGTGTTGCCGCCGGCGGTGGTGGTCGCGCAGCCGGTGCCGGCCGTGCCGTTGTACGGGTTGCCGTCGGCATCCCAGTACAGGGCAGCGCCCAGAGCCTGCTGCTCGTTGGCCTTGACCACGTCGAACACGCCGCTGACCGCGAGACTGCCCAGCGCGTTGGCCGCGATGGGGGTCTTGGCCACGCCGATCATCGAGCCCTGGACCACGACGGCCCCCGCGGCCACGGCCGAAGACGGCGTGTGGTCGATCACGTCGCCGTCCTGGATGAAAGTTGCCTGAAAACTCTGTGCCATGGTTGATTCTCCTGTCTTGGTGGCCCGCGGCCCGGCGGGTTCTTCTTGCGCCCGCCGGGCCGTCAGGCGGGAAGATGGTTACGCTTCACCCTTCGAGCGGACGCCGCCCTTGGGATCCTGGAGAGCGACGCCCACGTCGTGATACCCACGGAGCTGTACCCCGAGCGTTCCGAAATCCGCGTCGGCGGTCTCGATGGTCGGGGCCTCCTGGCCGTTGAGGAAGGCCACCTCAATCACCGGCAGGTCGGCCGGGTCGGCCAGCAGATACCACGCCTTCTCGCTGTTGCCGGTGTAGGTGCTGTTGGACAGATACCGGCTGACCTCGGCCCGGAACTTGCTCTGGTGCGGGTTGGCCACCGGGTACTTGGTGGAGGCGGTGGTGTCGCGGATCTCCAGGCTCTTATAGAGCATGGTCGCCATCGCCGACAGCGCGGTGGGCACCAGCAGGATGGCCGGCTGGATACCGATGGGCTTGCCATCGCTGTCCACCTGGTCGGCGAAGGCCTTCTCGGCCTTGGTCAGCCCGTCGATGGTCAGCGCCGTGTCCGCGCCGGTCAGCAGATTGTTGTTGCCGGCGGCGAAGAACGCCGCGTTGTTCAGGAAGGTGGACCAGAAGATGTCGTTGATCTTCAGGCCCGACCCACGCCCGAGCTTGCGGGGCACGGTGGTGATGGCGCCCAGGTCGTCGTTGATGATGTCCCGGCGGTCGATGGAGATCATCAGGCCGTAGGTGTCGGCCTTGTTGCTGTAGGACTCCTCGCCCAGGGTCCCGTGCTTGAGCTCCCCGCCCGGGGCGACCAGCTCGTACTGGTCCTTCCCGATCAGCCGGTAGGAAGTCACCGTCTTGAAGTCATTGACATTCCTCACCGCACAGATGGCCCGCCACGTGCGCTCGACGCTGAAGAACCCCTCCAGCAGGAACTTGTTGGAGACATTGGACAGGATGCCGCCGATGTTGATCGTCGAGAAGGCGGCCTGGATGCCGTGCCCAAAGGCGAACCGCAGGACGGAGCGGGTGTCGCGGAAGTTGCGGCCGTCGTAGCCGTTGGCCCAGGCCGCCTCCAGGAGCAACTCCTGGAGCCCGATGCCGCCGCGATACCGCTTGTCGGCCAGGTCGGCCGGCTTCTCGCCGTACCGGGCGACCACGTCGTCGCCCTTCATCCCGCCGGTCAGCATGCAGGCGGCCTCCAGGACGGCCCCCGTCAGCGTGCGGTCGGGCATGTGAACCTCCGGGGCCTTGGGCCGCTCGGCCCGCAGGACCTCCAGCTCGGTCCGCGTCACGTCCCAGCCCTCGTCGATGGCCTTGGCGGCGATCTCGGCGTGCTTGTCGCCGCAGACCTTCCGCACGGCCGCGATCCGCCGCTGCTCGGCGGCGGCGTGGACCCGCATGTCGGCCACGGGATCGACGGTGATGCCCGCGTCGGGCATCGTCGCCGCGGTGGCCGCGGCCTGAACCGGAGGCGCGGGGGCGTCCGTGCCCGCCGGCGCCTTCGCCTCGACCTTGGGGGCCTCCTTGCCCGGATCGGCCGCGGTGGTGTTGGTCTTGTCGGTGTTGGTCTCGTCCATGATTGTCTTCTCCTTGGCCTTGGCGGCCACGCTGGCCGACGTGTTGGAGTCGGCCCCAAGATCGACGAAGCTGATCTCCCCCAGCGTCGATTGGCGGACGACGTTCAGGGGCCCGATGAATTCACGACCGTTCACCAGAACGGTCTGGTTCTCCTTGACGAACTCGAACTGCTCGACGCTGGCCCCGATGCTCGCCTGCCAGGGGAAGCCGTTGCGGGCCGAGACGACGATCTCCCGGGCCGCCCCCGTGTCGCGCGAGACCACGCCGGCGGCGATGAGTTGCCCATTTTGGACGCGGATCGAATCGGAATGCCCGACCCCGCTGTTGGCGTCGTGGCCGAAGCGGATGGGGCGGGACTGCGAGGGGACGCTCAATCCGGCCAGGTCCATCACCACCGGGTAGCGCCATCCAGCCACGCGCATCGGGCCGCCGGTGTAGGCGACCATCGTGAACCGGGGGAGGGCCTGCTTGCCGTCGCCGGCGTCGGCCGCAGCGGTGATCTCCATCTGCGCCGTCAGGCAGAGGTTGTCAGGCGGCTTGGGTTCGCTGGTCTTCGTCGTCATTGTCGTCTTCCTTGACCTGGTCGGGGTTTGAGGGCGGCGGGGTTTGCGCAACGGTCAGCCCCAGTTCCTTCATAAGGGCCACTTCTTTGGCCCGCTGGCGAAGCTCGGTCTCCCAGTCTTTGCCCTGGCGGGCGTATTCCTGGGCGAGCGTGGTGGTGTTGCTGGCCAGACGCTGGGCCTGAGCCGAGGCCTCCTTGGCCGGGTCGACGTGTTCGTGACCGTCCCAGAACCACTGGTGGGTTGCGTCTTCCAGTTCGCCCAGGCCGAACACCTTGACGGCTTCGGCCAGCCAGGCGTTCAGGATGCGATCCAGGACGACCGCCTCGCAGTGGGCCTGCTCGACACGGATGGACTTGTAGTAGGTCTGGTGGTCCAGGCGCCCCGAGGCGTAGTTGTAGCCGCTGGAATCACACAGCGCCACATTCCTGGGCATGCTGAGGCAACGAGCCACCTCGTTGAGAATCTCCCGCTTGAACATCTCGTAGGTCGTCGCCGGCTGCTCGGCCTTGATCTGCGAGGGCTCCCAGCCCTCGGGGGTAAAGACCGCCATGTTGGGCGAGAACTCCATTTCCGACATGGGCTCGACTTCGGCGGCCTCGCCGCCGGCCGGGGCATTCGTCTTCATCAGCACGGCGATGTTGGCGGCGGACTCCGCCGCTCCGATCACCGCGAGGGTGTAGCGGCGAAGCTGGGCGAACAACGGCAGCGCGGGCATGATGTCGGGCAGGCCCCGGCGCTGGCCGGGCCGGTCGGCGCGGAACCAGTGGATGACGCTGGCGGCCGGCACGCGGTTGTAATCGAAGGCGCCCGCGCCGCTGCCGCTGCCGGGGTGGGCCTTCAGGACGTGATAAGCCGCCGGGTTGCCGAACGGGTCGTACTCGATCCCGTCGACGGCCAGATCGTTGAGTTTCACAGCCGGGGTCGCGACCTGATCGGCCTCGATCAGCCGCAGGTCCAGCTTGACGGGGGAGGCCAGATTGTCGTTGGAGAACAGGATGGCAAAGGCCTCGCCGTCCTGGGCCCGGGCCATCCGCATGGTGCGGAGCTTACCGGGGAGGTCCACCGCCTTCGCCCACGCGGCGAACTCCTTCTCGATGGTCCCGTTGGCGCCCTCGTCTTCGCCATCGTCCAGCAGCACCTGGAGCCGGGGCCCCGTGCCGATCACGTCGTTGGCCAGCGTCAGGACGATCCCCCGGGCGTAGGAGTTGTTGGCGACCTCGTAGCGGGCGCGGTTGCGGAGCGTGCGGCGGACGTCCGGGCTGGCGGCGGCGTCGGCCGACAGCCCGTCGGCGTTAGCCCAGTGGCGGCGATTGTCGGGGGTGGTCTGGGCGGAATCGAACTTCGCGCGGATCACGACCGTCCGGGCCTCTTTGGCAGAAGAGCCCGTCTGCTTGCTCCGCTTTGAGAATGGCCACCAGCCCATGCTTTACACCGTCCCTGGGGGTACGATCTTGACGCGGGTGAACGCCTTGGCCGGATTGGCCGTGGCCGCCTTGCTGGCCAGGTACTTGTCGGCCTCGATCTGGTCGCGCAGGGGGTGCTGCTTCATCTGGACACCATCCGCGCTGGCCGACTCAGGCCCCTGAGCGCTCTGCTTGATCGTGTCTGTCAGATCGTCCGCCATGGTTCACCTTCATTTGCGGGAGCCGGATTCGAACCGGCGACCTCGTGGGTATGAGCCACGTGAGCTGCCGCTGCTCTATCCCGCTGTCTGACAACCGGCCGCGTGAGCAAAAAGAAAAGGCCGTCCGGGTGTTCGGCCCCGAACGGCCTCGTATCTTTTCGGCAGCGCCCCGGGGATCAGCCGGTGCGTCGCACGGTCAGGTTGTCTAATCCAAATCTACTGGAGCGGTGTGCAGATACAAAGCGTAAAACATCGACTGGTGGAAATCGTTACACCAGTAGACGCTGTGCAACTGTGGGCATGAAATAGGTTACGGGTTACGATAGACAGGAACCACGTCATGGATTCGAAAATGGATGACCTTGCGCGTCTGATTGCGGAACACAATGCCGTGATCCGTAGCATTGCCAGACTAATAGGGCGCCCTGCAAACATCGGGAATGTGGGGGAGTACATCGCCGGCGTAGCGTTCGATATTCAACTGCAGGAATCGGCGAACAACAAATCCTATGATGGCCGATTTCGCTCAGGGCCACTTGCTGGCCAAAGCGTAAACGTCAAGTGGTACTCTCAGCAACAAACCAGCCTTGATCTGACCGAGACCCCGCCAGACTGGTATCTGGTTCTTGTGGGCCCGCCAGCCGCCAAGAAGACAATGGTCAAATGGGCAGGGCAGTGGGCGATCGAATCAGTGTTTCTGTTCAACGGGCCGAGCTTGACCGATACATTACGCAGGAACGGATGCCTTATTGGCCTGGCTAGCAGCGTAAGGAGAGAATATTGGGAAAGGGCCAGAGTCTACCCCTGTGCGACCACTACCTCCTTACAACTGACTGCTGACCAGTTGCGGCTACTGGGGCTGTTCTCCTCGGACAACCTTTTCCAGTCATAGCTAGCCTGCTCTTTCCCAGGTCGTCATTCGCTTACCGCAGTGCCGGCATTCCCGGCGACGAAGGATGCGTCCGCCCCACGTAGCACGGGTGTAAATGACGCGGAAGTGTTTACATCCACAATTGCGGCACTCCAACCCGCGCCGGTCCTCATCGGGAGACCAACTCTTGCGCTCAGCACCAGATTCTGCCATGCTCATTTCCTCCGGAGGTCTTCTTGGGTGTATCGCTTCCGTTCACGGACGGGCAGGGCGTCCCCGGTCGTCCTGATCCCGCACATGCTGGCCGCCGCCGCGCAGCCGACCAGGCAGTCCAGCCAGTGGTTGTCCGGACGGGTGGGCAGGGGCGACCACTCCCGCACCGTCCCGAAGGGCCCGGTCACTTCCACCCACCGCTCCGAGCGGGCCACGTGCTCGGCGAAGAGGCCGTGGTCGGTCTTGGCCGTGCCATAGATGCCGATGCAGCCCCGGTCGGCGGGCGCCGCGGCCAGCCCGTTGTGGACGAAACTCTTCCAGAAGTTGGTGTCGATCAGGACGTGCTGGAACTGCGCGGTGCGGCGGACGTTGGGCATGTACCAGTGGTCGCCGATGGTCTCGCCCGGCTTCTTGGTGTAGGCCGCGAACGGCCTGCGGGTGGCGCGGATGCCCACGCCCTTGGAGAGCATCATCACCGAGCCCCCGCAGCGGCGTTTGACGTCGGCGACGACCGGCGCCTTGTACCCGCTGTCCACCAGCAGGCGGTCCAGTCGCATCAGGCCGCCGCCCCGTGACCATTCCTTGGCCAAGTACTCGGTGACGAGTTTCTCCAGCCCGGCGTGGATGGCCCCGTCCACACCCCGGCCGGGGAACATCGTGGCCAGCGTGTGCGAGGCGTCGTTCCTGGTGAAGAACGATCGGTTCTGCCCGGGCAGCGTGCCGTACTCCACCACCTGGCCGCTGAAGTCTTCTGCCCAGGCGCAGACGAGGTAGTACAGCAGCGGGTCGTGGATATCGATGAACATCGTCAGCTTGGTGCAGGCGGCAGGCACTTCGCCACGCTTGTGGCCGCTGACCTTGGCCAGCACCTGGTCGACCGTCAGAACATTGTCGGCCGCCTGGACCATCGCCGGCTCGTTCTGGTATTCGGTGGCGAAGCCTTCCGGGCCGGTCTTGAGACGCAGGTTCACTGCGTGCTGGATCGCAGAGATTTCCCCCGCCTTGGCGTCAAACCGATCCGACCAGGCCGCGCTGGAGCCCCGGTCCATCGCGTCGCGATGGGCAACATAGAACGCCGTGGCCGCTTCTCTCCCCCTGGTCCGCCTGAGTTCGGCGTACTTGTCCCACAGCGTCTGGTCGGCGGGCCATGCGTAGACCAACTTGGTCCGCTCGCTGTCCCACTCGGGCGACTTCTCCCTGTCCAGCAGCGTGTCGGCCAGGTCGCCCTCGTACATCACCGTGCAGGTCAGCAGGGCCGAGATGGACTCACCGGGCCCGGCCAACCCCATCACGTCGCCGTGGACCAGGTTGAGGCGTTTACGGGTCTGATCGGCCGACATGGCCGACTCCCGGGTCTGCGGATCGTCCAGGAGGGCCAGCGAGGGCCTGATGATGGACCGGTCGGGCCGTGTGTGCTGCTGGCCGCGCAGATTGGAATCCAGGCTGGTCGTCGTGATGATGGACCCGGCCGACGGGGAGACCTCGATCCCGTCCTCCCGCATCGCCCGGGGCAGGTGTTCGCCGTCGATGGACGGGAAGACCATCTTGTCCTGGCCCCAGTGGACGTGCGTGAGCTTGCCGGCGATGTGCTGCTGGAGCTGGCGCTTGGATGAGTTCTCCAGGCAGCGGAGCGGGTAGATCGCCTCGGGGAAGTCGTCCAGCAAGAGCGGCTCTTCCAGGACGAATGTGCGGATGGGCCTCAGAAGCTCGCGGGCGTTGTCCTGGCTGCCGGCGATCATGCAGACGAAGGGCCGGTAACCATAGAGGATGGCCCACAGCGCCGCGCAGCGGGCCAAAGCGGTCTTGCCCGAACCACGGGGCATGGCAAAGGCGAACAGCCCGCCCTCGCGGACGGCCTTCTCGATCTTGGTAATCACCCGCAGATGGTCCTGCGACCACGGCCGCCAGAACGCCCCCGGGAAATACGTCGTGCAGAAGAGGCGGAAGGATTCGCCGGCCGCCTTGCGGCGGGCGTAGTCAGCGATCTCCGGGATGGGGAAGATGTCCTGGGCGGCCTTGGTGGCGGTACGGTTCCGCTGGGCTTGGCGGCGTTTGGCCTCGAAGTAATCGGCCTTGGCCGCACGGGGCTTCTCCAGTTCGGCCGCCAGCCAGCGGGCGTATCGCACCAGGTGGACGTGAATGCCGTCCCCGAACTTCAGCGCAGCGGCGTCCATCTGTCGCCGAAGACGCGAACGCGTGAGAACCGTGCCCAGCGGCGTGGCGTTGATGATCGTCAGCAGCTCGCCCTGGGTCAGGTTGGTCAGGTCAATCGCCATCGTTTTTCGCCAATTCCCCCAGCCGCTTGTTCAGCCATGCGGCGTAGTGGATCAGGTTGACGCGGCCGTCGGCGCCCGTCGGCGCGCCGTCCTCCACGTGCCGGCGGACGGCCTCCACCGGCATACCCATGGCCCGGGCCAACTGCTCGACCGTCAGGGCGGCGGGGTTGGCGATCGCCCGGGCGCCCTGGGCGGCGGGGGCGAGGTCTACCGGTGGAACAATCTTCACGGAATCATCGCTACTGGTCATAAGTCCGCACCCCCTCGACATATGTGGCATGCGAGAATCTAGGTGGATTTACGGGGATTTCCTTGGCATTTCGGCGAAATCTCGGCCCCATGTGGTCATGAACATGAAGGAGAACACGATGGACGCGAAGAACGAAAACCAGACGACGAACCTGCCGCGAGGAACGCGGGTCCTCAACATCAACGACGGCGAGGCCGGAACAATCCTGGCCCCGCGAATGGGACGCAACGGCCGCATTCGCGGCTACGACGTTCATACCGCCGACGGGGTGGAGGGCTGGAGCCTCAGCGAGTTCATCGTCCTGACCAACAACGAGTAACCCAGACACAAGGAGAACCCCATGAACGAGATCGACATCGAAACCATGCTGTACGAGATGCTCCAGGACGAGGACGCCGCCCCGGAAGTCAGCCGGGTCCAGACGTTCGAGGAGGCCGGGCTGCTGACCAACAACCGCGGGCTCGTGGTCCGCACCCGGGACGGACATGAGTTCCAGATCAATGTTGTGCAGAGCCGCTAGAGGAGAACGACCATGAAGCGACGCAACCGACCCGAGACGTACGAAGCGGAAGTGAACGGCAAGAAGGTCCGCGTGACCGTGCCGGAGAACGACGAGAGCGACCTCTTCGCCGCCGTCCGCGAGCAGATGAGCCCCCACGCGGTGGCGGCCATCGTCTCCTTCCTCCAGCCCGTCCGCACGAACAACAGCGACGTGGACCGCCAGGTCCACTGGTTTGCCGAGGAGCTGACCAAGCTCGTCGGCGGGTACGAACAGCAATCCCGGCTCGCGGAAGAGCTGGGGCTTTAGCAACCTGCCCGGCATAACGCCGGGCCCAACAGAAAGGGCAGAACCATGACCACGAAGAAGAACAGCAAGAAGCGGAGCAGCGCCAGCACCACCGAGAAGCGGCCGGCCAAGCGGAAGGTGATCGTCTCCCTGGCGCAGTACGAAGCCAAGACCAAGGCCGAGGCGAAGAAGCACGGCAAGGCGGACCTGGATACGCCCATCGCCACGGCGGCCGAGATCGCCGCGACCGTCGAGGCGATCAAGAATGGGAACCTGGCCGACGGCATCACCGTCCCGACCGGCGGAAAGAAGAAGGCCGCACCCCGCGGCGCGGGTGCGAAGAGCGGCGTTGAGCCGGCCAAGGACGCGACCCCCGCCAAGAAACGCCCCACGGGCGAACGTAGCGCCACCCCGCGGCGCCCCAGCGGCCTGGACGCCGCCGTCCAGGTCCTGGCCGAGGCCGGCGAGCCCTTGAACACCACCGAGATGGTCAAGCGGATGCTGGAGAAGGGTCTCTGGAAGACCGGCGGCAAGACGCCGGCGGCGACCATCTACGCCGCCATCATCCGTGAAATCGCGGTCAAGGGCGACAAGAGCCGCTTCCGCAAGACCGCCCGCGGGCACTTCGAGCTGGGCAAGTAGCGACCGCATCATCCCGACACCTCCTGCGCCTCGGCCAACTCGGCCGGGGCGCTCTCAGTCATGTCCGCGCGATCTGCCGCCACGATCCGCGCGGCCTTCTTGCCGGTGAAGTCCTCCCATCTCCGCACGACGACATCGCAGAACCGGGGTTCCAGTTCCATGAGGAAGGCGTTGCGCCCCGTCTGCTCGGCGGCGATCAGCGTGGAACCGCTGCCGCCGAACTGGTCTAGGACGCTCTGGCCGGGGTCGCTAGAGTTCTCGATGTGCCGGCGGATCAGCTCCACCGGCTTCATCGTCGGGTGCTGCTCCGACCGCTTGGGGCGGGGGATCTCGAAGACGGATGTCTGGCATCTGTCCGGTACGGGATGGTGGGCCGCGCCGGGCTTCCAACAAAAGTAGACCACCTCATGTCGGTAATGGTAGTCCAGCCTAGAAATCACCAGGGCGTCTTTTACCCACACGAGGCTGCTGTGCCAGATTCCCAGGTCGTACAACACCATGCTGAAGGCCACGCCGATCGGGCCGTGGGGTGCCGCGACATACCAGACCGCCCCCGGCTTGCACGATTCCAGACCTAGGTCGAACGCGCCCCGGAGGAACGCCACCAGCCCAGGTACATCCAGGTCGTCGTTGGCGATGCCGGGATGTCCTTCGGCCCGGGCCTGCGACGAGGACATGCCGCGATCCGTCCCCACCCGGCTGGCGATGCCCACCCCATACGGCGGGTCCGTCCAGACCATGTCGGCCAGACGGCCGTCCATGAGCCGGGCCATGTCCTGGGGGTTCCTGGAATCGCCGCACAGCAGCCGGTGCCGGGATTCAAGGGGCGCCATGTATTCTTTGCCGCACCTGCGGCACGTGCACTGTCGTTCCAGAGTCATGTGTTGCCTCCAACCGGTATGGGCGAGTCGCCAGCCCGTTCCAGGACGGCGGCCTTGCCCGTGAATTCCTGCCATCGCTTGACCGCCACGTCGACGTACCGCGGCACCAGTTCCACGGCGAAGCACCGTCGCCCCAGCCGCTCGGCGGCGATGATCGTCGTGCCGGTCCCGCAGAACGGCTCGTAGATGATCCCGCCGGCGCCGTCGAAGGATTCCAGGACGTGCAGCGCCAGGTGGACCGGCATCGAGGCGGCGTGGATGTCGGGGGCGACGTTCTCCCCGCTGGCGCCCCGCCCCTCGTAGACGTTGGACACCGTGGAATGGAACCTCCCGGTGGGGATGGCCCGGGAGGGGTTCTCCTCGGGCGAGAGGACCCAGATGTCCTCGAACCGGGAGTTCATGACATTGGCGGCCATCGCCGGCTGGCCCTGGCCCTTGAACCACACCATCCTGTCGACGAAGTGGTTACGGAAGTGGTGAATCCAGTCCAGCACCGTGATCTTGTTGCCCGCCAGCGACTGGAGGTTGACCGCCACCGTCTGGCAATGCGACAGGGCGATGGTCGTGAAGTCCACCAGGAGCCGCAAGTACTCGCCCGCGGGTCGGTCATCGCTGACGCCCACGTACTTGCAGTCCACGCGGTTCTTGTTGCCGCCCAGGGAGTTGTCGCCGGCGTTGTAAGGCGGCGACGTGAAGCACAGGTGGGCTTTCTGGCCGTCCATGAGCAGCGCGACACCCCCGGCGTCGCTCGCGTCACCGCACAGGAGCCGGTGGCGCGATTGCACGACCGCCGAGTAGCCCTTGCCGCACCTGGAGCATGTGCATTGGCGGTTCATAGCTCGTTCACCTCGTTGCAGTGCGGGCAGGTGGTATACGCCCCCAGCAGCCACAGGTCCCCGGGCTTGGTGACCGGTTCCTCGGGCGCCTCGGGCACCTCGTCGGGATCGGTCAGACCCTCGGTGCCCGGGGGAGCAAGCAACTTCGCCAGTTCATCCTCGCCAAACCCCAGCAACGACAGGTCGAAGTCGGCCGCCTGGAGGTCCTTGAGTTCGATGGGCAGCAGGTCCATGTTCCACTCGGCCAACTCGTTCGTCTTGTTGTCGGCCAGCCTGTAGGCCTTGGCCTGCTCGGGGGAGAGGTCCTTGGCGACGTGGACGGGCACCTTGGCCAGCCCCAGCTTCCGCGCCGCCTTCCAGCGGGTGTGGCCGCAGATGATGACCATGTCCTTGTCCACCACGATGGGCTGGCGGAACCCGAACTCCCGCAGGGACGCGGCCACCGCGTCCACAGCCGCGTCGTTGACGCGGGGGTTGGCCTCGTAGGGCTTCACCTGGTCGATGCTCACGAGCTTCACTTCCATGTGCGTTTCTCCTTCAAAGGGGGTCGTTCGCTATCGCAACAAACAAAAAGATTCTTCCGTTCCGTTCCCGCCGCGGACAGAAGCGACCGAAGGCGGCGGAGTACCTATGCGATCTTGCCCATCTTGCCTGGTTTGACATTCCGCGACGTGATGTCGCGCCCGTGGGTGGTCGTAGGGTTGTGCGGCCTTGGGCGCGATCGTCGAACCTGCGCCAACGTGGCGCGAAGGGGGCGCCCAAGGAGCGGCAAGAGATCCCCGACGTGCCCCCCGTTGGGCCGGGTGCATCTTCAAAAAGATGCCCGCAAGAGGGAATTCATTCCCGCGTATCTTGGTTAAAGATGCATCTTTTCGAAGATGGCGCGGGAATGAATTCATCTTCGGAAAGATGTAAACACATAATATATATGTATTAATTTCCTTCCTATTAATTCCTTCCTTCCCTGCACGCGCGCTACTTTTAGCCTCTAGGCGTGCGCGGGGGTCGGGAAGGAAACAATTAATTCCAATAGATGCGTGGACGCTCAGCATGCCACGTACTCCTGCCCGGGCGCTCCGGGCCCGTCCTGGGTTCTGGTTGCCAGGCGGACGTCCCCGGCCTCCATCAGGGCCAGGATGATCTCGTCGCGCTCGCGCGAGGGGATCGCCCGCAGACGACGGCAGAGGGCCGTTCTGGTGATGCGCCCGCTCGGGGCATTGCGGATCTCACGCAGGACGCGTTTGCGCTTGGCGTCGAACTCATTCTCGCTGGCGTGCTCGAAGGCCATGTGCAGCATGCGTCGGGTCTGGTGGCTGACGAGTTGGCCTGCCCAACGGGCGGCAGATTCATCCACGACGGGCCCGGCATGGTTGGCGCTGCAGGCGTGGACCAAGGCCAGCCGCCGTGCCTTCTCGTTGGCCCGCGCCCAGATGGCCATGCCCATGGTGTCGTTGGCGGACTCGGCCTTGGAGTATTGTGCGTCGGCGTGCGTCCGCAGTTCGGCCAGGGTGGCCTTCGCCCCGGCGGTGTACGGCACCACAGTGGGCGTCGGGTGCCAGTTCTCCAGGTTGCCCTTACCCAGGCGAAGTTCGGCCCAGTAGCGGGCGATGGCGATGATGGATTCGGGTAGATCGTCGCCGGCGGGGTCCTGGCCGACGCTGCGCTTGCCGGTCTCCAAGATCAGCATCCTGGCGAAGAATCCGTTGGTAAGCATCTTGCCCGACAGCGACTCGTAGAAATTCTTGGGGATGGCGGTGCCGAAGAGGCACAGGCACGGCTGGTCGATGACGCCCCGGGATGCGTTCTTGCCCGCCTTGACCCGCATGGCATAGATGCCGTTGGCGGAGGTGTACATCTTCAGCAGGACGTTCATGATCCCCTCGAAGCGGATCTCCTTGCCGCGAGCGATGGCCGAGATCAGCCCGTCCATCTCGTCGGTTTGGAAGAGCATGGCGGGCTGGACCAACATGCGGTCCTCGATACCCTCGCCAGAGGCGAAGGTTTCGGCGAAGTTCTCGTGCAACCCGGCTTGAAGCAGGATGCGCTGGTTAACCTTGCGGGGGTGGTCCTTGCCGACGCCCGAGTTGGCCAGGCCCAGCAGGTAGAGGCTGCTGCGGTTGTCGGCCTCGTCTCGGACTTTGCGCCCGGCCAGGAGCCCCTGGAGACTGACCGCCCCGCAGAAGGCCAGGACGGTGTCGGGGTACGGGGCGGTCGCCAGGGTGTAGTCCATCACCTGTTCGACGAAGCCGGGCACGTGCAGCAGTTCCTCCGGCACGGGGCCAGGATCCTCAGGAGCATCGGACGCCCGGGTAGGCTCCACGGGCGACGACGTGAACGCAGACAGATCGACGCCCGACGCGTCGGGCGCCTGCCCGTATCCCTGGACGCGCAGGGCCGTCGCGGCAGCCGCATAATCGCCGCCATGCTCGAGCAGGGCATAGACGCCGAAGGGTGCGTACGCCTGCTGGGGCTCAAACGGGGCGGCATTGGAGGAGAAGACGTAGAAGACGCGGTCCTTGAGGGTCGCGCTGGAGCCGGTCGACTTGCCCGGGCGGCGCCAGTATTCGTTCTCCCCGGGTCGGGCCAACGTCCAGCCATGCCGGAGCAGGACGTCCCGGACGTCACCCCGTTCGTTGAACTCATCACCCGGGCGGCCTGCCACGGCGGCGACCACGGGCGAGGCGTCCTGCCTGGCCCAACACTCGTTCAGTGACCATGCACAGGACAGCAGCACGTCGCGCTCCGCATCCTCGATCACCGGGGGCGCGGCCAGATCGCCCTGGAGGACTTCGTACCCGGGCGAGGGGGCGCACAGGAAGAGCCCGCCCTCGCCCCGGGTCTCGATGAGGGTTTCCGGTCGGCCGCCGGGCACTGCCCGCTGGGCGAGTTTGAGGTTGCCGCAGATGACCACCCGGCAGCGGTAGACGACGTGGAGCCCGCCCCGCTGGCTGCGTTCGACGACCAGGCGGGCCAAGAGCCCGGGGGCCTGCTCCTCAACCAGCCGGGCCCATCGTTCGTACAAGGCGCCCCCGGCGTCGAAGTCGATCATCTCCAGGTTGCCCGACGCGCCGCCCGTCAGCAGACAGCAGGCGGTCGCCGACGAGAACCACTGCGCAAGCTGGGCCTCCGAAGGCAGGCACTGCTGGTAGGCCTTCCAACTCCCGACGGAGGGGCGCTTCTCGGCCAGGATGGCCGGCAGGACGCACAGGCCGGCGCGGAGGTAAGATGTCGCCGTTCCCAGCATCATCCGTGGCCCTCCGGCGGCATGACCGCCTCGAGATTGCAGCGGAAGTGCCAGAACATCCGCAGAGCCTGTCGCGTCAGGCCTTCGTTCGAGAAGGTCTCCGGGGGAGCCTCGTACGGATCGTCGTCGGTCTCGTGCGCCAGTTGTACCGCGTGCTCCAGCGGCCCTACGGGGACCGCCAGCACGGCCAGAAGGAGTTGACGCACCTGACGGGCGAGTCGCCGATCAATCTCTGTCACGTTGATGGACATTTCATCTCCCGATCAAAAAGGAATCGAGTCATCGTCCGCCGGCACGTACTCCGGCTCGGGCCCTGCCAGATCGCCCGCGGCCAGCGCCGGGGGCTTTGTGCCGAGCGTGTGGCCGACGATCCGGGCGTAGGGTTCGCCGGCCGCCCGGCGGACCTGGATTGCCAGCGCCTTGCCAATGCCCCCGGCCTGGCCGATGCCCACCGCCTCCTCGGCTGTCGAGGGGACGGGCTCGTTGGACCGCTGCCGCCACCAGTGTTCGGCCTTGGCCCGGGCGTAACCGGTGTGCTCGAAGCAGACCCACTCGGAGATGTACTTGTTCCACCCGAGGCGATACTCCACCCGCATCGTCCTGGGGGCGTCCTCCGGCGCGTCGCGTTTGATGTGGACGGCGTAGCGCACGTCCAGAACCTGGTGCTCGGTGACGGTCTCCTGGCCGGAGAGCACCCCCTCCGTGGAGGCCTCGGCATCGTGCCGCTGTCGCTCCGGGGGCGGGAAGATATGCCCGCACTCGGGGCAGGTGGCGTAGGCGGCGTGGATGACGGCATGGCAGTCCGGGCATTCCTTGGCCGGCGCCTCGCCGTCGCCCTTGCCCGGCTCGGTGACGCGGAGGTCGTCGACGGGCCCGTGGCGCATCACGTTGCCGCCGAAGTCCAGCACCAGGCAGTCGGCCTTGCCCTCGCAGAGCCGAAAACCCCGTCCCACCATCTGGTAGTAGAGCCCCGGCGACATGGTCGGGCGTAGCATCACCACGCAGTCGACGTTGGGCGCATCAAAGCCGGTCGTCAGGACGTTGACGTTGCAGAGGTACTTGAGGGGCCGGTTATCGGAGAACAGGCCCTTGCCTGGCTGCCGCCGGAAGCGGGCGATCACGCGGTCGCGATCGGCTGACGGGGTGTCCCCGCAGACGAAGCCGCACTCGATGCCGTAGTCCTGCTGGAGGGCGGCGACGATGTGCTGGCCGTGCTGGATGCCCGCGGCGAAGATCAGAACCGACTGGCGGTCCTGGGTCTGCTGGACCAGTTCGGCACAGGCGGCGCGGACGAGGGCCTCCTGGTCCATCAGGTCCTCGGTTTCGCTGGGGATGAATTCCCCGCCCCGCACGTGCAGGCTGCTGGTGTCCGCCCTGGCGATTGCCGCCTTGGTGCGAAGCGGGCAGAGATACCCGTCCCGGATCAGCTCGCGGACCCCCACCTCGTAACAGATGGAATTGAGAAAGTGGTCGGGCCGGCAGATCGACCCACTGGACATGCGGAATGGGGTGGCCGTCAAACCGATGGCGCGGACGTGGGGGTTGATGATCTTCGAGTCGGCCAGGAACTGGCGGTACATGCCCTCGCCATCCGGAGGGATCAGATGCGATTCGTCGATCATAATCAGTTGAAAGGCGTCGAGATCCCCGGCCCGCTTGTAGACCGACTGGATGCCGGCGACGATGACCCGGTGCTCGGTGTCCCGCCGCCGCAGGCCCGCCGAGTAGATGCCGACATCCAGTTGCGGCGCCATGGCCGACAGCGTGCCGGCCGTCTGCTCCAGGAGCTCCTTGACGTGGGCCAGCACCAGCACCCGGCCGTCCCACTTGCGGACGGCATCGTCGCAGATGGTGGCCATTACAGGGGTCTTCCCGGCGCCGGTCGGGATCACGACGACGGGGTTGTCGTCGTGATCCCGCAGGTGGCGGTAGACCGCCTCAACGGCGGCGGACTGGTATGGACGTAGGGAGATCACTACCCTTGGGCCTCCGACTTGGCGGCCCGAGTCGTGACCGAGTTTAGCCAACGTACCCAGTACCGCCAGATCGCGTCCTCGGCAGGCTGGCCAGCGGCGGCCAAGCCCCGGAGAGCGTTACGCAGGTCATACAGCTCGGGATTCAACGGGACCTGTCGCGCCGCTTGTCGCAGCAGATCGCGTGCTGCCTGAAGCAGACAGAAGGCCTCGTGTGCCTGCTGCGCCTGAATGGCCAGCTCGTTGCGGTCCTCGAAGGCCGTCATGCCCGTCCTCCTTCACCGGCAGTCTCCTCGGGCAGCATGAACATCTCGGCGGAGCAGGGACGCAAGACACCAAGGGATTGCCCGCGAAGGAAGGCGGTCAGGGCACGCTCGACCTTTCCGTAATGTTCCCGGAAGTTGGCGAGCGTCTGGCTGCGGTCGCGGGTGCCGAGGTAATCCCGAAGCAGGATGATGACATTCTCCTCGTCGCTGCGGGGCAGCCCCGTCCGAAGCACTTCGCAGAACCGTTCCAGCCGGGAGAGGTCACCGACGCAGTACCAGGCCCGCGCCACGACCGCGCACGTCGCGCTGCACGAGACCCCCTTGATTCGGCTGGTCGCCAGCCGCTGGGTGGCGAACTCAACGGCCTGCCTGTGCGCGGCCATCAACCCGACCAGTTGCGAGTAGGTCATCCGCTGGTCAGGGCCCAGGCCGCGGATCATCGCCCGCAGGACGGCCAGTTGGGCGGCGTTGACCCGCCCCAGGCGGTTGTTCAGGGACATACGCTCGGCGGTGGTCCGTGGCTTTCCGCCGTCGAGATACTCCAGCGAGTCCGACGGGGCGTTGAACGTCACGTTCATCGGCAGCGTTACGCCCGACAGGCTGACGGCCCACAGCCGGTGCTGGCCGTCCAGGAGCTTTCCATGCGAGTCGAACGCGAGCCCCTGGTGCATCAGCTTCCAGTTGCCGGCCTTGATCTCCTGGACCAGCCGGTCGACGTACTCGTTGTCCAGCGGCCGGTTGTGGACGTTGCCGTCCAGCCATCGCATGGCCTGCTCCGGCGTAACCTGCATGACCTGTGTGTGCATGAGCGATTCTGAAGCGGCGACCATGGTCAGACCTTCCTTTCCTGTTCGGCGGCCCGGAGGGCCCGGATTTCCGCGATGACCTTGTCGAGGTAGGACCACTGGAACGTGTGATAGAGTGCGTATGCGGCATTGCCGACGTGGTTGGTGGGCAGCTCCACCTGCACGCTGTCGGCCTTGATTCGCGAGACGTTGTCGGGCAGGTCGGGGCGGAGTTTCATCGCCGCGAAATGATCCTTTGAGACCTTGGCGGCCCTGGGCTTCTTCGCCTTCCCGATGCTCCCCACCTTCATCTGGTAAGTCTTGCCCTTGCGGGTGACGACACGGGCGGGCTGGCCGGAGCAGGGCTCGTCGTCCATCTTGGGAACTTCCCAAGATGCGCTGCCCTTCGCGGCGGCGGTGATCTCGCCGGCCACAACCAGTTCGTCGCGATACTTGGCCACCGTGTGATGGTCGACGCCAACGTGCCGGGCTATCTCACTGTCGCTACGTTCGCCCTTGCAGTGTCGCAGAGCCGACTTGACCGCCCGGACCTTATCGTCGTTGGTCCGGCGCATGCCGTTGGCCTTGTTGGCCGAGAAGCTGAACCACTGGGCGTCGGCCATCGTGCCCTGGCGAATCTCGCACTCGATGGAGTCGAGCTGGAGCTTCATGGCGGCGCCCCAGCGGTGGAATCCGTCGCCCAGCCAGTAGTCCTTGCCGTCGTGGAAGACGATCAGCGGAGGGAAGGGCGAGCCAGACTTCATGTCCTCGGCGTACTCGGTGAGGACGTCCTCATGGATGCGGGCCCGCGTCTGGGTCCCGCCGTCCAGGCGAATCTTCTTAAGCGGTAACTTCATGGTGGATTTCCTATGATTGGGGGTTGCGGGAAGCCGGCGGCCGGAGCGCCACCAGGCGGACCGTCTTGCCGGTCTTGCGATACTGCTCGCAGCGGAACTTCAGGAACGGATCGTCCTTGTCCGCTGGGTCGAAGAGCAGGACAACCTCGTCACGCCAGTTGCCCTGGTGCTCACGGTAGGTGAACCAGTTCATGTTGGATTTCCTTCAAGGTTGAGGGATTCAAGGGGAAGACACAGACGACCACTTTGCCGCCGGGTACGACGGTGTCCCGCATGATGGTCAGGAGCTTCTTGACCTGGCTGTCATCGCGGTACACGCCCCCGTGCTGGAGGGCGTCCAGCAGCGCCTTTTGCACATTGTCTGCATCACGGGTGCGGCGGTCGGGCGGATACAGGTCCAGGCCGACCGCCAACGTGCCGACCAGCGCCTGGATGCCCGCCCGCCGGAGGATCGAGCACACCGTCGTGCGGTATGCCCGACCCTCGCGGCTGATGAGCGTGCGAAAGCCCACGTGGCGGTAGTAGCGGTTCACGCTGGGCGGGTAGGGAAGCGTGAGAATCATCTGTGCACCCCCGCATACGGCGCCCGGCTGCCCCCCGGCCGCCCCAAGTCCTCGCTGAAGTAGGGCCGCACGTACGTGTCCTGAAGGTATCTGGACTGCATCATCTTGCGTCGCATGGTCTTTGTGCATCGGGGGCAGTACCTGTTCTTGCGGTTCTTCAGCGGGTGCTGGCAGATCTCACACTTGATGCCCACGGCGGTCCTCACCTTCTCCACGGGGGCGTGGCGCTGGTCGCCGGGGCCTGCTGCGGCTGGCTCTGGGCCGCAGCCGCCTTGGAGGCGTAGGCCTTGATGCGGTTCTGGAGCTCGCCGTTGTCCTTGCGGTTGACGCACTTGACGGTGATGAGCATGGGCAGGCCGTGGAGCTGGACGCTGTCCTGGGGCCGCAGCACGCCCACCGCCTTGCAGATGGCCGCCAGTTCCGCCCGGGCGAACTTCACCGTCTCGGGGTTGGGGTGGTCCAGGTTCAGATTGACCCAGATCTTCCGACCCTTGTACTGCCCATCCAGAACCTCCAGCTCGAGGCTCAGGAACTTGTTGCCCTTCTGGCTGGTCTTCTCCTCGGAGGCCACGATCTGCGCCAGGTACTGGCCGGCCGGGATCGGTTCGTAGCTGGGGACCGGTTCCACGTTGTTGGCATCGAATCCATTGAGATTAGGCATTGGTCATTGCTCCTTCGATTTGGGTGTTGGGGTTGGCAGACTGCGACTTGATGATCTCGTTGAACAGAGTGTTCCAGTCCAGGGGCAGCTCGGCCCGCAGGCTGTAGCGGTTCTTGGCCACGCACGCCGGCCCGCCCACGCACTTGAGGATGCGGCGGTCGCCCTCGCCGGCCCCGGTGGCGATGGTCCGCTTCTGGCCGAAGCCCTTGTCCTCGGTCCGGGTGGCGATGATCCGGGTGGCGAACAAGACCGCGTCGCACCACTCGATGACCATGGCGTTGGCGTGCTTGTGCAGCTTGGGGCTGTAGCGGTCGTAGCTGAGGGTCTCGGGGTCCTCGAACTTCTCGACCTTCGAGTGGGCCAGCAGGATCGCCATCATCTTGCGCTTGTGGCGCAGCTCGTCCAGCAGGTCCAGCACCGTCCGCCAGTAGTCCAGGGCGAAGACGTAGCCCTTCTGGTAGCCGATGTCCTCGATGTTGCTGACCTTCTTGTCCCTGCAGACTCGCGCCCAGATCAGCCGCTCCAGCCAGTCCACCGTATCGATGACGACCGTCTGGTACTCGTGCTGTTCGTCGCGGAGGGCCTCCAGCGAGGACACGACGTCCTCGTAGGCCCTGGCCAGCGGGAAGGCGTTGCAGTCGATCTGGCCCAGGCCGTCCTCGGTGGCGATGAAGGCAGGATTGGGGGCCCTTGACGCCAGGGTGCTCTTGCCGATGCCCTCGCTGCCGTGGATCTCCAGCCTGGGCGGCGTGAACTGCCGCCCCTTGTGCATCCGTTCCAGTAAGCTCATGTTCAGTTCCTTCTGTAAGTGGTTGGTGTTCTTCACATTTGGCTGGCCAGCCATCGGCGGGGGCAGGAGTTGAACCTGCCTGTCGGGGCTGATGAGGCCCCGACTCGCCCTCTCCCGCCTGGGTGCTACCGGATCGTGAGGCAGGTCCCGCGGACGCCGAGCTCGGCGCCCGTCACCTGCTGGCCCGACTCCAGGGCCTTGCGGATGGCATCCTTGTCCGGCTCGCGGATCTCCTTGACGCGGATGAACTCGTGGGCCACGACGGCCGGGTCGGGGATGATGAGCGGCAGGTTGCCGCCGACCTTGGCGACGCCGACCTTATAGCGGTCGGTCTCCAACTTCGTGATGCCCCGCATCTCCAGGGCGGCCTTGAGCCGATCGCGCAGGAATTTCGCGTTGCCGGCGTCCACCTTGGCCCGGTGGTAGAGCCGGTCGGCCTCGGCCTTGCGGACCTCCGCGCGGGCGTTCATCGCGGTGATCAGGGCGGCGTAGTTGTCCACTTTGCCCTTGAGGTCCTGCTCCAGTTCCGCCAGCCAGGCGTCGACGGTCGCCTCGACGCCGGTGATGTCGCCGGCGGCTTCCGTCAGCAGGTCGTCCAGGGCCTGAAGGTCTTCGGTGATGTCCAGTAGGGTGCGTTTCATGGGAGGGAGTTTCCTTTCAGGCGGCGGGGCTGGGGACCAGAAGCTGGACGCGGCGGATGCTGAAGGCGGTGGCGCCGAACTCGGCTGCGATGAAGGCTGTGAAGATCAGACTGATGGCCATGCCGACCGGCGTGCCGGCGTCGATGACGATGACGTTGATGCTCTCGTCGCTGAAGCACTCCGCGTCGCTTCGGACGCGGCAGTGGCCGAACAGCCCCTCGGTGGCCAGAAGCGCCAGCAGAAGGGGCTTGCGGACCTCGCGGAGGTCAATTTCCTCGGCGAACTGATACCTGTAGCCCATTCGATTCATGTGGTTCCTTTCCAATGGCCCGCACGGGGCCTGGTTATGGTCGGCGGAAGTCATGACTTCACCTCCCTGGCTGGCAGCCAGGTCATGCTGAGGTTGCCGGTGACGGTGCAGAGACGCTCGGGTCCATTGACGATCTGCCCGGCCTTGCGGAGTTCCGGCAGACGACGAGAGGGGACGTGACGTTCGAGACCGGCGGCCACCGCGATCTCGGCGGCCGTCTTGCCTGGGGTCTTCCAGACCTCAATCAAACAGAGGTGGCGTTGGCTGGCCGCACGACCGCTGGCTTCCACTTCTTCAGCGGCCTGGTGCGACGTGGGTGAGTCGGTTCTTCGTGCCAGTGCGTTGATCATCGGCTCTCCAATCGGGCGTCGAGTGGGTCGTTTGCGACCCGCGATGCGACTACCCGTTATTTGCCGTTGCCCCCGAGATTTGCTCGCTCATGGAGATGTGAGCTAGTAAACACATATGCGCCACATATGGGCTGAGAGATGCGCGGCATGAACGACTAATGTGCCGCATCTGTGGCGCATATGAGTTCGCGGGCGCAGCGCTGGGACTACATACCGGACCGAGCATCGCGCGGAGCATGACACGTGCAGCGTCGAGAGCGTCTCGACGCGACACGAATGGCCCCTGAAGTGAAAGGCCCAGTCATGCCCGCCAACAGCTACGTCGGGATCGTGGAACAAGAAGTGCCCCGCCTCGTGGTCAGCCGCGCCAGGCGTATGCACATCGACCGCGATGAAATCGATGATCTCCTGCAGCAGATCGTCCCCAAGCTCGCCAAGTTCGAGTACGACCCCTCTCGCTCCAGGGGTGCGTCGCGCACGACCGCAATGACAGCGGTGATCGACCGCCAGATCAAGGCATACCTCCGCGCAAAGAACCGCTATCAGAAGTGCATCGAGCGTGTGAAGGTCATGTCCGGCGATTCGGCCTCCGGGCGCCCCGGGCGGCCTCACCACATCACGCAGCTAGATCTCGTCGATCTGCGGCTCGATCTGGCCACCGCGATGGCCACCCTCTCCGCCCGTGATCGAATGATCTGCCACGGCATGGGGGATCGCCTCCCGGTCACGGTCATCGCCGAGCAGGTGGGTTGCGGGCGCGACACCGTCAGCAGGGCCATCGTCCGCATCCGCGAGGTGTTCACCGCCGCCGGGCTGCTGGCCTGGATCGATCCGGACTACCGCGGCGATGGCGAACATGCCTGAGGAAGGGGGAGAACCATCCATGATCAGAGCCGCAGATTCGACTGGATTTATGGCGCCACCGGAGCAAGGGTGTCCACCGACCGACGCGATTCCCCGCCGCCCGCCCGGGGCGGCCTGGATCACGGACGAGGCGGTCGAGGACACGCGTCGGGTGTGGTCGCCGTACTACGGCAGAGAACTGACCGAAGGCGAGGCGGTCGAGATTCTCATGAACGTCAAGGACCTCGCCGACGTGCTGGTCCAGGCCAGAAGGAGACCATGATGCAGAACTGCGTGATTTGGGCACGCGTCTCGTCGCGGGAACAGCGAGAGGGCTACTCCATCGACGCCCAACTCCGCGTGAACCGCGAGCGGGCGCGGAAGGAGGGCTGGGGCATCGTCCGCGAGTTCGTGGTGGCCGAGTCGGCCAAGCGCGGGGCCGAACGCGTGGCGTTCAACGAGATGCTCAAGTGGGTCCGCGCCAACGCCCGCAAGCTGAAGATCGACTTCATCCTCGCCCACAAGCTCGACCGGGCCTGCCGCAACATGCGTGATGCCGTGCGGCTCCAGGAAATGGAAGACCAGTGCGGGGTAAAGCTCGCCTTCGTGGAAAACCAGTTCGGACCCGGCGCGGCCGGGGCGCTGTCGTTCAACGTCATGGCCGCCGTCGCCCAGTACTACTCCGACAACCTTCGCACCGAGGTGCTCAAGGGCATCGAGGAAAAGGTTCGCCAAGGCTGGGCGCCGGGCCTGGCGGCCTACGGCTACCGGAACGTGAAAGACGACCGCGATGAACCCATCCAGATCCACCCGGTCAACGGACCGACCGTCCAGCGACTCTTCGAGCTGTACGCCACCGGGCTCTACACCTTCAAGGCCATGGCCGACGTGCTTCAACGCGAAGGCTTCATCTACCAACCCGGATGCCCACGATTCCACCGCTGCGCGATGTCCTACATCCTGAACAACCGCATCTACGTGGGCATGGTCACGTTCCGAGGGCAGACGTACATCGGCA
>Ga0116149_1001728_pt1 | contig 25899 bp, 19 predicted proteins | sample AD_UKC057_MetaG_FD_89787 | JGI IMG/M metagenome (GOLD analysis project Ga0116149, IMG submission 89787) | Active sludge microbial communities of municipal wastewater-treating anaerobic digesters from USA - AD_UKC057_MetaG | ecosystem: Engineered > Bioreactor > Anaerobic > Digestate | place: USA...
AATGCCGCAAAGACCGCTCGCGAGATGGGCCTCACCGTTTCCTGCGACCTCAATTACCGGGCCAAACTCTGGAAATGGGGCAAACAGGCGGGTGAGGTCATGCCCGGCCTCGTCTCGCTTTGCGACGCGGCGGTCGGCAACGAGGAAGACGCCGAGAAGGTCTTCGGCATCCAGGCCACGGGCGCTGACGTAACTGCCGGAAAAGTGGATGCGGCCTCGTACCGCCAAGTATGCGAGAAGCTCGCCGGGCGGTTCCCCAATCTCAAGATGGTGGCCATCACGCTGCGGGGCTCATTGTCAGCGAGCCACAACACGTGGAGCGGCGTGCTCTATCACGAAGGCGCGTTCTACGAGGGCCCGGCGTTCGATATTGTGCCCATTGTAGACCGCGTCGGGGGGGGCGACAGCTTCTGCGGCGGGCTCATCTACGGCCTGCTCACCTATGGCGAACCCCAGAAAGCGATTGATTTCGCCGTGGCGGCCTCGTGCCTGAAACACTCGATCCACGGCGACTTCAATCTGGTGCGCGTCGCGGAGGTCGAGAAGCTCATGGGGGGCGATGCCTCGGGCCGCGTATCCCGCTGACCTATCCAAACACGGAGAATGGGGAACTGCGCGTCTAAGGGCGGACGTGTCTCCCTCCCTGCCCCGCCGTCGTCGTGTAACGCCCCCTTTGATAGGAGGCTCCGGCGTTCACGCCGCGGCGGGGTTGACAAGCCTCCCCAGAAACAGCAGGGCGCCTGTCTCATTATCGCGTATCAGGAACAAGAACGGGTGATCGGCTCGAAAAACGCGGGGCCGCCCCGCCTGTTTGGTTACCATCTCAACGGCCGTGGCGGCCGCGGCCTCCGTGCCTTCCTCATTCACCTCGACAAACGCCTTGTGCTTGACCTGGGAAATCCAAAGCTCGCCCTTCCGCCATCCCATGCCGGTAAAATCCGCTTTGCCGCTCGAGTCGAACGCATCCAGCATACCCAGAGCCTTGAAATGGCTCACGAGGTCGTACTCGGTTTCAAGCTTGTATTTGGGGAGAAAGAAACTGATCTCCTCACTGAACGCCTTGTCAAGCTCGCCGAGCCATTGCGCGAGACTCTGTGCGCTCAGCTGTTTCTCGAGCGCGGGCAGCCCGTCCACGTCGTCCGGCAACAGGATGATCATGGACATCTTCCCGCCTTTGTACGGGATGGAAGCGGCCTGAAACTTCTCCTTGTGCAGAATCCGGAGGCTGCATTTCTGATACATGAGCGGAACACTCACCTCTTTGCCGGGCGACACCATGAAGGGGGCGTTGCGGGTATTGCTTTTCTCGAACTGACTCTCCCAGAGACTCTTGAAATAGATCGCGTTGAGCAGCACGCATACCGAGTTGGGGGATAGCTGCTCGAGGATCTTGTCGATCTTCCCCTCCGTCTTGTCGTTCACCCAGGCGTTGATCTTGTCTACCGAGCCGGCGAACAGTTCCGCATCGTAGCTGTTCTCGAGCAAGCTCTTGTATTCGGGGCTTACGCCGCCGCCGGTCAGACAAAGGCCGTTGGCGATGTCGAGCTTCTGCCCGGTTGCGCTGGCAGTCTCCAACAGTCTTCGGGTGAGGTCCTTCAAGGCGGGGTGCAGCGCCTCTTGGCTCTCGGGAAAATGCAGCGCCGCGGCCATCTCGAGGGCGGTATTGCCCCGCGCCCCGCCATAGGTCATCCCCAGCGCCAGCGAGATGCTATAGGGCGAAACGAACAAATTGCCCGGTTCTTCGCTGAGACGCCGGTAGAGGTCCACGGCGAACGCCGTGTTTCCCTGCACGACGGATTGGAGACCGGCCCCTTCCGACGGTTCGGCGGCCGCCGGTTCGCCATAAACCGCCGCGCTGATTGCACCAACCAGGATCGCTGACAACGTCCATTGCCTGTTTCTCATGATGCGCATCCTTCAGTTCATGCTGGTTCTTCCAATTCCTCTCGCCCGGACGGCGCCCATGACCCCTCGTGCATCGAACCGCCCTACTCAGACACCCGCACGTGCAGCACCCAGTCTTGTGCGTCCGGCTTCGCAAACACCGTGCGGACCGGTGATACTGCTACGGCTACCGGATGAACCGCTCCGTCTCTCGGGCTGTAGAAGCGCGCCGCCAGCTTCTTTCCTGCCGCTCCTGAAAGATCGAGGCTGAAACTCTCTCCCCGCCACGAGAACACCGCATACTCGCGTCCGGGATCCGCAAGACAATATACCGGGTCCGGCGCCTGCACCAGTTCATTGTGGGGAGCCATCGCATCCAAATTCAAAAGCTCCTCATTGAAGAACCGGCTGGCATACCCAAGCCAGTCCAGACGCTCGATCACCTTCTCTCGAACGCCGCCGCGCACGTTGGGGTCGTAGACCATGATGCCGGTCTGGGGCGTTTCCTGCTCCGCGTCGTTGTGAAACAGGATATGATGACCGGCGATAGCGCGCGACCAGATACTCAGGCGGGCGGCATCGCCCCGGTAGGGGGGCGCCTCAAGCGTGACGTTCGGCCGAACCGGCTCGCTCTGGAACGCCCGCACGGCCTCGCGGTTGGCGTCGCCCGAGGCGGCCCTGGCGTCGTCGTGCACGAGATTTACCCGGTCGCGCCGGTCCCCCCAATCCGCGTAAAGCCCCCCCCGCTTCTTAAAAAACTCCAGGAAATGATCGCCGCAATTGCCCTCCGAATACGAATGCTCGTCCATGAACACAAAGAAAACATTCCCGAACGGCTGCGTTTCGCGAATCAGCTTACCGGCGTATTGTTCCCAGACCCACTGGGTCTTCTTTCCCGGCAGCCAAGTGTCGTCCCAGGGTTCATCAAGCACTTCTTGGCCCGGCGAGTGGATGGTCTGCGCAACCGTGGTCATCGGCTTCGATTCGGTCAGGAAACCGCCGTTTTGGACGTTGAACGGATGGAAATGCCAGTCAGGCTGGGACGGCGTGTTGTGCTTGGGCCATCCGAAAAAGACCGTGACGCCCACCACAAGGCCGCGGTCGCGTGCACGGCGGCACAAGTCGCGCAGCCGCGGCCAGTAGTGCTTGTCCGGGTCGTCGCCTTCGTCAAAGCGCATGAGCTCCCAATGCGGTTTGCCGTCGGCGGCAAGCGCGCCATCCGCGTGCCGCGCCCACGGCGTCACGCCGGGATAGACGTACCCGTACCGCTCCTCCACGAGCGCGCCATCCTGCGTTTGCCGGGGAGGAACCAGCGCCCAGACGTGAACCGCCGTCAGCCCGCGCTCCGCACAGTCGTCCAGCCATCGCCGGTAGTCCAGGTTGAGGTCTTGCAGGACGCATTGCGTGCCGCTGTCGCCGATAAGCATCCGTGTCTTGCCGCCGTAGCGCACAAAGTGCCCGCCGGGACTCACCTCGAGCACGCCGGCCCCCGCCCCGTCCCCCGCATGGGCAGGAAACGGCAAGAGCGTCGAAAGACCTGTTACCACGACAAAGCATGCCGCGACAGCCCTGGAAACCAGGGCACGCCTGCGTCGAAAATACTCTCTGTGTTTTAGTAACGCTGTCACTGCAGAAGTCCCTTCTTGTCATGATGGGCTATCCGGCCAAGTGGTGCAAGGTCTGAAGCGGCATTGCACACGAACCGGCAGGGACGTTGCAGGCCTGCCGTGCCGAACATTGTCTGCGCCGCCGCCCATCCCATCAGCGCCAACAGAACCGTGCTGCACAAGAGACGTTGGATGGGTTTCCTCTCGAACCGTGCCCAGGCCGCTCCGGGTTTCATTCCAGATCTTTCTTCAAATACGGTTCCATGAACTTGCGCACGATGCGTATGGCGGACTTTCGCGGCAGCAAGCGTGCCAGGATAGCGGGCCCCGCATACGCCCACGGGCCAACGCGAGGTCTGCGTCCAAGATACCGCAGGGCCAGCGCGGCGACATCTTCGGGCCGGTCCGCCCGTGCCATGATCGTATTGGCACGGGCTTCCGACATGCCGTCCGCCACGAAGAACTCCGTGCGCGTAGTCGAGGGGCAGAGTGCGATAACGTCTATGCCCGCTTTTTCATATTCGCCGAAGAGGCCTTCCGCGAAAGCGATATCGAAGGCCTTGGTCGCCCCGTATACGGACTGGTAAGGCGCGGGTATAACGCCCAGGACCGAGCCGACCATGATGACCGCGCCTTTGCCGCGCTCCAGCATCTTCGGCACCAGAAGGCGGGTGAGAAGAGCCGGGCTGAGGCAGTTCAGGGTGACCATGTCCGTGATGCGGTTTGGGTCGCTGGATTCGAAACGCGTGGCGTAGCCAAATCCGGCATTATTGACCAGCAGGCCGACTTCGAGGTCCGCCACGGTCTCCGCCAGGCACTGTGCCGCCCCGGGAACCGCCAGGTCTTCCTTTACACAACGGCATGCGATGTGGTGTCTGGTTTCAAGGCCTTGAGCCAGCTCCTCGAGCAATCCCAGGCGGCGTGCAGTGAGAACGCAGTTCATGCCCTGCGCCGCGATGGTTTCGGCGAACGCTTTGCCGATGCCCGCGGATGCTCCCGTGATCAGCGCCCATCCGCCGTACCGTTTCAAATCGTTCATGCGAAAAACCTCTCCCTTGCTCGCTGCGAGAGCGCCCATCGGCTGCCGAAATCGCACGTAACAGCCGGGCGAAAACGACCGTATGATAGACAAAGGGCCGTGTTTTCGCCAAAGAGACGCCGGGGCCAGGATCCGGCCGGACATGGCGATCGTCGCCCCACCCTTCGGTCTTATCCGCCGTGTCGCTCGAAAGGGCGGGATCGAGGTAAAATATAGATTGTAGGACATGTGTCCGGCCGCAGTGCGAGGCCAGGAGGCGCATCATGCAAAGATCTGTGCGTGGGGGCATTGTGACGGCCCTGGTTCTATCTCTGTTGGCTCTGGGAGGAGCCGGATGCTACTACAACGCGAACGATGAAGACGGGACGCGGTTCTCCATCCACATCAACCTCTTGCCGGACGATGGAGAGCCCGGCGGCATGACAATCCATTTCGAAACCGATCTATGATCCGAGACCCGTGCGGCGAACCCGCCGTGCGCACCCGCTCCGTTCCGCCGGATTCAAAGACGAGACCGTGAGCCGCCGTACAGAACGCTGTCCGCAGTGATTGGCGCGCGATTTTCCCGTAGGGTATACTGCCGCAGCTTCGCGGAGGAGACATGAGACTCACGGACCAGCAAGAACGCCTTATCGCCCGCTATCTGCGCGAAATGGGCCAACACATGGCCGATGTTCCCGAACGTCCCCGCGAGCGGGCATTGGAAAAGGCCCGCGAGGAGATCCTGGGGGCTATTCCTTCATACGATGGGGCCGTTCCAGACGACGCCCAGATCGAGAGCGCCCTGCAGACCGTAGGCCCGGCTTCCCGCCACGCCCACCGGCTCGTAGAAGGCGCGGCACAGGACACCGCCAAACCCGCCGAAGAACGGCGTTGGCTGGGCGTGTGCGCCGCGATTTCCGAACAGACGGGAATCCCCCCGGTCCTTATCCGGTCGGGTGCGGTGCTGACTGGCCTGTTCACGGGACCCTTCGCGCTCATCGTATACATCGGCGCCTACGTGCTCTTGCGCCATTCCAACCGGACAGACAGACTTCCTATCGAGAAATGGGTCCTGGCCAAGTATGTTATAGGGGTCATCGTGGGCGCCCTGCTGCTGCGCTATCTGGCGTGGGGGCTCGTCAAACTTATCGGGTATGTTTACGGTATGGTGCTTCGGGAAGCTCTGAACCTGACCGGCCTGTGGAGCTGGCTCGACCGCAAGGATGGCGCTTTGCTTTTCTGGGCGCTGTTCTGTCTTGTGCCGTTAGCGGTCCTCGCCGGGCTGCCGGTGCCGCCTGCCTGGCGCAACACACTGCGAAAACTGTGCGAGGCCGGTCTGGCTATCTACGCCGTAGCCTTGTGTTTTGGCGCCGGATGCGCCTTGGCGGGAGCGATTATCAATGCCTCCAGGCATATGCAAGACCCCACGATGATCGATTTTGGGACGCTCTTCTCGGCCATGTAGCCGCCTCGGGGCGTCTCGCGGCTGTCCAGTATGATGGCGGACAAATCATGGCGAAAAGGAATTCCACAGAGGACAAATTGACGGCGCTCCGGGCGCTGGAATCGGCGCCGCTGTCCGGTGAGGGCGAGAAGCTCCTGCGGGAAGCGCTCGCGAGCCGTAACCGGGAACTGGTTGCCAGAGGTGCAAGTGTCGCGCGCGAGCTTGAACTGAATCGGTTCTGCGGCGAAATGGCCGAGGCTTTCGCATACCTCATCGAGAATCCGGCCAAGGACAAAGGTTGTCTGGCCAAATGCGCGCTGGTCGAGACCCTGGACGCCCTCGAGTACGATGACGATGGCCTCTATGCCAGCGGTCTGCGGCACGTCCAGATGGAACCGGTGTGGGGCGGCCGGGAAGACACCGCCGCCGCGTTGCGCGTCAAATGCGCCATCGCGCTCGTGCGGCGAAACGTCCCGGGCATCCTGTTTCACGTGGCGGACCTATTGAACGACCCGCAACCTGAAGCGCGAAGAGGGGCCATTCGCGCCATCGCCTACGCCGGTGGGCAGGAAGCGGAGCTGATGCTTCGCGTATTCGCAGGGCGCATGACGGATGCCGCGGACCTCTCCGAGTGCCTCGCGGGCCTGATGGGGTGCCATGCGGAAAGGTCCCTGCCGTTTGTCGCGCGGTTTCTCGAACACGAAAACCCCGCCGTCGCGGAGAACGCTGCCATCGCCATGGGCTCTTCGCGCCAACACGAAGCGTTCGAAATACTGAAACGGCATTGGGAGCAGACGGTTATGCCCGAACGGCGCGATATGCTGCTGCTCCCGATCGCCCTCGTTCGAAGCGAGGATGCGCTGCGTTTTCTCCTCCGTATCGTGCGCGAAGCCAACGCGGCCGCCGCTGAACGCGCCCTCGAGGCGCTGGCAATTCTCCGGGACGACGAAGCCGCGCGAAACGCCGTTCAAGCAGCGGTACGGGAACGGGATGAATCCCGGGTCCGCAAGGCCTACGCGCGCCTGTTCGAGGACAATTAGCCGGAAAGGACGGCCATCGACCGGGCGGCAACGCGCAACTTACCCGATCCCTCGACCCGCGGGGCTTCTTCGGCTGAGTACAGGTCGCCAGGCGGCGCCGCGGCAGTGTTTACGCGCATCCACCAATCGCCGTTGGGAAGATCGAACACCACGTCCTCGGGCGAGGGATTGAACATGAGATAGAGCGGTGTGCCCTCATTCTCCGTAGCATTGATCCACCACCCCAATGCCGGCTCGGACGGATTCCAATCCTGGGCCTTGCCGTCCGGACGAAACCACCGTACGTCGGGGCCGGCGCCCTTCTTGGAGGGCTTTCCGGAATAGAACTCGGCGCGTTCGAACGCCACGTTCTCCTTCCGGAACTGGATGATGCCCTTGAAGAACCGGAAAAGGCCCGCGTTCTTCTCGAGCAGACGCCAGTCGTACCACGAGACCTCGTTGTCCTGGCAGTAGGCGTTGTTGTTGCCCTTCTGAGTGCGGCCGAACTCGTCGCCGCCGAGTATCATGGGCACGCCCAGCGAAGTGAACAGCGTAGCGATAAGATTCCGCTGCATTTGCAGGCGCAACGCCAGAATGTCGGCCTCATCCGTTTCACCTTCGACGCCGCAATTCCAGCTGAAATTGTGGTCCGTGCCGTCCCGGTTCTTTTCCCCATTCAGCTCATTGTGTTTCTTGTTGTAGGAAAAGAGGTCGCAGAGGGTGAATCCATCGTGGGATGTCACGAAATTGACGCTGTGAATGGGCAGGCGGCCGTCGTCCTGGTAAAGGTCGGGACTGCCCGTGATGCGCAACGCGAACGCGCCCTTCGAATCCGGCTCGTTGATCCAGTACCGGCGCACATCGTCCCGGAACTTCCCGTTAAGTTCCGACCACCGCTCGTCATTCCCGAAAGATCCGACCTGGTACGCGCCTCCGACGTCCCACGCTTCCGCGGTGAGTTTCACGTCGCGCAGCACGGGATCCTCGGCGATACGCTCGATGATCGGGGCATTTTCAATGATGTTTCCGCTCTGGTCGCGTCCCAGCACCGAGGCCAGATCGAACCGGAATCCGTCCACGCGCACCACGGTCGTCCAGTAGCGCAGGCAATCCCGAATCAGGTCGCGCACGAACGGATGGTTGCAGTTCATCGTGTTGCCGCAGCCTGTAAAATTCAAGCACCTGCCTTCCTCGTCCAACAAGTAGTAGATGGAGTGGTCGATTCCGCGGAAGCATAGGGTCGGTCCGTCCTCGTCGCCTTCCGCGGTATGATTGAAGACCACATCCAGGATAACCTCGAGCCCTGCTTCATGAAGGGCGGAAACCAACTCCCGGAATTCGCGCAGCTGTTCGCCTGTGCCGCCTTCGCTGCCAAAACGCCCGGCGGGCGCAAAAAACGCGATGGGCGCGTAGCCCCAGTAGTTCTTGAGCCGTTCGCTCGTTTTCGGATTCCTGCGTTTCAGATACTCTTCGCCGACTTCCTGCACGGGCATGAACTCGACCGCGGTGATGCCCAGCTCTTTCAAGTAGGGAATCTTCTCGATGAACCCGAGATACGTTCCCGGATTCTTCACGCCCGCGGACTCGTGAACCGTAAACCCCCTGATATGCGTCTCGTAAATCACCGTATGGGTTTTGCGCGTGCGAGGCCGAAGATACGGTTCCCAGTCGCGTTCGACATCCACGACCACGCATTTGGCCTCGGAATTCTGGACGCTCCCCACCACCATCCGCGCATAGGGATCCAGGACATACCGCCCGGGGTCGAACCGGTGTCCTTCCTTGGGCGCGTACGGCCCGTCGAGCCGGAACAGGTAATACGCCCCCGCATGCAGATTCTCGATGAAGATGCTCCATACGTCGCCGATACGGTTGCGCTCGGCGTCCAGTTCAAATTCGATCGCGGGGCGCGCATCGTCTTTATCTCCGAAAATCGCCAGCCATACACGCGTGGCGTGGCGGCTGACGATCGCGAAGTGCACTCCCAACTCCCCCACGGACGCTCCCAAGGGGATCGCGCGCCCCGGACGCGCCTTCAGCGCTCCAACATCCAATACGTTTGCCATAGGACCTTCCTAATGAGTAACGCCGCCAAACGGCGGAAACGCGTCCCCCAAAACCAGATTCCGCGGCGCCATGGCGCCGCGCTTGCGGCCACAAGGCCTTGCGGCCCAAACTGGTCCATCCCCTGCTGCGAAATCCGCCCAAGGCTTTCCGAGGCGCTCGACGCCTTTTCCTGCAAACCCGCGCGACGTGCCGGTGAACGCAACGGCCTCAGCGCCCTGGGCTGCCCGCCATTTGGTGTGATGTTTACCGAACCCCCGTGCACCGACAACCGTAACGCGACAACCCTGCAGCGAGGTCATCCGTCTTCCCCCTCATCCCGTTCCCAGGGATATTCGCTGTCGCGCTCGAGCTCCCAGACCGTCATGAAGGGCTCTTCCGCTTCCTCCTCATCCTCCCATCTCCGCAACACCCTGCGGTTGCGCCGGCGTTTGCGGATATATGCCACAACCACCAGCAGCGCCATGAATTGGAATACGCTGAATCCTGACACAACGGCCGAGATCACGGCAACTTTCCACAGGGACCCGCACCACTCGTCCCACAGCTCGTCGGGGGTCACGCCCGCCACCTCTGCGAGCGCCGCAGGGAAATCCTTCTCGCGCAGGGCATAGACCAGTTTCCAGAACGCATCCTCCCCCATCTTGTCGTACAAGTACGCGGTCATCGAAAGACTCTGGGCGTACAGATCGCCGAAAGGCCGCTCCCCCTCCAGTGAACCGAAACCCAGCATCAGGTCGTCGTAGGAATAGAGCCTGTCCGCCATGTACATCCGGGCAACATGGAGACTGCTGTTCCACCGGAATTCGCCCGAGATGTGCATGGCTATGCCCTCGTTCAACCAGCGGGGCAGATGCCTGAGCTCGGTGTTGCGCGCCAGCAATACATGGATCAGTTCGTGGCGCACCATTCCCGCGTAATAGCCCGGGTCCGACAATTGGGCCGGCGAGCGCAGAACGATGAGACCATCTTCGGAATGGGCCACCCCTCCAACCTCGGGAGGGGGCGAGAAACCCGCGAGGGCCGCGAATTCGTCCCCCGAAGCGCAAATGCGGACCACGACGGGCGCTTCTCCGGGCGCCAGGCGCCCACCCCACACAGCGACAACGTCCTCGAGGTTCTCCATGGTAGCCCAAGCGGCTCGTTCTTCGCCTTTGGGATACTCGACGCGAAACGGGCCCTCTTGCAGAACAGCCGAGTAACACGGGCGCGCCGGCGCGGCCATGATCGCGGCCATCAGCATAAGAACGGCCCATTTCACTGTGAATAGACTTCCATTTCGTTGGAAAGGGTTTCGCTGCGAACCGTTTCTATCGTCTTTGCGGCGTGCTCGAGCACCATCGCCACCCGCTCCCGGGATATGTCTGCTGGAGCCAATTCGCCGGTATCGACATAGAAAAGCCAGGCCCGCCGGGGAGCCGCACCCCTCAGACGGGACAACGCCTCGGCGTACAGACACAATTGCGCCTCGTACATGTGGCGCCGGCTCTCTCTCTGGAGACCCGTCTTATAGTCCAGAATCGTGTCTCCGTCGAGGATGGCGTCGATCACCCCCTCGACCAAGGCATCCCCCACGCGCAGAATGAATGGCGTCTCGCGCTGTATGTCAACCGCTTCCGTCACAAGTTTCCACGCATCGGATGCCATGAATCGGGCGGTGGCGCTCTCCAACGCCTCACACAACCGGTCCTCGAGACGGGCCGCCGGCATCTCACGCCTCAGAAACGATGCGACGTCCGGAGGTCCGGTCCGAAAATCCCATTTCTCGAAATACCGGTGCACCAGCGTTCCCCGAAGAAGCGGGTCCAATGCCCCGGGCTTCGGGACGCCCCCCGTTCCTGGTTCTTCATCGGAGGGATACATGCGATGCGCCAGCGTGGTGACGGCAAACGTGCGTTGAGTCGCGGGAATCACCGGCGCTTCATCCAGCCGCCGGGCCAGCACACTCCAATCCGGCGTCTCACGGGTACCTTCGTCCGCCGGGGCGACCGCCGCCGTTGCCGTCGTACGGCGAACTTCAGCGCTCCAGCCCGTGCCCGAGAGCTGCGTTCCGTCGCTCATACCTACAATACCCAATTCGCTCGCAAACGGTTCCATCAGGCTGTCGGCGGGCACCTTGCCGCGGCCGGCCGAGGTGACCGAACCGCCCAGCACGAGCCAATCGCGCGCCCGAGTCATCGCCACATAGAGAAGCCGCGCCCGCTCAGCCGCTTCCTTCGCTTTCTCGTCGCGCTTCATCACTTCGTAGATCTGAGGCTCGGCGGCGTTGCTCTTACTCGGCTCGTACGGCCGCGCAACCACGCCGTATTCACGGTTAAAGACGACTTTCGAAGCAGGCCCCGCGTTGACACCCCTCGACAGGTCCGGAAGTATCACTACCGGAAACTCCAGTCCCTTGGACTTGTGAATGCTCATGATAGTGACTTCGTCCGAACCTTCGGCCTGCAGCGCGGCCTCCCCCTCCTCGATCTCGGACGCCGCCACATCGTCAAGATACCGCACAAACGCGCTCAGCCGCGGACGCCGCGTCTTCGCGAACACTTCCGCAAGCTGCATCACTTTCCGGACATTGGACACCCGCTGGCCGCCCAGAAACAACCCCGCCAGCATGGCTTCGTACCCCGTGCGCTCCAACACATAGCGAACAAAATCCGGCAGCGGCCGCCCGCGTTCCGCCCGCAAGTCTTTGTAGAGGCGCCGGGCATGCTCGAGTTCTTCCGGTTGCGCAAAATCGGCAGGCGTTGCGCCCTCGACAAGCGCCGCCGTGACTCCGGAATCGCGGCAAATCACAAAAAGGGAGTCGTCGGTGAGGCCTACCATCGGACTGCGCAGAAACCCCGATACCGCAGGTTCGTGCCACGGGTCCACTATGGCTTCGAGAAGGTTGCGAACATCCAACACCTCCTGCCGCTCATAAAAGCCTCTACCCGCAATCACGTGAAAGGGTATATTGCGCTCGCTGAGCGCGCGCTCGTAGATGTGTACGTCGCTCAGAGCACGGAGAAGCATCGCGATGTCGCCAAACGTCACGCGCCGTGTCGAGTCGCTGCCCTTAGGCTGTACCCGCGCGTCCGTCTTTCCCGAACAGGCAGCCGCAATCCAATCGCCAATCATCGCAGCTTCACGCGCGCGCCTTTCCGAGGAGGTCTCCTTGTCCTCCGCGCGTTCAGGAATCACAAAGTGCACGCGGCATTCATTCACGGGCGCCCGATGTGCCTCGGCGGGTACGTACTGGGACTCGACCGCCTCCAGGAGTCCGGTACGCGTAAACAAGTCATTTACAAATTCGACAATCTCCGGCACCGTGCGGAAATTCCGGTGCAGGCCAATAGTTTTCCGGCGCTCCTTGGCGGTCTCGAAGACTTCCACCTCAGCGCCCCGGAACCGGTAAATGGATTGTTTCGCGTCGCCAACGATGAACAACTCGGGAGGGCTTGCCGTGCCGCACAGCAGCCGGGCGATGTCGTACTGCTCCCGGTCGGTGTCCTGAAACTCGTCGATAAGCAAATGGTCGATGCCGCGGGCGATACGCTCGCAGACGCCGGGCTGGCTGCGCAGCATATCGAGTGCCATGAGGATCATATCGGTGAAATCTAACGCGTTCCTGGAAGCCTTGGCCGCCCGGTACCGGTCGTGAACCGCCCGGAAACAGACCACGGCGTCTCGCGTCAGCTCCGCGCTTCGTTGCTCGACCTCCGGGTCGCGAGGAGGTGTCAGGCAGTCCAGCAACAGCTTCTTGAATTCATCCTGCGCTTCCTTCAATTCGTCAAAGGCCGCGTCCGTGGGCCAATTCGCCTTTCGGGCACCGGGGACTTTCCATTCGAGGTACGCCCTGATTGCCTGCTCGATCCTGGCCGGTTCGCGCAGCGCGGCTATCTGCGCGATAAGACGGAGCGACTGTTCGCGAAGCTGTTCGCGCCCATCGCCCGGCTTGGTGCATAGCCCTCCGAATCCCTCGAATGTGCGCTGAAACCTCCGAACCGCGGCCGAGCGGCCCACCCCCAGCAGGCAATCCCGGCAGGCCTGTTCGACGTGTTTGCGCCAGTAGGCCAGGATCCGTTCCGGCGACGCGAAATCCTTCTCCGACAGGAGACGGCCTGCCGTTACAGGGTTACGCAGGAATGCCGCGAGCATCGCTTTGAGCTGGTAGATCCCATAGTGGGCGGCCAGGCGCAGGGTTTCCTCGTGAGGTTGTTCAAGGAGATCCTCGACGGCCGCCTCGATGACCTCCTCCCGCAGCAAATGACTCTCAGCCCCGTCGAGGACGGTGAAGTCCGGGTCCAGCGGCGGGTCCATGCGGTACTCGAGAGCATGTTGGCGGAGCAATCCGGCACAAAAGGCGTGGATGGTGCTCATGCGCGCTGTTTCAACCGAGCGCGCCAGTTCGCGCCAGCGCTTCATCTCTTCTCGCGGCCCGCTGTTCTCCCGTTCACGGCATTCGCTGCGCAGACGATCTTTCATCTCCGCCGCCGCCTTTTCCGTGAAGGTAATCGCCACGATTCGTTCAAGAGGCACGTTGCGTTCACGCACGAGGTGCAGCACGCGTTCAACCAACACGGCGGTTTTGCCCGACCCGGCCGAGGCCGTGACGCACAGGTCTTCGCCCGTCGTCTGAATCGCTTCCCGCTGGGCGTCCGTCCAGTTCATCCGGCATTCTCCAGCTTGCGCTCGATCCGCGAAGAATCAATGCGGCACATCCGCCGCGCGTCACAGTACGCGCATACGTCGGGTAGCGGCGTCGGCGGAAACCACCCGCCGCGAATCCCCCTGAGGGCAGCGGTCACCCCGCTGAGAAACCCCTCTTTCGCGTGCTCCCAGGTTGTCCGGCCATCTTCGCGAATACGCTGCTTATCCCGAGTGCCTACTTTGAGCAACAGGCCTTCTACGCACGTGGCGCCGGGCGCGATGACCTTTTCCAGGGCAAGCGCATAAACCACGAGCTGCAACGAGACGCCCTGTTTCACAAACTCCGCTTTCGGCAATGAACCCGTCTTGTAGTCGATCACGCGGAACCCTCCGTCCCCTGCGTCGATGCGGTCAATGCGTCCGCACATCCGCAAAAGACCGGCCTCCGTTTGAATGGGCAAAGGCTGATACGGGCAGTTCTCTTGACCAAAAACCGCTTCGAACTGCGACGGGCGCCACGCGGATTCTTCCTCGCGCTCGATTTCGAGATACTGCTGCAGGCGCTCGTGCAGGGACAGCCGCTCCGCTGCAGCAATGCCCTCGGGGACTGTGATCATGCGCCCTTTCCGCTCATCGAAAACCGACTCGACCAGCGCGCGCATCGTTTCCGCCGCCTCGCGCGGCGGAATCCCCCCCAGCGGCACGCCCTCGTAGCGTCTGTGAAACTCTTCCAGCACCCGGTGAACCACGATTCCCAGCTCGATCCGGTCGAAAGACGTGTCCGGCCGTTCGACCTGCATGAGACGCAACATCCGCAAAGCAAAAAACTTGAACGGGCACGTGCGGTAGATCTCCAGTTCCGTTGCGCTGAAAACATGGTCCTCGCCGTACGTCGCGGCAGCGATTTCCTTATTCCGGACTTCGGCAAGCACACCGTCAGAAGCATCGAACGGCGCGGAACTGTACCGGCGTTTCTCGATGTCCGCGCCGCGCGTCACGCAAACAAACCGGGCCGCAAGGAGCTCGGGCAGCTTCGATTTCGTCGCGAACACGTTGTTCAGCGCGTCGCGCGTGGAGGCGGCATCGGATAGGGGCGGATAATACTGGCCCGCGCGCAGGGGCGCCCGTTCGATGTTCTCCCCCGGGAACAGGCGCAGCACGTCATTGAGAAAAGGGCTCCGTAACAGGGGCTTGCCTTCCGGAGTCGCCGTCCGCCAGAGCAGCCATATTTTTTCGCGTGGCGCCTCTAATACGTGGTGGAACCAGGTGAGGTCCCGCTCAACGCGGAATTCCTGAAGTTCGAGGGGAATGTCCAGCGCCCGCAGTTCCTTGACATCGTCCTCAGAATACACCGCGTTCACACCCGGCGCGGTCGGCGTCACGCCTTCGTTTACCCCGCCGAAAAACACGTACTGGAACCGCAACCCTCGAAGGCTCTGCATGTCGAGGCACCGTACCCCTTGCCTCTCCCGTGGCGTTGGGGTGACATGGAAGCCGTGCGAAGCGCAGGCCTGCCGCAGAAATCGTGCAAAGTCCGCGCGCGACAACTCTTCCTCGCCGCCAAACATGCTGCCGCTGAGGCGTCCCAGCATCTCTTCGAACGATTCGAGCGCGGCGGTTTCCCGCGCCCGCACCGATTCTGAAGCACACGCCCGCACCGCCGCACCGAGCTGCATCGCCCCGGCGAATTCGGCAGCCGCCCGGCTGAACTCCCGAATAGTGGACGTTACCGGAACCCCGGAGAGCGCGCCCGCGAAACGTCGAACGCGTGCAATGGCCGCGTCAACGGCCTCGACAGCGCGAGGGTTGCGCCGCTTGTATTGCGCGGTCTCGCGGTCGCGCTCACCCGAATCCCGCACGAGATCCTCGCGCAGCCGCTGCAACCGTTGTTGCCAGTGCGCACTTCCGGCCACAATCCCCGCGAGCCGGCAAACCACCGGAATGGCCCCCGCAAGCGTCTGCTCAGCCCCGTCCGTGTCCATCCAGGGGGAGATGAGCAGTTCGACAATCTCGCCATGCCGCCAAGCGGCCGAGGCATCCAAAGCGTCCAGCACAAACGCGCATACCGAACTTGCCGCGAGCCGTTCTCCCCCGTAGAGGCGGAGCGGTATCTGAAACTCGCGCGCCATCGACCGCAGCGTATCCCAGACCTCGCCCATCTCCCGGTATACAATGGCTATCTCCGCTGGGGGCGTCCCATCGAGGATCAACGTCTTGATAGCCCGACCGACCGTTTCGACTTCTTCGGTCACGCCCGAGCAAGGCACAACCTCGAGGTTACGGGTCAAGCCATTTACCGGAGGCGTTTCGCCGCGCCACAGAAGATATGAGGACGCGTGTTCGCTGTATGTAACGGGGGGACGCGACGCCAGGCACTCTGGCCGCGTGCCCAAGAGCTTCTCAATCCGCGCCACCGTCCGCCGTTGAAGCTCGTACAGGTCGGCGGCCCCGGGAGACATGTCCGCGCGCATCGCAAACACCATACGGCCTACCCGCTTTCCGAGCGCCGTGATGAGCCGGAACTCGGATTCGGTGAAATCGTCGAACCCATCGAACGCTACGAGGTCCACGCCGTTCAGCAGCGGCACGGCCCGGCCCGCCTCGAGAACAAGATGGGCCTGCCAATAGACGCCGATGAGGTCGTAGGCACAGTGTTCGATGAGGGCGGCTTGATAGGCCTGGTACGCCAGAGCGACAACCGAATCCAGGGGGCTCGGGTGCGGCCTGCGTTGAATGCGCTCAATGAATTCCTCCGGCTCGATGGCGGCCTGTTTCAGATTCTCGATTACCCGCAGGAGATGATGAAGAAAACCCTCGGTCTGGCTGCCGGGGCCGGCCGCCTCGAGTTTCCCCGCTCTGCGAAGACTGCTCAAAGCCCCCTGCAACATCAGCCGCCGCTCGAGTTCGCTCAACCCCACCGATTGGGGCTCGGCGTCCTGCACGATAGTTTCGGCAAACGACTGGAGCGTGAGAACGGGTCTCCCCCACGCTCCAGGCACGTCCGCCGCGAGCAACAATTCTTCTTGACGCTTCCGGGCGGATTGGTGGGTGGGCGTCAGCAGGAGCGCGTGTCCAAGGTGCTGGCGAAGTATGCGATCCAGTTTCTCTGTGCGCGCTGAAGACTGTGTTCCTGCGAGCACTTCGACGATCGCCATGTTTACAGCTCCTCGTAGTCTTTGATCTCGTAATGGTAGCCCTGTTCCGTGAGAAACAGCTGGCGTTTCACGCTGAAATCCTGGTCGCAGGTATCCCGGGAAACCAGCGAATAGAAATGCGCGATCGAACCATCTTCTTTGGGCCGCAGGATCCGGCCCAGGCGCTGTGCTTCCTCCTGCCGCGAGCCGAACGTCCCCGACACCTGAACCGCCACGTTGGCGTCGGGCAGGTCAATGGCGAAGTTGGCCACTTTCGACACGACCAGGAGCTTCTGCTCGCCCTTCCTGAAGGCTTCATACAACGCTTCGCGCTTCTTGTTCGCCGTTTGCCCGGTGATGAGGGGCGCCTTCATGGTCTTCGCGAGCGCCCGCAACTGGTCCAAATACTGCCCGATAATAAGGATGTTGTCTCCCCGGTGCCGCTCCACGAGGGTCCGGCAGATGCTCGCCTTGATCGGGTTCGTCGAGGCTATCCGAAACTTGCCGCGTTTATCGGAGACCGCGTACCGGTACCGCTCGTCATCGGGAAGGGGGATGCGCACTTCGGTGCACGCCGCCGCGGCGATCCACCCTTGCTTCTCGAGAACTTTCCAGGGCACATCGTATTTCTTGGGCCCTATCAGGCTGAACACGTCGTCCTCGCGGGCGTCCTCGCGCACCAGCGTAGCAGTAAGCCCGAGCCGGCGCCGCGCCTGCAAGGTAGCCGTCGCCCGAAACACCGGCGCGGGCAGCAGGTGCACCTCATCGTATATCACCAGCCCCCAATTGCCTTGGTCAAACAGGCCGAAGTGCTCGAATTCCCCCTCCTTCGAGCGGCGATACGTCAGCACCTGGTACGTCGCCATGGTTACGGGACGGATTTCCTTCGCTTCGCCGCTGTACTCCCCGATCTGCTCTTTTTCGAGCGTGGTCTTGTCGAGCAGTTCGCCAATCCACTGGCGCAGTGCGACGGTGTTAGTTGTCAAGACAAGCGTCTGGGTTTGCAGGCGGTGCATGGCTCCGATGCCCACGACCGTCTTTCCCGCGCCACAGGGCAGCACGATGGCGCCGCTCCCCCCGCGGTTCGACCCGCCCGCGTAGAACGCGTCCACGGCCTCGACCTGGTACTTCCGAAGCGAGAAGTCCTTGCCACCGAGGGTCCTGTCGCGCAACTCGAATTGCAGCGGCGCTCCTTCAACATAGCCCGCGAGATCTTCGACCGGGAATCCGAGTTTGATCAGTGCGCATTTCAGGTTGCCGCGTTCCAGCGGCTTCACAACCAAGCGGCGTCCGTTCTCGACGCCCTCGATGAATTGCTGTAACGATTTCTGCCGTTTCAACTGCAAGACCAGCAGCGCGTCGCTTGACTCGAGCACCAGCATGCCGTCTTCGCGTCTGCAGAGTCTCAGGCGGCCGTATCGTGACACCGTGTCGCGGATCTCGAACAGGATATTCTCGGGCACCTCGTACTTGCTGTATTCCTTGAGATGGGCGATCATCTCGTCGGCGGACATGCCGGCGGCGGCGGCGTTCCAAAGGGAGAGCGGGGTTACGCGGTACGTATGGATATGCTCGGGAGACTTGATGAGTTCAGCAAACGGGGCGACCGCGTCCCGGGCGTCCTCGAAGCGGGGACCGTCCGTCTCAAGCAGAATGGAACGGTCGGATTGCACGATAAGTGGCTTAGCGCGTTGGGCTTCCATGTGCCTTTCCGGTCCCGGACACGCGGGTGCTACCTTTCACGAGTGCCGTCCCCCTCAAGGGAAACCTTCGAAAACCATCCGCGCAGCACGTTTGCGGCGCACGTATTCGGGTGATTGTACCAAAAGGAGAGGCAAGAAGGTACCCGAATCCGCGCACCCGAATCCGCGCATTCGTTCCCCGCAGTGCTTTACACCAGATTACTCGAACGCTTTGGGAGAGCCCAGGACCTGCGCCATCACGATCCCGCGGCGTACATCGTCCAGATTCGAGAACAGTTCCATGGCGGGATGGGTGGTCCTCTTTCGCGAACGCGGCTCTTGCGCGGCGGCCCCGGGCGCCTGCCGGCGGAGCTGTTGCGCCCGCTGAATCATCGCCGCGCGCTGCGTCCGGGCTTCTTCCAACTGTTTCAGGCGTTGCGCCATTAGCTGCTCATGGCGCGCTTGCAGCGAAAGGGGCGTGGGTGCAGGCTCGACCCGGGGCTGTGGCTCGACTCGCCGCCGACTGGGTGGCGGGGGCGGAGGCGGCGTTGCGGTCTGCTGAACCGGACGCTGAACCGGCGGCTGGACCGGACGCCGCACCGTTACCGGCTGTTGGCGCTGAACCGGAGGCGCCGTCCGGGGCTGAGCCGTGCGCACCTGGGGCGATTCGCGCCGGGCATCCGCCGCGGGCTTGTCAGGCGTCCCGTACAACAGACGCCGCGTTGCTTCCGGCAAATCTTCCGGACGAACAGGCGTGCGGCTCTTCTTGCGCTCCTGGGCCTTGCGTTGCTCCTGGATCTTCCCGATCACGCTGGCAACGATCACGATAACAATGACAATCAGACTTCCCAGTTCGTTCATCCGATGACCTCTCTCACGTTCGGCTCGAATCAGACCGCCTGGTCAGGAACGGAGGCCGTCGGCTCCCGGCCCCCGCCGCGGACGGTTCACTCAGGTCTGCTTGTCGTCCTTCTTGCCTTCCATACCGGAGATGGACTGGCGCATATCCGTATCCGCCATGATGTTCCTCATGCGATAGTAGTCCATGATGCCGAGGTTGCCCGTCCGGAACGCTTCCGCGATAGCCTTGGGCACTTCCGCCTCTGCCTGCACCACGCGGGCCCGCATCTCGACCACCTGCGCGCGCATTTCCTGTTCGCGCGCCTGCGCCATGGCCCGGCGTTCTTCGGCGCGGGCCTGGGCGATGTTCTTGTCGGCCTCAGCCTGCATCGTCTGCAGTTGGGCGCCGATGTTCTGGCCAACGTCTACGTCGGCAATATCGATCGACAGAATCTCGAAGGCCGTGCCCGCGTCCAGGCCGCGCGCCAACACCACTTTTGAGATCGAGTCGGGGTTCTCGAGAACCTTCTTGTGCGACTCGGCCGAACCGATGGTAGTCACGATGCCTTCGCCGACGCGCGCGATGATGGTCTCCTCGGTCGCGCCGCCGATCAAGGTGTTGATGTTCGTGCGCACCGTCACGCGCGCCTTGGTTTTCAACTCAATCCCGTCCATGGCGACGGCCGCGACGGTGGGGGTGCCTTTGGTGGGGTCAGGGCAATCGATCACCTTCGGCTTGACCGAGGTCTGCACCGCGTCGAGCACGTCGCGTCCCGCCAAATCGATGGCCGTGGCCTTCTGAAAACTCAATTGAATGTTGGCCTTGTTCGCGGCAATAAGCGCCTGAACGACGCGCACGATGTTGCCGCCCGCGAGATAGTGCGTTTCGAGGTCGTTCGTCGAGATCCCGAGCCCCGCCTTGACCGCCATGATCCGGCTGTCAACGATAACCGACGCATTCACCTTGCGAAGCCACATTCCCAAGAGGCTTGGAACACTCACGTGCGCCCCCGACGCGAACGCCCGTATCCACAGCCCGATAAACTTGACGAAAATGGCGAAAAAGATCAGCGCGATGACCCCCAGGAATATCGCCGCACCCCACATTATTATCGATGTTGGCATGATACGCCCCCTCTTCTTAGACCAGAACCCGGCCCATACACAGCTCTCCAACCCCTTCTATCATGAAATCGCTCAAAAGTCACGCGCTCGCGGTCTCCTCCGCTTGCTCCACCGGCTCAACAACAATCCGGTTTCCGTGAACCTCGATGACCCGAACTACGGCGTCGCGGTCGATAAACGAGCCTTCCGAAACGGCCTGCAAACGCTCCGTGCCGAACTCGACGGTTCCGACAGGGCGCAGGGGCGTCACGACTTTGCCGACTTTGCCGATCAATCCGGTGTCGCTCTTCTCATTGACCCAGCCCTCCTCGGCCTTCTGCGTGTTGCCGAGAATCAGGAGCTTGCCAAACGGCGACCGCGGCAACAGGTACATTCCGAGAATGACGCTGGCGATGGTACCCAGAAACTCGAGCATCAGGATGGGAAGCCAGTAATCGGGATAGTGGTAACATCCGAGAACGGTACTCCCGATAATCATGAGACCTCCGGCCGAACCGCATATCCCCCCCGGAACGACAAACTCCACCGTGATGAGCGTCGCGCCCGCTACAAACAAAATCAGTACCCACCAGATCATTGGACGCCGCCCTCAGGGACCACCTCGAGCAGCGCAATGAGTTGGTTGATTTCCACCCGGATGCCCTGGATGATCTTCATCTTGTCCGTCGGATCCTTAGGGTCGAATTCCGCAATATCCTCAAATGTGCCCATAAGACTATCCGAAGCCCCGAACAGCGTCCGCGACTCCGCCAGCAGTTTGTTGAACCGCCGCGCAAACGGAACGCAACTGTAGTACCCTGCGCCCACTTGCTGGATACTTCGGCTTTGCTCGTCCAGTTGCCGTAACATATGAATGATCAGCTGCCGCTTATCCATGGACTCTTCTTCTCCTCGGGCGCATTATCCTCTTCCCGTTTGAGCGGCTCAACCACGTACCGGTTGCCTTCCGCCTGGGTAATCACAATGGGGGTATCCGGTTTGATGAATTCCCCGCGGCTGACCACGTGCAGGTTCCTGTCGCCAAACCGCCCCCGGCCCGCCGGACGCAGCATGGTGAGCGCCACGCCCTCAAGTCCAATAGCCGCATCTTCTTCCTGATCGGTCTGGGCCACGTAGCCCGCCTCGGCCAGCTGTTGATCCGCGAGCACCAAACGGCCGTAAATAGGCGTATACGGCAGAATCTTCCACGTCACTGCCACGAACACCAGAAACAGGGCCATGGACAGCGCGAGCGAATACGCTGCTTCCTCGAGGCGCTCATAATCCCAACTATACTGGGGCAACTGCCAGTCATTGAGAACGAATGACAGCACGAACCCCGCCAGCACACAAAGGATACCCGCCACCCCCGCGATGCCGAAACCCGGGATAACGAAAATCTCGAGGAGAATCAGCCCCACCCCAATGACGACGAGACCGATGTCAATCCAGTCCGCCAGTCCGAGCACTGCCCTCGAGCCAAAGAACAGGACAAGGCACGTGATCCCGACGATACCCGGAACGCCGAATCCGGGCGTCTTCATTTCCACGTACAACCCGCCCACGCCAAGAAGAAGAAGGATGCTGCTGACCGTGGGGTTCGTCAACCACCGGAAAATGATTTCTGACCACGTCATCTCATACTCGAAACGCTGATACTCGTTCAGCTTGAAAAACGACAGCACGTGCTCGAGATCATCAAACGTGTCGGGTATAAGCCCGTACTCTTTGGCCTCCGACGCTTTCAACGTGAGGAGCTTGCCCCGCGCGACCACGAGCTTCCCCTCAGGAGGATAGTTTTCGAGAACATCTCCCGGCCCCCCGTACTTCTCGACGTCGTCCTGTGATGGGGTCGCGTCTGGGGCTTGTTGCCCGGCCGGCCCGGCATCTTTCTCTTCGTTGCCGGCATCGGTGCCGGCGCCTGTGGCCTTGCGCATAAATTCTTTGGCGGCGTCTTTTACACCTTCCGGCAAGGGCATTTGTTCGTCGATCGTGTCGATGAAATCATCGAGCGCGTCTTCCTTTTGGCTTGTCCGTGAACGCGTGTCCTCATCCACCGCTTTGACAATAACCTTGCCGTCAATCTTGAACGCCCGCAGCTCGATGTCCTTGTCCACCATCGCCATGGCAATGTCGGGATTGTGCCCGTTTGCCTCGGCGAGAGCGCCGAACTTTGCCCGCAGAAAAGAAACCGTCTTCTCGTCGCCAGGCAGAGGCCCTTCCGGGGTGATGAGAATGGGCGAGGCGGCCCCGATCGTCCCGCCCGGCGTCATAACAATGTGTTTGCACGCGAACGCCACCAGCGCTCCCGCGGAAGTCGCGCTGAACCCGTCGGTTACATAGGCGATTGTGGGGCAGAATTTGCCAGCATGCTGGATGGATTTGGTTATCTCGAGGCCCGTATCGACGCGCCCCCCGGGGGTCTCGATGATGAATACCGCCCCCTCGGCGCCCTCGGCGTAGTCGGCGACGCGCTCAACAAAGACGGCCATCGCTTCGTCCACCTCGCCGTCGAGTGTGCATATGACGACGTACCGGTTGTCACGCTCCCCTCCGGAAGGCGCTTCTTCTTGCGCAATGGCAAGAGGATAGAGTGCTCCGAGGGCGAGCACGATGGCGATCCGTCTAAACATTCTTGCCCCACCTCTTTCGGCCGCAGCCGTGCATCCCTCTCAGGGGACGTGCAAGCCGCCAAGGCGTCTATTCCCTACTACACTGGGCCTCCACCACTTATTCTAGGCGTATGCCCTGCGACGATCAATCCACCAGCGCCAACCCAATCTCATTGTTGAGTTCAAAACCCCGCTCGGTGGGCTGAAGCCGGCCGCCGTGTTCTTGGAGAAGGCCTCGAGCCACCAACTCTTTCAAAACGAACCCAAAATCCTCTTCGAGGCTCCGCCCGAAACGCTCCGAATACTCTTGATACCCCAGGCCCTCCCGCAGCCGGAAATGTTGAATCAGGGTCTCTATGCGCACCTCGCGGTCAGATAACCGTACCACCTCTGCCTTTTGACCGGGCCTTTTCACATAGGCTCCGGGCGACACCTCGTTCATCGTACGGGTACCATCGATGAAAGAATAAGCGCCCGGACCAAACCCAGCATACTCCCCGTTGCGCCAATAGTAGAGATTGTGGCGGCATTCATACCCCGGACGCGCGAAATTGGACACTTCGTACCGCTCATAGTCCCTCAACAGTTCGCGGCTGCGACGGTAACATTCGAGGGCTAAGTCCTCGTCTATGGCTTCGTGAGCCCGCGCCCCGAACGGCGTCCCCGATTCGTAAGTCAGCCCGTAACAGGAAACGTGCGGCGGAGAAAAGCCCGCGCATTCGGCCAGGGTGGGTTCCCAGGAAGACACCGGCGGGACCCCGGAAATCAGGTCCATGCTCCAGTTGCCAAACCGCTCCGCGACAATCCTGCAGGCCGCGCGCGCCGCCTCCGCGTTGTGCCTTCGCCCGAGATACCGCAGTGACGCGTCGTCAAAACTCTGAACCCCGAGGCTCACACGGTTGACGCCCGCGGCCCGCCACGCATCAGCAAGGGACTCCGTGACATCGTCCGGGTTGGCCTCGACCGTAATCTCGGGGTCGGGAAGCTCGAAGCGGCGCCGAACTGCCTGCAGGATGCGCTCGAGCTGGCCCGGCAGCAGCAGGGATGGGGTTCCCCCGCCCAGGAACACCGTCTCAGCCCTGTCGCGCGCGTCAAACGCCTCGATCTCGACCACGAGAGCGTCAACAAACGCTTCCGGCGGTGTTCCGTCTATGCGCACACGGTTGAAATCGCAGTAGGGACACAACGTGCGGCAATAGGGCACGTGGATATATATGCCGATCACAAACAAACCGCTCCCCGGCACCCTCGCACTTGAGCAAGAAACCGCGGCGTCCGCCGCGGTTTACATCTCGGACATGAGTTTGTCGAAATGCTCCACAGTCATGGCCGGGCAACTCATGAAGGTGATTCCTGTTGCCTTCGAGAGTTTTACAGAAGCTTTCATGGCCTCCTGAGTCCCCGGCAGGTCAACGATGAACACCAAATCGTACGGCCCGAGAAGCGCGTACATATCCTTGACCTTCCCGCCGAAACTTTCAAAGAGAGCTACCGCTTCTTTTGTTCGTTCAGCGGTGACTTCGCGCACCGACTCGGCGCTGTACTCGCCAAACATGAAGAACGTCGTCATGTCCGCCTCCCTTCTGTATTTGCCTTCTCACGAGAACCGCAACCCGACTTCGACCATTATACTCTTATCCTCGATGAGAATGAGCTTCCGGAACCTCAGTAATCCCCAGTTTGGGCCGAACGGCATGTTCTGCCGAAAGACCGCATCGAACACCGCGGACGGCCGTGCGGCGATTGCGGTTCACGAGACGAATCGGCCTCAACGATACGCTTCTCCGGTCTGTCTAACTCTGGCCCGCCGAGCTGTTTTCAATGCTTTACGGCGCTTGTAACCGGAAGGAGGACGTACGAGGGACGTTCGGCATCGTGGAAAATCGTGTTTGTCGCCGATATCAAATGAGTATGGCGATAGAAAGGCTCCCCCGTGTTGGGATTAACATCAAAACGGTCGAAGTTGCTGCTCGAAACAGCAATTCGAATGCGATGCCCTGTGTTAAAAGCGATGCAGGTCTCCCAAAGGTCTATTGTGAACTCGTAGGCCTTGTTGGGAGTCAGAAACTCTTCTTTGCGCATGGTATTGCGGTGACGCGCCCGCACAATCCCGTCACATACAATCATGGACCGTCCGTCCGGGTAGACGTCACACAGCTTCGCGGTGAAATCCGTGTCGACCGCGGAACTGGATGCCCAAAGCTTCACGAGAATGGTGCCGGTGACCTCGATAGGCGCATCCAGAGCCGGCGTGGTGAACAGGATAACGTCCGGCCGGGACTCGACGGGGCGCTGGTCGTATGGGCCACGGGTCCCGGAAAGGTTGGCGCCGCCGAGTGTAGGAACGGGATTTGCCGGGTCGAATACATACGTATTGGGTTTCTCGCCAGGACCCGGAGCAACGGTGTCGAGCGTGCCGCCCTCGTGGAAGTAGTACCGCACAGGCGTGCTGGGCACCGGCCAGTCGTCGGCAAAACGCCACGTGTTACCGGGCCCGTCCGGGGCATCCACGTCACCAAGAACGTAATAGCAGACGGCTGGCTCATTCGTGACGGCGTTCGGTGCATCCTTCAGCCAATGACTAAACCAAGCGCCTTCGCTGTTGGATGACATGTGAGCATGTGGATGCGTCCTGTTCTCCGGCCATACGAAACCGCCATCCCCTTTCCCGTGGCCATACGGTCCTATGATGAGTCTCTGCTTGCCTGCCGCGCCAGGTTTGCCGTTGTGCTGAATATTCACGAAATTGTTGATGGTCCCACGCAGGAAGATGTCATACCAACCGCCCCTGTTCAGGATAGGCCAATTGACCAGGTGGTGGCGCGTCTCGAAATTGACATAGGCCCAGAAGTCGTCGCTGTA
>Ga0116149_1001731_pt1 | contig 25856 bp, 19 predicted proteins | sample AD_UKC057_MetaG_FD_89787 | JGI IMG/M metagenome (GOLD analysis project Ga0116149, IMG submission 89787) | Active sludge microbial communities of municipal wastewater-treating anaerobic digesters from USA - AD_UKC057_MetaG | ecosystem: Engineered > Bioreactor > Anaerobic > Digestate | place: USA...
CGGGCATCTTGCCCGTGTGTCCCACGGCCGTCCCGGCCGTGGGAGTTGCTGTTTTCCGGACAATTCCACGGGCAAGATGCCCGTGGTACACATGGGCGAGACGCCCATGCCACGGTGGGGGGGGGCTTTTTCAACGGGCTGCTAGCCGCCCAAACTCGTTCACCCGCCGGAGGAGCCGGGGGGGGCCTCCTTTCAGGCCCGGCCGCGTAGCTGCCCAAACACGCGGTATCTCTCTCCTGTCTTTCTCTCTTTGTCGTTCTCTCTCTGTCTCTCTGCGTCTCTGCGTCCAGTTGTCGGCGGAAAACGCCGATAAGACCCCATATTGTGACTGATCGTGTCAGGACAGTTTGTCCGCCCCGGCTGCTGGGTCTGGCGGGGCTGCTTGGCGGGTACGCGCTGGCCGGGGGGGGCCTGTGGGTATGGGCTGCGCTGGACGGTCTTCCGGCCTGGGCTGCCGCCGGCGCCGCCACCGCGTTGGCGGCATTGGGCGGCCTGTGGGTCATCCGGAAGCTGCTCCGTTGGCGCATGGGGCCGTGCCTGAGACACTTCCTTCTCCAGCAGCCTGAACGCGTCAGCCGGGGAGAGACCACGGACGTCTGCTTCCTCTTCGTGGACCACTTCGAGCCGGACTACGGCCAAGCCGACGCCGCGCAGCAACTCGAACGCGTGCGACGGTGGGAGGCTGCGTACGGGCGGGCGATCGCGGGTCGACGCGACAGCGACGGCCGGCCGCCCCAGCACACCTGGTTCTTTCCGGTGGCGTTGAACGACCCGTGCGTCCGCCCAGTGGTGGCGTCGTGGCCCGGGCGCGGCTGGGGCGAGATCGAGTATCACCTCCATCACGACGACCGGCCGGACATGCCCGCCGACCAGATCGAGGCCCAGGTGCGAAACGACCTGGCCGACCTGCGGGCGATGGGGGCGCTGTCGGGCGGGCGCTACGGCTTCGTGCATGGGATGTTCGCCCTGGCCGGGGGTGACGAGCGGTGGTGTCGCTGCCAGGACGAGTTGGACGTGCTGCTGCGGACCGGCTGCTACGCTGACTTCACATTTCCCTCGTTGGGCTCGCCAGCCCAGCCACCGCAAATCAATACGCTTTACCGCGCTCGCTCCACGGGCGGGCGACGGCCTTACGAGACGGGCTCCCCTGTCCAGGCGGGGCGTGACGGACACGAGGAAGGCCTGCTCATGCTGGGCGGGCCCATGCACTTCGGGCTGTATCCGCGGCTGTGCGACGACGCCCACGTCGAACCTGCCCACCTGCCGCATCCGCGGCGGATCGCGCGATGGCTCGATTGCCGGGTGCACGTGCCCGGACGGCCCAACTGGGTCTTCATCTCGATTCACTCGCACACGGCCCGACAGGACGCCCAGGACGCCTTGTTTGGCGAACCCATGCAGCGGTTGTGGCGGGCGCTGGAGGAACGCTTCCAGTGTCGCCGACTTTGGCGGCTGCATTACGTGACCGCCCGCGAAGCGTATAACATCGTCCGGGCGGCCGAGGCCGGCTGCGACGGCAACGCGGGGACGTTTCGGGACTTCGAGCTTCCCCCGCCAGCCAACCGCACTTGCAGAACGGAGGAACGATCGTGAGCCGCCTGGCCATCTATGCTCGAAGCCTGACGGCCAACTGGGTGGGCTTCCTGGCCAATCTGGTGGTGGCCTTCATGTTGGCGCCGTTCGTGCTCAGGAGCCTGGGCGAGTCCGCTTATGGCGTGTGGATCCTGCTGGTCGAGCTGACGGGCTATCTGGGACTGATCGAAATGGGCACCCAGGCGGGCCTGGGACGGCATATCAACTACTATCTGGGTCGGGGCGAGATCGACCGCGTCAATGGGTTCGTCAACACCGCGCTGCTGTTCTTCCTGGCGGCCGGGGCGGCCATTCTGCTGCTGGCCGGTGGGCTGGCCTTGGCGCTGGACTCGGTGTTCACGAAGATCCCATCCGAGCTGGTGGCTTCGGCCCGCCCGGCCCTGCTGCTGGTGGCGGTGAACCTGATCCTGGCCCTGCTGGGGGCGGTGTTCCCGCTGATTCTGAACGCGTTTGACCGCTTCGATCTGTCCAACGCGGTGAACCTGGTGGTGCTGGCCGTGCGAACGGTGGGCACGATCCTGGTGCTGAAGCAGGACGGAGGGCTGGTCGAGCTGGCCGGCGTGCAGGTGGTCTCGAGCGTGATCGGGGCTGGCGCGGGGATGCTGCTGGCTCGGCGGGTGTTCCCGTCGCTTCGGCTCGACCTGCGCCTGTGGTCGCGCGAGCGGTTCCGAGAACTGTTCGGCTTCGGGATCTGGGCCTTCGTGGGCCAGATCGGTATGCAGTTCCTCTACTGGAGTTCGACCATCCTGATCACCGTCTTGCTCGGCCCGGCGATGGTGGTGTTCTTCTCCATGCCCATGATGCTCATTCAGTACGGGCGCGGCGTGGTGGACAACATGGCCGGGGTGTTGGGCCCGCAGACGATCAAGGCCAGCAGCGTGGGCGACCATGTGGAGCTGCGGCGGATTTTCTCGTGGGGCTCGAAGGTGATCATGTTCGTGGCCATCCCGCTGTTTGGCGGGCTGATGGTCTACGGCGGAGAATTCCTGATCCTGTGGCTGGGTCCGCACTTTGCCCGCTCAGCGGCTGTGCTGTTGCTGCTGGCCGTGCCGCAATGGGTGGTGTGGTCGATTCGTCCGGGCGTGAACGTGATCCTGGGCCTGGGCCACGTCCGCTTCGCGGGCCTGATGACGCTGGGCCAGGGCGTGCTGAACGTGGCCGCGACGCTGTTCTACGTGCTCGTGCTGAAGATGGGGCTGCTGGGCGTGGCCTGGGGGCTGCTGGTGCCCATGATCGCGTTCAACAGCGTGATCGCCTGGTTCGTCCTGCGCTGGATTGACATGCCGCCGCGGCAATTCCTGGTCCGCAACGTCGGTCGCTATGCAGTCACGGCGACGGCCTTCCTGGCCCTGGCCTGGGGCGTGTCGTACGTGGGCCGGCGCGAGGTATGGGCGTGGTTCTTCGCCAAGGTCATCTTCCTGGTGCTGGCGGCGGCGCCGCTGGGCTGGTACGGCGTCTTCAGCCGGGATGAACGGTGCGAGCTGGGCCAGCGCATCCGCGACATGCTGCGACGCAAACGCCGAGAGATCCCGCAGGGGCCCGCCAGCGTAGAAACGAGTGAAGCAAGTCAGCCACCGCCTCCCCCGCCGCAGGACGAGGGCGAGCCAGGGTAGTGACCATAGGAACAAAACGCGCGTGCTCGATCTCAGCGTCATCATCGCCACGTACAACCGCAGCCGGACCCTGGGTCGGACGCTGGCGGCCCTGGCCGAGCTGGACACGCTGGGCCTGGCGTGGGAGGTGGTGGTGGCCGACAACAACTCCCGCGACGATACGCCGGCCGTCTGCCGCAGGTGGCAGGGGCGCCTGCCGCTGACGTACGTCTTCGAGGGCCGGCAGGGCAAGAACGCCGCGTACAACACCGCCCTGGCGGCTGCTTCGGGGGAACTGATCGTCACGACCGACGACGACATCACGCCCTGTCGTAACTGGCTCAAGGCGCTGCGGGAAGCCGCCCGGCGCTGGAGCGATCACGACGTGTTCTGCGGTCCGGTCATCACGCCCATCCCGTCTGCCTTCGCGGGCACGCTGGAAGGAGCGGTGCCCACGTGCAACTTCAACCCGCCTCCTCCGCAGCGGGTGCTGGACGCGGACCTCATGCCGATCGGGGCGAACCTGGCTTTTCGCCGGCGCTGTCTGGAGGCGGCAACAGCCGGCGGCGGGACCTTGTTCGACCCGGCCATCGGCCCGTGTGGGGCGGGGCGGATCAGCGGATCGGAGTCGGTGGCGCTGCAGGCCCTGATGCAGGCCGGGCGGCGGATCGTGTACGTGCCCGAGGCGAGCGTGCTGCACGAGACGCCGGCGGGCTTTCGCACGGTGGGCGGACTTTGCCGCCGCGCCTGGGCCCAGGGACGCGGCGACGTCCGCGTGCACCGCTTCGGCGCCGACGTCCCGCGGCTGATAGGCATGCCGCGGTTCGTCCTGCGAACGATGGTCGAAGACTTCCTGGCGGCGATGGGTCACCTGGCGGCTGGGCGGCGCAAGAACGCTCTGGCCCGCCTGTTCCACGGAGTGCGATTCCTGGCCATCTGCCGCGAATGGCGAAAGGCGGCCCGACCATGAGAATCGCCGTCGACGCCGTTCCCTTGCTGCATCGCCGCCCCACGGGCATCCAGAACCACGCGCGCGGGATATGCCGGGCCCTGGCGACGATCGGCGGCCAGGAGTACGTGCTGGTCTACGAGCAGTCGCTCCAGCAATGGGAGGAGTTTGACGACGGTTTCGCCCGTTCGCTGGGCCCGGCATGGACCCTGACAGCCGCGGCTTCGCCGGGCCCGACGGCAGCCCTGGCGCGGCGGATATGGGAGGGTTGGACCTTGCCGCGACTGCTGCGCCGGCTCGGGGCGGACGTGTACTATTCGCCCACCACTCGCGGGCCGACGCGGGGGCGCGTCGGCGGGGCGGTCACCATCCACGACCTGGCCCAGGAGGCGGCGGGCGTGGTCTCGGCGCCGCCGGCGGCGGTGGTGAGGCTGGCGCGGCGTTCCCGCGGCATCTTCGCGGTCAGCGACGCCACCGCCCGGGACATCCAGCGACTGCTGCACGTCGAGCCGGAACGAATCGCCACGATTTACAACGGTCCGGCGCTGGGCATCGCCCGTCGCGACGCCGAGGCTTGCCGCCCGCTATGCGGGCAACTGAGGCTGGCGCCGGGTCGCTTCCTGCTCTGCGTGGGTGACGAGAACTGGCGCCGCCGCTACGACCTGCTCTGGCAGGCGATGGAGGCCCACTGGGCGGCTGGGCGGCTTGCGGACGTCCGCGTGGTGTTCGTCGGGCGCCAGGACTGGCGGGAGTCGAACCTGTCGCGGCTGGTCGGCGGGGGCAGTCATGTGGACCGGGCGGTCTTCCTGAGCGGCGTGAGCGACGGCGACTTGAGCGTCCTGTACAGCTCGGCGCTGGCGACGGTCCTGCCGACCGAGGCGGAGGGGTTCGGCATGCCGGCTGTCGAAGCCATGGTCTGCGACTGTCCCGTCCTGTGCAGCGACATCCCGGTGCTCCGCGAGGTGGCTGGGGAAGCGGCGCGATACTTCCCGCTGGCGGTAGAGGCCCTGTCGCAGGCGGTGCTCGCGCTGGAGAGCGACCAATCGCTGCGGGGCGAGTTGGTGCGGATGGGCCGAGAACAGGCGAAGCGCTACGCCTGGGAAGAGTCCGCCCGGCGCGTGCTGGCGACGCTGGAGAGGCTGAAGTGAAGGTCCTGTATATCCATCTCGGCGGCGATCACGTTGCCGGAAGCGAGCGGTCGCTGCTGGACGTGCTGTCGCTCAGCAGGGGCTGCGTGCAGGCCCACGTGCTGTGCAACGCACAGGCAATGGCCGACGCGGTGCGCCAGGCGGGGCACCAGGCCACCCTCTGCCGCGAGATGGAGGAACTGTCGCCCTGGACCGATCCGCCGTGGCGCATCGCGGGGCTGTCGGCGGGAGTGCGGGCGGGCTTGGCCTGTGCCGATCGCTTCGGGCCGGACCTGCTGCACGCCAACAACCTCTGGGTGAACCAGATCGCCCAGCCGGTGGCCCTGATGCGGCGCCGCCGGGTCGTGGTCCACGTGCGGGCCAAGACCATTCGCAGCGGGCGCGAGCTGTCGCTGGTCCGCCTGGCCGACCACGTAATCGCCATCTCTCGCAGCGTGGCGGAACCGATCCTGGCCATGCGATGGCGCCGGGGGGGCCTGAGCGTCATCCACGATCCGATCTGCCTGGATCAGGGCGGCGGGGACGCGCAAGCTACGGCTGAGCCGGAGCGGATCGGCCCGCTGCGCCTGGCGGCGGCGGGCAGGCTGTCGGCGGAGAAAGGCTTCGACCGGTGCATTCGGCTGCTGGCGTGGCTGCGGGAACGCGGCTTGGAGGCGGAGCTGACGGTCTACGGCGACGGACCCGAGCGGGGGGTGCTGGAGGGACTGTCCCGGACGCTGGGCGTTGCGACGTCGGTGCGGTGGGCGGGCTTCCGCAAGGACCTGTCGGCCAGGCTGGCCGGTGCGGACGTGCTGCTGGTCTCGTCGCATCGGGAGGGGCTGGGGCGAGTGATTGTCGAGGCGGCCATGGTGGGGACGGCGGCGATCTCGGTGGACGTGGACGGAACGGGCGAGGCCATCGAAGACGGCCGGACGGGCCTGCTGGTGGGGGACCTCGAGTCGCTCGAGTGGCGCGAAGCAATTCTGGAGTTGCTGTGCGATCGCGACCGCCTGGCACGGATGGGCAGGCGGGCGCGGGAGTTCTGCCGCCGCGAGTTTGATCCCGCGGCGTCGGCCCGGGCGACGCTGGAGGTCTATCGGCGTCTTGTGCACTGAGGGATTGTCGACTTGCGATCCGGGATTCTCGATTGGAGAACGGTGTCCGCAGACCCGGGCTCAGTCGACAATCGATAGTCGGAAATGGTCCGCCCACGGAAAGCCTCCGTGGGCTTAGGTCGAAAGCGTATGCTATACCCAGGAGCCTGTAGTCGCAGCGTGGCAACGGAAGGGAACAACTCGTCGATTCGACTGCTGGCCTTCAGCGAGCTGTACCACCCCGTGGTAGGCGGGTCGGTCCGGTGGATCTCCAAGATCGCCGAACACTGGCCGGGCCAAGCCTGGGTGCTGGGCGGGTGCCGGCCCCGCGGGTCGCTTCGGCCCAGCGACCTGGACGGGCCCACGCCGGTGCGGCGGATCCGCCTGGCTCTGGACGACTGGGGCCTGGACAGCCCCCAAAGCCTCCTGCAGTACGCCAACGCGGTGGCCCAGCTTGTGGCCGAGACGCGCCGCCGACGCGCGAACGTGGTTCTGTGCGGGCGGGGTGTGCCCGAGGGGCTGATCGCATACCTGGCCGGCCGGTGGACGGGGGCGGCCTACGGGTGCCTGGTCCACGGCGAGGAGACGGTCTCGTGCGGGCTGTCGGGCCAGCTTCGGCGGATGCTCCGCCTGGCCTACAGCCGTGCGGATGTTCTGGTCTGCAACAGCCGGGCATCGGCGGAACTGGCGGCTGGGGCCGGAGGCAGGACGGACCGCATGATCGTCAGCCACCCAGGCGTGGAGCTGTCGGCGTTCGCGGACGTGCTGGCGGTGGATCGCGGGGCGGGCAATGACCCGCCGGTGCTGCTGACGGTGGGCCGGCTGGACGAGCGGAAGAACCATGCGGGGGTGTTGCGGGCGATGGCCGAGCTGAGGCGAAGCGGGGTGGACGTTCGCTACCAAATCGTGGGCGACGGGTACATGAAGGGGCCGCTGGAGGCCCTGGTGGCGGAGTTGGGCCTGGGCGACCGCGTGAACTGGGTGCACGGGGGCGACGATGAAATAGTAAGGAAGGCCTACTGCCAGGCCGATATATTCATCATGCCGGCCATTCACACCGGCAAAGACACCGAGGGATTCGGCATCGTGTTCATCGAGGCGGCCCTGGCGGGCCTGCCATCGATTGCCGGCTGCGTGGGCGGCTGCAAGGAAGCGGTGCTGAATGAACGGACGGGCCTGGTGGTGGACGGATCGGACCGGTCGGCGCTGGCCGGGGCGATCGCCCGCCTGGCCCGCGACGCGAAGCTTCGCTCCCGCCTGGGGCGGGAAGGGCGTCGCCGGGCGTCGATAGAGCTCGATTGGCGGGCACTGATCCCCCGCCTGGCCGGTGAGATGGAGCGGATGGTGCCTCGCGCACCGAGGGCAACGAGCAGATGAAGGGCCTGATTTTCACATATACGCTGACGGTGCTCGGGGTGGTCTACGGGCTGTTGCGCCCCGTCTACGGCGCCTCCATCTACATCGCCTTGTCGATCCTCAAACCGCCGGCCCTGTGGCACTGGTCGGTCTCGCTTGGGCGCTACGGATTCTACGTCGCCGTCTGCAGCCTCATCGGCTGGGCCCGCCAGGGGTTCGGACAGTGGGAGAAGCTCCGCAAGGTCCGCAAGGTCCTGTACTGCGTGGCCATCTACGCGATCATTCAGTGGATCAGCGGATACGCCAGCCGCTACAGCGCCGATCCTCGAGTGTGGTACCATACCCGCAAGTTGACCAACGACATGCTGATGGTCCTGGTGGTGTGCTCGCTGATCAACAACTTCAAAGAACTGCGGGTTTACACCTGGGTCATCGTCGCCGCGGCGGGCTACGTGGCCTACGAGATGAACTACTCGTGGTACATCGAAGGCTACAACCGCATCTGGTACGCCGAATTCGCCGAGATCGACAACAACGGCATGGCCATGATCTTCGCCATGGTCGTCCCGTTGGCGTTGACGCTGGGACTGAGCGAGAAGCGATACTTCTGGAAGGTGGCATCCTGGATATGGATTCCCTTCCTGGGCAACGCCGTATTCCTGGCCCACAGTCGCGGCGCCATGCTGGGCATGTGTTTTTCCGCTCCCTTCCTGATCTGGATGCTGCCCGACAAGAGGCGGACGTACTGGATCCTGGCGGGGGCGGCAATCGCCATCCTTCTGCTGGCCGGGCCGAGCATCCAGGAACGGTTCTGGTCGATCTTCGTGGACCCCAACGAGCAGGACGCCAGCGTGAACGCCCGCTTCACGTCGTGGTCGGCGGCTTGGCGGTGCATCCAGGCCAACCCGTGGCTGGGCGTGGGCCCGCGGTGCTGGCACTACGTCGGACGCAGCTACGGGGCCATCTCCGGGCTGGCGGTCCACAACGTCTTCATGCAGGTGACGGCGGATTCGGGAGTCGTGGCCGGGCTGACCCTGCTGGGCATCTACCTTCTGACGATCAAGTACCTGTTCATGGAGCGCAAGACACGTTCGGCCTACTCCTGGTGGTATCCGTACTGGGCGGCGGGCATCGCCGCCGGGCTGGGCACGGGCTTCCTGTGCAGCCTCTTCCTGAGCATGGAGCGCGTGGAGATGCCGTACTACCTGGCCATGCTGGGCCTGGCGACGGTGAAGGTGGCCACGGTTGAGGACCGCACGCCAGCGCCGCTGACGACGATGGAAGAGCTGGAGCTGCTGCGGGTCTCCCGATCCGCCCCCGCAACATGACGACATTACCCGCCCCAGAGCCCGCGGACCTGCCCCCCAGGGAAGGCCTCCCGGGGGGCCGCCCTTTGCGGGTCCTTCACCTGCGCACGGTCCGAGGGACCGGCGGCGGGCCCGATAAGACTGTCCTCAAGTCCTGCCAGTATCTCCGTGCCCGCGGGCACCGGGCCGACGCCTTTTACCTTTTCGACCGGCGTCACGCCACCGATAACCTGCTCGATGCCGCCCGGCGCCTCGGCGTGCCCCTCTTCGCCGCCTACGAACGTTTCGCCCTCTCGGCTGGGCCCGTCCTCCTGCTGGACCGCGTCCTGCGGGAGGGACGCTACGACATCGTCCACACCCACGAGTACAAATCCAACGCCCTGGTCCAGCTCATGCGGGCCGACCACAGCCTGAACGTGGTGGCCACGGCCCACGGTTACAACAGCACGACCCGTCGCGAAGAGGCCTACTATCGCCTGGAGCAGGCGCTGCTTCGCGGCGTGCAGGCGGTGATTGTCCCCACGCGCGACCTGGGCGGTTTCCTGCGTCGCCGCGGCGTTCCGCCCGCTCGGCTGCACGTGATTCCCAATGCCATCGAGATTCCGGCCGACCACCGCCGGCCGGACCGCGGCGATCCGCCCGGTCCGTTGCGACTGCTGTACGTCGGACGCCTCAGTGCGGAGAAGGACCCGATCAATCTGCTGCAGGCCGCCCGCCTGCTGCTGGCCCGCGGGGCGGAAATCGAGGTGACGTTGGCGGGCGACGGGCCCGAACGGGCCAACGTCGAACGGGCGGCGGGCGAGTGGGGCCTCCAGCCGACCCTGTGCCTGCTGGGGCACGTCAGTGACGTGGCGCGGGCGATGGCAAATGCCGATATACTGGTTAGCCCCAGCCAGACCGAGTGTATGCCCAACGCGGTGCTGGAGGCGATGCTCGCGGGCCTTCCGGTGGTGGCGACGGCCGTCGGCGGCGTGGGCGAAATGATGCGCGACGGCGTGCACGGCCTGCTGTGTCCGCCGCGCGATCCTGGCGCGCTCGCTGAGGCGATTGCCCGGCTGGCTGACCAGCCGGACCTGAGGCGCCGCCTGGCCGACAACGCCTACGCCCGCGTGCGGGCGGAGTACTCTTTCGAGGTTCGCATGAGACGCGTCCTGAGTCTGTACGAACGCGTGATCGGCAGCCGGTAGCCTGCGGCCAGTATCCTGTCGAGACTGGCTGCGGAGTACCGGCTCGTGACTACAAACGACTGGCGACCAGAATGCGAGAACTGGCCAAAAAGACAGCGAGGTTCTTCTGCTGGCTGCTGACCTGGCCGATGCTGCTGCGCTATGCGCTGTGGCGGGTGTTCGTGGGGCCCGAGCGGGCGTTTCTGCAGGCCGCCCAGTCGGCCTCGCGGTGGACGGGCCTCGGGGGGCAGTACCTGCGGGCGGCCTTGCTGGGCAGACTGGTCAGGCGGATGGGCAAGGACGTGGTCATCGCGTTCGGTTCGGTGCTGACCAAGCGCGACGTCGAACTGGACGATGGGGTGTACGTCGGAACGTACTGTCTGCTGGGGCAGGTCCGCGTGGGGGCTGATACCCTCATCGCCGACCATGTCTGCATTCCCAGCGGTTCGCAGCAGCACGGGACCGCCCGCCTGGACGTGCCCGTCCGCCAGCAGGAAGGCCAGTTCAAGACCATCTCCATCGGGCGCGACTGCTGGATCGGCAGCAGCAGCGTGGTGCTGGCCGACGTGGGCGACCACTGCGTGGTGGCGGCGGGCAGCGTGGTGGTGCAGCCGGTGCAGGAGTACCAGGTCGTGGGCGGCAACCCGGCGCGGGTCATCGGCGACCGCCGCAAGAAGGCCCCCGCCCCCGGCGGGCCGACCCCGGCGCTGCCCGTGCGGGAAATAGGCGAGGCGTGAGCGCCACAGGCGATAACTTCGTGGTCTTCAGCGACGACTGGGGCCGCCATCCCTCCAGCAACCAGCACCTGTTCCTTCGTCTGAGAGAGCAGGCCCGCGTGCTGTGGGTCAACACGCTCGGGCTGCGCCGTGCGCAGGTCAACGCCTTCACGTTCTTCCGGGCCTTCGAGAAACTCCGCGAGTGGGCCCGCCCGCTGCGCCAGGTGAACCCGCGCCAGTGGGTACTGGCCCCGGTGATGCTGCCGGTCTCGGGCGAGGGGCTGCTGGGGCGGCTCAACCGCCGCATCGCCCTGGCGTCCATCCGCAGGACGATGCGCCGCCTGGGCATGCGCCGGCCCGTGTTGTGGAGCACGCTGCCGACCGCGGTCGACTTCGTGGGCGAACTGGACGAGCGGGCGGTGGTGTACTACGTTACCGACGACTACAGCCTCTGGCCCGGCTCGAACGCCCGGCAGGTCCGTGAGCAGGACCTCCGAATGACCCGGCTGGCGGATGTCGTCTTTGCCTGCAACCGCACGCTTGCCGAGAGTCACGGCGGCCTGCGCGAGGCGGTGCTGCTTCCGCACGCGGTGGACTACGAGCATTTCGCCTGCTGTCGCGCGGGCGAGCCGACGGACCTGGCTGCCATTCCGCACCCGCGGGCGTGCTTCTTCGGGCTGGTGTACGAGAAGATCGACCTGACCGCCCTGGCCGAGCTGGCCCGGCGGAGGGCGGATCTGCACGTTGTTCTGATCGGGCCGGTTGCCACCGATCTGGCCCCGCTGGCCGGCCTGGCCAACGTCCACGTGCTGGGGGCGCGATCCTACGCCGAGCTGCCCGCGTACCTGGCGGCCATGGACGTGCTGTTGATCCCTTATGTGCTCGACGAGGAGACCCGCAACAAGGGCCCGCTCAAGGCACGCGAGTGCCTGGCCTGCGGCAAGCCCACAGTGGCGCGGGCCATCCCCGACTTGGCCGAGATGGGCGACGTGCTCACGCTGTACGACGATCCTGCCGACCTGGTGCGGGCGGTGGAGGCAGCACTCGCGTCGGCCTGTTCGGAGCTGACCGTCCGAATGCGGGAGCGCGTGCGCGGGGAGTCATGGGAAGCGCGGGCGGCGATGGTGCGCGAGGAACTGAAGTCCGATATCCAGGGAAGACTTCCCGCTGGCAGAGGGGAGGCCCCCTCGGACGTGCTGCGAGTGCAGACCTCCACCGTGGCGCCAGACTGGTCGCAGTACCTGCCGCACCGGGAGCAGGCCTCGATCTACCATGATGCCGCCTGGGGCGAGGTGATGCGGCGAGCGTACGGAAACTGTGCCCATTACCTGACTTGTCGTCGCGGCGGACGAATCGTGGGCGTCCTCCAACTCATCGAGAAGCGCAGCCCGGTGTTCGGGCACTATCTCTGCTCCCTGCCGTACTTCGACTCTGCGGGCCTGCTCGCCGACGACGAACCGGCCCGCGGCACCCTGTGCGAGTCAGCCGAGCGATTGCGCCGGAAACTGGGATGCACCTGGGTCGAGCTGCGCCACCTCGAGCCGCTGGGCGGTCTGCCCGAGCGGACCGACAAGGTCACGTTGCTGCTGCCCCTGCCGGACGAGCCGGACCGGTTGTGGAAGGCCTTGAAGGCCAAGGTTCGCAACCAGGTACGCAAGGCCCAGAAGGCGGACATGCAGACGCAGATCGGCGGGCCGGAACTGCTGGGGGAGTTCCACGCCGTCTACGCCCGCAACATGCGCGACTTGGGCAGCCCGCCTCACAGCCTGCGATTCTTCGAGTTGCTGGTGCGGCACTTCCCGCAGGCCGTCCGCTTGTACGTCGTCCGCACGGGCGGCCAGGCGGTGGCGGCTTCGCTGACGCTCACCGACCGCTGCGCCGCCCGCGTCCCGTGGGCGGGCAGCGACTGGCGATGGCGCGATCTGTGTCCGAACATGCTGCTGTACTGGACGATGCTGGCCGACGCGTGCGGGCGTGCGTCGGTGTTCGACTTCGGACGCAGCACCCGCGAGTGCGGCACGTTCAAGTTCAAGACCCAATGGGGCGCCGCCGAACGCCAACTTCACTGGGAGTACCTGCTGGCGCCGGGGCGGGAGATGCCGCAGCTTCGCCCCGACAGCCCCAAGTATCGCCTGATGGTCTCGCTGTGGAAGCGGCTGCCCGTGTCGCTGGTCCGCTGGGCCGGGCCGTGGGTCATGGGGCAGTTGTCGTAGGCGCCAGGCGGGTGGCGATCTCGGCGTCCTGATAGCGTGCGGCCAATTCGCGCAGAGTCTTCTTCATCGCGGCGACTTCCTCCTTGCGCTGCGGATCGTGATAGAGGTTCTTCATCTCAGACGGGTCCCGCTTCAGGTCGAAGTACTCCCAGAACGGGCCGTTCTTCCAGGTCGGATAGTAGACGAGCTTGGCGGTCGCGGTTCGCACGCCGACGATCTCGTGGTAACCGATCCAGTTGGCCGGCCTGGGTTTGCCCAAGACCCCGTAATAGTGGTAATAGAACGCTTCTCGCCAGTTGCTGCGCTCCCCGAGCAGCAACCGCTTCATGGAGCAGCCCTGCATGTCGCCCGGTACGTCCACCCCGGCCAGGTCCAGCACCGTCGGCGCGACATCCAGGATGCTGACAAGCTCCTGCCTCGTGCCGCGGGCCGCTCCCGGCAGGCGGATGATCATCGGGATGCTGAAGCCCTCTTCGTACATCCACATCTTATTGTAGAAGCCGTGCTCGCCCAGGAAGTACCCGTTGTCGGAGGTGTATAGGACCACGGTATTGTCGGCCAGGGCGTTCTTGTCCAGGTAATCGAGAACGCGTCCGACGTTCTCGTCCACCGCAGCCACCAGCCGCAGGTAGTTGCGCAGGTACTGCTGGAACATCAGGCGGGTGTCGTGGGCCTTGTCGCCGGTGAACTGCTTCTTGACCGGCTGGTACTGTCCCTCACACTGCTGGATCAGCCGCGACCAGTCGAGCTGCCCGGCCACCGGTTCGGGCGCCCGCCCGGCGTAATCGTCCAGCAGGTTGGCCGGCTCGGCGAAGACGCGATCGGCGAACAGGTCCTTATGGCGCTCGGCCGGGATGTGCGGCGAGTGGGGGGCCTTGTGGTGGATCATGAGACAGAACGGCTTCTGAGGATCGCGCCGGTTGAGCCAATCCAGGGCCACGTCCGTGACAACGTCGGTCATGTAACCCTTGTGCACGGTCCCGCCGGTGTTTCCGTCTCGCCAGGGCTGGCCGATCTCCTTCAGCACCGGGTCCACGTATCGCCCCCCGTTGCCCGGCGCGACGTTGTAGTAGGTGAACCCGGTGGGCTCGGTGAACAGGTGCCACTTGCCGACGATGGCCGTCTGGTACCCCGCCTGCTGGAGCAGCTTGGGGAAGGTCTGCTGCGAGCCGTCGAAGTGCTCACTGAGCCTGCGGACGCCGCACAGATGGTTGTACTTGCCGCTCAGCAGCATGGCCCGGGAAGGGGAGCAAATCGAATTGCCCGCCATGGCCCGGTCGAACCGGATGCCGCCCCGGGCCAGACGGTCGATGTTCGGCGTGGCGATGAGGTCGTGACCGTAGGCGCTGATCGCTTGCCGCCCGTGATCGTCGGCCATGATGTACACGATGTTGGGGCGGCGCGGCGCCGACGGCGCGGACGAAGACTCTCCGGTGACCCAACCCAGAACGAGGCCGATGGGTACAACCGCAGAGAGGGCGGACAGGCGGTTCATGGACTCTCCTTTCGTGCCTCGGCCGGCGGGGCAGAATGGGTGAGGCGCCGGATCTGGAATCGCCGTCGGCGCGGGCCGGTGATAGCGATGCTGACCTGCCACAGCGGGCGGGGCAGGTGGTCCATCGCTCGATCCGCCCACTCCACCAGCACCACGCCCTCCTGGAGCATCTCGTCCAGACCCAGGTCCTCCAGTTCCGGACCGGGATCGCTCATCCGATAGAGGTCCAGGTGATAGACGACGACTCGGGCGGGGTACTCCTGGCAGAGCACAAACGTCGGGCTGGAGACCATGTGCCGGTCATCCAATCCCAGCCCAGCCGCGATGCCCCGGACGAGGGCGGTCTTGCCCGCGCCCAGGTCGCCCACCAGCGCCACGCAGTCGCCCCGCCTCAGCCGATCGGCCAACGATCGGCCGAACCGCTCCGTCCCGGCCGGGCTGCGGGTTTCGACCACTTCGATGTCCTGGGTTTCCTCGGGCATGGACTACACAATAGAGAAGGACACAGAGCACTGCAAGCTGGGACCAGGGATTCCGGACCGGGGACGATGAGCGGGCAATCCTGTTGCCTGTTCCCTATTCTCTTGTCCCTATTCCCTGGTCCCTGCTTGCAGTACCATGACCTCATGGAATTGATCGACACGCATTGTCACTTGACGCACGGACGGTTGCGCCCGACGCTGGCCGCCGTGCTGGAGCGATCGGCCGCCGCCGGCGTGGGCCGGTTGATCTGCGCCGCCGCCGACCTGGAGGAATCGCGCCTGGCCCTGGCGCTGTCTCGCAAACACGCCCACATCTTCTGCATGGCCGGACTGCACCCGCATGACGCCAAGTCGGCCGGCGAGGGGTACCTGGAAATGATCGAGGGCTTCTGCCGGGCGGACTGCAACGTCGCCCTGGGTGAGATCGGACTGGACTATCACTACGACTTCTCTCCCCGAGACGTGCAGCGCCGGGTCTTCGCCGAGCAGCTCGATCTGGCCGCCCGGCTGAACAAGACGACGGTCATCCATACCCGCGAGGCGTTCGAAGACACGCTGGCGATCATGGGCGAATCGCGGATCGATCCGTCGCGGCTGGTGTTTCATTCCTTCACCGAGGGGCCCGCGGCCGCCCGGCGCGTCCTGGACCTGGGCGCGTACATCAGCTACAGCGGGATCGTCACGTTCAAGCACGCCGTCGAACTTCGCGAGTCGGCCCGGCTGACGCCGGACGAGCGGCTGCTGATCGAGACCGATGCCCCGTTCCTGTCTCCCGAGCCGGTCCGCAAGCAGAAGGACAACGAGCCGGCCAACGTTCGCCACGTGGCTGCCTTCCTGGCCGAGCTTCGCGGCGACCGCCTGGAGCGGTTGGCGGAGGTGACAACGGCCAACGCCGTGAGGGTCTTTGGTTGTTAGTTCGAATTCGTAGTTGGATACTTGGCGGCAGGATCGCCGTGACGCAATTACGAATTACAGATTGCCGGACCGCCCATTGCCTTCCTGTTGCCGAGGGTCTTCCGGACCAACAACCCACAACTACTTCTTCTCCTGCTGCTCTTTGGCGGCCTTGTGTCCGGCCGCGATCATGGCGGGGGTGGCGAAGAATTCCAGCGGGTTGCTGAGCATGGGCCCGAAGGCGGGGTAGTAAGCGTCTGCGTCGCCGAATGTGGCCTTGGACAGGTGATCCCCGGGCCGCTCTTCGAAGCCGCCTGGCGCATACATCACCTGGAGGCGGACGATGTCGCCGCCGGCCAGCTTGCCCAGCAGCGGCGGCAGGGCGGCCGGGATGCGGATGGGCTGTCTCTTGCCCTCCGCCAGGGCCCGCATCAGACGGGCGACGAGCTTGATCTCCTCCATAACGTCTCTGTGGTCTGGAACCTCCACCGCCTTGCCGTTGACCCACCAGCGTGCCAGCACCCGCTTGTGCGGCTCGTACAGGTCCAGCACGCCGCGCGAGGCCAGGACAAAGTGATCCTTTTCCAACGTCAGGCGGATGGGATACGAAGTATCGTCGCTGGGCCTGGCGGGCGGTGCGGCGGGCGGCGGGGCCGGGGCGCTGGCGGCGGGAGTCGCGCCGTGGTGGAGATATTTCCATTCGTAACCGCCGGCTGGGGGAAGCTGGCCGCTAAGGGAGCGCTCGGGCAGGAGGTACCGTTCGGGCGTCTTGGGCGAGCAGGCATACAGCGGGTTGTAGCTGGCCTGGACGGGCCAGGCGGGACGCGGGTGGGCGTTGATCACGCAGGGCGGGGGCGGATCGTCCGCCCGAATCTGGCGGGCTTGGTCCTGGTCGTTCTCCTCCGAGTCGTACAGCAGCGGCAGCCAGACGTACGGGCGGTCCATGCGGGGCAGGTCGCGGCGGGCCAGAGGCTTGTTTCTCATCGCTTTGTTGTCGGAGGGGCCCAGCAGGATCAACTCGCCCCCCTCCGGCCAGAGCGGGACCGTGGCGCAGAACAACTCTTCCACTGCCTCCTCGCGCCGGGCCGGGGCGCCGAGATAGATCCTCTCGGCCATCTCCAGGTGCTGCAGGAGCATGTCCTCCAGCCGGCGCAAACCACCGCGGTTGACCTGGGCTTGAAGCGGCCCGATCGGGATGCGCGAGCTGCCGGTTCGCAGTCCTCTGCACCTGCCCGGCTTGGCCTGCTCGGTCCGCGTGCGGAGGCAGTAGACGAGCTTCCAGCCGATGGCCTCGCTGCCGCCGTCGGCCAGGCCCACGCGGAGCTGCCACCCCTCGTGGACCAGGATCGGGTCGAGCTTTCGCAGGTCGGCCAACGAGGTCACCGTGGGGACGAGGGGGAGCTTGTCGCGAGCGGGCTCGTCCGCCTTGGCGGGCACAGCCGCGAAAGTCGACAGCGTCAACAGGATGGCCAGCTTGTGTCGCATCGGTCGCCCCTTCTGGAGAGGATAACGTCGGGAAGAGACAGGAATGCCAATCGTTGGTGAGCGAATCGCCGTTCTTCAACCGACATCCGCTTTCCCCCTCCCGGCGGCGTTGGGTATAGTGGCAGTTTCACCAGCGTCCCTCAGGGGCGAAGGAGAACGACTATGAACAGCCGGCGACTAACCTGGCGCGTGGTTCTGGCGGCGACGGGGATGATGGCGGCATTGGCGACGTCGACCCCGGCTGGTGCGGGCCTGAAGGTCTGGACGGTGACCGGCACGCAGCGGGTGCTGCGGGATGACCAGCCGCCCCTCAAGGCCCCCAAGGAGGTCGAGCTCTTCGCCGCCCGAAACGAGTGGGAATCGTTCCAGATCCTCCTGCGCTGCGACAAGCCGGTCGCCAGCATCAGCCTCGAGCCCGGCACGCTCCGCGGGCCTGGCAACGCGGAGATCCACTCTCGCCTGGCCGCCCTGTATCGCATGCACCAGATGGAAATCCGCACGCCTTCGCACCGCAACAGCAGCTTCACCCCCGGCTGGTATCCCGATCCGCTGGTCCCGTTGACACACTCGCTGACGGGCGAACCGCTGGAGGGGGGGCGGATCAAGTCGGCCCCGCTGGACCTCCCCGCTGACCAGACCCACGGGTTCCTGGTCGATCTGTACGTGCCCGCCGACGCCGCGCCGGGCGTCTACAAGACCGTCTATCACGTGCTCACGCTGGAAGGGCAGACCATCGAGGTGCCCGTCACGCTGACGGTTTGGAACTTCGCCCTGCCGCGGGTGCCAGCCCTGCACACGTCGCTGGGTTCGCCCTCGTCGCGCCTGAGGAAGTACTACCGCGACCAGGCCAAGAAGGGCAAGCAGAGCGAGCCTTCGCGCTGGGGCCTGGTGGAGGCCCAGGTGGACGATCTCCTGACCAAGCACCGCATCAACGCCACGCCGCGATCCGACCTGCTCGTGCCGACCGAGACGGACGGCCAGTTCACGTTCACGCCCGACCAGGTGTCGGCCCTGAAGACGTTCATCGCCCGCCAGCCGATCAACGCGATCTGCGTGCCTCACCCCCGCTCGGCGGTAAAGGACCCCCTCGCCCAGAAGGAGCGGCTGGGCAAGTGGCTCAAGGCGTTTGACGCCCTGTCGGCGGCGCTGGGGCGCGAGATCGTCTTCTACACCTACCTCAAGGACGAGCCCAACGACGCTGAGGCCTACGAATACGTCCGCACGTGGGGCAAGGCCGTCCGCCAGGCCGGCAGCGTGGTCAAGGTGCTGGTGGTCGAACAGTGCGACACGCAGAACGCCGACTGGGGCGACCTGTACGGCGCGGTGGACATCTGGTGCCCGCTGTTCTGCCTGTTCAAGGAAGAGCCCACCCGCGAGCGTCAGAAGGCGGGCGAGATGATCTGGACCTACACCGCCCTGTGCCAGGGCAAGACGTCCACGCCGTGGTGGCAGATCGACTTCCCGCTGACCAACTACCGGGCGCCCGCCTGGATCGCTTGGAGATACCGCGTCCGCGGGCTGCTGTACTGGGGCGGCTTGTGCTACTGGGACCAGGTCGACGATCCCTGGAACCAGGCCTGGACGTACGGACGGCCCAAGGATGGAAAGGGCAAGGGCCTCGTGTACAACGGCGAGGGCGTGCTGGCGTATCCCGCCAGGGCGGTGGGCTATGATGGACTGGCCCCCAGCCTCAGGCTCAAGGCCCTGCGCGACGGAATCGAGGACTACGATTACCTGGCCCTCCTCGAAGGCATGGGCTTGGCTGAGCAGGCCGAGAAGATCGTCCTGCCGCTGGCGGAATCGTGGACCCGGTGGTCCGGCGACGCCGTAGAGTACCAGAAGGCCCGCTCAGCCCTGGCGGAACTGATCGTGAAAGGCAACAAGTAGGTTCCGTCCTTCGTCCTGAACGTGCCTCTGCCCTTATGTCCTTTGCTGTCAACAGGAGCAATTATGCGTACGTGGTCGTCCGATCAGATCGGTGATCTGATGCGTGCCTTTCAGAAGGCAGCCATTTTGGGGGCCGGCGCGGAACTGGACGTGTTCGGTCAGTTGGCGGCCGGGCCATTGACAGCCGACGAACTGGCCGGGCGGATCGGCGGCGACTTGCGGGCGACGTCGATCCTGGCTGACGCGCTGACGGCAATGGGGCTGCTGGGCAAGCAGGACGGACGCTACAGCCTGGCTCCGGGCGTGGGCGACGTTCTGACCGAGGGCGGCTCGCACAAGGTCCTGGGCATGACCCGCCACCAGGCGGTGATGATGCGCCGCTGGGCCCAGTTGGCCAATGTGGTCAAGGCGGGCAAGCCGCCGGCCAGGCAACCCTCCACCCGCGGGGCCGATGGCGACGAGCGGTCGTTCATCGAGGCGATGGCCGAGATCTCGGCCCCGAATGCCGATTCGCTGATCGAGTCGCTGGGCGAGTTGGAGTTCTCGTGCGTGCTGGACGTGGGTGGGGCCAGCGGGACGTACACAGCCGCCTTCCTCAACCGCTACCCGCGGTCGCGGGGGATTATCTTCGACCTGCCCACGGTGATCCCCATGGCCGTCGAGCGGATGACCGGGGCCGGCCTGAAGGACCGTGTGGACTTCGTCGGGGGCGACATGCTGAGCGACCCGCTGCCCGGCGGATCGGACCTGATCTGGATCAGCGCGATCATCCACATGCTCAGCCGAGACGACAGCCGCCTGCTCTACCGCAAGTCGTACGACGCCCTGCCCGCCGGCGGGCAGGTCCTCGTCCGCGATATCGTCATGGACGACGCCCACCTCCAGCCGCCCAGCGGCGCGATCTTCGCCATCAACATGCTCACCGGCACAGCCGGCGGAGGAACCTACAGTCTCAGCGAGATCCGCTCCGACCTGGAGTCCGTCGGCTTCCAGGATGTCCGCCAGCTTCGCCAGGACGCGTGGATGGATTCAGTCGTGGCGGCCAGGAAATAGAGGACGAGCACTCCTCGTCGGCTATGGCCTGGCGGGATTGCCCGCTGGAGGCGGTTCGGTCCCCTGAAGAACAACTGGAATGGGACCGTAGTCCGAGCGGTTGTAATGGCCGTCGTGAAGGTGGTCCAGGCGGTAGAATGCTTTGTCACCCTCGGTCAGGTCCAGCGGCGGGAGATCCAGCTCAAAGATGTCGAAGGTGCTTGCTTCGCTGGGCTCGGTTCCGGTCTTCGTGAAGAGAAGATCGACAGTTCGTCCCCCATGCGTGAGGTGGCAGGCGACCTTGGTGAAATGCCCGCTGGGATAGAGTTTCACGATCAGGCGAGTGGACCTGCCCGCCACAATGAACGCGGGAGGATTGTGCACCTGGCCTCCTCCCCCGGCGATGTTGAGGCAGTTACAGCCTGGGCAGAATCCAAGCAGGAGAGCTGTCGCGGCCCACAGCAGACGCGTCATTTCCGCCACGCGTCCTTCTCGGGCTGGTAATGGTCTTCGAGTTCTGCGGTGGGGCTGGCCAGTTGCCCGGTGCGGTACTGCTTGCTGAGAAAGGCCCGCCTCAGGGACCGCCAGGGCTTGGTGAGCTTGCGGTGCAGCCAGTGCAGCCCCGTCCTCTTGCGGGAAAGCTCCATCTCCTGCGGCGTCATCTGATCGGGGCAGAGGCGGCGCTTGTGCTTGAAGAGGTGGTAGACATCGCGTTGCTGGATGTAGCGGACGGCGGCGGCTGACAGACTCGACAGCGGCCAGGGCAGGTCGTCCCTCCGGCGGATGGCGATCTGGTAGTCGATCAGGAAGGGCTGGCCGGCGTCGTCGACGAGGATATTGGATCGCTTGTTGGCGTCGCAGTAGCCCACGCCACGGGCGTGGATGGCGCAGAAGATCTCGCGGAGGCGGTCGAACAAGCCCGGCGGAGGGGCCTCCAGGTGGTCCAGCGGGCGGGCGTCGATGTACTCGATGGCGTAGGCGGTCTCGCTCAGGCTGCCCGCCCAGCGCGGCACGCCTTCGATGCCCGCCAGCAGGCGGTAGATCGCCTCTTCGTGGCGGCGGAGCAGCCGCCCGTACCAGGCCAGGGGCAGCCCGCAGAACGCCTGATCGCGCCCGAACTTGACCACCACGCGGTCGAACGGAGCAGCCGGCCCTGCCGCCTGGTAGAGGCACGTGGCCGCGAAGAAATCGTGCTTGAACACGCGAACCAGATCGTAGGCGCAGCCGCCCAACTCGACCCGCCCGGGCGGCGGGCAACGAAGGGCGAACATCTGCGTGTTGGCGCTGCTGATCTTGGGGGGCATGGGCAACAGCCGGTTTCCGCGAAGCCGCGAGCGTTGTCGGGAGTCAATCGTCGCTCGGGGCCTCTGCCTCTTATGTCTCTGTTCTTCTCTGCGCCTCCGCGTCTCTGCGTCCGGGTCGTTCAACTACGGGATGACCGCCTTGCGGATGTCCTCGGCGAAAGCGACTGCCGCCCGGCGCACCGCCTCGATCCAGTCCAGGCCTTTGTACTGGTCCGCGCGGTAGGCAAAGATCACGGACCGGCTGGCGTTGACGATGGCGCCCGTGCCGTCTTCCTTGAAGGAGGCGGCGCAGTCCTTGGCGGTGGCGCCCTGGGCCCCGTAACCGGGGACCAGGAAGATCTGCCGGGGCATGACCTCGCGGAGGCGTCGGGCCTCGTCGGGCCAGGTCGCGCCGACCACCGCGCCGACGGCGCTGTACCCGTGCTGTCCTACCAGGGCGTCCTCCTGGCCGAAGCGGGCCACCAGGCGGGCCATATGCTCGTAGAAGGGGGTGTTCGAGCCGTCGGAGAAGTCCTGCACGCTGGCAGCCGACGGGTTGGACGTGCGGACCAGGACGAAAAGGCCCTTGCCCCGCTCGGCGTGATCGGCAAAGGGCTTGAGCCCGTCGGCGCCGAAATAGCCATTGACGGTGACCGCGTCGGGTGTGTCCGGGCCGCCCAGGTGGGCGGCGGCGTAGGCCGACGCGGTGGGCCCGATGTCGCCCCGCTTGACGTCGCCTATGACCAGCAAGCCCAGCGCGCGGGCGTGGGCGACCACGTCGTAGTACGCCTTGAGCCCGAACTCGCGGTAGGGCTCAAAATAAGCGATCTGCGGCTTGACCGCCGGCACGATGGGGGCGATTACGTCCAGCAGGCGGCGGGAGTATTCGCGGATGGCCTCCGCGCGAGCGGCGGGGGTGTCTTTCCCGCCCCTGAGTTCGTCGGGCAGACGCTCGTAGACCGGATCCACGCCCACGCAGACGGGCGAGCCCTTGTCTCGAATAGCCGCCAGCAGGCGATCGGCAAAGTTGTCAACCATGGGGTACCTCGCGATCCTGTTCCCGGCCATGGTAAGGCGGCAAGGACGGGAAGAAAAGGGCAATCCGCTCCCCGCTCCGCATCCCCGTAGGGGATTACCCGGCCTTGACGGATTTCGCGTCTTGGTGGACAATAGACTTGTCAGACGCGAGGGAGGCCCCTGGGCTTCGAGGGGCCGAACGGGATGTCCGATTTATAGAAAGAGCCGAGTGGTCTCAGGAGACTGCGTCCCTGCCTGGCTGCGGGAGACGAACAGCATCGGGTACCCCATGAACCAGCCGTTTTCCGACCTTTCCGTTACGCCCTTCTGCCTTGACCGGCTGGAGGACCGCCTGCTGCTGTCGAGTGAGACCGTCGACCTCGTCTCGCCGCTGGAGGCGGCCGCCCTGGCCGATCCGACCCTGTCGCTGCCCGCGACGCTGATCGCTCCATATCGTCTGGCCGGGGAGGTCGCCCAGAGCGAGGCGGCTGCGGACTCGACGGCGGCGCTCTCGCCCCCGGTCAGCGGCTCGACCCCGTACGGCGCGGGCATCTGGGACGGAACGGAATTCATGTTGGGGGACGTCTGGGTGACGGTGGTGCTGCTGGAGTCCAGCGGCGCGACCGACGCCAGCACGGAGAACTGGACGGCCCAGCAGATCACCAACGTCAAGAACGAAATCCAGGCCGGGCTGACGTGGTGGGAGGATGCCTTGGTCGCGGCCGGCGGGGGGGACAAGCAGGACCTGACCTTCCACATCGACTGGACCTATGCCGACTCGCCCGTGGCGACGGCGTACGAGCCGATCAAGCGTCCCTACAGCGACCAGTCCCTCTGGATCCGCGAGTTCCTCCGCGTCGTCGGCTACGATTTCGACTCCAACTACATGGCCAACGTCGCCCAGTACAACCACGCCCAGCGATTGGCCAACGGCACGCACTGGGCGTACACCGTCTTCGTCGCCAACTCCTATGTCGATACGGACGGCATGTTCTCCGACGGGTACTTCGCGTACGCCTACCTGGGCGGGCCCTTCGCTGTCATGACCTACGACAACGACGGGTGGGGCATCTCCAACATGGACATGGTGCTGGCCCACGAGACCGGCCACATCTTCTACGCCCTGGACGAGTACCCCGGCAGCAACTCCTACACAGACAGCTCCGGCTACTACGACATTCAGAACCTCAACGCTTACGACGACCATCCAAACCCGTCCACCCGCGTGGCGAGCATGATGGCCGAGTCGAACCTGCAGATGACGGCTTTCGCCAACCTCACCTCCAGCCCCACCTCGTTGGAGATGATCGGCTGGCGCGACAGCGACGACGACGGCATTCTCGACGTGCTGGACGTGCCCCTGATCCTCGCCGGGGGCGGGTCCTACAACGTGGGCACCCGCCAGTACAGCTTCAGCGGCACCAGCGAGGCGGGCACCCTGACCAACCAGAACCCGCTTTGGGACCCCGTCTGGCTCAACGACATCACGCTCAACACCGTCGACCGCCTCCAGTACCGCCTGGACGGCGGCGAGTGGACCGACCTCGCCAACTACGCCGCCTACGACACTGCGGTTGCCGGCGACGTGGAGATCTACCGCAACGGCACGTACACGATCGAGTTCCGAACCGTGAGCCTGGAAACGGGCGTGGTATCCAATACGATCTCCGACACCTTCCTGGTGGACTTGCCCGTCAGCGCCGCCCCCACGGGCGTGGACCTGGCCGCCTCCAGCGACAGCGGTGCGTTCGACGACGACAACATCACCTCTAACGACGACAGCCAGGCCGACAAGCGCCTTCAGTTCACCGTCAACGGCACGATCGCCGGGGCGAGCGTTTCGCTGTGGTGCGACGGCGTGGAGATCGCCTCCACCGTCGCCGCCGGCGGGACCGTCACCCTCCAGACGCCCGGCGACCTGGACCTGGGCGACGGGCCGCACTCCTTCACAGCCCGCCAGGTCGAGTCGGGCAAGGCTGAGTCGCTCGACAGTGCCGCACTGACGGTGACGGTGTCGACCCAGCCGCCCCAGGCCGTCTTGGCCGCCAATGACCTGACGACCGCGGGCGGCGCGTGGTACGACTTCACCGTTACCTTCACCCATCCCTATGGGATCTGGGCGGGCAGTCTGGGCGACGGAAACGTCCGCGTCAGCGGGCCGGACGAATTCCTCCAGGAAGCGGTCCTGGTGGACGTGAGCCCCGCCGGCAGCGGCTCACCCCGTACGGCTACCTATCGCATCCTGGCCCCGGGCGGGGCGTGGTACGACTATCACAACGGCACGTACACGGTGGCCCTGCTGGGTGACGAAGTGGCCGACCTGGCGGGCAACTACATGCCCGCCGGCGGGCTGGGCAGCTTCGAGGTCTCCGTGCCGAACGTTGCGCCCCGGATCACCTCGCTGGGCGGGCAGACGGATATCGACGAGGGCGGCCAGGCGGCACTGACCGCTACCGCTGTCGACGACGACGGCGACGGCTTTGCGTATTCCTGGGATTTCGGCGACGGCTCACCCGCCGGCAGCGGAGCGTCCGTCGACCACGTCTATGCGGACGACGGCGTCTACACCGTTACCCTGACCGTTACCGATGACGAGGGCGCTTTCGATCAGGATACCCTTCAGGTGACGGTGGCGAACCTGCCCCCCGTCGCGGAAGACGACAGCAAGACGGCGATCGAAGACACCGAGCTGGTCTTCGCCGCCGCCGATCTGCTGGCCAACGACAGCGACGTGCCGGCCGACACGCTTTCGGTAACGGCAGTGGCGGCGACCGGCGACACGCACGGGACCGTGAGCCTGGCCGACGCCCAGGTGCAGTACACGCCGGACGCGGACTACAACGGGTCGGCCTCGTTCACCTACACGGTGGCCGACGACGATGGCGGGCAGACGACCGCGACGGTGAACCTGACGGTGTCGGCTGTGAACGACGCGCCGTCATTCGTTGCCGGTTCCGACCAGACGGTGGACGAAGACAGCGGTCCGCAGACGGCGGCTGGGTGGGCCACAGGCCTGTCGGCGGGCCCGGCAGACGAGGCGGGTCAGTCGTTGAGCTTCCTGGTCAGCAATGACAATACATCCCTGTTCGCGGTCCAGCCGGCCGTCGCGTCGGACGGGACGTTGAGCTACACCCCGGCGGCCAACGCCAACGGCAGCGCGACGGTGAC
>Ga0116149_1001750_pt1 | contig 25618 bp, 21 predicted proteins | sample AD_UKC057_MetaG_FD_89787 | JGI IMG/M metagenome (GOLD analysis project Ga0116149, IMG submission 89787) | Active sludge microbial communities of municipal wastewater-treating anaerobic digesters from USA - AD_UKC057_MetaG | ecosystem: Engineered > Bioreactor > Anaerobic > Digestate | place: USA...
CCACGGTTAACGTACACTCCTGAGCGATCACGCGATGCCTCCATGGGGGGAGGCATCATACCCGGCAGGGATGACATAATCGCTGTGGCGTTAAGGGGTGTCATAATCGCTGTGGCACGACACACCGGGAAAAAGGGATCGCGAACGGGCCGATCACCGTGTAGAATGACACATGTCAAGTCGGCGGCGGAACCAGCGACCCTCACGGGTCCGGACGGGACGGTTCCGGCTTGGCGACAAGCGTGTCATGAAGTCTCTTCGCGTTTCATCTCGGGCCTTCACTCTGGTGGAGCTTCTGGTGGTGGTGGCGATCATTTCGCTGCTGCTGGCCTTGCTTACGCCCACCCTCCATCGCACCAAGTACCTCACCCGCTCGTCCATCTGCGGGTCCGACAAGCACCAGGTGGCGGCCGGGCTGTACGCCTATGCCAGCGCCAACCGCGGGTGGTATCCCGCCCGCTACCCGCCCAAGAAGAACGTGTACAACCATCCCTACTGGTTCGGGCGGGTGGGCGTGGCCGGCGAGGACATGCACGTGCAGTTCGAGAAGTACATCGGCCCCCCGGTGCGGATCAACGCGACGACGGTCGGCCCGCCCGCGGTGCTGGTTTGTGCAGTAGCCCCGAAGGGCATCTGGGGACGGGTGATCCCCTGGCCGCTGGAGAAGATCTATCGCAGCAACGTCTGCGTGTACGCAGGCTACGACTGGGCCAACGCCAGCGCGTCCTCGACCGTGCCGCACCAGGACCTGGACCAGATGCCCCAGCGGGTGGATCAGGTACACTACCGCCCGGTCGCCGGCGACCTGCTGGAATACATGACGGGCAATTCCGTCAGCGGCTTCATCGGCTGGAACACCTCGCACTGTTCCGACGCCAGCTATCACGTCCGCGGCAGCGCCAACACCGAGTCGCCCCCGCCCGATCCAATTCCCTACGTCATGGGCGACGGGTCGGTCATCTTCACCCGCGAATTCGAGCCCTGCTATACCGACGCCGGCTGGGGAACTAATTACTGGATGAAGCTGGGGGAACGGTAGAGATTGTCGATTTGCGATTGGCGATTTTCGATTTGCGTTGGATGGTCACGGACCATGGCCCGATCGACAACCTGCCTGCCACAGGCAGGTCGCCAATCGGAAATCGACAATCACTCGGGTCTCTTGCCCGTCAGTTCGCGCATGTCGAAGCGGTGGTAGGTCTGCTTCCAGGCGGGCTCGCCCTTGGGCCCGGCGTTGGCCACGTACAGCACGCCCAGGCCGGGCACCATCAGGGCGTCGTGAAGGTTGCTCTTCATGGCCACCGGGGCGTCCATCAGGCGGATGGCCGATTCGGGCGTGAACGTTCCGCACCCCGCCTGGACGAGCTTGGACAGCGCCTGGTATCGACTGCCCGCCGACAGGACCACCGCCGAGGGAACCGCCCGCGGCAGCAACGGATGGGCTTGGCCGGGCTGGACCAGCTCCACCTTCTCCGGCACGGCCTTCATGCCGACGGCCCGGTTCGCGCGGGCGTCGGCGATGACGTAGTAGTATTCACACGTGCGGGGGTTGTCCTGAAACACGCCGACCGCCTGGTCCAGTGTGACCGCCTCCTCCAGCACCATGCGGACCAGGAAGCTCATGGGGACGCCGTGCCAGCGCCCCGTCCCGCCGCCGCCCATCTCGCCGATGGACACGCCCGCGGCGTTCATCCCCGTCACCGAACCGATGAACCCCGCGTACGAGACGTTGACGAACGGCTGGCGGCCGTTCGGCTCCTGGATGATCAGAACGGCCCGTTCCTGAAGGCGCAGGGCCACCCCGTAATCGAGCACCCGTCCGTGAAGGACCTGTCCGCAGGCGGTGGCCTCCTTGAGCAGGGCGAAGCCGCTGCAATGAAACGCCTCGGGGATGAGGTTGGCGGCCAGCACCTGGGGAAAGGGCATGTCGGCCCCCTCGGCCAGCGCCTTCATCTCGTCCATGAACCGCTGGGGCACCTGCTTCTGGAAAGCGGAATTGAGAAGGGTGGCCGCGGCCATCCGGGCAAGCGTGCCGGCGTCGAGTTCGACCTTTCTGGGGTCGCTGCCTTCCCGTCCGCGAAGGAGGAAGTTGACGTTGTCGCGTATGAGCTGCTTGAGCAGCTTGCCGTGCTGGCGGCCCATTTCGGCCGGCGTGCCCTTCAAGTGCAGCACGCGGTAGCCGTCGACGGTCTCGAGATAGCCCTTGCCCTCGACGGCGATGAGCTTTCGTACGGGAACCGGCAGGTCGGCGGCGCGGGCAGCCGGCGGGACCGACCACAGGTTGGCCCCCCGCCCGGCGGTCGGCGGCCCGGCCCGCAGAGCGGCGGGCGGCATCGCAACCGCCAAGGCCGCCAAGGTCATCCCCACCCACGCGGCTGTTCGCATCCGTCTTGTCGTCATCGCGTCTCTCCGGGGCTGAAACCGTCACTTCGGGGTCTTGGTCGATTCTCTGCGCTGCCGGATCGCATCGCAAGCCTCCTTGTACAGGCCTGCCTTCACCGCCGGCGCGTCGCCGAACTCCATGTGCCGGTCGGCCTGCGGATCGTACGCGGGCCAGGCCGGCATGGTCCCGCCGTTAGGCTCGCCCGCGGCCGCGAAGCGAGTCCAGCGGGCCATCATATCGGCTGACAGCCGGCGGTCGGTCTGGTCGAAGCCCATCCCGTCGCGCAGGTTGCCGAACGTGTAGACGATCTCCAACCCGTGAAACGCCCCGAGCTTGCGGGCCAGGTCGATGGGCGGCACGCGGGTGAAGTGGTAGAGGTACGCCCGCCCGCCGTGCTCGGCCATCGACACCGCGATCTCCTTCGCGGGGCAGACGAACGCCGCCACAGTCACCAGCTTGTTCAGGGCCCCCTTCACGTCCTCGTCGCGGGTGACCGGGAACAGCCGCAGCAGCGTGTCGGACTGCTCGGAAAAGAGCACGCGCACCGTCAGGCGATAGCCGACCGTCCGCAGCGCGGGCAACTGCTGGAGGAACATCGTCCCCTCGTCGGCGTTGGTGCCCAGCATCATGGGCACGCGGTGAAACTTGCCCTGTTCGAACATCAGGCCCGGATCGTCGGGGATGGTCCAGCCGTCGACGATGGGGGCGAACTTGATGCCCTTGCCGAACAGCCCCTGCGCGGGATCGGTGGCGGCCAGCAGCTCCGCGGGCGTCTTGGCCCGCATGGCCGCCAGGACGTCATCGGCCTTGTCGCAGCCCAGGCGAGCGGCCACCTGTCGCCCGACGTCCTCCATGCTGTCGAGTCGACCGACGCGTTGGCGGAGGTGACGGTTGCGCCCGTGGGCCCCGCCGCTCTGGGCGATGGCGCGATGAAAGAGCCCCTTCGCCTGCGGGCTGATCATGAGGCGGCAGACGCTGAGCGCCCCGGCCGACTCGCCGAAGATGGTCACGCACTCCGGATCGCCGCCGAAGACCGCGATGTTGTCGCGGACCCATCGCAGGGCGGCGATCTGGTCGAGGTGCCCGTAGTTGCCGCTCACGCCCTCGCTCGATTCCTTCGACAACAGCGGGTGGGCCAGATACCCCAGCGGGCCCAGGCGATAGTTGATCGTCACCAGGACCACGCCCGCCTTGGCCAGGGCGGCGCCGCTGTAATACGGCAGGCTGCCCGCCCCGGTCGTGCATCCGCCCCCGTGGATCCACACCATGACGGGCTTCTTCTCGCCCGCCCGGGCGGCGGTCCAGACGTTGAGATACAGGCAGTCCTCATCCTGCTTGCCCACGTCCCGCTGGGCGCCCAGCCCGGCCGGCTGGGGGCAGGCCGGTCCGAATTGCGTGCAGTCGCGGACGCCGCTCCAGGCGGCGGGGGGTTGGGGGGGCTTCCATCGCAACGTACCGGTCGGAGGGGCGGCGAAGGGGATGCCCAGGTGCGCGGCGACGCCCGCGTCCGTCTGGCCGCGGATCTCGCCCTGGGCGGTCTTGACCACGGGGGGCGCGTCCGACGAGCCGGTCGGCGCATCGGCGGCACGAAGGGCGGCGGTGCATGCCAGCCCCGCGCCGAAGAGGGCGCACCAGGCGAGCTTTCGGATACTCATCCATATTCTCCTTACCGGACTATCATACCGGTCGCGGCGGGCGTTGGTTACGAGGAAGCTCTCGCTGCCGAAGCCCACGCAAAGCCTTCCGTGGGCTCTGGGATGCGGTCGTCTCCTTGACAGGCGCGGCGTTTTCTGGTCCATTGCGGTCCGCATCATTTGTTTTGCCTTCGCAGGACTCTGTCGACGGAGAGCGACTATGGCGACATATCTGGCTGGCCTGGACGTGGGGACCACGGGCGTGCGGGCGGCGGTGTTCGATCTGGACGGGAACATGCTCGCCAGCGACTATCGCGAGTACGGTTCGAGCTATCCGCGCCCGGGCTGGGTCGAGCAGGACCCCCGCGAGATGGTCGCACAGGCGTTCGCCACGTGCCGCGCCGCCGTGGCGGCCTCGGGTGTGAACGCCGCCGAGATCGCCGCCGTCGGCTTCTCCGCCCAGCGCTCGGTCACCGTGCCGCTGGACGCCGCGGGCCAGCCGGTTCGCCCCGCCATCTCCTGGCAGGACGCCCGCCCGGCGGGGGAAGTGGCCTGGCTGGCCGAGCGGATCGACGCCGGCGAGTACCATCGCATCGCGGGCGTGCCGCTGGGCACGACGTGGCTGGCCCCCAAGGTCTTGTGGATGCGCTCCCATGAACCGGACCACTACGCCCGCACCGCGCGGTTCGTGCAGGTCCAGGATTACGTGCTGCGGGCGTTCGGGGCCGACGACTACTACACCGACCTGCCCTGCATGTGCTTCAGCGGCGCGTGGGACGTCCGCCAGGCCCGCTGGAGCGACAAGCTGCTGGGCTTGATGGGCCTGCGGGCAGAGCAGTTCGGCAAGCCCCGCCCGGCCGGCACGAAGGTGGGCGAACTGTCGGCCGAGGTGGCCTCCCGCTGCGGGCTGGCCAAGGGCACCGCCCTGTGCGTCGGCGCGGGCGACCAGAACTGCAGCGTCGTGGGCATGGGGGCGATCCGCTCCGGCATGGCCACCGTCACGCTCGGTACGGCGGGGCTGGCCATCCTGGCGAGCGATCAGCCGCTGTCGGGCCTGAGCGGGATGATGATCACCAACCACGCCGCCGGGGGACTGTGGGAGGCCGAGGGGTTGTCCAACGCCGCCGCGTCGAGCTACCGCTGGTTCCGCGACGCGATCGGCACGGCGGAGGTCTCGGCACAGGCAGCCGGCGGGCCCAACGCGTACGAGGCCCTCAACGAGCTGGCCGCGAGTTCGCCCGCCGGCTCGCGAGGGCTGCTGTTCCTGCCCTACCTGGCCACCGCGGGCACGCCGCGCTGGAACGCCGCCGCCCGCGGCGTCTTTGCGGGCCTGAGCTTCGCGCACGGGCGGGGCGACCTGGCCCGCAGCGTGATGGAAGGCGTGGCCCTGGAGATCCGCGACATGATGAACGTCTGGCTGGAGGCGGGCCTGGCGGTGGACGTGCTGCGCCTGGGCGGCGGGGCGGTACGGAGTGGATTGTGGAACCACATCCAGGCGGACGTGTACGGCCGACCCGTCCAGACCCTCCGCTGCCAGGAGTCGACGGTGCTGGGGGCGGCCATGCTCGGGGGGCTCGGCGCGGGCGTGTTCGATTCGCTCGATCAGGCGGTGGGCCGGATGGTGCAGGTGGCCGACCAGATCGAACCCGACCCGGCCCACCACGCGCTGTACGGCGAATTGTACGAGGCGTACGTGAAGACGTATCAAGGCCTGGCCGATGGCGGGGCGTTCGAGAAACTGGCGGCGATTCAATCGAAATGTTGATTGTCAGGCGCGTCCAGGGCCGCCCGGGTCGCGTATAATCTCTGTAGTTCTGTCATGTTGCGGTTTGGCTATATTCTGATTGTCTGGCTGGCCTTTGCGGTCGCGGCGCCCGTCCCACTGGGCGGGGACCAGGAGGAGTCTCCCAAGCACATCGACGCTCGGGCGGAGTTCATTCGTCTCGTCAAGGATGTGAAGGATGGGCGGAAATACGTCGGGATCCTGGTAAAGATCCAGGGCTCCCGGGAGCACCTGCAACTGCTGATCCCGCTCAAGAAGGACCGTGACGGCGAATGGGTCCAGGACAAGCAGAAGGTCGCCGAGGCCCGGCGGCTGCGGCGCCAACAGGAGATCAACATCACCTACTACGTTCATGACAACCGGATCTGGGTGCATGAGTTTTCGAAAGCCGGCGGCTGAGATTCGGTGGCGACCGGGGCATGCGACAGAAGAAACTTGCCCCCCGGATGAGACAGTTGTAGGATAAGTTATCAGGAAGCTTCCCGGAACGATCCGGGACGCAAAGGCGGCGAACGTGGATGGAAACGCACAACTCCGGTCGGCCTGGCGCAAGGGCTTCACGCTGGTCGAACTGCTGGTGGTGGTGTCGATCATCTGCCTGTTGCTGGCCCTGCTGACCCCGAGCTTTCGCCGAGCCCGCATGTTGGCCATCAACAGCCAGTGCGCCGCCAACGAGAAGCAGTGGGGCAACTCCCTGGCCGCCTACGCCACAGCCAACCGCGGCGCGTTTCCCTACAATGGCCCGGCGCTGCCCGATCTGGGCATCCCCGTCTCCGGGCAGCACGTGAGCTGGAACGGCTCGACGGTGCAGGAGTTCTGGCGCCGCTACCTGCTGCCCAATACCAAGGCCTCCAAGACCGACGTCCACGACGTGCTCAACTGCCCCACGCAGAAGTGGCACCAGATCAACGACGTCAATCTCTCCGGCGGGCTGGTGGGGTACTTCTACCTGCCGCACCGCGACCCCAACAACATCAACTACGCCCCCGAGGGCAACGAGGACGGTAAGAACTGGGTGTCCAAGACCGCCTTCGGAGGCCCCTACAGTCACACGCCCATCCTGATGGACATGAAACAGTACGGCACGTGGAACAGCTCGTGGTTCTACAACCCCCGCGTGCCGTTCTCCAGCCACTATCGCAGCGACGGGGAGCCGGAGGGAGGCAACTATCTGTTCGAGGACGGGCACGTGGCCTGGTATCCCACCGAGGTGATCGAGGTGGGCGCCACCATGGGCAGTTGGCTGTGCTTCTACAAGATCCCTCTGTGAAGGCGCCGCGCGCGACTGCGCCGAATCTCCCCATCTTCTAGGCTTTCCGCCCGGCAGAAGAAGTCGGGACTTACAGTGCGAGCCAAGCGGCATCTTTCGGGTCACCGCCCAGCGGTAGAGATATCACGTGGCCCAGCGCGGAGAGGTTTCGGCATCCAGACGGGCAGCCTTGACTGACCATGCGGACGCGTGCTTGGTAGTCGGTGATTTGTGGCTTGCCCGTTTAGACATGTTGCGATACAGTAAAGTCATCATATCGTAGCCGTTGGCCAAAAAGGCAGAGGAACAAAAATGAGGAGAAGCACATGACTGCTTCAAGAAGCCGTCTATTGGTTCTCGCGGGAGTCCTGGGAGCGTCCTGGGCCATGATACAGGCCGCCGCGTCGGCCGGGGTTGTGGTCGGGAGTTCCACGCTGATCGGCACGCTGGACTACAGCGATACGTATACCGTGTCGGCCTACGGCGGCAACGCCGCGCGGGTGGATAACCAGTGGCCCTTGGCCGACCCGATCACCGCTCGCCAGGTCGAGAACACGTACGGGAACCCGGCCCAGTCCTGGACGGCGGGCCCCGGCGTGAACGCGTCCTTCAACACCGACGCCACCGTCAACCCCGGCGTGTTCGGGTACTCCGGCGGCAGCGGTTCAGGCAGCGCCACCGGGATGACGCAGTGGGGAGGGGGAGCCGACTTCGGCCTGGCCTACAATCTGCGGAACCAGTTCACGGTTCAATATGACGCCGTGCAGGTCAACGACCGCATCGACATCACGGCCGGCAGCGCGAACAACACGATCGGCTCGGCCCAGGGGATCTCGGTGTTCTTTCGGACCGGCGGGATCGGCATCTACAATTCCGGCGTGGGCGAGACCGCCACGGGCCTGGCCACCGGCATCGCCAGCAGCGGCACGTGGCACAACTACGCCGTCAAGTTCGACCTGACCAGCGGCCTGCTGGACATCTACACCGACCAGGTCCTGCGGGGCCAGGTCAACCTGCACACCTTCGCGGGCGGGGCGTACTGGTCCAAGGTCACCGCCGCCACCAACGACTTCGTCAGCGTCGGGTCCAGCAACGGGGCCGGGTGCGACCGGCAGTGGACGGACAACTTCCAGGTCGGCTCGGACGCGCCCGCCGCCACCTACACCTGGACCGCGGGCAGTTCCGACTGGGCCACCGCGGGTAACTGGAACCCCGCCGGCGGGCCCCCTGCCAGCGGCGACAGCATCGCCCTCAATAATGGCGGGACGATCGACCTGGGCGGCGCCCGGGGCGTCGTGAACGTCGGCGCGGGCGGGTCGGGCGGCATCGTCGGGACGCTCACGGGCGGCTCGCTTTTCTTTGCGGGCAACATGTACGTCAAGTCCGGCGTGATCGACGTGGACCTCAGCAACGCCGGCGGCTCGACCGGGCGGCTGTGGATCGGCGGCGACGCCGCCGCCACCGTCACCCTGAACGGCAACAACACCCACACATACGCCGACAACTACGCCACGATCATCGGGCATTCCACCACCGGGGCCGCCGGAACCGCCAAGCTGGGCAGCATCAACGCCCTGGGCGGCGCGTCCAACCGCACCGACATCTACAGCGGCACGCTGGACCTCAACGGGCAGAACGGCGTCGTCCAGAACCAGATCCGTCTGCTGACCGCCGGGGCGTCCTACCTGATCAACGGCAACACGTCGGCCGAGGCGGGCACGGCCGCCGCAATCAACATGGGGGCCAACGGCAGCATCGGGGGCGCGGGCAACCTGACCCTCAGCGGGGTCGTTTCCGGCGGCGGCGCCCTCACCAAGATCGGCGCGGGCAAGCTGACGCTGACCAATGGCGGCAACTCGTTCTCCGGGTTGCTGACCGTGGCCGAGGGCACGCTGTCGGTTGCGAGCTGGAACAACTCCAGCACGAACGGCCCGCTGGGCAACTCCGCGGCGGCCGTCGTTTTGGGCAGCGCAGGCCAGACCGGCACGCTCCAGTACACCGGCGGGTCGATCGCGCCGGGAGTGGCGCTTCGTCCGATCAGCCTGGCCGCCGGCGGGGTGGGCGAAATCCAGATGGTCTTCAACAGCGGCAGCCGGAGCGGCAACTACATCCACATCGACGGCAGCCTCCTGACCGGCAGCGGCGGGCTGACGGTGGACACCATGGGCGGCACGGCCACCTCGCGGTTCATCGTCCTGGGCAGCGCCGCCTACACCGGGCCCACCGTGGTGGCGGACAACAGCGAACTCCAAACCAACTGGGTGGTGGCCACCGGCGGCGTGCAGACGCCCTTCGGGGCCGGCACCAACGGCCTGGGCTCTCCCGTCACGCTGGGCGCCAACAGCATCTTGACCTTCTACAGCTACAACTCACCGGCCACCATCGCCATCGGCTCGCTGTCCGGCACGTCGGCGTCGGCGGTCCTGCACGGCGAGAGCGGCGGGACGCACACCGTCAGGATCGGCGGGGACAATTCCACCGCGGCCTTCAGCGGGGCCATCCAGGACGACGGCGGTGCCCTGGAGATCGTCAAAGTCGGCTCCGGCACGCAGACCTTCAGCGGCGCCCTCAGCTACACCGGGCCGACAACCGTCGAGGGCGGCACGCTGATCCTCAGCGGCACCAGCACGGGCGCGGGACTGGTCACCGTCAACAACGGCACGCTCCAGCTCGCCGGGCCCGCCGGCGGCCCGCCCGACCACGGCACGACCGTCAAGGGCGACCTGACCATCAACGCCGGCGGCACGGCCCGACTCAACCAGCACGCTCAGATCAAGGAGACCTCCGTCGTGACGATCAACGGCGGGCTGCTCGACTTCAACGGCTGGATCGACGGGATCGGGCGGCTCGACATGACCGGCGGGACGTACGCCAACACGGGCAGCGGGTTCATCCTGCTCAACACGAACACCAACGCCCTGACTACCAATGCCGCCTCGACCACCGCGACGCTCAGCGGGCGGGTCAGCCTTCGGGCCGACAACACCTTCACCGTAGCCGCCGGCAGCGTTCCTGACGGGCGCGACGCCGTCATCAGCGGGCAGATCTTCTCCGATGCGGGCGGAAGCTGGGGCCTGACCAAGAACGGTGCCGGCACGCTGGTCCTGTCCGGGTCCAACACGTTCAGCGGCCCGTTGACCGTGGCCGAGGGTACGCTGTCCATTCCGGGCTGGAACAACTCCAGCACCAACGGGCCCCTGGGCAACTCGGCGGCGGCGGTCGTCCTGGGCAGCGCAGGCCAGACCGGCATCCTCCAGTACACAGGCGGGGCCTCCAACACGCCCTCGACGCTACGTCCGATCAGCCTGGCCGCCGGCGGGGTGGGCGAGGTTCAGCTCGTCTTCAACAGCGGCGACCGTAACGGCAACTACGTCCACATCAACGGCGACCGGGTCACCGGCGACGGCGGGCTGACGGTCGATACCCGGGGCGGGTCGGCCTCGGCCCGCTTCATCGTGGTCGGCAGCGCCGCCTACACCGGGCCCACCGTGGTGGCCGCCAACAGCGAACTCCAGACCAACTACGGCGGGGCGACGGTCGGCACACCCTTCGGCGCCGGGCTCAACGGGCTGGGCTCCGCCGTCACCGTCAACGCCGGCGGGATCCTGACTTTCTACAGCTTCAATTCGTCCAATACGTCAGATCCCAAGACCATCGCCCTGGGCTCGCTGAGCGGATCGGGCCTGGTCCATGGCGAGGGCAACGGGATCCACATATTCCAGATCGGCGGAGACGACACCAGCACGCTCTTCTCCGGCCTGATTCAGAACGGCGGGGCCGGCCCGCTCAGCCTGACCAAGATCGGCAGCGGCTCGCTGACCCTGACCGGGAATAACAGCTACACCGGCGGGACGACGCTCAACGCGGGCGCGCTGCTGGTGGACAACACCAGCGGCTCGGGCACGGGCACGGGCACGGTCACGGTCAACGGCGGGCTGCTGGGCGGCACGGGCATGATCGGCGGCAACGTCATGATCAATGCCGGCGGGACGATCTCGGCGGGCGATTCCCCCGGGCACCTGGTCCTCAACGCCGGCTACAACCAGGTTGCGCTGGGCACGTTGCTGGCGGAGATCGGCGGCAACGAACAGGGCATCACGTACGACTGGATCGAGGTCGTCGGAACGGCCACGCTCAACCCCGGAGCGATCATCGACATCAACTGGTACGGTTCGTTCGTTGGCGGCGGCCCGTTCGACATCCTCACCGCCGCCGGCGGGATCACCAACGCCAACCTGGACGGCATCCTCCTCCTGGGCGACGGCGCACCCTACGGCGAGCATGAATGGAAGGCGTCGATCGTGTCGTTGGGCGGCAGCGCCGAGGCTATCCGCCTGGAGTTGGTCCCCGAGCCGACCTCGCTGCTGTTGCTGGGCTTGGCCGGCACGGGACTGGGCGGCTACCTCCGTCGTCGCAGACGCTGACCCAGGTAATCCACGGATCAACTCGCTGCGGGCGCCGTACGAACGACCGATACGGCGCCCGCCTTTTTTATCCCGCATTTGCCGCGGGCACCTCGATGGCCGTCTTGACCCGCCGTCGCACGTTCGCGTCCGCGAGCATGGCGCGAACCATCGCGGACGGTCCGGGTGAACAGCCGGCGGGAAATGACGTCCAGGTGGCGGCGCCGCAGCCGCTACGGGCGCGGCTTCTCGCCGAGGTGTCGCAGGGTGATGTCGAGGTGGTCGATCATCGCACGACGGGCGGCGTCTTCATCGTGCCGGGCGACGGCGTCGTGGATGGCCTGGTGGCAGGAGACGCTGACGGCGGCCCCGGCGGACTTCAGCGAGCGTTGTCGCGAGGCCCGCAGCAGGTCGGCCAGCGGTTCCAGCAGGGCGTGGAAGACGACGTTGCCGGTGCAGTCGGCCAGGCGGGTGTGGAAGCGGAAGTCCGCCTCGATGAGTTCGTCGAGGTCGCTGCCGGCCTGGCGCATTTCGTCCATGGTCTTGCCCAGGGCCAGGACTTGCGCATCAGTGGCGCGTCTGGCGGCGAGGGCGGCCATCTCGACCTCGATGCTGCGTCGCACTTCCAGCAGGTCCAGCAGGGCGTGCTCGCTGCCGGAGATGAGGATGTGGAGAGGCGCCGAGACGGCCTTGGGGTCGCCGCTGCGGAAACGGGCCCGCCGCCCCTGCCCCGTTTCGACCAGCCCGCGGGCCTCCAGTACGCGTATGGCCTCGCGGACAATGGTGCGGGAAATGCCCAGCCGGTCGGCGAGTTCGCCCTCCGACGGCAGGAGGTCTCCGGGGCGAAAACCGCCCTGGAGGATGGCCTTCTGGATGGCATTGATAGTCCCGTTCAGCAGGCTGGGCTTGCGCAGCGGTTTCACCTTGACGCGCGGGTCACTCATGGATGGAGACATTATACATCCGCCGGGCCGAGAAGCAATTGCGGCCGGTCGGTTATTTCGAGATGCGCCCCAAGCCATGCGGGGGTAGAATACCATCATGAGGCCACGTCGATGCTCCGCCTTTACGCTGGTGGAACTGCTGGTGGTGATAGCGATCATCTCCATCCTGCTGATGCTGCTGTCGCCGTCGATCAGCCGGATCATGGAAATCACCCGCCGGACCGGGTGCGAGAACAACCACCACCAGATCGCCACCAGCCTGGCCGGGTATACAGCCGACTACGGCGGCTACTTGTGCTATCCCAACTGGCTGGGTCCGGAGTCCAGCGGTTCATGGCTGGGCCCGGGCTGGCTGTACTGGTACCGCCAGAAGCTCAACGGCGGATCGGTCTGGGTGGAGGCCGACCGCCAGAAGGGGGCCCTGTTCTCCTATCACGGCAGCCACAGCCCATACCGCTGCCCGCTGGACTCTCCGCCGTGGACCATCGGCCCGACGCACGCGATCACCAGCTACCTGATGAACGGGGCGGCGATCTCCTACGGGCGGGACTGGACCAGCACCACCGTGGGGCCGCTGTTCCGCATCACGGAGTTCTATCCGACGGACATCATGTTCTGGGAGGCCGAGGAGGCGGCGCCCTATCCGCCGTTCAACGACGGCGCGAGCTATCCGGGCGAGGGGCTGACCCGGCGCCACAAGGACGGGGCTACGTTCGGCTGCGTGGACGGGCACGCGGAGTACCTCACGCGGGCGCAGTTCGATGCCGAGACGGTCAGGAGTTCGCAGCGGACGCGGCTATGGTGCAATCCCGCGACGGCGAACGGGCAGTAGCGCCGGCGGGATGGGGCGGTCAAAAATCCGCGGCTGCGGTTGCGGCTGGCCGCGTCGCGATTACAATGGGCAGGATGATCCAGACACGAATATTGCGCGCTTTGGTGATGGTGCTGGGGCTATGCTCGGCGGCGCGGGCCCAGCCGTCGCCCGCCGGGCCGGAGGCGCCCGCCCCGGCGACCGCGCCGACCAGCGCTCCGGCGACGGCGCCGACTACCGCCCCGGCGACCGCCCCTCTGTCTCGCGACAACATCAGCGAGGCGGCGATCGAGTTGACCGAGCGGGAGCGGATCGCCTTGGGCGCCGTTCGCGACCGCAACACGCAATTGGCCGAGACCGGCTTCTTCATGCTGTTGGCGCGGGCGGCGAAGATGGGCGCGCTCAGCGACCAGCAACTCCAGGACGTCGAAAGCCCGTCCTACTCCAATCTGATGGCCCATCCGTCCCGCTACCGGGCCCAGGCGATCCGGATGACCATCAGCGTGTTCACCAGCGAGAAGCTCGAACCGACGTCCGGCGGGGCGTTTCCCGTCACGTCGCACTGGCCCAGGGAAAGGCCGGTGTGGTACCTGACGGGGTTGAACGCATCGCTGAAGGTGGACCCGCAGCAGCCGGTCATGCTGTACGCGACGCTGGACCCGGCCGCCGCGCTGGGCAAGCCGGTCGAGGTCCGCAACCAGACACAAGTCTACGGCGTGCCCGGACAGCGGGTGGACGTGGTGGGGTTATTCTACAAACTGCGCCGCTCCGCCAGCGAGGAGAACGACGAGCGGGACTACCCCGTGCTGCTGGTCTGGCAGTTGAAGGCCGCCGGCGGCGGGGGCGTCCTGGGCAGCAGCGGGGGGTCGATCGTCGGGGTGCTGGCGGTGATCATGCTCGTGTTGGCACTGCTGCTGGGGTTCATCCTGCTCAAGCGGCGCGTGAGCCGGCAGAAGGCCTCTCGCCCAGGCGGTCCCCGATACAAGCCTCTGCGCGACGTGAGCCTGGACGACCAGGGACAGCCGGCCGACCAGGAGGACGTCGGGGTGGACCCGCTGCTGAAGCAGGCGGCGGAGGAGTACCAGAAGGAAAGGCAGAGCGATGGCAAACACGGTCCGAGTTGAGCTGGGCAGCCGCAGCTACGACGTGCGGATCGGCGCGGGCCTGCTGGGCGAGCTGGGCCGGATGGCGGCCGGTCTGGGCGTCGCCAACTCGATCCTGGTGGCCGACTCCAACGTCTCGAACCTGTACGGAGAGGCCGCGATCGACGCGTTGACGGCTCAGGGCGTGGGCGCCCGGCTGATCGACTTTCCGGCGGGCGAGGCGAACAAGAACCTCGCGACGATGGCCCGGCTGTACGACTCGCTGTTCGAGATCCGTCCACAGGTGGACCGCGGATGGCTGATCGTCGCGCTGGGCGGCGGGGTGGCGGGCGACATGGCCGGCTTCCTGGCGGCCACCGCGCTGCGGGGGCTCAAGTGGATGCAGTGCCCGACGACGCTGCTGGCGGACGTGGACGCGTCGGTGGGCGGCAAGACGGGCATCGACCACGCCGCGGGCAAGAACCTCATCGGCGCGTTCCACCAGCCCAACGCCGTGCTCATCGACGTGGACTTGCTCAAGACCCTCAGCGAGGCCGAGCTGGCCAACGGCCTGGCCGAGTGCGTCAAGCACGCGATCATCCGCGACGCGGGCCTGCTGGACTTTTTGGAGGACCACATCCAGGCGATCCGCGCCCGCCAGGGCGATGAGATGACCGAACTGGTCACTCGAAACGTGCAGATCAAGGCCGCGGTGGTGTCGGCCGACGAGAAGGAGTCCGGCGAGCGGGCCCACCTGAACTTCGGGCACACCATCGGGCACGCCATCGAGACGCTGGTGGGCTACGACAAGATCGCCCACGGGCAGGCGGTGGCGTTGGGGATGGCAGCCGGTTGCCGGATGGCGGCCGGGCGGGGGTTCATCGAGGACGAGGCCGTCGAGCGGGTGCGGGACCTGCTGGCGTCGTTTGCCCTGCCGGTGACGTGGAAGGACCTGGACGGCGAGCGGATCTGGGAGATCATGCAGCACGACAAGAAGGTTCGCGACGGGCAGGTCCGCATGGTCCTGCCGGTGGTGCTGGGGCAGGCGGCCGTCTTCGACGACATCACGCCCGAGATGGTGCGAGAGGCGGTGGCGGCGCTGCGGCCGGAGACCGCGGTGCGGAAGTAACCGGCAACGGGAACAGGGCAGCCGAAAGGACTACGAATGCGAGTGCTCCTTGCGGAGTCCGCCTGCAGGCATGGATACGGGGCCGGCGACTATCTTGCGGTGATCCGCAACCCGCACGTGCGGATCAGGAGTCGAAGAGGGCTGCGCGGCGTGTACGAGTTGCTTGGCCGCAATGACGGCGGAAACTACCTGCATATCGTGATTCGGATAGGCTGGATTGGTGAGGAGAAAGTCACTATTGTGTTTCATATTCTCAGGATGTCGGACGCCGCGAGGCGGTACTACCTGAAGAGGGTCCGCAGATGAAGGCGCATAAGAGAAAGAAGAAGATAGCCCCGGCTACCCCGGAAGAACTGAAGTTGATTGAAGAGTTGACTCAGCGGGGTATTGTGGAGCGGCTGGAAACGGGAGAATCAGAGGTAGTGGAAGACTTTGACTGGGCCGATGCGCCGGAACTCGGAGAGGGACGGCACCTGAAAGTATCCGACCGGGTCTACCGAAAACTGCAGACGGCCAGCCGAGAGGAGCATACCACCCCCGAACGTCTTGCCGACAAGTTGCTTTCAAAGTGTCTTGCGGGCCGAAAAGCTCCATAGTGACAATTTGTCCGGACGGTCCAGCGATGCAGAATCATAAGGCAAGAGTGCTCAACGCCACGCCGAAAGAACTCACACTCATCGAAGAGATGACCAGCCGCGGCGCGTTTGACAGGCTTGATGCCGGGGGGGGCAGGATTGTCAGCGAGGATGGCTGGTCGGATATCCCGGAACTTCCGGTTGACGTAGAAGCCAGGTTCCGCCCAAACACCACCAGAGAAACCTGAACCGTGCCGACACCCGTACCAACAGCCGTTGACCTGAGCGTGGACCTGGCCGGGGTGAAGCTGGCCAATCCGCTGATGACCGCCAGCGGGACCTGCGGCTACGCCAGCGAGTACTCGGACTTCGTGGACCTGCACCAGCTAGGGGCGTTCGTGACCAAGTCGATCACGCCCGCGCCGCGAACGGGCAACGAGTACCCGCGGATCATCGAGACCCGCGCCGGCATGCTCAACGCCATCGGGCTGGCCAACGTCGGGCTCGAGGCCTTCCTGAAGGACAAGGTGCCGCTCCTGCGGGAGCTGGGCCTGCCCATCTTCGTCAACGTGGCCGGGGTGAAGGTAGAGGACTACGTCCAGGTGGCGGCTGCCCTGGAAGACGTGGACGTGGTCCGCGGGGTGGAGTTGAACATCTCGTGCCCGAACGTCAAGGCGGGGGGCATCCAGTTCGGGACCGACCCGGCCCAGGTGGGGGCGATCACGGGCGCCTTGCGGAAGGTGTGCCGCAAGAACATCCTGATCGTCAAGCTCTCGCCCAACGTGACGGACATCACGACGACGGCCCGGGCGGCCGTGGAGGCCGGCGCCGACGCCCTGAGCCTGATCAACACGTTCACCGCGATGGCCATCGACGTGGAGCGCCGTCGCCCGGTGCTGGCCAACGCCACCGGCGGGCTGTCGGGCCCGGCCATTCGCCCCATCGCCGTCCGCATGGTCCACCAGGTGTACACCCAGGTGGCGCGGGCCGCCAACGTCCCGATCATCGGGCTGGGCGGCATCCAGTACGCCCAGGACGCCCTGGAGTTCCTGCTGGCTGGGGCCAGCGCGGTGGCGATCGGGACGGCGTTGTTCGTGGACCCTCGCTGCATCGTGGACATTCGCGACGGGATCGCCGACTACCTCCGCCGCCACCTCATCGCCCGCGTGCGAGACCTCGTGGGCAACCTGCAGACCGACGCCTAGCGGCCCGTCGAAGGAGTTGTCTGTGCCGCGGGCGGCAATCTCGGTTTGGCCAGGTGCTGCGTCTTGAAAACTGCCGCGGGCGGGATAATAATGGCGTCATTGTCCGGGAGATGGTCCGGGTCCTGCAGCATTCTCGCGACCCGGAAGGATGTCTTTGTCCGCCGGCCGGGCGCCGGTAAAGGTAGATTTCGATGAGAGTCTTCATGCTTGGTTGGGAGTTTCCTCCCCACATCAGCGGCGGACTGGGGACGGCTTGTTACGGACTGACCAAGGGTCTGGTGGAGAACGGCGTCCAGGTCTTCTTCGTTCTGCCGACAGCCGTTCCGGTAGGCGGCCCCAGCCACGTGCAGATCCGCACGCCGGCCAGCCTGGGCGCCGAGGGGGCGGAATACGTCGAGAGCATCGAGGATGCCGGGGGCGGCGCGGGGGAAGCCCCGTACCTCATGCCCCAGGTGCAAGTGGTCCAGGTGGATGCCGCCCTCCAGCCGTACGCCCCGCCCGGACGGGTGCTCCAGGCGGCAGGGAGCGTCCGGTCCATCGCCGACAAGCCGCGCCGCTCCCGCCAGGTCAAGCCCGCTGCCGCCCCTCCGCCCGCCGCCCCTCCGCCCGCCGCCCCTCCGCCCGCCGGATCGTCCAAGCGCATTTCCTCCGGGTTGATCACCGCCGGAGGCGGGGCCCACTACCAGGGCGACCTGATGGGCCAGGTCAACCGCTACGCCCGCCAGGCGGTCGAACTGGCCCGCCGCGAGGAGTTTGACCTGATCCACGCCCACGACTGGATGACCTATGCCGCGGGCATGGCCGTCAAGGCTGCCACCGGAAAGCCCCTGGTCGTCCACGTTCACAGCACCGAGTTCGACCGCTCCGGCGAGAGCGTCAACCAGCAGGTGTACGACATCGAGCGGGCGGGGATGCACGCGGCCGACCGGGTCGTCTGCGTGAGCTACCTCACACGCAGCCTGTGCATCACCCGCTACGGCGTGCCGCCCGAGAAGGTCGACGTGGTGTACAACGCGGTGGAGATTCCCAACGGGCAGTTCCCTCTGCGCCCCATCCGCCAGAACGAGAAAATCGTCCTGTTCCTGGGTCGGGTGACCATGCAGAAGGGCCCGGAGTACTTCCTGCGGGCGGCCCGCAAGGTCGTCGACCGCTTCAAGAGCGTGCGGTTCGTGATGGCCGGCAGCGGCGACATGATCACGCAGTGCATCCGCCAGGCGGCCGAACTGCACCTGGGGCGATACGTCACCTTCACCGGCTTCCTTCGCGGGCTCGACGTGGACCGCATCTTCGCCATGGCCGACCTGTACGTCATGCCCAGCGTGAGCGAGCCGTTCGGGATCGCGCCGCTGGAGGCCCTCTCGCGGAACGTGCCGGCCATCATCTCCAAGCAGTCGGGGGTCAGCGAGGTCCTCCGCCACGTGCTGAAGGTGGACTTCTGGGACGTGGACGAGATCGCCAATAAGATCCTGGCCGTTCTGCGCCACCCGCCCCTCCAGCGGACGCTCCGTCACCATGGCGCGATCGAGCTGCGGAAGATGTCCTGGAAGGACAGCGCAGCCCGCCTGAAGGCGATCTACCATACCGTATGCAACCCGGCGGGACGGGCGTGAGGCCCGCGGACGGCCTGCCCGACCGAACGGTTTTCTCTTGATTCCCGCCGGCTTGTTGCGCTTCTTATAGGCCTATGGCATCCGTAGTATTCTATTTTCAGGTCCATCAACCCTACCGGCTGCGGCGGTACTCCATTTTCGACAGCGACCAGGTCTACTTCGACCATCCGCGCAACGAAGAGATCATCCGCAAGGTCGCCCAGAAGTGCTACCTGCCGACCAACGAGTTGCTGCTGCGGCTGTTCCAGAAGCACGGCGAGGCCTTTCGCGTCAGCTTCAGCCTGACCGGCATCGTGGTGGAGCAGCTTCGGCGCTGGGCGCCGGAGGCGCTGGAGAGCTTCGTCGAACTGGCCCGCACGGGCTGCGTGGAGTTCTGCGCCGAGACGTACTACCACAGCATGGCCTTCCTGTACAACCGCGACGAGTTCGTCCAGCAGACCCGCCGGCACTGCGAGCTGGTGAAAGATCTGTTCGCCCAGAGCCCCCGCGTCTTCCGCAACACCGAGCTAACCTACAACAACGACGTGGCCCGTGTGGTCGAGGGCATGGGCTTCTCCGCCATCCTCACCGAGGGCGCGGACCACGTGCTGGGCTATCGCAGCCCCAATCACCTGTACAATCCGCCCAACTGCCCCAACCTGCGGATGCTGATGAAGAACTACCGCCTCAGCGACGACATCGCCTTCCGCTTCGGGCGGACCGACTGGGCGGAGTATCCCCTGACGGTCGAAAAGTTCACTTCCTGGGTGGACCAGATCAACGGAAGCGGCAACGTCTGCAACCTGTTCATGGACTACGAGACGTTCGGCGAGCACCAGTGGAACGAGACGGGCATCTTCCGCTTCCTGGAGGAACTGCCCGCCGCCGTGCTGGCCACAGGGCGAAACGACTTCCTGACGATCTCGCAGGCCGTGGACCGCTACCCCAGCGCGGGCGAGGTGGACGTGCCCCACATGATCTCCTGGGCCGACAGCGAGCGGGACATCTACGCCTGGCTGGGCAACTCGATGCAGGCCAACGCCCTCCACGACGTCTACGCCATCGCCCACGAGGTGCTGGCCAGCGGCGACGAGGACCTGATCGAGGACTGGCGGCGGTTGCAGACCTCCGACCATTTCTACTACATGTGCACCAAGTGGTTCGCCGACGGCGACGTCCACAGGTATTTCAACCCGTACGAGTCGCCCTACGACGCGTACATCAACTACATGAACATCCTGGACAACGTTCGGGCCCGGGCGGCGCACAAGAGATAGGCCGGCCGTCGCGGACGGTTGCGGTCAGGGTCCCCATAGGTTCCCGGATCCCACGAGACCCGTTCCTCCAGCTCAAAGGAGACATCCATGATGCGGCCTCCAGTTTGCGCGGCCGTGCTGCTGGCGACGTTGGTTCTATCGACCGGCTGCGATCAAGGAAAGAAAGCCGACTCTCCCGGCTCGGTCGGCTGGTCCGCCCGCAAGCTGGGCGAGGTGGGCGGCATGTCCACCCCGGAGAGCGTCGTCGTCGATCCGGCCCGCGCCTGCGCGTACGTCTCCAACATCCAACTCACCACGCCCGACGGGTATTGGGCAGACGACAACCAGGCGTTCATCGCCCGGCTCGTCGACCACAAGGCCGCCCCGCTGAAGTTCAAGACCGGCAGCGACAAGGCCCGCCTGTCGGCGCCCAAGGGACTGACGGTGCTGGACGGCAAGCTCTACGCTGCCGACATCACCCGCATGGTCGTCTTCGACCTCGTCGGGCAGGCCGAGCCCGTGGTGATCGAGCCGCCGAACGCCAAGGGGCTCAACGACCCCGCCACCGACGGCCAGGCCGTCTACGTCAGCGACTACCCCGGCGGGCAGGTCTTCCGCATCGCCGACGCCCAGGCCCGGCGGGTCGCCGCCCTCGAGGAGATCAACGGCATCACCTTCTCCGGCGGGAAGCTGCTGGCCGTCACGTGGGAGAAGACCCACGATATCTTCGAGGTGGACCCGACAGGCAAGAGCCCGCCCAAGCCCTTCGGCCTGGCCTCGCACTTCAAGGCTCTCGACGGCATCGAGGCGCTGGACGACGGCACGCTGATCGTCAGCGACTACGTGGGGGGCAAGGTCTTTGCCGTCTCGCCCGACCGCAAGACCGTCGCGGTCCTCATCGAGGGCCTGACCCAGCCCGCCGACATCGGCCTGGACGCGAAGAGCAAGGTGCTCTACGTCCCGGAGATGGACGCCAACAAGGTCAGCATCTGGAAGTTGGAGAAGAAATAGGCCCGATGTCGGCTATTCCTCTTCCTGAATGATGACCCGGGGCGTAACGAAGATGACCAACTCCTTGCGCTGGACGCGGTCGCTACCTTGGCGAAAGAGCTTCCCGAGGGCCGGAATGTCACCAATCGCGGGGATATTCGTGTCGCTCTTCTCCTTGTTCTCGGTCAACCCGCCGATCACGACCGTTTGGCCGGCCACGATCTTCACGGCCGTCTGGGCCTGGCGCGGGGGCGGATCCTCCCCGGCGGGGAGTGTCTGAATTGGGAACACCAGAGGCTGAACGAGGATTCTATCGTCCCCGGTTCGCCCGATAATGACTTGAATGAGTACCTGGGCGTGGTTCAGATCCATGCCGCCCGCGTCGTCGAAAAACGTCGCCCGCATCGACGTGATGCCGCCTTCTCCCTGGCCACCCAGCGGCACGCTCACGCCGCCTCCCACGCTTGGACTCAGTCCGCTGCCGCTCCTGCTGTGCCCGCCGCCGCGGCATTGCGCACAGGTGCAGCCCGGGGGATGGCCGCTGCGGCTTCCTGAACTGCGCCCCCCTCCACCGCCGAGGCCCACGGCGCCCACGCCCAGGCCAAGCGAGATGGGAGGCGAATCGCCGCCGCTGGTGTTCTGGATCCCCGACGGCGGCAGGACCGTTTTCCCGTCCGGAAGGAAGTCGATGCCCAGGATCGACTGGCTGTCGCGGTTGACGCCTACCAGCTTGGCTTCGATCAGGATCTGACGCTGCGGAACATCGCAGAGGATCTCCTGTCCGAACGCCGCTGTCGGAATGGCCGTCGAACGAGCCGTGGGCGTGCTCACCCGCCCGCCAACCTTGATGCGCACAAGCTGGTACTCGTACTCCTGCATGGGCGTCTGTTGACAGCCGGCAACCCACAGAGCCCAGAGCAACAGATATGACCTCTTCATCGCCATTCCCTTTCGGATAGGAGAATTGTCAGTATTCCTGGCAGGAGATGCCCATTCGCCATATCACGATATGCGCACTTCCTCCCCAGGTCAACCCGACAGGCTGTATAAAAAATGAAAAACGGGAATGGCCGAGGGACGACTACGCTACCTTCCCCTCCAGCAGCGCCAGGACGTCCATCGGGCGCTCGATCAGCACCTTGGCGCCGTTGTCCGTGAGTTCCTGGGCGGAGCGGAACCCCCACAGCACGCCGACGGGGAACATGCCGGCCGCCACGGCCGTCTGCATGTCGGTGTTGGTGTCGCCCAGGTAGAGAAAGTCCGCGGGCGCGAGTCCGAGGTCGGCGGCCATCTGTTTGGCGGAGGCGGGGTCGGGCTTCTTGATCCGCTGAGCGGACTCGCCCCAGACCAGGTCGAATCGCCACTTGGGCAGCAGCTTCTCGACTATGAGCTTGGTGAAGTTATCGGGCTTGTTGGACAGCACGGTCATCTTCAGCCCGCGGGCCGTCAGTTCGTCCAGCAGTTCCGCGACGCCTTCGTAGGGGCGGGTCTTGTCCGCCCATCGCCTGGTGTACTGATCGCGCGTCAGGGCGATACAGCGCGCCAGCAACTCCTCGTCCTGGCTGGCCGGCCCCATGGCCCGCTCGGCGTACACCCGCAGCCCGTCGCCCACGAACAGCTTGCACTGCTCGACGCTGAGCGGCGGCAGGCCCAGTTGGCCCAGGGCCTCGTTCATGCAGTCGGCCAGGTCGTCGATCGTGTTCAGCAGCGTCCCGTCGAGGTCGAAACATATCGCCTGAAAAGTCATAGCACTCCAATCGGATGTCAGAGAACAGGGCATTTTACCCCCGTTGCCCCCTCATGGCCAGCCTGGATTGACGGCCCTTCTTCAACGGTCAATCGTCAATGGTCAATCGGCAATTCATCGCTCGTCGTAGACCCTTCGTCCGGACGCGATGGCCTCCCTGGCCTTCTGCTGGAAGGCCGCCCGGCGGGCGAACTTGCGCTCGCGTCGCTGGCACTCGTCGCAGGGGACGAAGCCGGGCATGTCCGCCCGGGGTCGCTTGGCCAGCATCTCCTTGCCCGCGCGGATCAGTTCCAGGGCCTGGGCGTACTTGGGGTCGTTCTTGTCCAGGCGGTTCAGGCACGGGCTGAGTTCGGGGCGGTCGAAGCTCACCATGGCGCCGGGGCTGGCGTTGAAGCTGTTGGGGAACGACGCGCCGGTGAGCTTGCCCAGCAGGCCCAGTTGCTGAGGCGTCAGCGGGCAGCGCCCGGTGGTGCTGTCGCGGTAGGCGCAGTGGTACGTGCCGTAATACACGCCGTTGAGATCGCACCAGGTGATCAGGCGGTCCATCTCGTCGGCGGTCAGCTTCACGTCCTTGTGCCCCTTGCGGAGGTGCTGGATGAGCTTGCTCGCGCAGGCTCCCCAGGCGCGGGCGGGCTGGATCTCGGCCGGACCCGCCCCGACGGCCTTGATGTAGCCTTTCTTCCACAATTCCTTGTAGGCCATGCAGAACGTGGTGGCCCGGTCGCCCGCCAGGCAGATCTTCTTCGCCCCGTCCTTGCCGAAGTCGTGGCAGCGGAGGCAGTGCTTGTCGAAGATGGGCTGGATCTCGGCCATATACGAGAACTCGCGGACCTCGCCTTGCCAGGGCTCGAGGCGGCGGGGCGGTTTGGCCATGGCCAGCGTGGGCTTGGGCTTGGGGCCCAGGGGCGAGCGGAGGCGGTCCTCGTGGCAGCCCACGCAGCCGGCCCGCTCGCCGGGCATCAGGAACGTCCCGCTCCGCATGGACTGGATCATCATCCCGTTCTCGTCCAGGAGCTGGAAGTAGACGAACCGCTCCGCCGGCACGGAGAAGTAGGCCGACCCGTCCGGCTCGACGGGCACGCTGCCGAGGATTCGCTTGTTCTCCAGGCTGTGCCAGTTCATGCCCGGGGCGGTGTAGCCCTGCCCGAACCATCGCCCGTGGCTGTAGGTGCGTTTCTCGGGGGCCTCGACCACTCGCAGGCGCTTGACGGTTCCCGGCTCGACGCCCTTCAAGTGGGTGCCTTCATAGACGTTCTGGACGTAGAACGTGCCCTCGCCGGACGACCAGTCCCGCCGCACCGGCAGCAGGGGCGGGCGCCGGCGCGCGGCGATGGGCATGGGGTCGTAGCAGCCGGGCTCCTCGAAATGCAGCAGCGTCTGATTGCCGAACACGTCGACCAGGTAGATGCCGAACGGCCCGTCCGGGCGGGTCATGCGGGCGACCAGAAAGTACTTTCCCGCGCCGGCGTTATCGTTCTCGCGGGCCAGTGGGTAGGGGTCGGCGTACTTGACCCGCACGCCCTGGAAGCTGTCGCAGTCGAAGGGCCCGTCCACGCGCACGCGGGCCTTCCACTCCGCCGGCCAGACCTGCATCACGCCCTCGGGCCCGTCGATGCCCAGGGTCGGGTCGATCAGGGCCATCGCCCCTTCCAGGCGGAAGTGGTGCGGCCCGAAAATGCACACCACGTGGTTCGTGCCCGGGATCTGTCGCGCCGCCAGGGCGGCCCCCGGCGAGGCCGTGTTGTTGCCCCAGTAGATCGCGTGGTTCGTGCCGTCCGGGTTGCACGTCCAGAGGCTGTGGGCGTCGCCGAAGTTGCGGTCCACGTACTCCCAGCGGCAATAGAGCACGCGCCCGTCCTCCATCAGGATCGACTGGTTGTCGAACAGGTTGTTCTGGTCGATCTGCTCGATGTTCGCCCCGTCGGTCTCCATGCGGAACAGGTTGGCGGCCACGTCCTGGCTGCACTGGTTGTACTTTCGCTCGCGGGTCGAGGAGAAGAGGATGTCGTCGTCCGGAAGATAGACCGGGTCGAAGTCGCACACGCCCGGGGCGAACGTGAGTTGGCGCGGCTGCCCGCCGGCCAGGTCCATCTCGTAGATGTGATAGTCGTCATTGCGATCCTTGCGGAAGGCGAAGACGATCCGCTTGCCGTCGAAATGGACCTCGGGGTCGCGGGGCAGGCCGTCCTTGGACTCCAGCAGCGTCCGCACCGACCCGGCGGCTACGTCCAGGACCTTCAGCGCCCCGCCGCCGGTGAAGTTGCTGGTGTTCATCTCGTCGGTGTGGAAGAGCGTGTCGATCGCGTGGTAGCTGCTGCGGTAGGGGCCGCGGGCGGTGAACAGGATGGGGTGCTGACGCACGAGCGGGTTGGCCAGCAGGGCCTCGCGCGAGAGCGTCTTCAACTCCTCGGCCAGCAGGGCGAGCGTATCGACGGTCCTGTCCGCTTCTCCCGCGCGGGCCAGTTCCGCCAGGGCGCCCTCGGACGCCTTGATCCTCCCCAGGTACTCCGCCCCCTTGGGGTAGTCGCTCCCGAACGTGCGGGAGAGGTCTTCGACGGCCGCCCGCAGTGCAGACAAGTTGGTCTCGCCCAGGGCGCGTTCCAGTTCCAGGCGGCGACGGCGGAGTTGTGCGACGGCGAAGCGTGCCTTCGTCGCCTCGGCGTCGATCTGTCCGGCGGCGGAGAAGTCGTCCAGCGTCACGTGCCCCCAGCCGCGCGTCTCGCGGTCCACCACCCGCAGGAAGACCCGCTGGCCGACGAGTTGTGGGGCCTTCCAGGTCCGGCGCTGCATCACCTCGTCCTGCACGCCGCGGGCCTTGAGCACCTCGGCCCCGTCCAG